>ERZ856578.6026-NODE-6026-length-14108-cov-3.603806_pt1 | contig 14108 bp, 10 predicted proteins | sample MGYA00514384_ERZ856578 | MGnify/ENA primary metagenome ERZ856578 (study PRJEB29103, sample SAMN06111958) | human gut metagenome | biome: human gut; feature: ankylosing spondylitis patient; material: healthy_person | host: Homo sapiens | place: China:Hangzhou...
CACACCATACATATTATTATATTGGAAAGCTCTGTATAAGTCTATACAAGAATGCTATATTATCGTTGAGTTTGTTCTAATCATTACAGATCACAGCAATGCAGGAATTGTCGAACGTTCCAAATCTTGGAATATTCCGCTTATTGTTATGGAACGTAGCGACTATGATTCTAAAGCTAGCTTCGAACAGGCTCAACTAGATGCTTTAGAGCCTTATAAGATTGATGGCATCGTCTTGGCAGGCTATATGCGCATTGTAGGTGCTCCTTTGATAGAGCGATATGAACATCGTATATTAAATATTCATCCTGCTCTGTTACCATCATTTCCAGGCCTTCATGGTCATCAACAAGCCATTGACGGAGGCGTAAAAATTACAGGGTGTACGGTACACTTTGTTGATGCGGGAATGGATACGGGGCCTATTATTATGCAGAATACGGTTCCTGTATTACCCGATGATACAGAGGATACCTTGAGTGATAGATTATTACCTATCGAACATAAAACGTATAAAGAGGCGTTACGGCTATTTTGTGAAGACAAACTCACCATAAAAGGTAGAGTCGTTTATATTGAAGATTGATGAAAAAGCAAATGGAGAGGTTACATGATTAAAAATGCACTTCTTAGTGTTTCTGATAAAACAGGTATTGTAGATTTTGCGAAGGGGTTAGTTGAATTAGGTGTAACCATTTATTCCACAGGTGGGACCCTTAAAGCGATTACTGATGCGGGCATTGCAGCAAAAGCAGTTGAATCTTTAACTGGTTTTCCTGAAATGATGGACGGCCGTGTAAAGACATTGCATCCCAAGGTTCATGGTGGTATTTTGGCTATCCGTGATAATACTGAACATCAAAAAGCTATGGCTGACCATGGTATTGAACCAATTGACCTTGTTGTTGTCAATCTCTATCCATTCCGTGAAACCATTGCCAAACCAAATGTATCCTTAGCGGAAGCTATTGAAAATATCGATATCGGTGGCCCTACCATGGTGCGTTCTGCTGCGAAAAACCATGCGTATGTGGGCATCGTTGTAAATCCAAACCATTATGATGAAATCTTAACGATGCTTAAAGAACATGGTGAATTGCCTAAAGAATATCGCTTTGGTTTGGCGAAAGAAGCCTTTGCTCATACTGCCGCTTATGATGTAGCCATTGCTAACTATATGAGTGGTGTATTAAACGAAGGCCCTACACCACCTGAATATTTAAGTGCTTATGAAAAGGTAACAGACCTTCGCTATGGCGAAAATCCGCATCAAAAAGCGGCATTCTACAAAGAAATCGGCAAAGCTCATGGCATGGGGGCTTTGAAACAACTCCATGGTAAAGAGCTTTCTTATAACAACATTGTAGACATGGAAGCGGCTTGGAATATGGTGTGGGAGTTCACAGATCCTGCAGCATGTATTATTAAGCATACAAATCCTTGTGGTGCAGCTACGGCAGCTAACTTGCATGATGCTTATGTAAATGCTTACGAAGCAGACTCCGTATCCGCCTTTGGTGGTATCGTTGCTTTAAACCGTGAAGTAGATGCAGCTACGGCAGAAGAAATGAGCAAAATTTTCTTAGAAGTCATCATGGCACCTGCTTTCACAAAAGAAGCATTAGACATCCTTGAAGGAAAGAAAAATATTCGCCTCATTGAGCTATCTAAACCTGAATCTGGCCAAGTAACAGTGAAAAAGGTTTCTGGGGGTCTATTAGTGCAAACAGAAGATGATATCCAAGAAGACCGCGCTAACTATAAAGTTGTTACGAAGGTTCAACCCACAGAGGAACAATGGAAAGCTCTTGAATTTGCTTGGAAACTTGTAAAACATGTAAAATCCAATGCCATTTTGATTTCTAACGAAAAACGGACACTCGGTGTGGGGGCAGGACAAATGAACCGTGTTGGGTCTGCAAAAATTGCCCTTGAACAAGCGGGTGAGGCCGCTAAAGGCGCTGTATTAGCATCTGATGCATTCTTCCCATTCGGCGATACTGTAGAAACAGCGGCAAAACATGGTATTGCAGCCATCATTCAACCGGGTGGCTCTATTCGAGACGAAGAATCCATCAAGGCTGCCGATGAAGCGGGCATTGCTATGGTATTTACAAGTATTCGTCACTTTAAACATTAATTTGTTTAGCCTAATTGAGGGTTACAGTCGAGCACTACCTCGTAATCATTGATGGGTAATGATGATTATAGAGGATATAGGTGCTTACATAAATGATGTATTGATGGCGTTTAGGCGTCGATGGAGGATTTATGAAAGTATGTGTAATCGGTAGCGGCGGCCGCGAACATGCATTAGCATGGCGATTGTCCATCAGCCCTAGCGTAACAAAGGTATATGCCATTCCTGGCAGTGCGGCTATGTCAGATTTTGCAGAGCTAGTCGGCATTGATTGGCAGCAAAGCGATCATTTGATTAACTTTTTAAAGGATAACCAAGTTGATTTAGTCGTTGTCGGTCCTGAGGCACCTCTTGTAGCAGGACTAGCAGATGAATTGAATAAAGCGGGGATTCCTGTGTTTGGTCCATCTAAAGCAGCTGCTCAACTAGAAGGATCCAAAGTGTTCGCCAAAGATTTAATGAAAAAATACAACATCCCAACTGCTGCCTATGGTGTATTTCACAACGTAGAAGAGGCGAAAGCATTCATCGCTACAACAGGGGCGCCCATCGTTGTTAAAGCGGATGGCTTAGCAGCTGGCAAGGGTGTTGTAGTGGCTATGACTATTGATGAAGCAAATGCGGCTGTAGAAGATATGCTCAGTGGCAACCGTTTTGGAGAGGCCGGTAGCACCGTAGTTATCGAAGAGTTTATGGACGGTGAAGAGGCGAGTTTACTTGCCTTTGTAGATGGTAAGACGGTAGTTCCTATGATTGCATCTCAAGACCATAAACGGATTTTTGATGGAGATAAAGGATCTAATACAGGTGGCATGGGTACCTATGCACCAGCGCCAGTGCTTACTGATGCATTGCGAGATGAAGCGATGAAAACAATCTTAGAACCGATGGTAGGGGCCATGCAAAAAGAGGGGATGCCTTATGTGGGCTGTCTCTATGCAGGTCTTATGATTACCGCTGAAGGGCCTAAGGTGGTAGAATTCAATGCCCGCTTTGGGGATCCTGAAACACAAGTTGTATTGCCCTTACTCGATAGCGATTTGGGGCAAATCATGATGGCTTGCGCCACAGGCAATTTGACAGCTGAGATGGTGAAATGGAAAGACTCCTCTGCTGCTTGTGTTATTCTTGCTTCTAAAGGGTATCCGGAAACATCCTCTAAGGGTGATGTGATTCATGGTGATATAAAACAACATGACACGACTATCATATTCCATTCTGGTACTAAACTAGTAGGCGAAGAGTATGTGACAAATGGCGGCCGTGTTCTTGGCATAGTAGGTCTCGGCAAAGATCTTAGAACGGCGCTCAATAGAGCTTATGGGCGTATAGAACATATCGACTTTGAAGGCATGCAATACCGTACAGATATTGGGGCGAAAGCTTTCAAATAAAGAAAAAGTGTTTTGAATACAGTAACAGCGTTTTAAATACAGCAAAAACGTTTTGAACAAAGTAAAACCTCTACACTCATGCATATTACATGTGGTGTAGAGGTTTTTATTTTCTACCTTTTAATGGTTACCTATGTTATAATAATGTAGATATAAAGAGGGCCCATCGACGTGTGATGGCGTTAGGCTCATCTCAAAAATTTTGAAACCTATTGATGGCGCCTAATATGTAGAAGTACATCTTCTACATATTAGGTGTTTTTACTATAGTCTATTTTTCGTATAGCGACATACAACTATGAAATATAACAAAGAACCGTTAAAACTGAATAGTCCGGTATCATTTTGGATGAATTTCCCCAATGAAGAACGTGTGTTTTGGGTGGATCGCCAAAGTGACCGCATCGTTGTGGGCGCTAAACGTCTAGCGACGGTTAAAGATGATGACGATCGCCATAATTACGCTTATGTATTTTATGGGGATACTTTTTTTGATACTGTAAAAGACCCTAAATGGTCTAATATGGGCCATGAAATGATTGCTTTTACCCATTATTACATCGTAGAAAATGGAGAGTCCTTCTATCTACATGCTGGTGAAAGTGTACCTATTGAGAATTATGGGGTACCTCGAGTTCGTCATAACTACAAGGAAACTAGCGATGATAAGGCGGATTGGAACCGTTTGATGAATGCTATTGCTGATGGCATTAGTCGCGGTGAAATGACTAAGGTCGTCTCCTCTCGCGAGGTGGAATTCACTAGTGAAACACCATATAATGTGGCAAGTATCTTGGCTAACTTAGTCGATAATAATCCTAATTGCTTTATCTTTGGCTATGAAAAGGATGGGCATACCTTTGTAGGAGCATCGCCAGAAATTTTAGTCCGCCATCGTGGCAGTGAAATATTAAGCTATGCCTTAGCGGGCACTGCTCCAAAGGATGGTACTAATGCGTGGACTAAGGAACAATTACTAACTAATAAGAAAAATCTTGTAGAACATAATATCGTTCGCGACCGTATCGTGAATACGATGAAAGCGATTACTCCAGATGTTACTGTAGGGGAAACCGGTATTATGGAGTTATCTCACCTCTATCATTTGCGTACCATAATTACTGCAAAGGATAGTACAAAATCTCTTGTGGAATGGGCTAAATTGTTACACCCTACACCAGCCCTTGGTGGTGAACCTCGAGAAAAGGCGCTAGCCTTATTACAAAAGTATGAAGCCCATGAGCGTGGTATGTACGCAGCACCTTTTGGTTTTATGAAAGATATGGGGGACGGCATCGTTGTGGTTGCTATTCGATCTGCTCTTATCATGGATAATGTACTATATGCCTATGCAGGTTGTGGTGTTGTAGCCGATTCTAATGCGGATGAAGAATATGCTGAAACTAATAATAAAATGCGTACCATTTTGGATGCTTTATAATTGTTTCCGTACCTCTAGGGGTGTTTGAAAGGGAATATAATGAACGAATATATTGCTGCCTTGGTAGACGAATTCTACCAACTCGGCGTCCGTCATGCCGTGTTTAGCCCTGGCTCTCGTTCTACTACGATGGCCATGCTTTTTACGGAGCATGAAGGCTTTGAAACCTATATGAATATAGATGAGCGCTCTGCTAGTTTTATGGCTCTTGGCATTGCAAAGGCTCATAAAGAACCAACTGTGCTAGTTTGTACCTCTGGTTCGGCAGTGGCTCATTATTTGCCCGCTATTTTAGAGGCTCAATATAGCGGTGTACCTCTCATCGTATTATCTGCAGATAGACCACACACGTTGTTACACGTAGGGGCTCCGCAAACAGTAGACCAACAGAAAATTTTTGGTACCGCTGTAAACTATTACGAAGAATTAGCAGTGCCTCAAGAGGCTCATTACTATACATATCCACGCCAAGTAGCGCGTAAAGCGTATATGAAAGCTATGGATACTAAAAAAGGACCAGTACATATCAATGTGCCTCTCTTTGAGCCCTTGGTACCTGAACTGGACAGCAAACACTTTGAAGCGGGACGTAGTCCCTTTAACGTAGTTAAGCCACATTATAGTAGTGGCTGTAATTATGATAATACAAGTCGTATACGTCATGTAAACAATACTAGTAGTAAGCATGATAACTTCCTTGCACGATATAAGAATATTCTTATATTAGCTGGGCCACAGATCGATGTTGCGGAAGCTAAGAGTATTCTTTCTTTTGCTACAACGCTACAAGCACCTATCTTGGCAGATCCATTGTCTAATGTAAGACGTTGTTATAACTCAGATAGTAATCGTAGCGAGAAGGAATGCATCGATACTAATAATGTGGTTATTTCTACATATGATGCATTTTTAGCAGATAAAGAGCTATGGCCCATCTTAAAGCCTGATTGCATAATTCAGTTTGGCCAAATCGTTGTGTCAAAACGAGTGCAACAGATGATTGCTAGTTGGACTGATGTGGAGTACATCGAGGTTAATCCTACAATGGACTCTATGAATCCAACAGGTAAAACTACGATGCATGTACAAGCTAGCATTGATGTATTTACCCATTTATATGGTAAAAACAATAACTCTGATACGTACTTAAACATATGGCGACGTTTAGAACAAGCGGGTAAGAAGCAACTAAGCTTAGCTATCGATGAGCCTCATTGCTTTGAAGGTCGAACCATACGGGAACTACAAAAACAGATCCCCGAAGATGGACAAATTTTTGTTGCCAACAGTATGACGATTCGAGACTTTGATTACTTCTGGTTTAGTGGTGAGTCTACCGCCGTACTGTATGGCAATCGTGGTGTAAACGGTATTGATGGTACCATTTCTACTGCTCTAGGTCTTGCCACAAATGGACTGCCTACATATCTTGTAACTGGTGACTTGTCTTTGTTCCATGATTTAAATGGATTGGCAGTAGCCAAAACGCATAATCTAAACTTGACGATTATTTTACATAACAACGATGGCGGCGGTATTTTTGAATATTTACCGCAAAAGGGAACGAAGCATTTTGATTACTTGTTCTCTACATCACAAGGATTAGATTATAGCGGGGCTGCTAAACTCTATGGCTGTGGTTATACTAAAATCGCAAGTCCCGACGAATTGAGTACTGTACTAGCTAATGTTAGCTCAGAATCAGGCGTTCATATCATTGAAATCCCTACGAATCGGGAATATAGTCGACAGTTACATAAGAAATATACGAAAGTTTCAGTTGATATGGAGGCATTACTATGAGTCAGTATTTTTGCAGTATTGTAGATAATGCTTTGTGTAATCCAGCTCAACGCATGTACTTCGATTTAGGTGAATACCGCTACGGTTTGACTATAGTTGGCGATGGGGAACCTATTGTGTGTTTCCATGGCTTCTCTGAATCGAGCTACACTTGGGATGCTATTAATCTTCCCGGCTATCGCGTGGTCCGTATCGACTTGATTGGTCATGGGGATTCCGATATTCCTGATGAAGATAAGGCCTATACGATTCCTCAAATGATAGAGGATTTGCATACCGTTATTTATCATATGGTGGGAGATAGATATTACCTCATGGGTTACTCCATGGGGGCTCGAATTGCTCTTTCCTACGCTTTGGAATATGAAAGTGAAATCAAAGGGCTTATTCTTGAAAGTGGTTCTGTAGGGATTGCTTCAGATGTTGAACGAGCAGAACGTCGTGAAGCTGATGAAGATTTAGCGGTTCACATTGAAAATCATGATGGCGCTTGGTTTGCTACACGTTGGGCGGAGGCTCCTATTTTTGAAAGTCAAAAACAGCTTTTACCAGCGGTCACTGAATTAATTCGTTTGCGTCGTGCCCATAATAGTCCGTACGCATTAGCATGTACCCTTCGTGGGTCAGGCCAAGGTGTGATGACCTATGTCGGTGATCAGTTAGAAAAATTATCATGTAAAGGCCTATATGTGAGTGGCGCATTAGATACAAAATATACTACAATAGGAAGAGATGTATTTGGCAAGTTGCCAAACTTTAAGCATGTCATCGTCGAAGGGGCGGGGCATAATGTGCATATAGAAAAACCGCAACTATTTGAACGAGCGGTGTTGGATTTTTTACAGAAGAAAGGTTAAGTCCATGAGCAAATTTGATTGGAAAGTATTGGATCGTAATTATGAAGATGTAATTTACGAAACATATAATGGCATTGCAAAGATTACTATTAATCGCCCACAGGTACGTAACGCGTTCCGTCCTAAAACTGTTATGGAGTTAATCGATGCTTTCACAGTAGCTCGTGAAGATAACGAAGTAGGCGTAATTGTATTGACTGGTGCTAACCACGGTCAAGGTGAAGATAAAGAAGCATTCTGCTCCGGTGGTGACCAAAGCGTACGCGGTCATGGTGGTTATGTAGGCGAAGATAATGTTCCTCGTTTAAACGTTCTTGATTTGCAACGTTTGATTCGCGTTATCCCAAAACCTGTTATCGCTATGGTTAATGGTTTTGCTATTGGTGGCGGTCATGTGTTGCACATCGTATGTGACCTTACAATCGCTTCTGAAAATGCTAAATTCGGTCAAACAGGCCCTCGCGTAGGTTCCTTCGACGCTGGTTATGGTGCAGGTTACTTGGCTCGCATGATCGGTCATAAACGCGCTCGCGAAGTCTGGTTCCTTTGCCGTCAATACACAGCTGCTCAAGCCTATGAAATGGGTATGGTTAACTGTGTTGTACCATTCGACAAATTGGAAGAAGAAACAGTTCAATGGTGTAACGAAATTCTTGAATTGTCCCCAATGGCATTGCGCATGTTGAAAGGTGCATTCAATGCCGATACTGACGGTCTTGCAGGATTACAACAATTCGCAGGCGACGCTACATTGATGTACTACACAATCGATGAAGCAAAAGAAGGCCGTGATGCGTTCAAAGAAAAACGTAAACCGAACTTCAAACAATTCCCTAAATTCCCTTAATAGGGAGAGTTACTAGTCCTAGATTGAGGACTAACTAATTTTAAAATAATAAGGGCGCCTCTATATGAGGCGCCTTTCTTGTAATGTCTCTTTGATATTGATATTTCAATTGTTATTTACTGGTAATTAGAAATCAGGCTTAGATATGAGGTGAGACGATGGAATGGTTACGGTATGGTGCAGAGCACTATCCTGATCGCATATGTATAAATGAATATACCTATAAGGATATTTATGGCGGAGTAGTCCTTGTAGCTCGTAAATTAGTGCCTTTAAAAACCTCTCGTGTGGCCATTTTATCGGACAACTCTGTGATTATGGCAATCTATGCGTTGGCAGCTATGCTAGCTCATAAAGAGGTACTATTACTTAATGTACATCTTAAGCCTAATGAGATAGAAAACCAATTGAAACAATTAGGTGTTACCACCGTTTTACATAGTCAAGACCGACGGAATCAACTGCCTGATTCAATGTGTGTTATTGAGTTTGAACCTCTAGAAACTATTCTAGTTGCCCGTGTTTTAGAAGATATCTTTGATTGGACATTTAATGATACAGACATTGCAGCTATTATGAACACTAGCGCTACAACAGGTCAGTTTAAATCAGTGCCCCTTCGATGGGGGCAAATTAGAGCTCATGTACAAGCGTCTCAAGAGGTGTTAGGTAAAACCGAACAAGATAATTGGCTTATGGTATTACCGCTGTTTCATGTAAGTGGTCTATCTATTTTGATGCGGTCTCTTTACAATGGAACGGCTGTTACGATATTGCCTAAATACGATGAGATAAAGGTTTTAGAACTCATTGAATCTGAGAAAATCAATATGATGTCTCTCGTACCCACAATTTTGACTCAATTAGAACCGAAGATTACACATCATACATTACGTGTTATTTTGCTAGGTGGCGAGTTTATTCCTATGGCTCTCATCGATGCTTGTGAAAAGAAATCGCTGCCAATTTACAAGACCTATGGCATGACGGAGACCTTTAGTCAAAGCGTTACCTTCTCTGTATTGGATTACCCTCATAAACGAGATTCCGTAGGAAAACCATTACCAGGAATGCGTATTCGCATTGATAATCCTGATGCGGATGGAGTAGGTGAGATTCACTTAACAGGCCCAATGGTTATGACTGGATATATCAATCAGGAACCTATTGATGGGGATCTAAATACAGATGATATCGGTTATGTCGATGAAGATGGATTTGTATATATTCTGAATCGCCGCAAAGACCTTATCATATCTGGTGGAGAAAACATTTATCCAAAGGAATTAGAGGATTTAGTCTATACATTGCCGGCGGTGAAGGAATGTGCGGTTGTACCTGTATCTGATCCTAAATGGGGCCAAGTACCAGCGCTCTTTGTGGCTTTTCACGATGGTGAAAGCATGACTGGAGATGCAATTCTATCCTTTATGACCAAATCCTTGGCAAAATATAAAGTTCCTAAATACGTAAAGATATTGCCTGCTTTGCCTAGAAACGGAACAGGTAAAATTATGCGTAATGAACTACATTTAGAAGATTGAGGCGCCTATGAATGATATTTTAAACTTTAAAAGTATAACTACATATCGCCTTAAATTGCCGTTAAAGTTTAACTTTAAAACTGCCAAAGGTGAAGTAAAAGAACGAGAAACGATCGTCATTCGCATCGAGGATCAACAAGGTTATATAGGTTATGGGGAATGCGTGGCTTTTACAGAGCCCTTTTATACAGCAGAAACTGTAGATACATGCTGGCAAAAATTAGTGGATGACTATATTTTTAATCTCCGTTTGATGCGGCCTAAGCCGCTCATGACCTATGTGCGTCAGCTACAGTTTTGGCTAAATCGAGATCATATGCCTATGACAATTGCGGCCTTAGAAAATGCATTGATTAACCTTCATTGTGAGCGATTAGGTGTAAACTCCGTTGCCTATATTATGGGGCGGCCTTTACAAGATACCGTTGAAAGCGGCGTTGTTATCGGTGATGTACCGATGGAACAATTGCTAGATGTCGTAGAAGCTCATGTGGCAAATGGTTGTAAGCGCATCAAGTTAAAGGTGAATCCTACAGATGGCTACGAACGGGCAGCCTTAGTACGTAAGCATTACCCCAATTTAGTCTTGGCAGCCGATGCAAACCAAAGCTATTCTTATGATGATATTGATAAGGTCCGTCAATTTAACGATTTGAAGTTAGCTTGCATAGAAGAGCCTTTTGCTATAACAACGCTTCAATCCTATAAGGAGTGGAAGTGGGGACGCCTCAACAACGATGATTGGCATATTGAAACGCCTATCTGTTTAGATGAGTCCATCTTGGGCTATGACGACTTATCCTATGCTATTGAGTATGGGCTGATTGACGTACTCAACATAAAAGTAGGTCGTATGGGTGGTCTCGTACCTACTAAGGCAGCTATTAATCTTTGTAGAGAGTGTCATATTCCGTATTGGGTGGGTAGCATGGTAGAGTCGGGCATTTCTAAAATGTTGCACGCTCAACTAGCGGCTCTAGGTGATTCCTATATGGCAGGAGATTTATCTGATTCTACTAGATATTTTGAACGAGATCTTATCTATCCAGATTTAACTTTTAAGGATGGTGTTATGCATGTCCCTGATGGAGATGGCTTAGGTGTAACTGTTTTTGATGATAGATTAGAAGCGTATTGCGTGGAGAAACGAACACTATGAATTTGATAGAATCTTTACAAATTGAAGCACCTCGTATGACGAGTGATACTACATGTATTGCGAAAATGAATCTAGGCGACTTTCACAAGCAACCGCAAGGTTACCTAAATGGTGGAGCTACCTTGGCCTTTGCAGAAATCGTTGCAGGTATGATGAGTAATGAACTTATTGGGGCAGATAAATTTGGTGTTGGACAATCTGTAACAGCTAATCATTTGCGCCCTGTACGATGTGAAGGGGCCTTAACAGCTTACGGCACATTACTGGTAAAAGGGAAAACGTCCCATGTGTGGCGCTTTGATATGCTAGACGATGCAGAGCGACTCATCTCCCAAGTAACCGTAACACTAGCTATTGTGGACTTTGATCGGTAATAGATAACAAGTAATATACAATGATAAAAGGACAGTACATACTATTTCAGTATGTACTGTCCTTTTATGGTTTTGAATGTCTTATTAATTACTTTTTACTTACGAGTCACTGTATATAAGTCTTCCATGTCTGGAATATCGTAAATAACCCATGTGCCATCACCTAAGTGACGCATCAAAACACGTATATCTTTTGTCATATTTCTTTTGTTGTTTTGGATTGTTACTGTTACGGTAGCTGTATCTCCATCGTCTTCAGATTTGATATTTTTAACCTCTACATCATGCGCTTTGAAGAGGCGACCATCCACAAGGCGATCGACCATGGACATGTTGTCATCACTTTGAGCCGTATTGTTAGTATCTGTTGTAGTTGGCTGAGATTTAAAGCTATCTGGATCTTCAATATATTTTCGCATCACATCTTCAATTAAAGATGGACCAAATGTTTTAGCTGCTGCAATAGTAGCTTTGCCAAATGGATTGGATGTATCTATATATTTATTGCCTTCCCGTTCTAATATATTTTTTACAATAGATTTCGTATCTATATGGCGTAAGGCTTCATCGGCATCTTTATCTTGTATGGCTTGATGGATAATTTTTAACGTATAAGCTGGTGTATGGGGAATGTACCACATGAAATACCACGCTGCTGCTAAGGCACCAACAATAGCAATAATTAAGATGGTTATAAGTGATTTTGATTTCATTGTATTGCTCCAAAGTATTTTATATTACATTCTTATTATTTATATAATATATATTTATTTTATCATAGTCAAAGGTCCTTCACTATAATTATTAATTAGTGATACTTAAAATAATAAAACTTTCAAATATATGCACTAATAAACTATAAAGAATATATATGCTGTAAAGTGGATAAGATATATTATTGCTTTAGCTGGTTAAAGGATATATAATAAAAGTATCTTTCATGAAATTTTCATATAAAAGAGGGATAGATTATGGTTAGTAAAAGGGTTATTATCAAATCTTTAGTATGCACGGCATTGACTTGTAGCTTTGCTACATATGCTTTTGCTGCAGATAAGGATAATGGGGAAACAGTTCAATCAAGCTGGATGGATCGTACGGATATCGGTATTGGGTTACAAGGTACTCAGAAAGATTCTTATCATGATTATGCAATGCCTAATAAACAAATGACTGATAATAATCTAAGCTATGATACACGATTCCATTATCGTAATCATAATTCTAAGCAGAAAATGAACGCAAAGTATTTTATAGAAACATTGCAACCCATAAAACAATATGGTAAAGATGGAAAATCCGTGGTGTTTGTACAAGGTCGCTTAGATGGTAATGGTGGCGAAAAAGTTTCCACTACTACATATTGGAATGGGGCGGACGCAGATTTTGGAAGAATTGTCGGTCAAGATACTTATATTGATAAAGGTGAAGTAGTAGAACATGATACGCTTGGTGTTGTCGGTACTGCTGGTGTTGGCTATCGTCGCCTTAGTACACATGAGCATGCCTACGTCGGTGCCAATGTATTCTATGACCATGCTTTTAAGAATAAATTTTCTCGTGTTAGTGCAGGATTAGAATATGTAGCTGGTCTAAATACGATTAGTGTCAATGTATACCATGGACTATCAGAAAAAAAGGTGGGGCCTTATGACATTAACACACCTTTGCGTCAAGTACCACGGGCAATAGATTTTCATGATAGCTTAAGTTCACCACCTGATGGTATTCGAAGAACACCTCGATATTCTTATGAACATGTATTGGATGGCTTTGATATACGGTATACACGAGATTATAAGAATGCCCGTTGGATATCTAGTTATGTGGAAGGATATCATTGGAAAACAAAAGCACCAGGAGAACATCCAGCAGAGATGTTCTATATTGACCAACATAAGTGGCAATCCATACATGGGCTAAAGGTAGGCGCTAAAATGAATGTGACGCCTCATATCTCTGTAGACTTAGGAATTGGTAAAAGCAATATTAGTTCTGTAGAACCTTATGTATCTGTTATGTATACTTTAGGTAAGTCTAGATATGCGTACTTTGGTGGTAAACATAGTGAAAATGTGATGACTTCGGCACGTTCTAAGATGTTTGATAAGGTTAAACGCAGTGATATGAAGGTTGAGTATTATTGGGAACAAGACTTGCGTGACGGTCCTTGGGATCATTTATAATTAATATCGTATTAATTATGATTGTTTATAGTTCTTAATAAATCTTAATGAATTGGTATCTATCTATTATTTAGAATAGGTGGATACCAATTTTATTTTATAGTTCTATGAAATATTGCGTATAAATGAGCATTTGAAATATAAATGGTAAATCTATATGATTTTTGCTAGATAATTCTTAATTTCATATATTTTGGAAAAATTCATCAAAAAATTAGAAAAAAGTGCTTGCATTAGTAGGTTACCTCATGTTAATATATACGAGTAGTCAACGAGAGTTGATACGCGGCCCCGTGGTGTAGCGGTTAACATGTCGCCCTGTCACGGCGAAGATCGTCAGTTCAAATCTGATCGGGGTCGCCA
>ERZ856578.6040-NODE-6040-length-14087-cov-6.116774_pt1 | contig 14087 bp, 9 predicted proteins | sample MGYA00514384_ERZ856578 | MGnify/ENA primary metagenome ERZ856578 (study PRJEB29103, sample SAMN06111958) | human gut metagenome | biome: human gut; feature: ankylosing spondylitis patient; material: healthy_person | host: Homo sapiens | place: China:Hangzhou...
GGAGCCGTATTGATCGTAGGATATGATGCACAGAACATCATTTATTACCGTCCAGGCAGCAATGATCTGACCAAAGGCGGCATGAATGACAGTTCTTCTATGTTTGAAGAGGCGGGAAATGTATTTTATACCTGCCTGCCATAAGGCATGAGAGAAGGAGAAAAACGATGGATAACAGAATTACAACTCTGGCAGAAAATCTGGTGAACTATTCCTGTCAGGTAAAACCAGGAGATAAGGTATATGTACATTACACAGGCGATAGTACAAGACCGCTGGCAAAGGAGATCGTAAAGAAAGTATATGAGGCAGGCGGCGTTCCATTTGTGCATTTTACAGATCCGCAGCTTCAGCGTGCACAGCTGATGCACTGTACCAAAGAACAGATGGAACTGATGGCGGAAGTGGACAGCCTGGAAATGTCTCGTATGGACTGCTATATTGCAGTACGTGGCAGCGATAACATCACGGAACTTTCTGATGTGCCAGCCGAACAGATGGCGCTTTATGAGAAATATTATGTGACTCCGGTCCATCATGGGATCCGTGTGCCGAAGACCCGCTGGGTCGTATTACGTTATCCGAACGATGCCATGGCGCAGCTTTCCGGTACCAGTACAGAAGCGTTTGAAGACTTTTATTTCCATGTATGCAATCTGGATTACAGCCGCATGGAGAAAGCCATGGGTGCGCTGGTGGATCTGATGAACCGGACTGATAAAGTGCATCTGGCAGGACCGGGAACGGATCTGACCTTTTCCATCAAAGATATTCCGGCGATCCCCTGTGCAGGCCGCATGAACATTCCGGACGGAGAAGTATTTACCGCGCCGGTACGTGATTCCATCAACGGAACGATAAGCTACAATACACCTTCTGTGTATCAGGGATTTACCTTTGAAAATATCTGCCTGACCTTTGAAAATGGTAAGATCGTAAAAGTGACCGCCAATGATACAGAGCGGATCAATAAGGTATTTGATACGGATGAAGGAGCTCGCTATGTGGGTGAATTTGCTATTGGCGTGAATCCATATGTGCTGCATCCCATGAAAGATATCCTGTTTGACGAGAAGATCATGGGATCCATTCATCTCACACCGGGCAACTGTTACGATGAAGCTCCAAATGGAAATGTTTCCTCCATCCACTGGGATCTGGTGTGGATCCAGAGACCGGAGTATGGCGGGGGAGAGATCTATTTTGATGATGTGCTGGTACGCAAAGACGGCAGATTTGTATTGCCGTCCCTGCAGTGCCTGAATCCTGAAGAACTGGTTTAGACAACCAGTTCTTTAATAAAATCTTAATAAAAATGTTTCTTTCATCTTAAAAAAGAAATGATATAACAGTATTCGATAAAAGGAGAGACGGATATGAATATTCTGGTTTGTGATGATGACCGCGCCATTGTAGATGCCATTGAGATCTATTTAAGCCAGGAAGGCTATACAGTAGTCAAAGCTTATGACGGACTGGATGCGCTGAAAAAGCTTCAGGAAAATGAGATACAGCTTGTGCTGATGGATGTGATGATGCCAGGTATGGATGGAATCCGGACTACCATGAAGATCCGGGAGACCAGCAGTGTACCGATCATCTTCCTGTCAGCCAAATCCGAGGATGTGGATAAGATCCTGGGATTGAATATTGGAGCGGATGATTATATTACCAAGCCGTTCAATCCGCTGGAGCTGACAGCCAGAGTCAAGTCATTGCTTCGCCGTTACACTCAGCTGGGTGCCATCGCAGAGAACAAGCCTGCGGTATTTCGGATCGGCGGTCTTGTGATGGATGATGAGCGCAAGGAAGTCACTGTGGATGGAGAACCGGTGAAGCTGACTCCTATCGAGTACAGAATCCTGCTTCTTCTGGTGCAGAATCCGGGAAAAGTATTTTCCATCACTCAGATCTATGAACGGATCTGGAACGAGGAAGCGCTGGGCGGAGATAACACTGTAGCTGTACATATTCGTCATATCCGGGAAAAGATCGAGATCAATCCGAAGGAGCCCAGATATCTGAAAGTGGTCTGGGGAGTGGGATATAAGATTGACCGGGAGTAGGAGGACTATGATGAAAAAGAAACGTTTGGGATCAATTGTTCTGATGATCGCAGTGGCAGTTGCCGTGATCGCAGGATGGATACTGGCATCCGGTTATTTTACCGTGAAGAATGCCGGTTATACTATGGAGACCATGGAGGATGTACTGGAGGGAAAAAACTATCTCCAGTCCAGAGAATATCAGCAGACAGCAGCCCAGAGTATGCAGGGCGTACTGGAGGCAGCAGCCAGAAGCAGCCGTCTTGAGAAGGACGGAGCATACGATCCGGACCGCATCATCCGTATTCAGGATTATGTGGAAGATGGAACTATCTATGACGACATGCCGGAGAGCGAAAAAGGCAATGGGCTTTGCTACCGGCTGGGAGACCTTTACCAGTGGAGCCTGAAAGGTGCCATTGTCTCCAATAAAGTGTTGAACGAGGCTTATAAGCCGTTGTTCTTTGGAAGTATCCAAGAATATGCAAATCAGTACGATGAGGAATACAATGTGCTGGTAAGGCAGATTGAGGATTCTCTGGAAAAGCTGCAGCAGGATGTGACTGCTTATCAGCAGGACCAGAAGAACTGGGCCATGGAGTCCACCAATGTACGTTATGCCCTGTATGATATGGGAAACGGACAGATCTACACCAATGCAGGAACTCTTCGCGGAGTGGATGCGCCGCAGGATCAGCTGGCAGACTTCTTTACATCCTGTGAGACCTATTATATCTATGACAGCCGCACAGGAGAAATCAAAGAGGCTAATGTTGGCGGCATGTTTACCAATATGAATGTGAATTCTCTGCTGGATCAGGATGAAGCACATCTGAGCGGGGAATATCAGTTCTATGTGGCAATTGACACTACATTTCCGGTGACAGACAGTCTGTCAGCAGGAGCAGTGAACTATACAGAAGCACAGAGAACTCTGCAGCCACTGGTAAAACCAATGATTTTTGCAGGCGCAGCACTGTTGTTCCTTTTGATTCTTGTCATTGTTCGGATCATCATGTCCGTGATGAGCCTTGCAGACGTCATGATGGAAAGCGCACCTATGGCGATACGGATCATTGTATTTTTCCTGGCATATGAGCTGATCCAGGTGGTTTTGCATAAGATCTTCGGAGACAGCAGATCTGTGGAAATCCTGATCATTGTCGGAAAGGCTGCTGTACTGGCAGCTCTTCTGTGGGAGAGTCTGCAGAGACAGAAGCTGCTGGATGGAGTCAGAGCCATTGCAGACGGCAATGGTGAGACTACTATCGATACCGAGCATCTGACCAGAGGCAATCGGCAGATGGCGGAGGCGATCAATGATCTGGGCGAGGGACTTAAAAATGCCCTTCAGGAGCAGGTAAAGAGCGAGCAGATGAAAGCAGATCTGATCACCAACGTATCTCATGATCTGAAGACTCCGCTGACCTCCATCATCAATTATGTGGATCTCATGAAGCGGGAGCAGATCGATAATCCGAAGGTACACGAATATCTGGAAGTGTTGGATCAGAAATCTCAGCGTCTCAAACAGCTTACCAATGACCTGGTGGAAGCTTCCCGGGCAAGCTCCGGCAATGTGGCGCTGAATATGGAGAAGCTGGACTTAAGAGAATTCCTGATGCAGACCAGCGGAGAATTTGAAGAAAAATTCGCGGCCAGAGGACTGCATCTTATGACCAACTGCCCGCCTCATCCACTGTTTATCATGGCAGACGGCAGACGGCTGTGGAGAATCATCGAGAATCTGTACCGCAATGTGGAAAAGTATGCGATGCCGAATACCCGTGTCTATCTCAACGTAGTAACGGATGGCAGCAGTGTGGCAGTCTCCATGAAAAATATTTCAGAACAGCCGTTGAATATCTCGGCACAGGAGCTGACAGAACGGTTTACCCGTGGGGATGAGTCCCGTACCACAGAAGGCAGCGGACTGGGATTGTCGATCGCAAAAGATCTGACTGAATTGCAGGGTGGTAAGTTTGAGATCTATCTGGATGGAGATCTGTTCAAGGTAACGATCATGTTTCCGTGTGTGGATGTGATAGAAAAATAAATATAATTGATATTCGGCGGAATTGTCTGAGTGGTCAGGCAGTTCCGCCGGATTGTTTAGTGCAAAGATTGTATAACAAATATATCTGGCGTAAGTGCTTTGGAGACTGCCGGTTTTTTGTTGACATCCGTGTATAACATGTTAAAATGAATACGGAATAGAAATTGTATACAATAATGCAATTAACAATATGGAGGTGCCCGATGGTACAATTATATGATGGAGGCGCATATGTATTAAACGGAACTGAGATCATTCCGGATACAGCAGATGCGACAAAAATCCTGGCAGGGAAGATGGGAGCTGTTCCTTCTAGAGAAGAAGCAAAAAAACAGACCATCGCATATGGAATCCTGAGATCCCACAATACATCTGACAACATGGAAAAACTGAAGATCCGCTTTGACAAGCTGACTTCTCATGATATTACATTTGTAGGAATCATTCAGACAGCCCGTGCTTCAGGACTGACCAGATTCCCGATGCCTTATGTACTGACCAACTGTCATAACAGTCTGTGTGCAGTGGGTGGAACCATCAATGAAGATGACCACATGTTTGGACTGACCTGTGCAAAGAAATACGGTGGAGTCTATGTGCCGCCTCATCAGGCAGTGATCCATCAGTTTGCCAGAGAGATGCTCTCAGGCGGTGGTAAGATGATCCTTGGCTCTGACAGTCATACCCGTTATGGAGCTCTTGGAACCATGGCTATGGGAGAGGGAGGACCGGAGCTGGTAAAACAGCTTCTGAACCAGACTTATGATATTCCTATGCCGGGCGTAGTAGGTGTCTACCTGACCGGAGCACCCATGAAGGGCGTTGGCCCGCAGGATGTGGCACTTGCCATTATCAAAGCGGTATTTGCCAACGGCTATGTGAATAATAAGGTCATGGAATTCATCGGAGACGGCGTAAAGAACTTAAGTGCAGACTTCCGTATTGGTATCGATGTTATGACTACGGAGACTACTTGTCTGTCCTCTATCTGGAAGACAGATGAGAAGATCCAGGAGTTCTATGAGATCCATGGAAGGAGCGGGGATTATGCAGAGCTGAATCCGGGAGCAGTGGCATATTATGATGGTATGATCCTTGTGGATCTGGCAAAAATTAAGCCAATGATCGCCATGCCGTTCCATCCAAGCAATGCGTATACCATTGAAGAATTGAATGGAAATCTTATGGACATTCTGGATGATTGTGAGAAACGTGCCCATGTGAGCCTTGGAGATAAGGTGGCATTTTCTCTGAAGGATAAAGTTCATAATGGAAAATTATATGTGGATCAGGGAATCATCGCAGGCTGTGCAGGTGGCGGATTTGAAAATATCTGTGCCGCAGCTGATATTCTGAAGGGCAGAAGCATCGGATCTGATGAATTTACCTTAAGTGTCTATCCTGCTTCTATGCCGGTCTACATGGAACTGATCAAAAATGGTTCTGCGGCTATGCTCATGGAGACCGGAGCAGTCTTAAAGACAGCATTCTGTGGTCCTTGCTTCGGTGCCGGGGATACTCCGTCCAATAATGGATTCAGTATCCGCCATTCTACCAGAAACTTCCCGAACCGGGAAGGTTCCAAGCTTCAGAATGGACAGATCGCATCAGTGGCACTGATGGATGCCAGATCCATCGCAGCAACCGCAGCCAATAAAGGTTATCTGACGGCAGCAACGGATCTGGATGTGGAATTCCGTAATCCGAAATATTTCTTCGACAGCAAGATCTACGAGAATCGCGTATTTGACAGCCACGGTGTGGCAGATCCGAGTGTGGAGATTCATTTTGGCCCGAATATCAAGGACTGGCCGGCCATGAGCGCTCTGCCGGAGAATCTGGTCCTGAAAGTGGTATCTGAGATCCATGATCCGGTAACCACCACAGATGAGCTGATCCCGTCGGGAGAGACCTCTTCCTATCGTTCCAATCCACTGGGACTGGCAGAGTTCACCCTGTCCCGTAAAGATCCGGCTTATGTAGGAAGAGCAAAAGAGATTCAGAAAGCACAGAAGGCGATTGAGGCAGGAACCTGCCCACTGGAAGCTGTGGAAGAACTGAAACCGGTCATGGATGCGATCCATACGGTATATCCAGAAGCTGGAAAAGGCAATCTGGGAGTAGGAAGCACGATCTTCGCGGTGAAGCCAGGTGACGGTTCTGCCAGAGAGCAGGCCGCTTCCTGTCAGAAAGTGCTGGGCGGCTGGGCAAATATTGCCAATAGCTATGCGACCAAGCGTTATCGCTCCAATCTGATCAACTGGGGTATGCTTCCATTCCTGATCGATGAAGGAGAGTTGCCGTTTACCAATGGTGATTATCTGTTTGTACCGGGAATCGCAGATCTGGTAAAACATGCGGCATCCAAGATCAAAGCCTATGTAGTAAAAGATGGAGGCTTAAAAGAATTTACGCTGAAGTTAGGTGAGATGACAGAGGAAGAACGCCAGATCATCCTGAAAGGCTGCCTGATCAATTATAACCGGGTATAAGAGGTAGAAAAAAGAAGAGTAACGATAAATCCTCCCTGGTACTGTGAGTGTATCACAGTTGCCAGAGAGGATTTTTAAGTAATGCAAATGATTCTACTGACGCGCATTTGACTGTTCTTCCACTTTGCTAAGGGAGAAGATAAATTCTGTTCCAACCCCTTCGGTGCTGACTACATTGATATTTTCTCCGTGAAGCTGAATGATCTCTTTCACGATCGATAGGCCAAGTCCGGTTCCTTTCTTATCTTTTCCTCTGGACAGATCTGTCTTGTAGAAACGTTCCCATATTTTTTTCAGACTGTCTTTGGGGATTCCAATACCTGTATCACGGACAGAGACAAACACTTTCTCATATTTGGACGTGGTCTCAATGGTGATCTTGGAATCTGGATGACTGAACTTGATCGCATTGTCGATCAGGTTATAGAGCACCTGCTGGATCTTTCCCATATCGGCATTTACATAGGAATGCCAGTCGGAAAACAGAAGATCAATGGTAATATGTTTGGCTGTGCAGGTGCCTTCAAAGGAAGCAGCTGTATTTTTGATCACAGCATTGATATCAAAATTTGATCTTGTCAGCCGGTTCTGCTTGCCATCCATGGAGTTCAGAGTCAGAAGGCCGCTGGTCAGTCCGGTCAGTCGTTCGGTTTCCCGAAGAACAATGTTCAGATATTTCTCCTGCATTTCCGGTGGGATCGTTCCATCCAGCATGGCTTCAATATAGCCTTTGATGGAAGTAAGCGGTGAGCGGAAATCATGGGAAATATTTGAGATCATCTTTCGCTGGTCTTCATCGGAATCTTTTAATGAACTGGCCATAAAATTCATGGTCCGTGCAAGGGATCCCAGTTCATCTGTCCGATCTGTGACGATGGGATAGTCAAAATTACCTGCGGCATATTCGGCACTGGCTTTTTTAAGCTTCCGAAGAGGCCGGTAGACGATAAGCCAGTTGGCAATGGCAAATAACAGCCCCAGTACCATGAGATAGATCATGGTGATATACACAGCCATCAGATATCCCTCTTTCTGATGGATCACAGAAGACATAGGTGTGTAGATCACGATGTAGCCACGCACATGATAATTGTGGGTGACAGGAATGAGCACGCTTAAGGTATTTTCTTTAAACATACCGAAGAAATTATTCGTAGTATAGTAAGTGCCGCTGGGAAGCACGGATGTGAATCCCGGGATCACCTGATGAGCATAGGAAGAACTGGGGGTGGAGTCGATCATGATCTCGCCCTCGCGACTCACCAGCCAGATATGTGCATTCAGATAAACGCTCAGGGAAGAGAGTTGTGTCTGAATACGGGATACGGTTCCCTTGGTAGTCTCCTCGTCAAAATAGGTCTCCACATATTGGTTGGACAGGTAGACACCTTCCTGATAGAAGGAAGAAGCACGTGTCCGGGTGGCATTGTCCAGCATCAGCCTGGAAGTCAGCGTAGAGATTCCCACAAAGCTTAAAATGGCAAATGCAATATAGGCCAATATGAATTTTACATTTAACGACAGGTGCATTATCTCACCTCGAATTTATAGCCGATGCCCCAGACTGTGGCAAGACGCCATGCCGGGTGGTCTTTGATTTTTTCTCTTAAACGCTTGATATGCACATCGACGGTTCTGGTATCACCAATGTATTCATAGCCCCAGATATGATCCAGAAGCTGTTCTCTGGTAAATACCTGATTGGGTGAAGAGGCCAGGAAATAGAGGAGCTCCAGTTCCTTGGGCGGCATATCAATGGAATTTCCCTGATAAATAACGGAATAGTTGGACTGATTGATGATCAGATCCGGATACTGTACGATCTTGGCAGTTGGAACCTCATCGGTCCGGGAGGGCTGGAACCGGCGGAGAACCGCTTTGACTCTGGCGACCAGTTCTTTGGAGTCGAAGGGCTTGATCATATAATCATCTGCACCCAGTTCCAGACCAAGTACTTTGTCAAATACTTCGCCTTTGGCAGAAAGCATAATGATCGGTGTGTTGGAACGGCTTCTCAGTTCCCGGCACACCTGATAGCCATCCATGCCTGGAAGCATCAGATCCAGCAGGACCAGATTTGGCTGAAAGGTGTCAAAGACCTGAAGTGCCTGCTCACCGTCCTCCACGATCTGAACCTGATAAAATTCTTTAGTCAGATACAGGGAGATCAGTTCTGCTATATTGGTATCATCATCTACGATGAGAATTTTTTGTTTTGCTGGCATGAGAGCATCTCCTTTTATTTGAATTCTGCAATGGTTACGCCGGCATCTCCTTCACCGAAGGTTCCCAGACGAAAGGTTTTTACGTGTTTACATCGCTTCAGATACTGATGAACGGCAGTACGAAGTGCACCGGTACCTTTTCCGTGAACGATCCGTACGCTTGGAACATGGGCCAGATACGCATCATCCAGATATTTATCCAGATGGGCGATCGCCTCATCTACGGTCATGCCGATCAGATTGATCTCGGTGCTGACCGCTGCCGACTTGGACATCCGAAGCTTTCCGCCTCCGGTTGTCATGCCTTTCTGCAGATTTTCTGCTTCTCCGATATATTCCAGATCGTTGATGTTGACCTGTGAACGGAGAATTCCCATCTGTACGAACAGGTCTCCCTTTGGATTCGGAAGTGTGCTGACCGTACCTTCCAGGTTCAGGCTCAGGACACGGACCCGGTCACCAATATGAAGGGCTGCTGCTTTCAGCTTTTTCTTCGGTTTTGGAGCAGCCTTGGCGGTGCGGGAGTCATTTTCCTTGATCTTCTCTCTCAGACGGGCACGCTCTGCCTCCATATCCTTGACAGAGATTGAAGCTTTTCCAAACTTGTGGAAATTCTTCATAGTCTCGTCAGCATAATCTTTTGCCTCCTGTAAAATAGCATTCGCCTGAGCAGCAGCATCGCTTAGAATCTTTTCCTTGCGCTCATCGATCCGATCCTGCTTCTTCTGCAGAGCATCCCGAAGAGTTCGGATCTCAGATTTGTAGCGAGTGATCTCTTCCTGCTCATTTAACAGTTTCACCCGGCTGTCCTGCAGCTCTGCCATCATATCCTCAAAGCTTACATCTTGAGCATTGATTCTCTTTTTCGCATCCTCGATGAGAAAATCTTCCAGTCCCAGACGGGAGGAAATAGCAAATGCATTACTCTTTCCGGGAATTCCGATCAGAAGCCGGTAAGTAGGACGTAAAGATTCTACATCAAATTCACAGCAGGCATTCTCTACACCTTCGGTGGAGAGAGCATAGACCTTCAGTTCGCTGTAGTGAGTGGTAGCCATAGCACGGATACCCTGCCTGTGCAGGTGATCCAGAATGGCAGTGGCAAGAGCTGCACCCTCGGTCGGATCAGTACCGGCACCAAGCTCGTCAAAGAGAACCAGGGAGTTCAAAGTTACTTCCTTTAATATAGAGACAATGGTAGTCATATGGGAGGAGAAAGTACTTAAGCTCTGCTCAATACTCTGCTCATCACCGATATCTGCATATACCTGGTCGAACACCGCAAGTCTGGAGCCTTCAAATGCCGGAATATGGAGACCAGCCTGTCCCATCAGTGTGAAAAGTCCGACCGTTTTTAATGAGACCGTCTTACCACCTGTATTGGGACCGGTGATGATCAGCAGATCAAAATCATCTCCCAGACGCACGGTAATGGGAACTGCCTTTTTCGGGTCCAGCAGTGGATGACGGCCATCTTTAATGTGGATCTGGCGATCCGTATTGAAGATCGGCCGGGTGGCTTTCATATCCTTTGCCATCATGGCGCGGGCAAAAATAAAATCCAGTGCTGTCAGGATCCGATAATCTTCTGCCAGGATCTCGGTAACAGCGGCTGCTTTTTCACTGAGTACAGACAGGATCTTTTCAATCTCCTGCTGTTCCTTCATCAGAAGTTCTTTGAAATCATTATTTAACTTAATAACCGCCATAGGCTCGATAAATAAAGTAGAACCGGTAGAACTCTGGTCATGAATCATACCGGGAACCTGACTTCTGTGTTCCGCCTTTACCGGCAGACAATATCTGCCATCTCGCATGGTGACCACCGGATCCTGCAGATAAGAACGGGCAGATCCGTTTACCATGGAGTTCAGGGTATTATGCACCTTGTCATTCATCTGGCGCATGGATCTGCGAATCTGTAAAAGTGCAGAGCTGGCATCATCGGCCATCTCATCGTCAGCCAGAATGCAGCGGCGGATCTCAGAAGCCAGGGTCGGAACCGGATCCAGAAATTCAAAGGATTCATCCAGAGAATCACGGCTGGTATCATCAGCCTCCCGCTGTCCATATTGTCGGATCTTTCCGGCAGTTTCCAACAGTGACATGATCTGGAGTAATTCTCCCATTCCAAGAATGCCTCCGATCTCCAGACGTTTCAGAGAGCCACGAATGTCACGTATCCCTCCAAAGGAAACGCTTCCTTTGCGGTACACACGGCGAAGTGCATCTGCTGTCTCGCGCTGTGCCCGTTCCACATCATTGATGTTATCATAGGGAACCAGTTTCCGGCACATCTCCTTGGCGCCTTCGGAAGCTGCGTGAGCAGTCAATATATGAATAATTTTATCAAATTCCAGTGTTTTTAATGCTTTTTGGTTCATAAATCTGTTGTATCTCCTTTTACTGTCTTATTCATTTTACCCCATTTACAGCGGAATGAAAAGCGGAACTTATGGACAGGGAAAAGGAAAAATAGTATAATGGGGAACAAGCAGACGGAGGGACCTATGGAAGAAGATAAGGAGAAAAACAGCGGATTTTCATTTATGCAGGAGAAGATCAAGGAAAAACCTGTCTATGCCAATCCGTTGGTAAAAAAAGCTCTCCGGTGTATTCTTGGCGGGGCTTTGTTTGGAGGAACAGCGCTTCTGATCTGGGCGCTGGCATTGCCGCGGATCAATAACCGGATGGAGAAAAACGAGATTCAGGAAATTCAGATTCCAGAGGAGACGGTCGATTCAGAGACAGACGATAAGGATGAAGATGAATCCCCGGTCTATATTACAGAGACTGTCAGCATGGAACTGAAGGATTATGAAAAGATGTATCAGCAGCTGATGCAGATTGGAAATCAGGTGTCAAAAAGCCTGGTTGATATTTCTGCGGTCAAAACAGATACTGATTGGTTTGATGAGGCGCTGACCAGTCATAAATCTGCGGCGGGATTGATCATTGGTGACAATGGAATGGAGCTTCTGATCCTGACAGAACATGAGAAAGTAAAGGACGGAGATCTGAAGGTCCGTTTTTATGATTATACGGAAGCAGCCGGTACTTTGAAAAAATATGACAGTAATACAGGACTGGCAGTGATCAGTGTGAATTTGAGTGATGTAGACAGCAGCACCAGAGAGGTGATCTCTTATGCAGAACTGGGCTCATCCAAATCCCTGCGCAGCGGACAACCGGTGATCGTTGTGGGCAATCCCACTGGAAGCAATGGCTCTTTGCTGTTTGGAAACCTGACATCTGTAACGCAGACCGCAGAGCTATATGACAGCTCTTATAATATCCTGACTACGGATATTTTGAAATCCAGTAATGGAAGCGGTGTAGTGGCGGACTGGAGTGGTAAGATCGTCGGACTGCTGCAGGAAAAGACAGAGGTTGAAGGACAGGACAATACGATTCAGGCTTATGGGATCTCTGATGTGAAGGATCTGATCGAGCATCTGTCCAATAATCAGGATATTGTCTATATGGGAATTGTGGGCGCAGATGTTACCACATCTATTTCAGAGCAGGAAAATATTCCGATTGGAGTCTATGTATCAGAAGTGTCACTGGATTCTCCGGCTATCACAGCAGGTATTCAGCCAGGTGATATTATTACGGAGATCAATGGTCAGGCAATTGTGAATCTGAAGGATATCGTGGCCACATTGCTGAAATGTTCCAGTGGACAGACTGTGGATGTGCGTTATAAACGTGCAGATGCCAGCGGCTATCAGGATCTGCAGGCATCCGTAACATTAAAGGTGTTGCAGTAGTAGAATGAGGGAGTGTAATGATGAAATATATTGAAAGCTTACGTGAAGGTGATCGGATCTCGGGCATCTATCTGTGCAAGACCAGACAGAGTGCTTTGACAAAAGCAGGAAAGCCGTATGAGAATCTGATTTTTCAAGATAAAACAGGAACTGTAGACGGTAAGATCTGGGATCCGAATTCTGGCGGGATCGATGATTTCGACAGTCTGGATTATGTGGATATTGTAGCCGATGTAACCATGTTCCAGGGACAGCCACAGCTGAATGTGAAGCGGGCGAGAAAGGCCAGAGAAGGAGAGTATGATCCCAAAGATTACCTTCCTGTCAGCAGCAAAGACATTGAAGGGATGTATAAGGAACTGTTGGGATTTATCAACCGGGTCAGCAATCCGTATCTGTCAAAGCTTCTGAAAAATGTATTTGTTGACGATCAGGAATTTGCAAAAGCATTCAAATTCAGCAGTGCGGCAAAGACAGTTCATCATGGATTTGTGGGAGGACTGCTGGAGCATACTTTGAGTGTAACAAAACTGTGCGATTATTATATTCATAATTATCCGATGATCAATGCAGATCTGCTGATCACAGCGGCAATCTTCCATGATATCGGAAAAGTATATGAGTTGTCACCATTTCCGGAAAATGATTATACGGATGCCGGACAGCTGTTGGGACATATTATGATCGGTGCACAGATCGTCGGTGACCAGGCAGGAAAGATTCCGAACTTTCCTGTGAAACTGGAAAATGAGCTGAAGCATTGTATTCTGGCTCATCATGGGGAACTGGAATACGGATCGCCGAAGAAACCGGCACTGCTGGAAGCAGTGGCACTGAATTTTGCAGATAATACGGATGCGCATATGGAGACCATGATAGAGATTCTTGCCGGAGCTGGAGAGAATCAGGGATGGCTGGGATATAACCGACTGTTTGAGTCAAATATTCGTAAAACAAGTAAATAGAGTGCAGAATCTTCCACAGGTTAACACGATCAAACATAACATAGAATCTCCGTCATCTGACACAATAACAACTCGTATGACGTGTATCGGACAAAGTAAGTTGCCATACCGCCTTTGAACGGACATCATAGATGTTCGTTCCAGTCGGTATACCATCTTCCGTTGTCCGCTCCAAGTCATACAGCGTAGGTTATATGTGTTAGCTGGCGGAGATTCTTTTTAGTTTTCTGGGTGTATTAACCTGTGGAAGATTTTTTTGTTTGTGTAATTGTGTTAGATGGTGGACAGCCCTTTTGACTTTGCGATGGATGTCAGGATTGAGTTAAGTATAGAGTTAAGTATAGAGTTGGTTATATATTTTAGAAGGTTTTATAACTTGGGATTTTGCGGTTCGTATTGGCGGGAGGGGAAAATTATATTATAATAGGCGCATGGTTATATTCGTAAATGTGCGATTAAATTTTGAATTTTATGAGGATGTTAGAGGATGAAAAAGGACGATTTGATTGAGTTGACAATAGAGGATCTTGG
>ERZ856578.6054-NODE-6054-length-14069-cov-3.675958_pt1 | contig 14069 bp, 14 predicted proteins | sample MGYA00514384_ERZ856578 | MGnify/ENA primary metagenome ERZ856578 (study PRJEB29103, sample SAMN06111958) | human gut metagenome | biome: human gut; feature: ankylosing spondylitis patient; material: healthy_person | host: Homo sapiens | place: China:Hangzhou...
AACGGAACCCCGGAAATGTAGGGGCGGCCTTTATGGCCGCCCGCGGGCGGGGACAAGCCCCGCCCCTACAGAATATCCGGCCGGGCGGAAAACGGGAGTTCCCATTTGCCGGAAAATGCGCTATAATAGGACGCAGAGAAAACGCCGATGGGGGCGGTCAAATGTATCAGACCAGGATAACGGCGGCGGAGCTCCCGGTGGAGCGCCTGCTGGGGGAATACTGCTTCCCGGAGCGATTCCGGGAGGCCTGCCGGGCTTGCCCGGACTACGGAAACGATTGGTCCTGCCCGCCGGGGGTACCGTCGGCGGCGGAGGCCCTGGGGCCTTTTCGGTCGGCCCATGTGCTGGGTATACAGGTATTTTATGATGCACAGACGCGCCGGGAGGTGTCCACGGCGGAGGGGGCTGAGGCGGTGCGCCGGGCGTCCTATGGACCGGCCAAGCGGGTACTGCTGGAAACCCTTCTGGCGCTGGAGCAGACCCGGAGCGGGGCGTGGACCATCGCGGCGGGGCGGTGCGAGCTATGCGCCCGCTGCGCCCGGCGGGACGGGTTGCCCTGCCGGAATCCGGAGCGGATGCGCTACTCCTTTTCCGCGTTCGGCTTTGATCTGGCGGCGCTGGCCCGGCAGGAGCTGGGCATCGAGCTGCTGTGGGCGGCCAATGGGCTGCCGGAGTACGATGTGGCGCTGGCCGCCTTTCTGGAGCGGTGAGGGACAAAAACAGGCCGGGGCGGCTTCTGCCGCCCCGGCCTTGCTGTGCTTGCACGGACAGGATCAGAAATAGGTGAAGTTCACGGGCTTCCTGCTCCAGCCGATGGCGCGCTGCACGTCGGCAGCGTAGCCGTGGTCGGAGAGGGTCAGGCGGCCCAGGCGAAGGGCCTCGTCCAGAGAGAAAGCGCCCATCACCAGGGAAGAGAGGGTGGAGATATCGGCGGAAAGGGTGACGTCGGGCTGAGCATGCTCAACCACCTCCACCGTGCTTCCGGATATATTCAGCAGGAAGGTGCCGTTGTTGCCCTCGATAAAGTTGTCATCCACCTGGAGGGCCAGCACAAAGGGACGGCTGACCGGGGACTCACAGCGGCTCTGCATGCGGAAGTAGGCCGGCACATCGAAGATACGGGCCATGTAGCCCATTGTGCGGCGGGCCACCTCATGGATGCAGCCGTCGTGCGCGCGGTTCTCGCCTGTGTCCGGGTTGTGGAACAGCATAGTCAGGCTGGGGTCGGGGGAGAGGATACGCACCCGCTCGATCTGATCCACCTGGGAGGCGAAAAAGGTCATGAACTGCCGCAGCGTATCCAGATCCTCATACACCATCTCGGGGACGAGCAGATCGTGGTACATGTCGGTGTAGTGGTCCACCGCCACGAAATCGAAGGTGAAGTAGCCGGTGAGCCGGCCGTCCCGGCGGCAGACCACCACGTAGGGCATGTCGAAGATCCGGTGGGGGTCCATATAGTGGTGGACCGTGGCACCGTGGGTACGCGCCGCATAGGCGCGGTAGAAGTCCAAAATCTCCTGCCGGTCCTCCGGCCGGGCATAGGACAGCCCGGACTTGTCGCCGTAGGAGCGGATCGCGGAGGGCTTGGGCTGGTAGAGATAGTTCTCGTTGCAGTAACCGTATCCCATGTTGGCATAGAACGCGGGATTGAAGGGGTGGAGACAGCCGATCGGCGTCCCCTGTTTGGCGTAATACCGCATCAACACCTTCAGGAGCGTGCAGGCCACCCGCTCTTTCTTGTGAAGAAAGTTTGCGGAGACATAGGCTGCGGCCCCCATAGGCATCATCACACCTCTGACGTTGAGGGTGAAATCCATCATCAGGATGGAGCCCAGCAGGGTTCCATCGTCGTCAAAACAGCCGAGGTAACGGCCCTCGTCCGGACGGTGCAGTTCGCCTTCCATGTTCTGGAGCAGGGCGGCCGGCGTCTTGGAGGGGAATGAGGTCACCACATTCCGGGCCAGCTGCTCCACCTCAGAAGGGAGAACGAATCTGATATCCATCAAAACCGATTCCTTTCTGTGAAACAGAGAGTCTATTTACTTGCCGCGCCGGGGGCGCCGGCGCCGGGGGCGGGGCTGGCTGGACAGCGCCCGCGGGGGCACGGGGGAGCCCGTGCCAGGTGGAACCAGACGGTTCCATGCGCACCTGCTTTGACGAGCCCCATTATGTCAGCATTTGCCGCGAAAGTCAACCCGCAGTTTGCCGAACGAAAAAAATTGAGCCCTGGCGGAAGAAAAGGCTTGACAGAGGGCTGCGCCATGGGGTAAAGTGAGACTGGCCATGCTGCGAGGAAGCGGCAGGGCTTTTGGAAGCGATGCAGCGTCCTGAACCGCGGTTCAGGACGCTTTTTGTATTTCTACCGGCAGAAAGGAGCAGCATATGGACGCCTTCAGTGTTCGTACAAAAATTATGATCGGAGGTGGCATGGACGCGCTGGCCCAGCGGCTGCACCGGGTCTTTCTGGTGACGGACAAGTTCATGGCCGAGAGCGGCAAAACGAATTATGTCACCGACCGGCTGCTGCGCAACGGCGGCGAGTTCAAGATCTTCTCCGACGTGCAGGCCGACCCGGACATCGCCACCGTCACCAGAGGCGTGGAGCAGATCCTGGAGTTCCAGCCCGATGCGGTGGTGGCCTTCGGCGGCGGCTCCGCCATCGACGCGGCCAAGGCAATTGTGTTCTTCGCCGCCCGGGAGCGGGACATGCGGGACTGCAAGTTCATCGCCATCCCCACCACCAGCGGCACCGGCTCGGAGGTGAGCCGCTTTGCGGTGATCACCGACCAGGAGAAGGGGGTCAAATATCCCTTGGTGGAGGACAGCCTGCTGCCCGACATCGCCATTTTGGACGCGGAGCTGACCACCAGCGTGCCCCCTACCGTGACGGCGGACACCGGCATCGACGTGTTCACCCATGCGGTGGAGGCCTTTGTGTCCACCGAGGCCTCCGACTTCTCCGACGCGGCGGCGGAAAAGGCCATCAAGCTGGTCAAGCGCCACCTGCTGCCCGCCTATCAGAACCCCGAGGACCGCAAGGCCCGGCAGGGGATGCACAACGCCTCCTGCCTGGCGGGCATCGCCTTCTCCAACTCCGGCCTGGGCCTCAACCACGGCATGGCCCACGCCCTGGGCGCCCGGTTCCACATCCCCCATGGCCGGGCCAACGGCATCCTGTTGCCCTATGTGATGAGCTTCAACGCCGGCTGCGCCGAGCAGCTCACCTCCACCGCCAAGCGCTATGCCCGTATTTCCCGCCTGCTGGAGCTGGAGAGCAGCAGTGTCCGCCAGAGCGCCCTCAACCTCATTCGCACCGCCCGGCGGTACATCGAAAAGCTGAACATGCCCTCCACCCTCCAGGCCGCGGGCGTGAACGCGGCGGAGTTCGAGGAGGCGGTGCACGACATGGCGGAGGCGGCCCTGGCCGACCGCTGCACCGCCACGAACCCCAGAAGCTGCACGGCGGAGGAAATTGAACAGATCTTCCGCAAGGCCTACAGCGGGAAATTGCCCTGATAGAGCTCCTCCGCCGCGCAATTGCGCGGCGGAGGAATTTGGCGTAAAATGATATTTCGGATTGACAACTCCGCAAATTTCTGTTAAAATGAGTCAGAAAAAATGATAGAGATGCGTATAGTGGAAGGGCGGATTCGTGCGGCGTTAGTACGGCTCGCCTGGTAAACGATCAAGAGCGATGTAGCTCCCAAGAATTTTGACTTGAAATTCTGGGGGCTTTTTTTGTTTTTTCGCCCCGTACGCCTGTGAACCCCCTGCCGGTGTTGCGGAAAACACCGCAGCGCGTTTACGCAGGATAGGCTGCCCGGCCCTGTGGCATGATAGGGGGGACAGCCCGCTGTTTCCAGCGGTTTTTAGGAGGAGCGTGCCGATTTGATTGAGCTTGATGAGAAAAAGCGGATTATACAGGAATTTGTACCCGGCAAGCAGGTCACCCTGGCCCATGTGATCGCAAACCCCACCGAGGATCTGTACCTGAAGCTGGGACTGATCGACGCCTCCGGCGCCATTGGGATCTTTACCATCACCCCCAGTGAGGCGGCCATGATCGCCGCCGATGTGGCCACCAAGTCGGCCAACGTGTCCATCGGCTTTGTGGACCGCTTCAACGGCTCGTTGGTCATCACCGGCGATGTGGCGGCGGTACAGTCGGCGCTGACAGAGGTTATGAATACCCTGTGCGGTATGATGGGCTTTGCATCGGCCCCCATCACCAAGACGTGATGCAATGGAGAGAAAAAGACGCATTATCCTGATCGGCCGCTCCACGGCCGGCAAGACAACGCTTTGCCAGCGGATCAACCACGAGGAACTGCAGTACCACAAGACCCAGACCGTACAGATTGTCAACCAGAGTATGATTGACACACCGGGCGAGTATCTGGAGCGGCGCTATTTTCGCGGGGCCCTCATGGTGACGGCCGCCGACGCGGACACGATTGTGCTGGTCCAGGACGCCACCGAGAAGGGGAGCATGTTCCCGCCCGCCTACAGCAGCATGTTTGCAAAGCCCTGCGTGGGGGTTGTGACAAAGTCGGATCTGGCGTCTGAGCATGAGATTTCAAATGCGAGGCAGTATTTGAAGGCAGCCGGCGCGGGTGAGATCTTTGTCGTCAGCAGCGTGACGGGCGAGGGCGTGGAAGCCTTGGTAAGGCATCTGGATTTCCTTTGAAGTCAGGAGGAGCCGCATGGAAAAGGATGCGATCCGTGTCGTCATTGCAGACGATGAGCCGATCAGCAGAATGGATTTGAAAGAACTGCTTACGGAAGGCGGGTATACGGTTGTTGCAGAGGTCTCCGACGGGTTTGATGCCGTGGAGAACTGCAAGCTCTACCATCCGGATCTCGTTCTGCTCGACATCAAGATGCCGTTTCTGGACGGACTGGCCGCGGCCAAAATCATCTATGAGGAGGAGCTGGCGGACACGATCATTATGCTCACGGCGTATAGTGAGCGGGAGTTCGTGGAGCAGGCCAAGGATTACGGCGTCAGCGGCTATCTGGTCAAGCCCATCGATGAGAAATCGCTGATTCCCAACATCGAGCTGGTTGTGGCCCAGAGCAAGGAGATGAAACGGCTGCGCAAGGACATGGCCAAGGTTTCCGAGCGGCTGGCCAACCGCAGCATCATTGAAAAAGCCAAGGGACAGGTGATGCAGGAGCAGAACCTGTCGGAGCAGGAGGCGTACCACTATATACGCAAGCTCAGTCAGCTCAAGGGCCTTTCCATGCGCCGGGTGGCGGAGATGATCCTCGTGAAAGGCGGGGGTTGACAGGTGAATGTGATTTGGTCCCTCTGCAGAAAGTATACCGATCTGTCCGATGAAGAGATCCGCATCATCGAGCACATGTCAGAGACGCTGCAGCCTCTGGCCAATCTGGAGGGCGCGGACATCTTCATCGACTGCCCCGGACGGGACGGGAACGCCATCGTGGTGGCGGAGGCCAAACCGGAATGTGTGCCGTCGTCCTACAAGAACACGGTTGTGGGACTGCTGGCCAAGCCGGAGAACGAGCCGGCGGTGGCCCGCACCTTCCGCCTGGGGGTAGGAACCAAGCAGATGAAGGCCGTGACCCAGGAGAATGGGAGCACGATCCAGTCGGTAGAGCCCATCCGCAACGGCTCCCATATCATCGGCGTGCTGATCCTGGAGAAGCGGGTGGACGAGCAGAGGCAGGTCAGTGAGCGGATTCATTTCTCGCAGCAGAGCTTTGAGACCATCGCCCACGCCCTGGCTCAGATGGTGCCGGAGAACAACTGGCTCACCGAGTGTATCGACGAGGCACTCCTCATGGTGGACCGCAGCGGCATCGTGACCTTCCGCAACTCCCTGGCCCAGGATCTGTACCGGAGGCTGGGCTACATTGAGGACATCCTGGGACAGCCCTATGAGAACGTCCGCCTGGTGGAACAGGACGGCAACAGCGAGGAGTGCAGCGGCTACTCCTATGTGGAGACTACGGTGAGCAACCTGGTGCTGGACATCAAGCACATCCAGCTCAACTCGGCGGGGGCGGCCTTCGCCGTGATCATTCAGGACGTAACCTGGCGGCGGGAGCAGGAGCAGGCGCTGATTCTCAAGTCTGTGGCCATCAAGGAGATCCACCACCGGGTGAAGAACAACCTCCAGACCATTGCCAGCCTCCTGCGCCTGCAGACGCGCCGCACCGACAGCGAGGAGACGCGGCAGGTGCTGGGGGAGAGCATGAACCGGATCCTCTCCATTGCCAGCACCCACGAGCTGCTGGCCCAGAGCGGTGTGGACGAGGTCATGCTGGGGGAGGTCATCCTGAACATAAAGAACAATACCATGCGGTATTTTTCCAACCCCAAATGCTATGTCACCATTGCCATGGAGGGCGGGGACTTTCAGGTGGACTCCGACATCGCCACGTCGGTGGCCATCATCATCAACGAACTGCTTCAGAACTCCCTGAAGTACGCCTTCCAGGACCGCTCTTCCGGAGAGATTCGGATCGTCGTGGAGCAGGGGAAGCTGTACTCCAGCATCCAGGTCAGCGACAACGGAGGCGGATTCGATGTGGCCAACACGGAGGGCAACCGCCTGGGGCTGTCCATCGTGCAGACGTTGGTGAAGGACAAGCTGCGGGGCAACCTGGAGATCGAGTCGGGCCCCGAGGGAACCTGCGCCAGATTCGACTTTAAAAATCAGATCATCGGAACGGCCGACGTGACGTAACGACGGCTGGAACAGACGAGCGACGGAGCTCGGATACAGAGGGATTCTCTGTACCCGGGCTCCGTTTTGCATTGAACTCTCAGGAAGCGGGTGAAGCAAGTTGCATGAAGTGATCCTCAGCGTGGGCATCGATATCGGCACCTCGACGACCCAGCTCATTTTCAGCCGGCTGACCATCGAAAACCGGGCCAGCAGCTACACCGTGCCGCGCATCGACATTGTGGACAAAGAGGTGATCTACCGCAGCAAGATCTACTTTACGCCCCTGCGTTCGGCCACGGAGATCGACGCGGAGGCGGTTAAACGGATTGTGCGGGAGGAGTACCAGGCGGCCGGCATGACGCCGGAGATGCTCCGCACGGGTGCGGTGATCATCACCGGCGAAACCGCCCGGAAGGAGAACGCCAACGAGGTGCTGGAGGCTCTGTCCGACCTGGCCGGAGACTTCGTGGTGGCCACCGCCGGACCGGATCTGGAGTCGGTACTCTCCGCCCGGGGGGCGGGCACCGACGCCCTGTCCAAGGAAAAGCGCACGGCCATCGCCAATGTGGACATCGGCGGCGGGACCAGCAACATCGCCGTCTATGAGAAGGGCGTGCTGCGGGGGACCTGCTGCCTGGACATCGGCGGGCGGCTCATCAAGGTGGAAAACGGCCGCATCAGCTACATTTTCCCCAAGATCCAGGCCCTGGCCGCCGCCAACGGAATCTCGCTGGCGGTGGGCGACCGGGCCTATCCCGAGCAGCTCTACGGCGTGTGCCGCCTCATGGCGGCCCAGCTGGCCCAGGCCCTCCGCCTGGCGGGGGCGGACAGCCACCACGCCGGCCTTTATACCAACAACGGCAAGCCTCTGCCGGAGCAGCCGGCCATCCGCGCGGTGACCTACTCCGGCGGCGTGGCAGACTGCATCTATCAGGAGATGGAGGGCGACGTGTTTCGCTTCGGCGACATCGGCGTCCTCCTGGGAAAGGCCATTCGGGCCGACCCGGATCTGAGCCGGGTGGAGCGCTTTACCTCCATCGAGACCATCCGGGCCACCGTGGTAGGGGCGGGAACCCATACCACCGAGGTCAGCGGGAGCACCATCCACTATGAGCAGGGCACGCTCCCCCTGAAAAATGTCCCCATTCTTAAGGTGTCCGAGGAAGACGAGGCGTCGCTGGAAACGCTGAAGGCTTCCATTTTGAATCAGATGCCGCTGTATATGCCTGAGGGAAAAGCGGAGCAGCTTGCGATCGCTTTTACCGGAGAAAAGCGCACCAGCTTTGCGGACATTCAGGCATTGGCGGCAGCTATCATTGAGAGCACGAAGGAGGTGATCAGCAGCAGGTATCCCTTGGTCGTGGTGGTGGAGAACGATATCGGAAAGGTGCTCGGAAACGCGCTGAACGTATTGCTCAAGCGGGAGAAGGACGTCATCTGCATTGACGGTATCCGCACCCTGAGCGGCGACTACATCGATATCGGCGAGCCCATTGCAGGCGGGCAGGTGCTGCCCGTAGTGATCAAGACCTTGATTTTCAATTCTTAAATGTTAGGACTTATGAGAGGTGAACTAGCATGATCCTGAAGACAAAGCTGTTCGGCCATGTGTACGAGTTCAAATCGATTCGGGAAGTCATGGCGAAGGCAAACGAGGAAAAATCCGGCGACAAGCTGGCAGGCATTGCCGCCGAAACCGCAGAGGAGAGAGTGGCCGCCAAGGTGGTGCTCTCCAATCTGACCCTGAACGATCTGCGCAACTGCCCCGCCGTCCCCTATGAGGAGGACGAGGTGACCCGGATCATCCAGGATTCTGTCAACGAGACCATCTTTAACGAGTATAAGAATATGACGGTGGCCGAGTTCCGCGAGTGGCTGCTGGATACCCAGACCACCCCCGACATGATCCGCCGGGCCTCCCGCGGCCTGACCTCTGAGATCGTTGCCGGCGTGTGTAAGCTGATGAGCAACCTGGACCTCATCTACGCCGCCAAGAAGATGCGCGTGACCGCCCACTGCAACACCACCATTGGTCTGCCCGGCACCTTCTCCTCCCGTCTGCAGCCCAACCACACCACCGATGATCCCAATGGCATCATCGCGTCCGTGATGGAGGGCCTGTCCCTGGGCTGCGGCGACGCCGTCATCGGCCTGAACCCCGTGGACGACTCCGTGGAGAGCGTGGCCCGCATCCTGAAGATGTTCGACGAGTTCAAGCGCAAGTGGGAGGTTCCCACCCAGATCTGTGTGCTGGCCCACGTGACCACCCAGACCGAGGCCGCCAACAAGTTCGGCGCTCCCCTCGACCTGATGTTCCAGTCCATCGCCGGCTCCCAGAAGGGCAACGAGGCCTTCGGCCTGAACGCCGCCATGCTGGACGAGGGCCGCGCCACCATGCTGTCCCGCGGCACCTGCACCGGACCCAACGTCATGTACTTTGAGACCGGCCAGGGCTCTGAGCTCTCCTCCGAGGCCCACAACGGCTGGGATCAGGTCACCATGGAGGCCCGCTGCTATGGCTTTGCCAAGCGCTACAACCCCTTCCTGGTCAACACCGTCGTCGGCTTCATCGGGCCCGAGTACCTGTACGATTCCAAGCAGGTCACCCGCGCCGGCCTGGAGGATCACTTCATGGGCAAGCTGACCGGCATCCCCATGGGCTGCGACGCCTGCTACACCAACCACATGAAGGCCGACCAGAACGACATCGAGAACCTGGCCACCCTGCTGGTTGCCGCCGGCTGCAACTACATCATGGGCGTGCCCGAGGGCGACGACTGCATGCTGATGTACCAGTGCACCGGCTACCATGAGGCTGCTGCCCTGCGCGAGGTCTTTGGCCTGCGCCCCATCCACGAGTTCGACATGTGGCTGGAGAAGATGGGCTTCTCTGAGAATGGCAAGCTGACGCCCAAGGCCGGCGACGCTTCCGTGTTCCTGAAGAAGTAAGGAGGAGCGAAGAATGGACGAGAAAGATCTGAGAAGCATCATTGAGCAGGTGCTGACGGAAATGAATGTGTCCGGCGCCAAGCCCGCCGAGAAGGCCGCTGCCGCTTGTGCGTGTGAGTCTGCGCCGGAGGTTGAGGACGGCTGCATCCCCGACATCACGGAGATCGACATCCGCAAGCAGTATCTGGTAAAGAACCCTGAGAACGGCGAGGAGTATGCCGAGCTGAAGATGAACGCTCCCTGCCGCCTGGGCATCGGCAAGGCCGGCGCCCGCTACAACACCCTGCCCCAGCTGGAGTTCCGCGCCGCCCACTCCGCCGCCCAGGACGCCGTGTTTAACGACGTGGACGCCGAGTTCGTGGAGAAGATGGGCCTGTGGACGGTGCAGACCCAGTGCGACAGCAAGGACACCTATCTGACCCGCCCCGATCTGGGCCGCAAGCTCAGCCCCGAGGCCGTGGAGACCATCAAGGCCAAGTGCAAGAAGAACCCCACCGTTCAGATCTACGTGGCGGACGGCCTGTCCTCCGCCGCCGTGGCCGCCAACATCGGCGATCTGCTGCCCGCCATCCTGCAGGGCCTGGAGAGCTACAAGATCGATGTGGGCACCCCCTTCTTCGTGAAGTATGGCCGCGTGGGCGTCATGGATGAGATCTCCGAGCTGACCGGCGCCACCGTCACCTGCACCCTGATCGGCGAGCGTCCCGGCCTGATCACCGCCGAGTCCATGTCCGCTTACATCGCCTACAAGGCCACCGTGGGCATGCCCGAGGCCCGCCGCACCGTGGTGTCCAACATCCACCGGGCCGGCACCATCCCCGCCGAGGCCGGCGCCCACATCGCGGAAATCATCAAGATCATGCTGGACAAGAAGGCCAGCGGTACCGATCTGAAACTGTAAGAGCAGGGAGGAAAATCAATATGAAACGCGATCCGTTGCCCGCACATGTACTGGCGACTCGCATTATCCCCAACGTAGCTCCCGACATGGCGAAGGAGCTGGGCCTGACCCCTGACCAGAAGTCCCTGGCCATCGTTACTGCCGACAGCGACGATGTGACCTACACCGCCCTGGACGAGGCCACCAAGAAGGCCGACTGCAAGGTTGTCTACGCCAAGAGCTTCTACGCCGGCGCCGCCAACGCCAACACCAAGCTGGCCGGCGAGATCATCGGCATCCTGGCCGCTCCCAACCCCGCTGAGGCCAAGGCCGGCCTGGAGGCCTGCGTGGACATGATCGAGAATGTGTGCCACTTTGTCTCCGCCAATGACGACGACAGCATCTGCTACTATGCCCACTGCATCTCCCGCACCGGCTCCTACCTGTCCGAGGGCTGCGGCATTGCCGAGGGCGAGGCCATTGCCTACCTGATTGCGCCTCCCCTGGAGGCCATGTACGGCGTGGATGCCGCGCTGAAGGCCGCCGACGTGCGGATGTGCGTGCTGTACGCCCCCCCGTCTGAGACCAACTTTGGCGGCGCCCTGCTGACCGGCAGCCAGTCTGCCTGCAAGTCCGCCTGTGACGCCTTCGCCGCCGCCGTCGAGTCCGTCGCCGACCAGCCCAAGGTCTGACCGGCAGAGCGACCGGGCCCGCACGGGCCCATGAACGGAGGTACATATGAAGGCATTGGGTATGATTGAAACCCGCGGCCTGGTCGCCTCCATTGAGGCGGCCGATGCCATGGTCAAGGCTGCCAACGTCACCCTCCAGTGCAAGGAGCATGTGGGCGGCGGCCTGGTGACCATCATGGTCCGAGGGGATGTGGGCGCCGTCAAGGCGGCCACAGACGCCGGTGCCGCAGCGGCGGAACGGGTGGGAACCCTGATTTCCGTCCACGTGATCCCCAGACCCCATGAGGAGCTGGAAGAAATCCTGGGACACATCCCCGCCGAACCAGACCAGCCGGTTCCCCCCACGCCTCCCACCCCGGCCCCTGAGCCGGAGCCGGAGGAGGGGGAGCCGCTGGAGCCGGAGGAGCAGGAGAGCGATGGCGCGGTGATGGAGCCCGCCAGCCTGACCACGGAGGAGCTGGAGCATATGGCGGTGGTAAAACTGCGGGCCGTGGCCAGACAGATCGGCCTGACCAGCATGACGCGCAAGGAGATCCGGTTTGCCAAGAAGGAAGAGCTTCTCGCGGCAATCACGGCGTTCCTGGCGGAGCAAAACAACTGAGCATGCTTCGCGGTTTGAGACTGCCCCCGGCATGAGTTCAGCGAAAGGAATGGAACTGTATGCAGCTAATCGATAAAGATCTCCTGTCCATGCAGGAGGTTCGGGAGCTGGTAGAGGCGGCCAAGGAGGCCCAGCAGGAGCTGGCCCGGATGGACCAGGCCCAGGTGGACCGCATTGTGCGTGCCATTGCCGACGCGGGTGTGCGCAACGCCCGCCGGCTGGCCCAGATGGCCAACGAGGATACCGGCTTTGGCATCGTGGACGACAAGGTGATCAAGAACATCTTTGCCAGCCGCGGTGTCTACGAGCACATCAAGGATATGAAAACCATCGGAGAGATCAGCCGGGACGACGCCAAGCGCCTGCGCACCATCGCGGTGCCCGTGGGCGTGATCGCCGGCCTGATCCCCTCCACCAACCCCACTTCCACCGCACTTTACAAGGCGGAGATCGCCATCAAGGCGGGCAACGCCATCGTGTTCTCCCCCCACCCCACGGCCCTGCGCTGCATCCTGGAGACCGTCAAGGTCATCCGGCAGGCGGTGGCCGAGGCGGGCGGCAATGAGAACCTGGTCTCCTGCATCACCATCCCCACCATGGAGGCCACCGACAACCTCATGCGCCACCGCGACGTGGCCATGATTCTGGCCACCGGCGGCTCCGCCATGGTGCGGGCGGCCTACTCCTCCGGTACCCCCGCCATCGGCGTGGGCCCCGGCAACGGCCCCGCCTACCTGGAGACGACCTGCGACCTGCCCCTGGCAGTGAAGCGCATCCTGGACTCCAAGACCTTTGACAACGGCACCATCTGCGCCAGCGAGCAGTCCATCATCTGCGACGATGACATGGTGCCCGCCGTCAAGGCCGAGATGGAGCGCCAGGGGGCTTACTTCCTGGACGACGAGGAGCGGGAGAAGCTGGGCCGCTTCATTCTGCGGGCCAATGGCACCATGAACCCCGAGATCGTGGGCCGCAGCGTGAAGACCATCGCCAACCTGGCCGGGCTGGAGAAGGTTCCCGCCACCGCCCGCGTGCTGGTGGCCAAGGAGACCGGCGTGGGCCGCGGCCATCCCTATTCCAACGAGAAGCTGGGACCCATCCTGGCCTTCTACACCGCCGAGAACTACGAGAAGGTGTGCGAGAAGGTCTGTGAGATCCTCCACTACGAAGGCGCGGGCCACACCTTCTCTATGCACACCAACGACGATAAGATGGTGGACTACTTCGCCCGCCGGGTGCCCGCCTCCCGCGTGATGGTGAACACCCCCAGCGCCCTGGGCGGCATCGGCGGCACCACCGCCCTCCAGCCCGCCCTGACCCTGGGCTGCGGCGCCGTGGGCGGCTCCGCCACCTCGGAGAACGTGGGCCCCATGCACCTGCTCAACCTGCGGTATGTGGCCTACGGCCTCAAGGAGCTGGACGAGATCCGCGCCTCCGTGCCGGACTGCTCCGACGGCGTCTGCCGCACGGCTCCCTCTCTGGAGAACATCGATGTGGACGACATCGTCCGCCAGATCATCGGTAAGCTCCAGAAGCTGTAACCCAATCTCATCCGCGTACAGCGCGGTTTACCTGTGAAAGGAAGGATCACAAATGGCGAATATGATGCAAGCTCTGGGTATGATCGAGACCAAGGGTCTCGTGGCCTCCATCGAGGCGGCCGATGCCATGGTCAAGGCGGCCAACGTCACCCTGATCGGCAAGGAGCACGTGGGCGGCGGCCTGGTGACCGTGATGGTCCGCGGCGACGTGGGCGCGGTCAAGGCGGCCACCGACGCGGGCGCGGCGGCGGCCGAGCGCGTGGGCGAGCTGATCTCCGTGCACGTCATTCCCCGCCCCCACAACGAGGTGGAGTCCATCCTGCCCTCCTTGGCGAAGTAAGACACGGGCGTAGCCCGTGTCCCATCAACCATAGGAAGGGGTGGAGCGCGTGAAGGCAATTACAGAAGATTTCCTCCGGGTGGAGCTGCGGAACACCCAGCCCGAGGTCTACTACATCCCGGAGGGGAAAATACTGACGCCCGCGGCGCGGGAATATCTTCAGCAGCGCAAAATCAAAGTGGCCGCAGGGGGGCAGCCGGCGGAGCCGGCCCCCGCGGCCGCCCCGGCCGCCCAGCCGGTCGTCCCGACCGTGATGTGCGCCCCGGAGCCGCCCAAGCCCAAGTACGTGGATCGGCATCTGTGACGATATCTACGACGCCAGGCTGGTGCTTCGGGCCGCTCTGGAGCGGGTCCTGGAAAAGCGG
>ERZ856578.6055-NODE-6055-length-14067-cov-9.980415_pt1 | contig 14067 bp, 11 predicted proteins | sample MGYA00514384_ERZ856578 | MGnify/ENA primary metagenome ERZ856578 (study PRJEB29103, sample SAMN06111958) | human gut metagenome | biome: human gut; feature: ankylosing spondylitis patient; material: healthy_person | host: Homo sapiens | place: China:Hangzhou...
CCCCTTAAGGGGCTTTGTCCGCATAAAGCCCTTATAGGGCTTACTCAAGCCTCCGGCTTAGCCGGAGGTTTTGACTTGCCGTATTTACCGCATCTGCTGGCTGATGACCCCGCCGATGGCGTCGGCGGCATCTTGTTTCATCTGGGCCGTGACGTGGGCGTAGGTGTTTAGCGTGAAGCCAGCGGAGTAGTGACCGAGCATCGAGGACAGCGTTTTCACGTCTACCCCGCTTTTCAGGGCCAGCGTTGCGAAGGTGTGGCGCAGGTCATGGAAACGTACCTTTGGCAACCCTGCCCGCTTCAGGACTCGGTGCAGCATATGCAACACGCTGTCCGGCGACATGGGACCTCCCGTCGGGGACGGAAACACCCACTCGCTGTTACTCGTTTTTCTTCTTTGCTGCATCAGAACGTCTATCGCGTCTGCCGACAGGGGCAGGGTGCGGTAGGCGTTTTTCGTTTTCAGCGGGACTTCGACCACTTTGCCGTGAGATGGCTCGTTGAATTTTCAGTACTCCGTGCTGAAAGTCCACATCTGTCCACTTCAGGCCCAGCAGTTCGCCCCGCCGCAATCCCGTGGCGAGGTCGAGGTAGTAGAGCTCGTACACGCCGCTGTCCCTAGCCTCCTGGAAGAAGGCGCTGAGTTGGTCGGCGGTCAGCGTTCTCATCTCCTTGTGCTCCACCTTCGGCAAGGCACAGCCCTGCGTTGGATTTTTGCTCACCAGCTTCTGCTCCATAGCGAGGTTGTACGCCGAGCCGATCATCTGGTGGATATTCCGCACGGTTTTCGGTGCTAACCCTTTCGGCTTCTTTTTCGCCTCGATGCGGTCTACCCGCCCGCCGTCCAGCAGGTGTTTGTAGAACCGCTGTAAGTCCAGAGAAGTCAGGTCTGCCAGCGGGATGCCGCCGATCTGCGGCTTGATGTGGTTTTTCAGAAAGCCTTGCGAGGTTTTGAAGGTGGACGGTCTGAGTTTTACTCTGGCGTAGTTCTCCATCCATACCTCCAGCCAGCTACCCACGGTGTAGGTCTTGGCTCTGCCGTAGTCGATGCCCACATTTTCTTCGATGGCTCTCTTGAGTTTTTCCTTCACCTCGGCTTGCGTTTTACCCAATACGTTCTTGATGATCCGTTTTCCGCTCTCCGGGTCATAGCCCGCGGTGTAGCGACCCTCCCAGCGTCCGTCTTTTCGTTTTCGGATATTCCCTTCCCCATTTGCTCGTCTTTTCGGCATAAAATCAACCTCCTTTGTAACGGCAAACCATACCGCAAACGGCAGAGGAAAGCTATCGAAAAACCGAACTGTTATCAGAAAGTTATCATCTGCTTTGCATCGCTCTTTTCTTTGCCTATTGCGACGCAATTTTTGCGCTGCCGGGGCGTTCTTCTTTGGTTGGTACAAAATAAGCATAGCACCCGAAGCGCAAATGAAGCCTCGGAGGCTATGCTTATTTTTGTTATAATGGGAGGGCAATGGATGGACGGTTTCTTTGGTGAGCCAAGCGCTCGGGCTGTAAACAGTCCTCCGTCCTCTTGTTATAAAGATTCGATTGAGCAGGTTGCTCCGGCTATGCCGCGTGCGCGTCACGAACCAATTTGAATCGTAATAAGCCGGTGCGGAAGCATTGCAATATTTTATCAGGAAAGAAGGAATGCCCATGCTCAGTATCGGGATCGATGTGTCCAAAGGAAAAAGTACCGTGTGCGGAATGAAGCCGGGAGGAGAAATCGTGTACACTCCGTTTGAAGTTCAGCACACGAGGGAAGGGATGTCGGAGCTGGTATCACTGCTGCGCGGCAGCGGTGAAGATGTTCGTGTCGTTTTGGAAAGCACCGGCAGCTACCATTGCCCGGTGGTGGCTGCTTTGTTGGAGAACGGAATATTCGTCTCTGTCGTCAATTCGCTGCGGATGAAGCGGTTTTGCTCGCAAAGCATCCGCAGGGTGAAGACCGATCGAATCGACGCTATGCAGATTGCTTTGTACGGCCTGGCCTATTGGCAGGAGCTTCAACCGACCAGACTGCCGGAGGATACATATCGGGAGCTTCAGCCTTATCAAGGCAAAGGTCGATTTTAACGCCATCTGTGACCAGGTTTTGCCCGGTATGCAGGAGCTCATGAACGACCATGCCGGACGGCACAAGCTTTCAGACTTTGTCCTGTGGTATCATCACACCGCTCACATCCTCAAAATGGGAGAAACGCGCTTTCGGAAGGATGATTGCAAATGGGCGGGAAAAAAGGGATACCGCAGTCGCGAACGTATGGCAGCGCTCATCTTTGCCACAGCTCAAAACGGTATCCCTGTGCTTCCCGACGCACCATCTACGCAGATCGTCATTACGGAAGCGATACGAGTCCTCCACACAGTGGAGGCGTCCCGTGACGCTATTTTAACACAGATGCAAGCGCTCGCCAAGACCCTGCCGGAATATTCTCTTGTGCGCGAAATGCCCTGCATCGGGGACACGCTGGCTCCGCGCCTGATCGCGGAGATCGGAGATGTCCGCCGCTTTCACAGCAAGCGGGCGCTCATCGCATACGCCGGCATTGATGCGCCGCCGTACCAGTCCGGCAAATTCCGCGCGAATAACCGGCATATCTCCAAGCGGGGAAATCACTATCTGCGTAAGACCGGGTATGAAGTCATGCAGAGCTATGTGATGCACAGGCCAGCAAACGATTCGATCTTTACATTCATTGAGAAAAAACGCGGCGAAGGGAAAAGCGGCAAACTTGCCATGGTGGCAGGCCTGAATAAGTTCCTCCGAGTCTATTATGGCAAGGTCACAGAGTTCTACCGCAGCTTACCGGCAAGAATGAGCTGAGATCTCCAATACTTTATTTGAGGCGGCCAAGCGTTCCGTTTTGCCGCCTCTGCTTTGCTATGCTCTTTTTCCGCCGATAACTTTTCTTTTAATTGGGGCTTGACTCTTTAGCAGGTTGGAACTGGCAGGGCTGGACGGAAACAATGGAAGATTCGCCGAACGAACGGTGGCAAAAAGCACAAATCGGAGCCGAAATGACTCCGATTTGTGCGTGATACTGCCTCATAACCCGGAGGTCGCAGGTTCGAGTCCTGTCTCCGCAACCATAAAAGTACCGCATTCCTTTTGGAATGCGGTACTTCAGCGTGTTGAAAAAGTCTTTTCTCCCCGCTGAACAAGTTTTCAGAACTTCATAAAAGTTCTGAAAACTAAGGATTTCAATGGCGCAGGACACCCTTCTTGGGTTTCCCGCGCACACCCTTCCTTACCGTTGCGGAGGATTTACCACTTTATCGACAGTCTCAAGTACCGCATTCCTTTTGGAATGCGGTACTTTTCTTAATTTCTTAACCTTTAAACGTTTTTAACTTCAGCCCTGCTCCGAAGCATTCAACATTCGTTCAACGCACTCCAAAATCCGCCACACACATTTACCCTAAAGCAGCATTTTTCGGGCCGCGGTCAGGAAATCTGCTTTGATTGCATCCTGAAAGGCTTTGTTCCTCAATGCTCACATCTTGCTCTGCTCACATAGATTTGATTTTTGCGCCGCAGGCTTATACCTGCGGCGGTCTATTTTAGCAAGGCGAAAAAGCAGCGCCGCACTTCCTCGGAAGCGCGGCGCTGCTTTTATTTTTCAATTTGCCGAGGCCCACTTTGCCAAAAAACTGCGGCCCGCTGTCAAGACAGCTCCGCCTGACCGGTATAGAGCTGGTAATAGCGGCCATGCTGGGCAATCAGCTCGTCATGGCTGCCCCGCTCCATGATACGTCCCTGCTCCAGCACCATGATAGCCTGAGAATTGCGGACGGTGGAGAGCCGGTGGGCGATGACGAACACCGTGCGCCCCGCCATCAGGCGGTCCATGCCCTTTTCAATGAGCTTTTCCGTCCGGGTGTCGATGGAGCTGGTGGCCTCATCCAAAATCAGCACCGGGGGATTGGCACAGGCGGCACGGGCGATATTCAAAAGCTGCCGTTCGCCTTGACTGAGGCTCTCGCCCTCGCCGGTGAGCACGGTCTCGTAGCCGTGGGGCAGATGGCGGATGAAGGTATCCGCCCCCGCCAGACGGGCCGCGGCCTCCACCTCCTCATCCGTAGCCTCCAAGCGGCCATAGCGGATATTGTCCGCCACCGTGCCGGTAAAGAGGTGGGTGTCCTGCAGCACCGCACCCAGGGACCGCCGCAAGGAATCCTTTTGAATGTCCCGAACGTCGATACCGTCATAGGTGATGGTGCCGGACTGAATTTCATAGAAGCGGTTGATGAGGCTGGTAATGGTGGTCTTGCCCGCGCCGGTGGAGCCTACGAAGGCGATTTTCTGGCCCGGCTTTGCGAACAGGGAAATATCGTGAAGGATGATCTTGCGGTCATCGTAGCCGAACACCACATGGTCAAACCGCACATCGCCCCGGAGGGGAACCAACGTACCGTCCGGCTTTTTCCAAGCCCACGCGCCAGTATCGAAGGATGCCTCGGTCAGCGTTCCGTCCCGGCTCTCCGTCACCCGTACCAGCGTTACGGTGCCGTTGTCGATTTCCGGGGTCTCCTCCAAAATCTCAAAGACGCGCTCCGCGCCGGCCACAGCGGAGAGGATGGTATTCACCTGCTGGGAGATCTGCGTGATAGGCTGGCTCACCTGCTTTGTGTAATTCAAAAACGCCGCAAGACCGCCTAAATCACCGCTGCGGATGGCCAGCAGGCCGCCAATGCAGCAGGTGAGGGCATAGTTAATGTGACCGAGGTTCCCCATGGCGGGCATCATGGCACCGGCGTATGCCTGCGCCCGGGTAGCCGCATCCCGGTACGTTTCATTCAGCCCATTGAAGCCCGCCTTAGCGGCGTCCTCATGGTTGAAAACCTTAATGACCTTCTGGCCCTCGATCATCTCCTCGATATAGCCGTTGACATCGCCGATAGCCTTCTGCTGGGCGGCGAAGTACCGGCGGCTGCGGCTGCCGATGGTTTTGACCACCAGCAGCATCACCGCCAGCATCAAAAACGTTACAGCAGTGAGGATGGGGCTGAGGACGATCATCATTGCCACGGTGCCAAGGAACGTCAGCGAGCAGGAAATGAGGCTTGCAAAGCTGTTATTCAGCGCCTCGGACACTGTTTCAATATCGTTGGTATACCGGCTCATCAGCTCACCGTGGGTGTGGGTATCGAAAAACTTCAGGGGGAGGCGCTGCATTTTGTCAAACAGGTCCGCCCGGAGCTTTGCCACGGTATTCTGCGCCACATGGACCATGATGCGGGCGTAGCCATAGGAGCACAGGGCGCCCACAGCGTACACGCCGCCCATGACTGCCAGCATTTTCGCAAGCCCCGAAAAATCGCCGGGGAGAATATAATCGTTGATGAGGGGCTTAATGAGGTACGAGCCCGCCACGGAGCAGGCGGAGCTGATGAACAGCAGCACCACCACGATCATCAGCAGCGGCTTATACCGCCCCAGATAGCCCATGAGCTTTTTCAGCGTACCCCGCAGGTCCTTGGGCTTGCGGAAGCCGCCCCGAGGGCCGCTGCCGGGACCGCCGGGTCCCCGTCTTGTCTGTCTTTCAGCCACCGATGCTCACTCCTTCCTGTTGGGATTCATAGACCTCGCGGTAAATATCGCAGGCCTTCATCAATTCCTCATGGGTACCCTGTGCCACCACGGCGCCGTCGTTCATCACTAAAATCAGATCTGCGTCCATGACAGAGGTCACCCGCTGGGCAATGATGAGCTTCGTGGTACCCGGTAGGTCCTGCCGGAACGCCTGCCGGATTTTCGCATCCGTGGCAGTATCCACGGCACTGGTGGAATCATCTAAGATCAGCACCTTCGGTCTTTTCAAAATAGCACGGGCAATGCACAGCCGCTGCTTCTGTCCGCCGGAGACGTTGACACCCCCCTGTCCCAGATCGGTGTCCAGACCGTCGGGCATTCGCTCCAGAAACTCATCGGCGCAGGCGGCGCGGCACGCTGCCCACAGCTCCTCCTCCGTGGCGTTGGGAGCGCCCCAAAGCAGATTTTCCCGGATGGTACCGGAAAACAAGGTATTCTTTTGCAGTACCACGCTGACGGACTCCCGCAAATGCTCCATGGTGTAGTCCGCTACCGGACGTCCGCCTACGGATACGGTGCCATCCTGCGCCTCATACAGCCGCGGAATCAGGCTCACAAGGCTGGTCTTGCCGCTGCCGGTGCCGCCTAAGATGCCTACGGTTGCCCCGCTGGGAATGTGCAGACTGACGTCCCGCAGCACCCACTCCGGGCTGGTTTCACTGTACTTGAAAAACACATGGTCAAAGTCGATGCTGCCGTCCTTCACGGCGGCGTCCGCCTTGGCGGTGTCATTGGTGATGGCGGGCTTTTCATCCAGCACCTCCGCGATACGCTTGGCGCAGGCGATGGACCGGGTCATCATCATGAACATCATGGAAACCATCATCAAGGACATCAAAATCTGGGTAATATAGGTAAAGAACGCCGTAAGGTCACCCACCGGCAGTGTCCCGGCGTAGACCATTTTGCCGCCGAACCACATGACGGCAATGATGGTGCTGTAAACAATGAGCATCATCACCGGCATATTGATGACCACCATGCCGAAGGCCCGCATGGAGCTATTTTTCAGGCCGTTGTTCTTCTCGGCAAACTTTTCCTCCTCATGGGCCTCCCGGACGAAGGACTTCACCACCCGGATGCCGGTGAGATTTTCCTGCACCACTAAGTTCAGTGCGTCCGTTCGCTCCTGAAGCGCCCGGAACAGCGGCCCCGCTTTGGTGAGGATCAGGACGATGACGATCAGCAGCAGCGGGATCACCACCAGAAATACGTTGCTCAGGTCACGGCTCAGCCGGACGGACAGCACCAGCGCCGCCACCAGCATCACCGGGGCCCGCACCAACAGGCGCATTCCCATCATGAGGGTCATCTGCATATTGTTCACATCGTTGGTGAGCCGGGTCACAAGGGATGCGGTGGAGAATTTTTCGATGTTGGAAAAGGCGAAGTCCTGAATGTGCTCATACTCCGCCCGCCGCAGCTCCGCGCCGAAACCCTGTCCTGCGATGGAGGAAAATGCGGCGCTGCCGAGGCCGAAGCACAGCGAGACCAGCGCCATCCCCGCCATCAGCGCACCCTTTCGCAGAATATAATTCTGGTCGGCTGTTTCGATGCCGATGTTCACGATGTCCGCCATTACCAGCGGAATCAGCAGCTCAAAAATCGCCTCGGCGGCGCTGCACGCAACGCCCAGTACGATCCACTTGGAATAGGGCCTTGCGTATGGTCCAAGTTTTTTCAGCATGAGATACGATCCTCCTCTAAGTTTTGGATAATGCGATTCAAAAGCCCCCGCAGCACTGCGGTCTCCTCCTCGCTGAGACCGTGGAGCGTCAGCGCCGCTCCTTCTTGAAAGGCGTTCTGTAGGCGCATGCGCAGTTCCCGGCCCTTTTCCGTCAGGCACACCCGCTTTTGCCGCAGGTCCTCCGGGTCCGCCCTGCGGCAGATCAGCTTCTTTTCCTCCAGACGGTCAAGAATACCGTTGGCCGTCGGCGGCTTGACCCGCAGGTGCTCTACAACGTCCCGCTGGGGCGTCGGTCCCGACTGCTCTCCCAGATACAACAGCACATGGGTCTGCGCCGGGGTCACATCGTACCGGGCCAGACGGACATCCATCCGCTCCCGGGCCAGATGGGCCGCATGGCCCAGCAGCGGCCCGATGGGCGCGTTTTCCCACGAGAGGTATTGGCAGTCCTTTTCCATGTCAGTCCCTCCATTCGTTAGTCTGCTAATTATTAGCGTGCTAAATATTAACATGATTTCCAGCGAATGTCAATCACCAAATCTCATGATATTTTTGAACGTTTTATGAACGAAAGCTGCGGTTCATCCCTGACTTGTGAACAATTTATGAAGGTTTTCTTTCACCTGTTGACTTTTGGATATTCCACTCGTATGATGAACTCACGAAGCAAGTTTAACCAATATCTATTTTCCCTCTCTTTTCTCTATCTTACACGGAAAGGCGAACGGCTGATGCCGTTCGCCTTTCTGCTTTTTCCCGCTGCGCGGGATTTTATTTTGTTCCCCGCCGCTTTCGGCGGGCGGAGGCGGTGCCGATGCCCAGCTCCATGCGGTACTTTGCCACTGTGCGGCGGGCCACGGAAATGCCCTCCCCGGTCAGCAGAGCGCAAAGGGCCTGATCGCTGAGGGGATGGGCCGGGTCCTCGTCCTTCAGCCGCAGCAGCAGGCGCTGCTTCACCGCCTGCCGGGACATATCCCGCTGCCCCACGGCGCGGTTAAAGAAATAGCGCAGAGGATACGTCCCCTGCCGGCATTGCAGGTACTTATCCCGCACAGCCCGGGAGACGGTAGAGGGGTGCAGCGACAGAGCCTCTGCCAGCGTGGTGAGCTTCATGGGGGCCAACTCCGTGGTCTTTCCCTCGAAAAAAGCCCGCTGGGTCTCCAAAATTGCCTCCGCGCAGCGGCGCAGCGTGCTGCCCCGGCGCTCCATGCTCTCCAGCAGCCATTTTGTCTGCCGCAGCTTTTCCCTTAAATAGGTCCGGGCCTCCGCGTCATCGCCGTTGCGGGCCATATTTTCATAATAGGGGTTCACGGAGATTTTCGGCAGATAGTATTCGTTCAGCACCACCCGCAATTCTCCGTCCAGTTCCACCACGAATACGTCCGGCCGCACGTAGACTGTCGGCTCCGCCGGCTCAAAGGCCCGGCCGGGATGGGGGTCCAGCGCGGCAATGGCCTTCTCCGCCGCCTGAATTTCCGCCGTATCAGCCCCCAGTGCCTTTGCGATAGGGCCGTAGTGGCCCCGACCCAGCTCCGTCAGGAACCGGGCGGCGATGTCCATGGCATAGGGAACGGGCTGCTTCTGGCGGCTGAGCTGAAGCACCAGGCACTCCGATAGGTCCCGGGCGCCTACACCGGCAGGCTCCAGCGATTGCAGCGTATCCAGCGCCTGCTCCACCATATCTGCCGGTATCTTCAGCTCCGTCAGACCGTCCAGATCCTCCTGCGCCAGATAACCGTCCTCATCCACCAGCTCCGCCATATATTTGCACAGGGCCAGCATGGGCTTTGGCAGCCGCTTACGCTCCAACTGGTCGCAGAGGAACGCGCTGAGGCTCTCCAGCGCCCGGTCCACGGCTCCCGGCTCCGGCGGCCCATCCTCCTCATGGGCAAAGGAGCTGCCGAACGTCCCGGCGTCCAGCCAGCTTGCCCGCTGCCGCAGGCTCTCATAGGCGGAGCGGAGGTCGGCGGAATCGGACAGCTCCAGCGTTGGATTTTCCTCCGACAGCCGCCCCAGATAGTCCAGAAGCTCCTGCGAGTTCATCTGCAGGACCTCCATGGACTGCAAAAGCTGGGGCGTCAGCTTCAGCTCCTGCCGTAATTCTGTTTTTAAGGACAGCAGGCTCATGATGCGCTCCTTTCAGCCGTTGGTTTTCCGATTTTACGGCGTTTTCACGTATTTTGCGATTTTGCGGGCCGCGGTGGCCTGTGAGATTCCCAGCTCCTTAGCCACAGCCACGGTGGTGCCGCAGCGGCGGTAGGAGTCCCGAATGATCTGCCCCTCAAAGGCGTCCATCCGCTCCGCCAGCGTGCCGGTGGGAGCCGGGAGGGGCGTATCACCGCCGGTGAATTCCACCGGAAGGGCCGTAACATCCAGAATGGGGTCCTGTGCGGTGATGACCAGCCGCTCCATCAGGTTTTCCAACTGACGGACATTGCCCGGCCACGGGTACTGCTCCAAAAACGCCACGAACCGGGGACTGAGGGCCAACTGCTTGCCGTACTCCCCGCAAAAGCGCTCCAAAAACTGATGAGCCAGCGGCAGAATGTCCTCCGGCCGCTGCCGCAGGGGCGGGATGTGAATGCGGATGACATTCAGCCGGTAAAAGAGGTCGGAGCGGAACAGGCCCCGCTGCACCTCCTCCTCCAGATTGCGGTTCGTGGCTACCAGCAGCCGGAAATCCAGCTCAATGCGCCGGGTGCCGGACAGCCGCTCAATGGTCTTTTCCTGAATGAGCTGCAAAAGCTTGGACTGGATATGGTGCGGCAGCTCACCGATCTCGTCCAAAAACAGCGTGCCGTGGTTAGCCAGCTCGATCTTGCCGATCTTGCCGCCGGAGGCCGCGCCGGTGAACGCGCCCTTTTCGTAGCCGAACAGCTCGGATTCGATGAGGTTTTCATGGAGCACGGCGCAGTTGACCTCGATAAAGGGGCCGTTGGCCCGGCTGCTCATATTATGAATCGCTTTGGCGATAGCGCTCTTACCCACGCCGGTCTCGCCGGTGATGAGAATGTTGGCCTTTGTGTTGGCCGTGTTTTGAATTAGTGTCCACAGCCGCTGCATGGCGGCGCTTTTCACCACGATGGAGGTGGAGGTAGCCCGAATACGCAGCTCCGCGATCTCCTGCGTGTACTGCTGCAAGGAATTTTGCAGATTGCGGTAATTCTGCTGGATAACGTTGATCTGCTCCATGGACACCGTGTTGAAGCACACGGCGTATTTCAGCGCCCCCGCCTTGTCAAACAGCGGGATGCCCACAGTCATCACGTTTTTGTGAACACGGTTGATGGTCTGGGTTGTGGTGATCTTCTTTTTCTGCCGCAGCACCTCCGCTGTAATACAGGGATCGAACGTGCCGTCCTGCTCCAGGTCAAAGGCGGATTTTCCCACAATGGAGCCATGGGCGAAGCCGAAGTTCTTTTCATAATTCTCGCTGACCCAGAGAATGACGCCCTCCGCATCGGAGAGCATCATGTCATCCGCAAGGACCAGATTGTTTTCCGGGTTTAAAATATCAAACAGGCCGTTGAGATTGATGTCATCCTCAAACAGTTGGGGCAATTCCGGGGAATTGGTCATGAAGCCTACCTCCTGAAGCCGATATCTATTCATTTGTGATTATAGCATATTCATTTTTGAATAGAAAGGCCCTTTTCAAAAATTCAAAGGTGAATTTTGTCAAAAAATTGCGGCTGTCTTTTTGTAGTTCTGCCAAAAGGATAGGATTTCCATGGGTTCACTTGTCTATTCAAAAATGAATACCGCGTCGATTTTTGTGGCAAGTAAAGGAAATGCGAGCGAAATCCCGAAGGCCCCTCCCGTCAGCTCTCACAAATTACATGGAATTTTTCGCTCCATTTTGTCCAAAACAGCTTGTTAAAGTTGGCATATAATTTGCTATATATTTCAGCATATGACCATGCGGGAGCGTCGGGCTGCCCCAGTCCGGCATCTCCGGATATTATAAGGAGGAATTTTCCATGTATCAGACGATTCGTTACGAAAAGCAGGACAACATTGGGATTCTGACCATCAACCGCCCCGAGGCGCTGAATGCGCTGAACTCCGCTGTTGTCAGCGATTTGGAACAGGCCATCTCCGAGGTGGAGAAGGACGCCGAGCTGGGCGCGCTCATCATCACCGGCGAGGGCCGTTCCTTCGTGGCCGGCGCCGACATCGGTGAGCAGTATGTTATGGATGTGGCCGCAGGCCGCAAGTGGGGCCAGCGCGGCAGCGCTCTGTTCCGCCGCATCGAGAAGCTGGAAATTCCCACCATCGCCGCTGTCAACGGCTTCGCTCTGGGCGGCGGCTGTGAGCTGGCTATGAGCTGCGACATCATTCTTGCCGCCGGTCCTAATGCCGAGGGCAAGGGCGGCGCCAAGTTCGGCCAGCCCGAGGTTGGCCTCGGCATCACCCCCGGCTTCTCCGGCACCCAGCGTCTCCCCCGCCGCGTGGGCATCGCCAAGGCCAAGGAGCTCATTTTCTCCGGCAAGATGATCGACGCACAGCAGGCTAAGGAAATCGGTCTGGTCAACGCCGTGTACGCCCCCGAGGAGCTGCTGAACGGCGCTGTCGCCATGGCGAAGTCCTTCACCGCCAACGCTCCCATCGCCGTGAAGTATGCCAAGGCCTGCATTGACCGCGGTATGCAGATGGACATTGATGATGGCATCGCTCTGGAAAACGAGCTGTTCGCCATGTGCTTCGCCACTGCCGACCAAAAGGAAGGCATGAGCGCATTTCTGGAAAAGCGCAAGGAAAAGCACTTCCAGAATAAGTAAGCGCCTGCGCGCAGCGGCAGCTTTTCAAATATCCGGAAAAGAGGCTTCGGGCTATTAAAAAGGTACGTATTATCACCGCCGGGGAGGCAGCCCTGATGGTCAAGGACGGAGATACCGTTTCCACCGGTGGCTTCGTGAGCTGCGCCTGCCCCGAGGCGCTGACAAAGGCGCTGGAAAAGCGCTTTCTTGAAACGGGCCATCCCCGGGACCTGACGCTGTTTTTTGCAGCCGGTCAGGGGCTTCGGAACGGCACCGGCGGCGACCGCTTCGGCCACGAGGGGATGTGCCGGCGCGTGGTGGGCGGCCACTGGGGCCGCACCGCCAAGCTGGGTGAGCTGGCGCTGGCTAACAAGCTGGAGGCTTATAATCTGCCTCAGGGTGTCATCACCCACATGTACCGGGACATCGCTGCCCACAGCATCGGCACCATCACCCATGTGGGCCTGAACACGTTTGTGGACCCCCGGCTCGGAGGCGGCAAGCTGAACGCCCGCACCCATGAGGACCTTGTCAAGCTGGTGAACATTGACGGGCGGGAGCGCCTGCTCTATAAGCCCATTCCCATCAATGTATGCCTCGTCCGTGCCTCCTATGCTGATGAATACGGCAACTGCACCGTCCACCGCGAGATCGGTTCTCTGGACATTACCGCCCAGTGTCAGGCCGCCAAGAACTCCGGCGGCATCGTCATCGTGCAGGTGGAAAAGGTTGTGCAGGGCGGCACACTGGACCCCCGGCTGGTGAAGATTCCCGGCATCTACGTGGACGCCGTTGTGGTGGGCGCTCCCGAGGACAACAGCCAATGCCTCGGTATGCCCTATGACGGAGCTTTGGCCGGGGAGTTCCGTATTCCAACGGACTATATCCCCCCGCTCCCCATGGACGTCAAAAAGGTCATTGCCCGCCGGGCCGCCATGGAGCTGCCCCGGGACGCCATCGTGAACCTCGGCACCGGCGCACCCGAAAAAATCGCGGGTGTCTGCGCCGAGGAGGGCATCACCGACCGAATGACCCTGACCGTTGAATCCGGCCACATCGCCGGTATTCCCTGCGGCGACGCTCAGTTCGGCGGTGCGGCCAATTCCATGGCCATTCTGGATCAAAATGTCCAGTTTGACTTCTATCAGGGCGGCGGTCTGGACGCGGCGTTCCTCGGTCTTGCCGAGACCGCGCCCAACGGCGATGTGAACGTTTCCAAATTCGGCACCCGCCTTGCCGGAGCCGGCGGCTTTATCGACATCACCCAAAACGCCAAAAAGGTTGTTTACTGCGGCACGTTCACCGTCATGGGGCTTGAAACCCGGTGCCGGGACGGGCGGCTGGTCATTGAGCAAGAAGGCACAAGAAAAAAGTTCGTCCGGCAGGTGGAGCAGGTCACCTTCTCCGGTGACTACGCCAACCGGGTCCACCAGCCCGTTCTGTACATCACCGAGCGCGCCGTGTTCGAGTTGCGGCCCGCGGGCGTAACGCTCATTGAGGTCGCTCCCGGCATTGATCTCCAGACGCAAATTCTTGACCAGATGGAGTTCATGCCCAAAATCAGCGATGACCTCAAGCTCATGGACGAGCGCATCTTCCGCGAGGAATGCATGGGCCTTGCGGATACGTAAGCATATTTTTTCAAGCATTTCCGGGCGTCCCACCGCGCCCCGGTACGGCGGGACGCTCTGATTCTGCCCGCAGAGCGGGCATGGCCTGTCCCACAGGCACATTTTTCCGGTTTCCGGGCCGACTTGCCCCATCCGAAACAGCTCCGGAGCTACCATTTCATTCAACCCCAAAATTTTCAGGAGGATAAGAAAATATGGCACTGATGACACCTCAGGAGTATATTGACTCCCTGCGGAAGCTGAACACCCGCGTTTATATGTTCGGCGAGAAGATCGACAACTGGGTGGATCACCCCATGATCCGTCCCTCTATCAATTGCGTGGCTATGACCTACGCGCTGGCGCAGGATCCCCAGTACGCCGATCTCATGACCGTGAAATCCAGCCTCACCGG
>ERZ856578.6063-NODE-6063-length-14054-cov-5.041139_pt1 | contig 14054 bp, 13 predicted proteins | sample MGYA00514384_ERZ856578 | MGnify/ENA primary metagenome ERZ856578 (study PRJEB29103, sample SAMN06111958) | human gut metagenome | biome: human gut; feature: ankylosing spondylitis patient; material: healthy_person | host: Homo sapiens | place: China:Hangzhou...
GCGAAACCCGCACAGCTACCAAATCGCTACCGGCTACCGAACTTTCTACTCTTTAAGTCTTATCTACCAACCGATTAAAAAAAAACGATTGTTTTTTCAAAAAAAACCAATTTAACATAATAAATACACCAGTTTAAACCTATTGTTCAATAAACGAAGATTTGATATGAAAATTCTGTTTGATGTAATTACAAATGTTACATCAAACAGAATTCAATAAAACAGACAGTTTTTCCTTTCTAAACCGCCTTTTTCGTTAGACTATATTAACACTAAAACGACTTTCTTTGAACTTTTTGATATTTGAGATTCCCTTACCTAATAAGTAATGGAACAAATATTAAACAGACAATGAATATTTTAATTAATCCTATATTTAGTGTAATCGTATGCTGTATTGCAGCACTTGTTGTAGCCATCTTTATAGAATTTATCACGCTACCACGCGTTCTTCTCATCTCCAGGAGAAAACGTCTATATGATATGCCTGACAAGCGTAAATCCCACGTCAACCCTATCCCTAGATTGGCCGGTATCACTTTCTGTCCTGTTATTCTTCTTAGCTTTCTGCCCATAGCAGGACTACAGGCTATATGGTTGGGAACATCTAGTATCAGTCATTCTTCCGAGTCCTTCATTCGCCTTTCTTTTATGATATGCGGCATTCTTCCTTTGGTATTGATGGGAGTCAAAGACGACTTGATTGGCGCACGCTATTCACATAAATTCATTATTCAGACCTTATCTGCCCTTTTACTGATAGCATCCGGAACTTACATCAATAACCTATATGGGCTTTTTGGCATATACGAATTATCACCCTATATCGGAATACCCTTCACAGCTCTGCTGATTGTATATATCATTAATTCTATTAATCTTATTGACGGAGTAGACGGACTTGCAACGAGTCTCAGTATCTCAGCTGCAGCCATTCTCGGCATCGGTTTCATTATTGCAGGCAATTACACAATGCCTATTCTTACTTTCTCTGTAGTCGGTACACTCATTCCATTTTTATATTATAATATCATAGCCCGAAGAAAACTATTCATGGGCGATACAGGATCGCTCACCCTGGGTTACATACTTGCCTTTCTTGCAGTGTATTATAGCATGAGGAATTCTTCCGAAGCAATTTCAACAGGCATACCATCTATTATTATAGCATGGTCGGTCTTGTTTATTCCACTGTTTGATACAGCTCGGGTTATGTATACGCGAGCCAGCCAGGGAAAATCACTTTTCCATCCGGATCGCAATCATATCCATCACAAATTGCTCGACCTGGGATTTAGTCACCGCAAAATCACTTTGACCCTCACCATAACTACGCTCTTCATTACAGCGTGCAATATCCTTTTACATGAGTTACTCAATATCAATCTGATATTGGCCATTGATCTTATAGCGGGTATTTTATGTAACGTATACCTCAACAAACGGAAAAAAAGAAGAGCTCAAAGCTTAAATAAGAAACTATTAAAACAAACCGAATCAATCCCAATGGGAGACTTCATAATCACCAATAACTACCAGTTTGACTCTATCCCCGACCAGCAAATGGTGATACATGCCATAGACTCACGCATCTGGCTCATGGCCAATGAGGATAAAGAACTCAAGCAAGCACTCCTCCAAAGTGATATATTAGTTCCAAACGGAGCAGGCATAACGCTTGCTGCCCGTTGGCTCACAGGAAAGCAGATTCACAATGTATCGCGTGATGACCTACATCTGTCTATACTTCAACACCTTGATAAAATAGCAGGATCAGTATTCTATCTTGGAGCTTCTGACCGGACTCTCGCTCTTATTGCCGAACGTATTCTCACAGAATATCCAAATATCCGAGTAAAAACATATAGCCCTCCTTATCGTGACAGTTTCTCTGAAGAAGAAACAAATAAAATGATAACAGCTATAAACGAATTTAAACCTGATGTACTATTTATCGGGATGTCAGTATCCAAACAAGAAAAATGGATTGCCACTAACCGACATCTCCTTCACACCCATCTTATATCCGGAATAGGAGCTGTATTTGGTTTTTATGGTGGCACAACTTCTTATCCCCCTCAATGGAGAAAACAGCAGTCTCTATCTGCCATTAAAATCTTAATCACCGCTTTGCAAATAAAGAATAGAAAGAAATCGATAAAAACGTCCACCGAATACGAGACTAATTAAAAAACATCGGCAAAGAATAATGTAAATAATACAGAAACGCATATTATTAAATAATTAATTACATACAATTCATATACAGGCATTCTTGGGAAAGTTAATAAATTAACATATCCAAGAAATACAGACACTATTCATCTTATATAAATGTAATTATATAAGATTATCAAAAAATATAATCTTCGTACATGCTTATCCATATCCTACTACACGAAAGAAAGAAATACGGCTTGCCCCAACAATCCATTAATAAAACTGAAATGGAGAACAAAAGCCATTGAAAAAAAAAATCAAAATTCAAGAAAACATAGAAGAGATAAAAGAAATTCATCCATTTTATAATTGCGCATAGTCTCTCATGCAACAAACAATCATATAATCAACATATTACATTAAAAGGAGTCCTATAAAGATTTCATATATAAACAACCAAAGCAATACTACAAAATATAATATTTAAAAATAAGTATAAAATATTCATTTACATAAAAACCTATTCGAGGAATTATATCATTCATTTCACAGATACCATCATACCTTCTTTAAAAAAGATAATATTCGTATTAATGAATCCTAAAAAAGACCCAAACCCTTTTTATAAAAAGGACTACAAACGAAACATTAGTAATATATTTTCAAGAAACAAACAAGAAACAACTATAAGCAAAAAGACAGAACTCAAATAAAGAATTAAAAAGACAAAACTCATTTATTATATTATTTTTTATCTACAAATTATTTTTTTTCGTAAATAATATATATCTTTGCATCGGATTTGGTCTATTGTATCAAAGATTACCTCACAGAGTTGTGACAGGTAACAGCGTAGCGTGCTCAAGCGCTTCGTAACAAAGCACCAGTATCCCCCTCCTTCGATATCAGAAATCTCAGAATATAACTTTATGAAGTACTGGCTTGCAGCTTACGTTCGCCTCCATCACGAAAAGAAAACTCGTGATCGCATCAACGCTATGGGTATCGAATGTTTCCTCCCCATTCAAGAGGAAATTCATCAATGGAGTGACCGCCGGAAAAAGGTGGAACGCGTGGTGATTCCAATGATACTCTTCGTTCGTGTATCCCCCGAAGAACGCTCTTTACCTCTAACCTTATCGTCCGTTAGCAGGTATATGGTGTTACGAGGAGAATCAACTCCTGCTATTATCCCGGATAAACAAATGGAAAAATTCAAATTCATGTTGGACTACTCCAAAGATGCCGTGGAATTATCTACTACCCCACTTGCTCCGGGAGAATTGGTAAAGGTGATCAAGGGTCCATTAACAGGTCTGGAAGGAGAACTGGTAATGGTAGACGGAAAAAGTAAAGTTGCCATCCGATTGGATATGCTTGGATGTGCACAGGTAGATATGCCAGCTGGATTTGTAGAAAAAGTAACTACCAAGTGCCATAAGAAAAGAATGAAGTTATCAACGAACCAACCATCATTATAATAATATGAAAGGAATTGTATTAGCCGGCGGTTCAGGCACCCGTCTGTATCCTATCACCAAAGGGGTAAGTAAACAGCTTTTGCCTATCTTCGACAAACCCATGATTTACTATCCGATATCCGTATTAATGCTTGCCGGTATCCGCGAAATATTAATCATCTCCACGCCTTATGATCTGCCGGGTTTCCAGCGTTTATTAGGAGACGGTTCCGACTTTGGTGTTCGTTTTGAATATGCAGAGCAACCTTCACCCGATGGGTTGGCACAAGCATTTATCATCGGTGAGGAATTCATCGGTAATGATTCTGTCTGTCTGGTATTGGGAGATAATATTTTCTATGGGCAAAGCTTTACCCGGATGTTGAAAGAGTCTGTTCGTCTGGCCGAAGAAGAACAGAAAGCAACCGTGTTTGGTTACTGGGTCAGTGATCCGGAGCGTTACGGAGTTGCCGAGTTCGATAAGGAGGGGAATGTATTGAGCATTGAAGAAAAACCGGTTCATCCCAAAAGTAACTATGCCGTAGTCGGACTCTATTTTTATCCCAATAAAGTGGTTGAGGTGGCCAAAAATATCAAACCATCTGCCCGTGGAGAGTTAGAAATAACCACCGTGAATCAGGAATTTCTGAATGATGAAGAGCTGAAAGTCCAGTTGTTAGGTCGTGGTTTTGCATGGCTGGATACAGGTACACATGATTCCCTTTCGGAAGCCAGTACCTTTATCGAAGTGATAGAGAAGCGCCAGGGATTGAAGGTTGCCTGCCTGGAAGGTATTGCATTACGTCAAGGCTGGATAACGGCAGATAAAATGCAGGAACTGGCAAAGCCGATGCTGAAGAATCAGTACGGGCAATATTTACTGAAAGTAATAGACGAGTTAAAGCATTGAATATCAACTGATATAAGAATGTACATTTTTGTATAATAAGAGTGTACACTTTTGCAGTGTAATAATGTACATTCTTGTCACACAAAAATGTACACCTTTATATTTCTCTTTTAAATCGTATACTTTTCCTATCAAATTATGAATATAATAAAGACTTCCATAGAAGGCGTAGTCATTATTGAGCCACGTCTTTTTAAAGATGAGCGTGGTTACTTTTTCGAATCTTTCAATCAGAGAGAGTTTGAAGAAAAGGTCTGTAAAACGACGTTTGTTCAGGATAATGAATCCAAATCCGGTTATGGTGTAATTCGCGGGTTGCATTATCAGAAACCTCCTTTTGCACAGAGCAAACTGGTACGTGTGATAAAAGGTGCAGTACTGGATGTTGCCGTAGATATCCGCAAAGGTTCCCCTACTTTCGGACAGCATGTGGCTGTGGAATTGACGGAGGAAAACCATCGCCAGTTTTTTATACCCCGTGGATTTGCACATGGGTTTAGTGTATTGAGCGAAGAGGTTATTTTCCAATATAAGTGTGACAACTTTTACTCACCACAAAGCGAAGGTGCTCTGGCATGGAATGATCCCGCTCTGGAAATCAATTGGAAAATACCGGCAAACGATGTGGTTCTCTCAGAAAAAGACAAAGCCCATTCCTGTTTGAAAGATAGCGAATGGCTCTTTAATTACAACGAAAAACTGTATTAAGAATGACTATACTTGTGACGGGAGCCAACGGACAATTGGGTAACGAAATGCGTAGAGTGTCCGCAAGAAGCTCCGATCATTACATATTTACCGATGTAGCAGAACTAGACATCACCGATTTAGCCGCCATACAAAGAATAACAATAAATAATCAGGTGGATGTTATAGTAAACTGTGCTGCATATACTAATGTAGACAAAGCCGAAGAGGACGAAGCAACAGCAAATCTAATCAATAACCTGGCAGTAAAATACCTGGCAATTGCCGCCAAAGAAATAGATGCAACTCTAATTCACATTTCTACTGATTATGTATTTCAAGGGGATAAAAACACTCCCTGTCAGGAAGAATGGGATACCAATCCATTAGGAATATATGGAAAAACAAAATTAGCAGGTGAACAGTCTATTCTGGAATCCGGATGCTGCTACCTCATATTTCGTACTGCCTGGTTATATTCGATGTTCGGTAACAATTTCGTAAAAACAATGCAACGGCTAACCCAAGAACGCGATACACTAAAAGTCGTGTTCGATCAGGTAGGTACTCCTACTTATGCAGGAGACCTGGCTGCACTCATAGTCAAAATTATAAATGAAAATCAATTAACCAAACAGGGTATTTATCATTTTAGTAATGAAGGCATATGTTCATGGTATGATTTTGCTAAAGAAATAGCTGCATTAAGCAACCACACATGCGATATTCAGCCCTGTCACAGTAATGAATTTCCAAGTAAAGTAAAACGCCCGCATTTTTCCGTTTTAGATAAAAGCAAAGTAAAAGAGACCTTTAACATAACCATTCCTCATTGGAAAGATTCGCTTATCAAATGCATTAACGAATTAGAAGCATAACACCATGACATTCAAAAGAAATATAATGATTACCGGCGGAGCCGGATTTATCGGTAGCCATGTAGTACGTTTGTTCGTAAATAAGTATCCTGATTATCATATCATCAACATCGACAAACTGACCTATGCCGGTAATTTAGCTAATTTAAAGGACATCGAAAACGCTCCAAACTATACATTCGTGAAAGCAGATATCTGCGACTTCGACAGGATAATGGAATTGTTCAACCAATACCAGATAGACGGAGTTATTCATTTGGCAGCCGAAAGCCATGTAGACAGAAGTATTAAAGACCCGTTTACTTTCGCAAGAACCAACGTAATGGGAACCCTCTCCTTACTACAAGCTGCCAAGTTATTATGGGAAAATTCTGAAGATGGCTATCAAAGCAAACGTTTTTATCACATATCAACCGATGAAGTATATGGAACATTAGAGTTTGACGGTACATTCTTTACCGAAACAACAAAATATGATCCACATTCCCCCTATTCAGCGTCAAAAGCTTCATCGGATCATTTCGTACGTGCTTTTCACGACACATATGGTATGCCGACAATTGTAACCAACTGTAGTAACAATTACGGTCCGTATCAATTTCCGGAAAAACTAATTCCACTATTCATCAATAACATTCGTTGCAGAAAACCATTGCCAGTATATGGTAAAGGTGAAAATGTACGCGACTGGCTGTATGTGGTAGATCATGCACGTGCTATCGATATCATTTTCCACCAAGGAAAAATTGCCGAAACTTATAATATTGGCGGATTTAATGAGTGGAAAAACATAGACATCATCAAGGTTATCATCGAAACCGTAGATCGCTTACTGGGAAATCCCAAAGGCCATTCACTTGACCTGATTACGTATGTTACCGATCGTAAAGGACACGACCTTCGTTATGCCATCGATTCTACCAAATTAAAAAATGAGCTGGGTTGGGAACCAAGTTTACAATTTGAAGAGGGAATTGAAAAAACGGTAAGATGGTATTTAGAAAACCAGGATTGGATGGATAATATTACTTCAGGGGAGTATGAGAAGTACTATGAAGGTATGTATAAAGGAAGATAAACGGATTTAACAACATTCAAATAAAGGGTGACCACACTCCATGAATTATATAAATCATAATATTGCCGGGTTATTCATTCTAACATTGGCACTTATTGCTATTTATTTTTGGTATTTATTTATCCCCCAAACAATCCTCATTGAATACTCTGCCTCTATCATGACAACCGGTTCACTCATGTTGCTTTTGGGATACTTAAACACAAAAAAAGCACCAAGTAAATCATACAATATTACAATATGGATAATTATCCTTTTTATCAGTTATTTAATAATAAGATTATCTTTAAAACAAGATCTATTTTCCGAAAGTTATTTACACCCATCAATTTATACATTCTGTTTAAGATATCAGGTTCCGATGGATTGGCTCCTATTTTTATTACTTCTCCCAGGTATGAATACCAGTCTTGAGAAAGTACCTAAAAAACATTTGAGTACCTTCATACTTTGCTTATTTTCCATCAGCAGCATAGAACTATTCATTGCTAATCAGAATTTCAATATTTATTTTCAGATTCTTTTATTAATGTATCTGATAGGCAAGTATTTTAAATTATATGGTTTTATACTCAGCAAAAGAGTTTTGTTTTTAGTTTGGACTATTCTAATGGTAATATCTGCTTATAAAATCTGGATATTACTTTAATAAAATAACAACATGAAAAAAAACATAGGTTTAATAACCTGGTATGGAAGCAAAAACTATGGAACAAATGTTCAAGTTTATGCATTATATAAAAAAATCAAAGAGTTAGGATATCCGTGTGACTTAATAGCAGCATTTAATTCAAATAATTTTTCCTGGAAAGCTCACCTCAGATATGTACTATCCTTTTTCAACTTTGAAGAAACGATAAAATCAGTAAAAGCCATAAACGATTTAAAACAAAAAAAAATTCTCAAATTCATTCAGGAAGATATATCAATAAAACATGTATATACCCGGAAACAATATAAAGCTTTACTAAAAAACTATCCCATCTTTATCACAGGGAGTGACCAGATATGGAACCCTTTCCATTTAAGTGAATTTTACCTACTAAATTTTGCCAGTTCAAATAAAAGAATAGCATATGCCTCCAGTATTGGAGTAAAAGAACTTCCTAAAAATAAAATTGAATTATATAAAAAGCATATATCATTATTTGATCACATCGGACTACGGGAAAAAACAGGTTGTGACCTTATAGGTAAACTCCTTAACAGACAAGATATCGCTAATGTACTAGATCCAACATTCCTGTTAACACCTCAGGATTGGATTACATTTGCCCAGAATGCAGTTATAGAGTTTGTTACTCCTCAGAAATATATACTTTGTTATCTTATTGGAAACCGAGATAATTATGAACCTCAAATAATAGATATACAAGAGCGAACCGGGATTCAAAGCCTTATTATTATCCAATCTGCAGAGAACAGAAATTTTAATATCGAAGGAAGCATCGTATATACAAATGCAGGGCCCAAAGAGTTTGTTTGGCTAATTCAGCATGCTGAATTAGTATGTACAGATTCATTCCATGCTACGGCTATCAGTATCAATCTCTCTATTGATTTTATAGAATTTCTCCGTTTTAATAATGATGATAATAAATCGCAAAATTCCCGAATTTATGATCTTTTAGAACACTATCAATTACAAGAAAGAATATACACACCCCACAAAGATATTACACAAAAAATCAAATATGATCCAATTAAATGCATCTTAGAAAAAGATCGGATCGACTCCATGGCTTATTTGATCAATGCAATAGAAAGTTGAGATGAAATCCAATTATTACATATCCTCTTTTTTCTGGAGTACATTATCTAAGATACTTAATGCTATTATAAATTTTATCTCCGTACCCTTACTGTTAGGTGTATGGGGACAGGCAGACTATGGAGTACTCTCACTTGCTACAGCTTGCAATGGATATATGCATCTTCTGGATTTGGGAATGAACACAGGAGCGATTAAGTTCTACTCACAGTGGAAAACAGAAGGAAAAATAAATTTAATCTATCGCGTAGCACACTCAAATACGACATTCTACATGTTAATATCTCTAATTAACACTATAGGTCTATTGGCAATAGCTATTTGGGGAGAAGGATTATTCAACATCACTCATGAGCAATTTCTCACACTTAGACTCTGCTTAATTATTCTTGCTCTCTTCTCATTATTGACATGGGTAACAACATCGTACAATCAATTATTGGTTGCAGATAAACAAATGGCTTATACCCAACAGATACAATGCATCATCTCTGTCTTAAAAGCCATTTTGATTATTGCTACCCTATTCTTCAATATAGGCTTAACTAATTATTTCTTTTTCTTTAATTTAATAGTAGCACTTCTATTAATCCCTTATGCATATAAATGTAAAAAAGATAATTTAATCGATAATTTTAAAATAAAATTTTATTGGAATGATTTCAAAATCGTATTAATGTATAGCCTCTCATTATTTGCATTATCTCTATTTCAAGTTACAGCGACACAATCCCGTCCATTAATATTAGGAATGCTTGCAAGCAATGCTGCCGATATAGCAGCAGAATATCGGATTATAGAAGTCATACCATTGTTTATTATTGTGGTTGGAGGTACTTTGACCGGAATATTTTTACCTAAAAGTTCTGAGTTAATTGCCCAAAAGAACCAAGATGAAATAGAGAAATTCGCATATAAGGGAACAACTATTACCACCATTTTAGCCAATATATTATGTATTCCTTTTATATTAGGAGCTAAACAAATTATCTCTGCATATGTGGGAATAGAGTATCAATACTTGTACATTTGGCTAATACTATGGTGTGTAACTGTTCTTATACAAATCCATACAACTCCCGGAAATAGCTTAATATTAGCTTATGGAAAAACGAAAGTATTAGTATATATTTCTGCTACATCATGCATAATCTCAATGATAATAAATGCATTACTCTGTAAACACTATGGAGTAGGTTCTGCTGTAATCGGTTATTTTATATATGTCATTATAGTAATAGGTTCTTATTATGTAGCCTATTACCAGAAAATACTCAAATTAAACCGACAGAAGATGTTTATCGCTTTCATCAAACCTACATTATTTTCTCTAATAGCATTTGGGGTAACATATCTACTTCCCTATGAAGTAATTCACATAGATAATATAAGTAATAAAATCACATACCTGTTTATTTTTACATTAAAAGGTATTATTTGGTTTATTCTATATTGTTTGCTCTTATGGGTATTCAAAATCATACAACTAAAAGATAAAAAAATTAGTATATAAGCCACATGATTATTTGTCCAAAAGAAAAATGTACAGGCTGCTATGCCTGTATCAATGCATGTCCATGTCATTGTATTACAATGCAAAATGATTCAATAGGAATATTACACCCCACTATAGACGACGAAAAATGCATACATTGCAATCTCTGTATTAAATCATGTCCAAATAATTGTGAATTTGAATTTAAATCACCTATAAAATGCTATGCTACCTGGACCAAAAATAAAGAAAAACGGAAAAAATGTGCATCTGGAGGTATAGCAACTGTATTTTCTGAATACATTATAAAACAAAAGAAAGGGGTTGTATACGGAACACGTTATACAAAAGACCTGATCCCAATTACTACACGATCTGAAACGTTAGAGGATTTAGAATATTTCAAAGGATCTAAATATACACAAAGTCTGGTAGGAGAATGCTTCAAAGATATAAAAAAAGATTTAACACAAAACAAAGAAGTTCTTTACATAGCAACTCCCTGTCAGATTGCCGGACTTTATTCTTTTCTCAAAAAAGAGTACTCCAATCTTCTAACTATAGATCTTATTTGTCATGGTGTGTCTCCCACATCTTATTTTATAGATGAAATAGAGTATCTAAAACAAAGAAATAAAATTCCTCATATTACAGACGTCCGATTTAGAGGAAATGACAGAAAAAATTTTCAATTATCACTATGGGATGATAATACTCTCAAATATTGTAAATCTGCATACTCTCAATATTACTTTTCCGGATTTCTAAAAGGAATCACTTTGAGAGAAAATTGCTATACATGCAATTATGCTCGCCCAGAAAGAATATCAGATATAACCATTGGAGATTTCATCGGATTAGGGAAAGAAACTCCATTTAAATACAATCCTTATAACGTATCCATAGTATTGCCCAACACTGATAAAGGACTTACTATCTATAATACTATACGATATGATGAAACAAACGAAATACAATCGGTGGAACGTAAATACGCGGAAGCTATTAAATACGGACCTTCATTAAGAGCACCCTTTCCGAGGCATCCATATCAAAAAGAATTTATCTACTTATGCGAAAGTAAGGGATATCTGTTTGCTATAAGAAAGGTACTCAAAAGAAATATAATACAGAATCAATTATTATATATACCCGATCTTCTATTTAGAAGAATACCAAGAAAAATTTTAAAAACGATTCGAATAATTAAGATCTGAACTGAATATAAAAATGAATAATGCAGATATAAATGACACATTCAAAATCTACCAATAAGTTTAATCTCTATACTATCAAATAATCAGCACATTATTCCAATCATTGCTATAATTACTCGAATTCATACTAATTATGTCTAAATATATAGTTTTAATAACAATTTTATATGTAACAGATTGCCTACAATTTTTTAAAAGTGGAGCTCTTCTTTCTATTTGTTTTTATGGAATTATATTATTGGGAACACTGTCTTTAGGACGCGAATTATTCATAAAAAAGAAACTATCAAAGTTAACTTTTGCACTTATCCTATATTGTTTTTTATTTCCACTTTATGGTTCCTACAAAAGTTCTATTATTTTTGAACAACCCATATTCATGGGAATCGTTTCTCTAAGATACTTATGGGTTATCCTATTCGGTTTTTTTCTCTATTCTATAAAATATGATTACCGGTTATTACTATTACAAATCAATAATATAAATATCTGCATAGCTATAGTCTCAATTATAGCATTCTTTTTCTTTGGTATCAACCATGTCACAATTGAACCATATTTATTTAGTACAGACTCTGTAGAAATAACTTCTACAGAAGATTCTATAAAAGGAGCTAAATTATTCACCGGTTCAGCTATGATGCTTATATCTTATATATACTATTTACTAAAGTTCATGGATAATCCTAATGATAAAAAGATATTTATCCCCTTTATTATTTTAATGGTATATCTTATTTTTGTCAACAAAGGCCGACAACCCCTTGCATTAGTTGGAATAATCTATTTCATATATTATATTAGAATGAAAAGATTAACTATTAAACGCTTTGTATTAGGATTATCACCCATAGTGATTATTATAGCTATTATTTTATATGACTCTTCATTTTTGGAACGATTCTTTAGTATTTTCGAAGGGATAAAAACATCTGACAATTCAACGTTAGCACGTCTAAATTCGATAGAAAGTGTAATACCTTATATAATAGACAATCCCGTATTGGGCTTTGGAAATCTATCTTACAAATTTCGAGAATTCGGTTTTCATGCTTTTTTTGGTTATCAATTCTATTTAGCAGACATTGGTGTATTTGGTACAATAGCAAGAGGAGGAATAGTTCTTCTAACTATCTACTTCGGCCTATATTATTATGCATATAAACGAACCAAAGCAATGGATAATATAGAATATAGAAAATATATGAGATATATGATAGTATCATTCCTGGTGATGTTGATATTTTTAAGTAATGATACGTTGTTTTCAACAAACTGCATTAGATTTGCTTTCGTTTTCTATCCATTATTTTCAACATCGAATAATATCAATATCTTCTTTAAGAAGGCTTAGTTTATTTTACATATTCTAAAAATAACATTAAATGGACGTATCTATAATAATCGTAAATTACAATACTTGTGATTTATTAAAACAATGTATCCAATCTATTATCACAAATACCAGAGAAGTAGTATATGAGATAATTGTTATAGATAATGACTCACACGATGAATCATGCCAAATGCTCAAAAATGACTTTCCGACAGTAAAATTGATAAGAAGTAATATTAATTTAGGTTTTGGAAAAGCCAATAATTTAGGTATCAAACAAGCTTCCGGGAAGTATCTGTTTTTCCTAAATTCTGATACAATATTATGTAATAATGCTATAAAAAACTTTTTTGAATTTTCTATTTCTTATACAGACAAGTTAGGAGCAACAGGAACTATTTTGAAAGATAATAATGGAAATAATATTCATTCATACGGCAAATTCATCACAATAAAATCAGAACTCAAAAATGTCCTAACCAAATACTCTAAAATATTCGGTGTCAAAAATAATACTGACTATTTATATCCACCAGCAATAAAAGAATCAAAAGAAGTGGACTACATAACTGGAGCAGATTTATTCATTCCATATAAAGTATATCAAGAATTAGAGGGTTTTGACCCGATGTTTTTTATGTATTGTGAAGAAGTAGACTGGCAATATAGGATGGCTATAAACGGATATAAAAGATTAATAATCAATGAGCCAGAAATTATACATTTAGAAGGAGGTAGCGATCCATCCCAATCCAGTGCCTGGTCATTTAATAGAATGAAGAATATATTTACAAGTAAGCTATATTATATTAAGAAGCATAATAAGTATTCCGCTTATATATGTTTTCGTTTTTTCTATTTAGGCCTTTGGATTCCTTTAATTTTATTGAGAAAAGACCTTTTCAGCAACAAGTTAAAATTAATTCAATTACTATTTACAAAAAATATATAATTGTGGATATAAATAAATCAAATCGTGCTAAATATTTTCTAATCTGGATACAAAAGTAACGAATAACTCATACACCTTACCATTTTTTTATCTATCTTTGTCCATTAATT
>ERZ856578.6073-NODE-6073-length-14037-cov-4.667407_pt1 | contig 14037 bp, 10 predicted proteins | sample MGYA00514384_ERZ856578 | MGnify/ENA primary metagenome ERZ856578 (study PRJEB29103, sample SAMN06111958) | human gut metagenome | biome: human gut; feature: ankylosing spondylitis patient; material: healthy_person | host: Homo sapiens | place: China:Hangzhou...
CGCGTCACCGGTAAACTGTCCACCTTTGCCCCCAAAGCCAAAATCATTCATATCGATATCGACCCCACGTCCATCCGCAAAACAATTCAGGTGGATGTGCCTGTGGTGGGTGATTGCCGCATGGCGCTGGAGGGCATTCGGGAAGTGCTGAGCGCCCGCCTGGAAGCCGCGCCTCGCGACTGGTCGGGCGACCGCGCGCCTTGGCTGAATCAACTGGCCGAATGGCGCAAGGCCCGGCCGCTTACCTACGCCAAGGGGAGCAACCTCAAGCCCCAGCAGGTGCTGGAAGCGCTGGAACGCATCACCAAAGGCGAGGCCATCATCGTCACCGAGGTCGGTCAGCATCAGATGTGGTCCGCGCAATTTCTGTCCGTGCGCAAGCCGCGCACCTTCTTTACTTCCGGCGGTCTGGGAACTATGGGCTACGGATTGCCCGCGGCCATCGGCGTGCAGCTCGGCCTGCCCGACAAACTGGTCATCGACGTGGCGGGCGACGGCTCCATCCAGATGAACAGTCAGGAATTCATGACCGCCGTGGCCAACAAGCTGCCGGTCAAGACGCTTATTCTCAACAACGGTTATCTTGGCATGGTCCGCCAGTGGCAGGAGTTGTTTTACAATCACAACTACAGTCAGACCAACATGGAAGCCCAGCCCGATTTCGTGAAGCTGGCCGAGGCTTATGGCGCCGAAGGCTACCGCATCGCCACCGAGGAGGAGCTGGAAACCGTGTTGCCCAAGGCCTTGGCCTCTCCGGCCACCGCCATCATCGACGTGCGCGTCGAGCGTGAGGAAAATGTTTACCCTATGGTGCCGGGCGGCGCAGCTTTGGACGAGATGCTGCTTATCTGACCCCATTGCCGGACCGGAGCCGGAGAAGGGCGGGGAGATAAGGCCTCCCCGGAATGCGACAAGGAGAATTTCATGCGCCGAGTGTTATCCGTGCTTGTGGAAAACGAACCGGGGGTGCTTTCCCGGGTGGCCGGGCTGTTCAGCGGTCGCGGCTTCAATATTGAATCGCTGAATGTGGCGCCCACCCTGGAGCAGGGGGTGTCGCACATGACCATCACCACACGGGGCGACGCCCAGATCATTGAACAGATCATCAAGCAACTGCGCAAGCTGGTCACGGTGATCAAAGTGGTGGACTTTGAGGATACCGCCACAGTGGAACGCGAAATGGTGGTTTTCAAACTTAATGCCGAAGAGAGCAAGCGCAGCGAAATTTTGCGCATCGTGGATATTTTCCGCTGCAAGGTGGTGGACCTCAGCCCTACCGAATTCACTATCGAAGCTACGGGCACCCACGACAAGCTCGACGCCATCATCAATTTGCTCACCCGGTTCGGCATCAAGGAAATCGCGCGTACCGGCCCAGTTGCCATGCGCCGCTCCATGCACGTCGGCCCCGAATAATCCCGGCCGGACAACACGGAACGCGACTACAGGAACCGGAAACCTGACGTTTCCGGTTCCTGTCGGTATGAGCGACGAACCCCCACTTGACAAAAACGGCAAAAAAGAAACATTGTCGGGCGGACGTATGCAGCCACAGGTGACTGTATCTTTTGCCGTCGCCCCGCGTTTTTACATTTTTGGAGGATCTTCATGAAAGCCTATTACGAACAGGACGCCGACCTCAACGTGCTCAAGGGCAAGACCGTGGCCATCCTCGGTTACGGCAGCCAGGGCCATGCCCATGCGCAAAATCTGCGCGATTCGGGCGTCAACGTCATCGTCGGCCAGCGCCCCGGCGGTCCCAATTACGAGCTTGCCAAGGAGCACGGCTTCGAGCCCCTTTCCGCCGCCGAGGCCGCCGAAAAGGCCGACATGATCATGATCCTGCTGCCTGACGAACATCAGGCTGCCGTGTACGAACGGGATATCAAGCCCCATCTGCGGGCCGGCAAGTCCTTGCTGTTCGCCCACGGCTTCAATATCCACTTCAAACAGATCGTTCCGCCGGCAGACGTTAATGTTATCATGATCGCTCCGAAAGGACCGGGCCACACCGTTCGTTCCCAGTATGTTGGCGGCAAGGGCGTTCCGTGCCTCGTAGCTGTTGAGCAGGATCCGAGCGGAAACTCCATGGAAGTTGCTAAGGCATACGCTGCAGGCATCGGCGGAGCAAGAGGCGGTATCCTTGAGACAACATTCAAGGAAGAGACAGAGACAGACCTCTTCGGTGAGCAGGCAGTTCTCTGCGGCGGCGTTTGCGCATTAATGGAAGCTGGTTTCAACACACTTGTAGAAGCTGGTTACAAGCCGGAGAACGCATACTTCGAGTGCATCCACGAGATGAAACTGATCGTAGACCTGATCTTCAACGCTGGTTTCGAGGGAATGAGATACTCCATCTCCGATACTGCTGAGTATGGTGACTATGTAAGCGGTAAGAGAATCATCGGTGACGAAGCGAAGAAGGCTATGAAGCAGGTATTAACAGAGATCCAGGATGGCACATTCGCTAAGAACTGGATCCTTGAGAACCAGGTTGGCAGAACCATGTTCAACGCAGCAAGAGCAGCACACGCTGAGACACTTGCAGCTAAGACAGGACGTGATTTAAGAGCAAAGATGGGTTGGAAACAGACACAGGATCTTGACGAGGCTAAATAGTCGCGATAGCAATGAGCAGTGCGAATCCGACGAGGAAAGATTCCTGTTGTGCTTGCACATAAGTGAATCTTTGCCGGCGGATTCATAGGGCGAATGCCCGCGCACGAACGGACGCAAGTCCGTGAGTGTGCCACTGCGGGGCAGAAAACTCTGCAAATATTTCAGGGCCAGGCATCACCGCCTGGCTCTGGATTTCATAAGGAGAAAAACAATGAATTCAGATAAAGTAAAAGCAGGCGTAGAACATGCGCCGCACCGTTCCCTGTTAAAGGCAGACGGATACAACGATGAGCAGATGCGCCGCCCGTTCGTCGGCGTCGTAAACTCTTTCAACGAGATTGCTCCGGGTCATATGCACTTACAGAACATCGCACGTGCCGTAAAGGACGGTGTTCTCGCTGCAGGCGGAACCCCGATGGAGTTCGATACGATCGGTGTCTGTGACGGTATCGCCATGGGACATGACGGAATGCATTTCTCTTTAAGCTCCCGTGAGCTGATCGCAGATACCATCGAATGTATGGTAAAGGCACACTGCTTCGACGCACTCGTATTCATCCCGAACTGTGATAAGATCGTTCCGGGTATGTTAATGGCAGCAATGCGTCTGAACCTTCCGTGTATCTTCGTATCCGGCGGTCCGATGCTCTCCATCAACCAGAGAGATTTAAATACTGTATTCGAGGCAGTTGGTGCCAGAAAGGCAAATCTGATCAACGACGAAGAACTCGCTGAGATCGAGGGAAGCTCCTGCCCGGGCTGCGGTTCCTGTTCCGGTATGTTCACGGCAAACTCCATGAACTGCTTAACAGAGGTTCTTGGCCTCGGTCTTCCGGGAAATGGTACGATCCCGGCTGTATACGCTGAGCGTGTCCGCCTTGCAAAGACTGCAGGTATGCAGGTTATGAAACTCTTAGCTGACGATGTTCGTCCGCGCGACATCATCACACCGGCAGCATTCGAGAACGCTTTAACAACCGATATGGCTCTCGGATGTTCCACAAACTCCGCGCTTCATCTTCTTGCAATCGCCCATGAGGCTGATATCACTCTTGATCTTCACATGATCAACGCGATTAGTGAGAAGACTCCGAACCTGTGCCACCTCGCACCGGCAGGACATCACCACATGCAGGATCTCCTGGAGGCAGGCGGAATCTCCGCAGTATTAAAAGAACTTCTCGATGCCGGTATGATCCACGGCGACTGCAAGACTGTAACAGGAAAGACTGTTGCGGAGAACGTTGCCCGTGCCGTAAACCGCAATCCGGAAGTGATCCGTCCGTTAGACAATCCATACACAAAGACCGGCGGACTTGCCGTCCTTTTCGGAAACCTGGCTCCGAACGGCGCGATCGTAAAGCGTTCCGCTGTAAAACCGGAGATGTTAGTCAACACAGGTACCGCAAAGTGCTTTGATTCCGAGGAAGAGGCGATCGCAGCGATCTATGCTGGAAAGATCGTTCCGGGCGACATCGTTGTCATCCGTTATGAGGGACCGGCAGGCGGCCCGGGAATGAGAGAGATGCTCTCTCCGACATCCGCAATCGTTGGTATGAAGCTTGACACAACCGTTGCTCTTCTTACAGACGGACGTTTCTCAGGCGCATCCTGCGGTGCAGCTATCGGACATATCTCCCCGGAGGCAGCCGCAGGCGGCCCGATCGCTTACATCAAAGACGGCGACAAGATCGCTATCGACATTCCGAACTACAGCTTAAAGCTGCTTGTTTCCGATGAGGAGATGGAAGAGAGAAAGAAGACCATGAAGATCCGCGAGCCGAAGAAGCTGACGGGATACTTAAAGCGATATGCGAAGAATGTATCCTCTGCGGATAAGGGTGCTATTGTTGAATAAGTAAATTTTTAAGGCGGCGGGCTTGTTTAGAAGCTGCGCCGTCTTTTTTGGATAACAGGAAATTCCTATGGAACATTCTGTTGTATAAAAGGTACTACGTGCCGATGATGCGCACTCGCGCTAAAATGTAGATTGCCGCAAACGACTGCGACCGGCGCGAAAATGTGCCAAGGCACATTTTTATTAAAGAGAGGAAACTATATGAACGAGATCGTATCAAACCTGCTCGTATACGGCAGCCTGCCGGAAGACTCGATCCTCTGGCAGCTTGCGGATATCTGTGAGAAATTGAAGGAGGGAACGGAGACGAAGGCGGCGCTGAGAACCCGTGTATTCCACCAGGTGAAGAATCTTCTGACGGTTGCCACAGACTACGCTTTTGACAAGAACTTATGGCACAACTACCTGACATTCCTCCTGATCACGAATGAGAATCCGTTCAGCCTCGTCTGTGAGAAGATGGGGGCTCAGGAAGGAACGGTCAACAACTTTGTGACCCACGATTTCGACATGTTCAAGGAACTGTTCGATTACGATTTTTCCTGGCTGGAGAAAGAACTCTCCATCGATTGCTTCACACAGCTGACCCACTACCAGGCAATCCGCAAAAAAGAGCTGATGTACAATAAAAATGTCAGCGAGAAAGTGAGAAACTTAAGCGAGAAGCTTGAGACGGCCGAGTCAGGCGCAGATTTCTTCCAGTATGTGACGGAGTTCTACAAAGATTACGGTGTCGGCATGTTCGGACTCAACAAGGCATTCCGCATTGCTGAGAACAAGGACGGATCCATCCGCTTCCTGCCGATCAACAACATGGATACCGTTATGCTGGATGACCTCATCGGCTACGAGCTCCAAAAGAAGAAACTCGTGGAGAACACCCAGGCATTCTGTGACGGAAAAGCGGCGAACAACGTGCTGTTATTCGGCGACAGCGGTACCGGTAAATCCACCAGCATCAAGGCCATCGTCAACCAGTTCTACCCCCAGGGCCTGCGCATGATCGAGATCTACAAGCATCAGTTTAAGGATCTTTCCACGATCATCGCCCAGATCAAGAACCACAACTACAAGTTCATCATCTACATGGATGATCTCTCCTTCGAGGAGTTTGAGATCGAGTACAAGTTCTTAAAGGCTGTTATCGAGGGCGGAGTCGAGACAAAGCCGGACAACGTGCTGATCTACGCCACATCCAACCGCCGTCACCTCATCAAGGAGACGTGGAAGGACAGAGAGGACATGGAACACAGCGAGGATCTGCACCGCTCCGACACCATGGAGGAGAAGCTCTCCCTGGTCAACCGGTTTGGCCTTTCTATCTTCTACGCGAAGCCGAACAAGGAAGGGTTCAACGAGATGGCAGTGGCTCTCGCGAGACGCGCGGGCATCACTCCGGAGGTTATGACTGATGAGGAGATCTGCTACGAGGCGAACCGTTTCGAGATGCGCGGTGGCGGACTTTCCGGCCGTACAGCGCAGCAGTTTGCGAATTACCTGCTCACGATCAAATAAAAACGACAGAATACGAGAAGACCCGGTATGGAAACATGTCGGGTCTTTTTTATGTAACGGGAAATTCCGAGGAATTCCCCGTTACATAAAAAGGCACTGACGTGCCAAAGATGCACACTCGCGCGAAGATGTAGATCGTCGCAAGCGACCGCGCGAGGCGCGAGAATGTGCCAAGGCACATTCTTTTTAACATGTCTGCTGTTAAAGAATGTTAAGAAAAGAAGATATAGTGATAAAAATAGATACAAAGCTCATAAAATAACGAAAAATCACGAATGATTTTGAAATTGTACACCTATTTCGGATTGGATTCGACAAGGGGGCAATACTATAATGTCTATATTCCTACCGGGGATGCTCAAAAAGAAAAATATCATGTCAGACGCCCGGCCGGAACGGGGAAAATGACCGAAAAAGAAACTTTATGTGTTACAGGAGGAGCATTATGGCAGAATTATCCATTGCGATTGCAGATGACAACAGACAGACTTTGAATTTACTTGGCGAAATTCTGGAAAAAGAAGATGGGATCCATGTAGTTGGGAAGGCGGATAATGGCGAGGACGCGTACAACATGATCGTCCGCACGAATCCGGATATTGTTCTCATGGATGTGATCATGCCGAGACTGGACGGAATTTCCGTCATGGAAAAAGTAAAAAACAACACGCAGATGAAGAACCACCCGTCCTTCATCATGGTGACGGCGGCCAGCAGCCAGGATGTGACAGAGGACGCGTTCCGGCTCGGAGCTAATTATTATATTATGAAGCCCTTCAACAGGGATATTATTCTGGATAAGATCCACAGAGTCTGTCGCGGTCGGATAAAAGCGGCAGGTGCGGTACATACGGATGTGAAGAAGGTACAGCCGTATCTTGATAAAGAGACCTATATAGAACAGAATCTCGAGACGGATGTGACCCAGATGCTGCATGAAATCGGAATTCCGGCCCATATTAAAGGATACCAGTATCTGAGAGATGCCATCATCATGTCCGTCCGGGATACGGAGATGCTGTCCTCTGTCACGAAGATCCTTTATCCGACCATCGCGAAGACCCACAAGACGACACCGAGCCGCGTGGAGCGCGCCATCCGCCATGCCATCGAGGTTGCCTGGGGCAGAGGAGAGCTTGATACCCTGAACAGCCTCTTTGGATACACGGTGAACGGCGGCAAGGGGAAACCGACAAATTCTGAATTTATTGCGCTGATTGCAGACAAAATTCGACTGGATTATAAACGTATCTGAAAAATCTGAAAAATCTGAAAAAGCAAAAAGACCCACTTTCTAATTTCCGAGGGATGTGTTATACTGAATCTAATAGCGGGGCATGGCATTTTTGCGGATTTTCCCTGCCATGGAGCAAAAAGTGGAAGGATGGGTTATCATGAAGAAAATATTGTTTGTCGCTTCCGAGGCTGTACCTTTTATCAAGACCGGCGGACTTGCCGATGTTGTGGGATCCTTACCGAAATGTTTTGATAAAGAATATTTTGATGTGCGGGTCATGATCCCGAAGTATCTCTGTATCAAGGATAAATTTTTGAGCAATCTTACTTATGTAAATCATTTTTATATGGATTACCTGGGACAGAGCCGTTATGTCGGAATTCTTGAATATGTATATGAAGGGATTACCTTCTATTTTATCGATAATGAGAGTTATTTCTGGGGCGATAAGCCATATGGTGATTGGTATTATGACCTGGAAAAATTTTCATTTTTCTCACAGGCAGCGTTATCCGCACTTCCTGTGATTGGATGGAGACCGGATGTGATCCACTGCCATGACTGGCAGACTGGACTGATCCCTGTATATTTAAAGGGAAGATTCGGAGAGGGAGAGTTTTTCCGCGGAATCAAGTCCGTCATGACGATCCACAACCTGAAATTCCAGGGCGTGTGGGATGTAAAGACGATCCAGAGATTCTCGGGACTCCCGGACTACTTCTTTACACCGGATAAGTTAGAGGCATACAAAGACGGAAATATGTTGAAGGGCGGTCTTGTGTATGCCGACGCGATCACGACGGTCAGCAACACCTACGCAGAGGAGATCAAGACCCCGTTCTACGGAGAAGGGCTTGACGGACTTATGCGGGCGAGATCCGGCGATCTCCGTGGGATTGTAAACGGTATCGACTATGATGTCTTCAACCCGGAGACGGATCCGGATATCGTTCAGAATTACAACGCGAAAAATTTCAGAAAAGAGAAAGTGAAAAATAAACGCGCGCTTCAGGAAGAGCTTGGTCTCGCGAAGGACGATAAGAAGTTCATGATCGGTATCGTCTCAAGACTCACGAACCAGAAAGGTCTGGACCTGATCCAGTGCGTGATGGACGAGATCTGTACGGATGATGTGCAGCTGGTCGTTCTTGGAACCGGAGACGAGAACTATGAGAATATGTTCCGCCATTACGACTGGAAATATCATGACCGCGTATCAGCGCAGATATACTACTCCGAGCCGCTGTCCCACAAGATCTACGCGGCCTGCGACGCGTTCCTGATGCCGTCCTTATTTGAGCCGTGCGGTTTGAGCCAGCTCATGGCGCTCCGCTACGGAACGGTGCCGATCGTCCGCGAGACAGGCGGCTTAAAGGATACGGTATGGCCGTACAATGAGTTCGAGGGAACAGGAACAGGATTCTCCTTCGCGAACTACAATGCCCACGAGATGTTGAATATTATCCGCTATGCGAAGCATATTTACTACGATAAGAAGCGGGAATGGAATAAGATCGTTGACCGGGCGATGGCAGTGGACTTCTCCTGGAAGACGTCTGCCGGAAAGTATCAGGAATTATATGACTGGCTGATCGGATACTAAAATGATTTGGAAATACTGACATAAAAGAGGAAAACATGACAATGTGGAATGAATTTCTGGGAAACCAGATACTGATCAGTGCGGTGCTCGGATGGACAGTGGCGCAGCTTTTAAAGACCGTGATCGATATGGTGATCAATAAGTCTTTTAACCCGGAGCGGATCTTCGGCTCCGGCGGAATGCCGAGCTCTCATTCAGCGACGGTCTGCGCGCTTACGACGGCATCCGGAATGAAGTACGGAGTGGGAAGCTTTGAGTTTGCCATCAGCTTTGTTCTCTCGATGATCGTAATGTACGACGCGATGGGCGTAAGGCGGGAGACCGGAAAACAGGCAAAACTGTTGAATAGCGTTTTCTTTGAGAATATCCTGAATTTAGACGGAGTTTTTCTCCAGGAAAAACTGAAAGAATATGTGGGACATACGCCGCTACAGGTAGTTGCGGGAGCGGTTCTTGGTATCCTCCTGGCAGTGCTCACTGGTAAATTGTACTAAATTAAAAGAAAATTGTGTACAATTTTAGCCAAGAAAAACGACGGAAATTTACAGAAATATGTGAAAAAATCACGAAACTTTTATAAAGGGATGTTGCAATTTTTGGCAACATCCCTTATAATATGTACAGGCCTTTTTTCCGACACTCGATTTTTTTTGTGCGATATTTCCAAACCGGAGTTACGTGATGGGGGAGCGGAAGTATTGCAGGGGAGCAAAGAGATGAGGGCAATATAGACATCTTAGTCTAAACTAAATTCTAGGAGGAATAACAACTTATGGCAAAGTGGGTTTATAAGTTTGAAGAAGGCAGCGCGGCAATGAGAAATCTTCTCGGCGGCAAAGGCTGCAACCTTGCGGAGATGACAAATCTTGGCATGCCGATCCCGCAGGGATTCACAGTAACAACAGAAGCCTGCACAGACTACTACAACAGCGGAAAACAGATCACAAAAGAGATCCAGGATCAGATTTTTGAAGCTTTAGCATGGCTCGAGGGTGTAAACGGAAAGAAATTCGGTGATACCGAGGATCCGTTACTTGTATCTGTACGTTCCGGTGCACGTGCATCTATGCCAGGTATGATGGATACCATCTTAAACCTCGGTTTAAATGATGTAGCAGTAGAAGGTTTCGCAAAGAAGACAGGTAATCCGCGTTTCGCATATGACTCCTACAGAAGATTCATCCAGATGTATTCCGACGTCGTTATGGAAGTTCCGAAGTCCTACTTCGAGAAGATCATCGACGAAATGAAGGAAGCAAAAGGCGTTCACTATGATACAGAGTTAGACGCTAACGATTTAAAGGAGCTTGCTGAGAAGTTCAAAGCTGTATACAAAGAGGCTATGAAGGGCGAAGAGTTCCCGCAGGATCCGAAGGAACAGTTAATGGGAGCTGTGAAAGCTGTATTCCGTTCCTGGGACAACCCGCGTGCGATCGTTTACCGTCGTATGAACGATATTCCGGGCGACTGGGGTACCGCAGTAAACGTACAGACAATGGTATTTGGTAACAAGGGTGAGACATCCGGTACAGGTGTTGCGTTTACACGTAACCCATCCACAGGTGAGAAGGGTATCTTTGGTGAGTACCTGATCAACGCACAGGGCGAGGACGTTGTTGCCGGTGTTCGTACACCGCAGCCGATCTCCCAGCTTGAGAAAGACCTTCCGGAGTGCTACAAGCAGTTCATGGAACTGGCTATGAAACTTGAGAATCATTTCCACGACATGCAGGATATGGAGTTCACGATCGAGGAGGGTAAGCTCTACTTCTTACAGACACGTAATGGTAAGAGAACCGCTCCGGCTGCGATCCAGATCGCATGCGATTTAGTTGATGAGGGACAGATCACTCCTGAGGAAGCAGTTTGCAGAATCGAAGCGAAATCCCTCGATCAGTTATTACATCCGACCTTTGATCCGGCTGCATTAAAGGCAGGCGAGGTTATCGGACAGGCTCTTCCGGCTTCCCCGGGTGCTGCAGCTGGTAAGGTTTGCTTCACAGCAGATGACGCTAAGGCAGCTGGTATCGGCGGCAAGGGCGAGAGAGTGATCCTGGTTCGTCTTGAGACATCCCCGGAGGATATCGAGGGAATGCACGCTGCACAGGGTATCTTAACAGTCCGCGGTGGTATGACATCTCACGCAGCAGTAGTTGCACGTGGTATGGGTACCTGCTGTGTATCCGGCTGCGGTGAGATCAAGATCAACGAGGAGAAGAAGGAATTCACACTCGGCGGACATACCTTCCACGAGGGCGATTACATCTCCTTAGACGGTACAACAGGTAAGATCTACAACGGTGATATCAAGACTCAGGAAGCATCCGTAGGCGGAAACTTCAAGAGAATCATGGATTGGGCTGACTCCTTCAGAAAACTTGGTGTCCGCACAAACGCTGATACACCGGCTGATACAAAGAACGCAGTTAAGCTTGGCGCAGAGGGCATCGGCCTTTGCCGTACTGAGCATATGTTCTTCGATCCGGAGAGAATCCACAACTTAAGAAGAATGATCGTTTCTGATACAGTAGAGGCAAGAGAGGAAGCATTAAGCAAACTCCTTCCGTACCAGAAGGGCGACTTCAAGGCTATGTACAAGGCACTCGAGGGCAGACCAATGACAGTCCGCTACTTAGATCCGCCGCTGCATGAGTTCACTCCTAAGACAGAGGAAGAGATGGCAGAGCTTGCAAAAGATATGGGCAAGACTGTTGACGAGATCAAGAAGAAATGCGATGAGCTTCATGAGTTCAACCCGATGATGGGTCATCGTGGATGCCGTCTTGCAGTTACCTATCCGGAGCTTGCAAAGATGCAGACACGTGCGATCATGGAAGCTGCGATCGAAGTAAAAGAAGAAGATGGATATGATATCATTCCGGAGATCATGATCCCGCTCGTTGGCGAGAAGAAAGAGCTCAAATTCGTGAAAGATATCGTTGTTGAAGTTGCTGAGCAGGTTAAGAAAGAGAAAGGCTCCGATATGCAGTACCACATTGGTACAATGATCGAGATCCCGCGTGCAGCTCTTACTGCAGGTCAGATCGCTGAGGAAGCTGAGTTCTTCTCCTTCGGTACAAACGACCTGACTCAGATGACATTCGGCTTCTCCCGTGATGATGCCGGCAAGTTCCTTGATTCCTACTACAAAGCAAAGATCTACGAGTCTGATCCGTTCGCAAGACTTGACCAGACTGGTGTTGGCCGTCTCGTAGAGCTCGCAGTTAAGGAAGGACGCGCAACACGTCCGGAGTTAAAGTGCGGTATCTGTGGCGAGCACGGCGGAGATCCGTCTTCCGTAGAGTTCTGCCACAAGGTTGGCTTAAACTACGTAAGCTGCTCACCGTTCCGTGTACCGATCGCAAGACTTGCTGCTGCACAGGCTGCTCTTCATGAGAAAGGTTACAAATAGGATATAATGAGATCGTAAGATCATAGGAGACCCCTGGGAAATTTTCCCAGGGGTCTTTTTGAGCATATGCGTCTGTAAAATAAAAATGCCCGGATATTTTCCTGCAAAATGTCGATAGTTTTGCCTGGAAAGGATATCTGAGCATTTTTTACATATTAACTTATAGGCTTGTTGAGGAGTTCCGGCTCCACCTGATGAATATAAGCTTCCAGCGTATGTCTGTCCGGCAGAGAGGATGTAGTTCCCTGACGGGTGACCTCCAATGCAGCGGAGCAGGTGGCGATCTTTGCGGAGGTGACGAGGTCATATCCGTACATCATGTAGGAGACCAGGGCGCTGATAAAGGCGTCGCAGGCACCGGAACTGTCGATGGAGATAATGTCCCTGGCAGGGATCCGGCATTCACAGCCAAATTCCCGGCTCTTGATGTAAGAACCGTCAGCCCCCAGTGTCACGATCACGGTTCCGATTCCGGAATCAAGAAGACGGTCAACGGCTTCGTTGATATCTGCGGCATCCGGCACGATCTCAAATAATTCGCTGTGGTTTGGAATGATCATGTCGATCATGGAGAGAAGCTTATCCGGCAGCACGGAACAGGCGCTCGGCTTTAAAACGGTCCGGATGTGTTTAGCTTTACAGATCTCGCATGCTGTGAGAAGTGTTTCTGTCGGGACTTCCGTCTGCATCAGGCAGCAGCGGGCATTCGCGAAAAGTTCCTCATTGAGGGCAATGATCTGTGGAGTCAGGGCGTTGTTTGCACCGGACATGATGGAGATCATGGAGTTTCCGTCCTGTTGTACGAAGATATACGCCTGTCCGGTCTGCTCATTCCGGCAACGTTTTAAGCCGGTCTTGTCCATTGTATAGCCGTGAAGATAATCGAAGATCGTATCCGCGTCCACATCGTCCCCCATGCAGCTGATCGGTACGGAGAAATGACCGAGCCGTGAGAGTCCCACGGACTGGTTTAAGCATTTTCCGCCTGGATAGGTGGCAGAACTTGCGGTGCGGACTGCTTTTCCGGTGTGCGGCAGTTGGTCAAAGTTCAGATACCGGTCCATATTTGTACTGCCAACGACGATTACTTTCTGGGAACTGAACAGATAAGGCACACCTACAGAGGAAAGACCAGTGAGAACCGGGAGTGCGGTGAAAGGCTTGGTTTTTCCTCCTTTCGCTTCTACGATCTTTACGAGGGAAGTGAGAGCATGACGTCCGCATTCGGTGTGCGGCACCGGAATCGCGGAGATCGGTGGGTACGTCTGAGGGAGTTCATAGTCATCGATCAGGGAGCCGTCGGAAATAAGGTTGCTGATGTGTGTGCGGACCTTCTTTCCTTTGCGGCAAAGATGTATGGTCACTCTGAACTCTGCGATGCCAGCACCGTGAGCTGGCTTATCGATCCGGCAGTGGTGAAAAAGAGCCTGATGGTCCATATCGATGTGGAGACAAAGGGCGAATTCACCCGCGGAATGACCGTCTGCGACTGGAGAAAGTATATGGGCGAGGACCCGAAAGAGGATCTCTCCCACGAAAAGCAGGTGGATGCGGACGGAAAAGAGCCGAATGTCGAGATGGCGATGGAATTTGATAAGAATCGTTTCTGGGAATTGCTCGTTGAGACGTTGAAAGAATACGGGAAATAAGGAAAACAAAAAATGTCATGGAAACCGGAGATCCCTTTTTGAGGCGCGGTTCCATGACATTTTTAACAGGCACTAACGTGCCAAAGATGCGCACTCGCGCGAAGATGTAGATTGTCGCAAGCGACCGCGCGAGGCGCGAGAATG
>ERZ856578.6103-NODE-6103-length-13967-cov-2.951260_pt1 | contig 13967 bp, 15 predicted proteins | sample MGYA00514384_ERZ856578 | MGnify/ENA primary metagenome ERZ856578 (study PRJEB29103, sample SAMN06111958) | human gut metagenome | biome: human gut; feature: ankylosing spondylitis patient; material: healthy_person | host: Homo sapiens | place: China:Hangzhou...
TGCCCAGTTCTTTGGCGATGTCGGCCACGATGGGGGCTGCGCCGGTGCCGGTGCCGCCGCCCATACCGGCGGTGATAAACACCATGTCCGCGTCCTCCAGAGCCTTGGAGACGGCGGAGCGGCTTTCCTCGGCGGACTTGCGGCCCACCTCCGGATCGCTGCCCGCACCCTGGCCGCCGGTGAGCTTTTCTCCGATCTGGATCTTAAAGGTCGCGCTGGAAACGGCAAGCGCCTGCTTGTCCGTGTTCACAGCGATGAAGTCCACGCCCTTGGTGCCGGATTTCACCATCCGGTTGACTACGTTGTTGCCGCCGCCGCCGACGCCGATGACCTTGATGGTAACGACATTATCGGGACCGGTATCCAGTCCAAACGCCATAACTGCTCCTCCTATGTGAACCGAATTCGTTGTAACTGCGCGGGTAAGGCCGAAAAAGGACTTATTTTGTGCCGTCCTCCCCGTCTCTAACTATATCTTGACTTATTTTAGCTCTCTTTTGCTTGGAGGTCAATAGCTCCCGCCGGATTTCCGCAAAGTTTTGGAACATCCGGGTGCCGAACACCAGCACGGCGGCCAGGTAGAGGGGCAGTCCCAGCTTCTGGCCCAGCCAGGTGAGGAACACCGCGATAGCCGCGTTTCCGATGGTGCCGGAGAGGAACACCCCCAGTTTGAACTCCCCCTTAACCCGGGCCCGGAAGCCGCCCAAAGCGGAGTCCAGGGCGGCCAGCAGCCCTGCGGCCACATAGAGGGACCACTGGGCTGGGATGGTCCAGGGGAAAAAGGCGCCGATGAGCAGGCCGGCCACCAGTCCGATCAGTTCCAGCATCAGCCCACCGCCTCCTCTCCGCCCTCATCCGCCGGGATGGGCTTGGCGTACTGGTACTCCACGGTGCCGTTGTATTTCGGAATGAGCAGCTGGTCGCTGGCAGTGACCTTCACGGTGATGCCCCACTGGCTGAGCACGTCCACCACGCCGTTGCGCATGGTCAGCGCACTGTAGAGGGTGTCCGGATCGCCGATGGCAAAGACCACGTAGGGCGCGGCGTACCGCCGCCCGTTCACCGTTACCACCGCGCCAGTGCAGCGCACCTCGCTGGTGGCCAGAATACGCTCTCCGTTGAGGGAGATGGCCTCCGCCCCGGCGGAACGCAGCTCATTGATGACGGAGAGCAGGTCGTTGTCGTGGATGAGGTAGTCGGCCTCGTTTCCGGTAACGTTAGCCTGACTGGAGTCCTCCAGGATGATGGTGACGCCGGGGCCCTCCACATCGGTGAGTCCGGCGGTGATCTCCAGTTGCTCCAGCTCGGCCTTGAGGGCCTGGCTGCCCGCCTCGCCGGAGGCGGCCTGCTCCCGGTAGAGCTCCAGCTCACCCTGGAGCTGCTTCACCTGGTCAGCCAGGCCGTCCTTCTGATCCACCACCTCGTTGTAGAGGTTCTGAAGGGTTTCCAGGCGGCTGGCGTTGGTGGCGTCGGCCGCCCCCGCCAGCTTGACGCTGCGCAGTTGGGCCGCCAACAGGAAGCCCACCACCACGCATACCACCATGACGGCGAGCTCCCCCTTATTCTGCATCTGTCTTCTCATTGGCATCGTTCTCTCCTTGTGTTCCGGCCTCCGCCGCGGGCGGCGGGCTGAGCTCCGGCGCAGTGGATGCCTCCGGCAGCCACCGCTTCGGCAGCAGATGTCCCTCCTGGTTGTCGTAGGTCAAGTCCAACGTGCCGGTTCGCGGGATTCCCTTCTCATCCATGGTCCAGAGGGTCTGCTGTAGATAATAGGTCTTCTGCGTAAAATCTCCGTTCATTGGGAACAGAACGGTCAGGTTCGCCCCATAGCCGAAGCGGATTTCATTGTTGGGGGTGAGATCCAGGAAGCTGGTGAGGCTGCCCGTCATCTGCCGGGCCTGTATGGCCGCCAGGAAGCCCTTGAGCTGGTCCAGCTTGTCCTGCTGCTCCGGCGGCACGGTCAGAACGCTGCCCACCGAGGGATTGACTGCCTCCAGCCCCCGCACCTGGGCTTTACCCTCCGTTAAGGACGCTCCGCCGCTCTCCAGCAGCTTGCAGTCGGTGTCCATCAGCCAGCGGCTGCCGCCGCTCTCAATCCACGCCACCGGAACGCTGGCCGTCACGTGGATGACAAAGGTATCGGGGTATTTCCGCTCAAAATTCACGGTACCGATATAGGGGAGCTGGGTGTAAATACGGCTGCTGATCTGGTATTTGTTGAGGGTAAACAGGTTGTCCCCCTGCTCCACGCCGGATACCCGGCGGATCTCCTCCTCCGTATAGGGGGAGTCCCCCGTGATCTCCACGGTGCTCACCCGGAAGAATACCACACAGCCCATCAAAATGGCGGCGAAGATGATCAGAACGGACAGCAGCTTATAGAGCGCGCTGAAGCGCCCCCGATTCCGCCGCCGTCCCCGTCTGTTCCTTCTCGCCGCCATTCCAACTGCTCTCCTGTCTGTTCTGGTTTCTGTCAGTATCCCACAGAAAGGTTGCGGATTTGTGAACGTATCCTAAGAAAACCCTTAAATCCGCCGGATCTCTGCGCCCAGGCGGCGGAGATCTCCCTCCAGGGACTGGTAGCCCCGGTCGATGTGGTGCACACCGGTAAGCTCGCTGCGTCCCTCCGCTCCCAGGGCAGCCACCGCCAGCGCCGCTCCGCCCCGGAGATCCGTGGCCCGCACCTGGGCCCCGTGGAGCCGCGGCACGCCGTACACCACCGCCACACGGCCCTCCACCCGGATGTCCGCCCCCATGCGGGAGAGCTCATCCACGTGGCGGTAGCGGCTCTCGAAAATGTTCTCCACAAAGACGGTGCAGCCCTTCCCCCGGGTCAGGGCGGCCATGAGCGGCGCCTGGGCGTCGGTAGGGAAGCCGGGGTAGGGGGCCGTGCGCACCGGCCGCACCCCCTGGAGGGGGCCGTCCCGGCGCAGGCGGATGGACTCCGCCCCGCTCTGCACGTCGCACCCCGCCTCCCGCAGCACGGCGCTCACTGTGGACAGGTGGCGGTAGTCCACCCCCGTCACTTCCACCGTGCCGCCGGCGGAGGCCGCCGCAGCCAGGTAGGTAGCCGCTACGATGCGGTCGCCCATGACGGCATAGCTGCCGCCGTGGAGGGGGACGCCGCCCTCCACCGTGATCACCGAGCTGCCCGCCCCGTGCACCTTCGCCCCTATAGCCCGCAGAAAGCCCTGGAGATCCACGATCTCCGGCTCCCGGGCGGCGTTGGTGATGGTGGTGGTGCCGGCGGCGCACACCGCCGCCAGCATGGCGTTCTCCGTGGCCCCCACGCTGGGCAGGGAGAGCACGAGGTCCGCCCCCCGCAGGGCTCCCTCGGCCCGCAGGCCGCCGCCGTCCTCGGTGATGCGGCCGCCCAGGCCCCGGATGGCCCCCAGGTGGAGGTCGATGGGCCGGGGCCCCAGCTCACACCCGCCGGGGGCGCACAGCTCGGCCCGTCCCATGCGGCCCAGGATGGCCCCCAGGAAGATGACGGAGGAGCGCATCTCCCGCATCAGCGCGTCGGGCACGTCCCAGCCCGTGGGGGCGGAGGCGTCCACCACCACGGCGTCCCCCTGCCGCTCCGCCCGGCAGCCCAGGTGCCGGAGGATGTCCAGGGAGGCCGCCACGTCGGACAGCTCCGGGCAGTTGTGGATGACGCACTCGCCCGGGGCCAGAAGGCAGGCCGCCAGAATGGGCAGTACGCTGTTTTTTGCCCCGTGTATCCGCACAGAGCCGTCCAGGGGGTGTCCCCCCTCGATGATGTAAGCACTCATAGATCCAGCCTCCGCAAGTCGTTTGGTACGCTATCCTATGCGGAGGGAGGACGGCTGGTTCAGTTGGCCCGTTTTTCCATCAAACGGACCAGAGTCTGGTAGATTTGTTCCGCCGCGTCTGGCACCGCCATGTCCCGCAGGGCACGGCTCATGGCCTCCCGCCGGGGGGCGTCGGAGAGCAGCCCGGTCATAAGCGCGTACAGCTTCTCTCCAGAGGACTCCCCCTCCGGCAGCAGTACCGCGCCGCCGGCGTTGGCCAGCACCCTGGCATTCTTGGTCTGGTGGTCGGCCACCACGTTGGGGGAGGGCACCAGCACCGCCGGCTTGGCGATGGCGGCAATCTCCGCGATGGTGGACGCCCCCGCCCGGCACAGCACCAGATCAGCGGCTGCCATCACCAGGGGCATGTCGTAGATATACTCCCGCACATCCACCTCCGGGTGGTCCGCCAGGCCGCTGCCCTGGAGGGCGTCCAGCACCGCCCGGTAGTCCCGGCCCGCGCCGTGGATGTGGTGGAAGGGGGCGCCGTCCCGGCACTCCAGGGCAATGCACTCCGCCATCTGGCAGTTCATCACCTCCGCCCCCAGGCTGCCCCACACAGAGAGCACCAGGGGCCGGTCATCGGTGAGGCCCAGCTCCGCCCGCGCCTCCTTCCGGGTATAGCGGAAGAAGTCGGTACGCACCGGCGTGCCGGTGACCACCACCTTTCCGGGGTCGTCGTAGTGGCTTCGGCTCTCCTCAAAGCCCACCATCACCACGTCCACCACCTTGGACAGGGCCTTGGTGGTCAGGCCGGGGACGGCGTTGGACTCGTGAACGGCGGTGGGAATCCCCCGCTTCGCGGCGGCCTTCACCACCGGGAAGGAGGCATAGCCGCCGGTGCCCACCACCAGGTCAGGCTGAAAGCGGTCCAGGATGGCGTTGGCCTGCTTCCTGGACTTGTTCATGTTCAGCAGGGTTCTGACGTTGTGGCCGATGGAGGCCGGAGAGAGGGACCGCCGGAAGTTGGTGATGGTCACCGTCTCAATGGGGTACCCCTCCTTGGGCACCAGCCGGGTCTCCATGCCGCCGTCGGCGCCCACGAACAGCACCTCACAGCCGGAGTTGCGGGTCTGGAACATCTGGGCCAGGGCCACGGCGGGATTGACATGGCCCGCCGTTCCCCCGCAGGTAAAGAGGACTCTCATTCCTTTTTTCTCCTCCTCGTAATGTAGGGCGGCCGCTGGTCGCCCCTGCGGCCTCAAAAAGCTTCACCCGCCATAGGGTGAAAGAAATTCAGAGGATGTGCGCAGCAGGACATGCGCCTGCGGAGCACACCACTGTCCCTGGCCGCGCAGGGGAACAGCGTCCTCCCTGGACTTTTTTACTCCTGTCTCGGCGCCGGGATCTGCCGGGAAACGGAAAGGATGATGCCCATCTCCGCCAGTTGGATCATCAGCGCCGTACCCCCGTAACTGAAAAACGGCAGGGAGATGCCGGTGGTAGGGATCAGGTTGGTGACCACGGAGATGTTCAGGAACACCTGTACTGCGGTCAGGGTGGTGATACCCACCACCAGAAGGGCGCCGAAGCGGTCTCTGGCGTGGATGGCAATCCAGTAGCCCCGCATGACCAGCAGGGCAAAGAGAATGAGGACGATTCCGGCCCCGATCAGGCCCAGCTCCTCGCACACGATGGCAAAGATGAAGTCGTTCTCCGGCTCGGGCAGGTAGAGGAACTTCTGCCGGCTCTTGCCCAGGCCCAGGCCCAGCAGTCCGCCGGAGCCGATGGCGTAGAGGGACTGGATAATCTGATAGCCGCCGTCCCGGGGATAAGCCCAGGGATCCTGCCACACCAGGATGCGGGTGGACTGGTAGCCGCTCATCATGAGCACCACCAGCCCCATCAGGGCCGCGCCGCCGCCGGCAAACCAGTAGAGCTTGATGCCGGCGGCAAAAAGCACCGCCGCCGCGCCGGCCAGAATCAGGATTGTGCCCGACATGTGGGGCTCCAGCATCATCAGGCCCACAATCAGCAGCAGGATGAGTCCATAAGGCACCAGTTCCAGAAAGCCAATGCGGTCCAGAAAGCCCACCACACCGCTGAGCGGGCTGCGGGGGGAGAGGCGGCGCGGCTTCTCCGTGTTCCGCTTGGACAGCCGGGCGGAAAAGTACATGATGACGGCCACCTTGGCGATCTCCGACGGCTGGAAGGTTCCGATGCCCGGTACGGCGATCCACCGCTTCACGCCGTCGGAACGGCTGGTGTGGATGCCGGGGATGAGCACCGCGACGAGCAGCAGGACAGCCAGCCCAAGGGCGAAGACCGACAGCCAGCGGAAGGTCTGGTAGTTGATCTTCGAGGTGATATACATCACGGTCAGGCCAGCCGCGGCAAAGAGGGCCTGGCGGAAGAAGTAGAAGGTGGGGCTTTTGTCCTCCTGCAGGTACGCCGTGGCGTAGGAGGCGGAAAACACCATGATCACGCCGATGCCGGTGAGCAGGAGCACCAGCATCAGGAAGGGCAGGTCCATGGGTCCCCGGGCCAGTTGCTCCTCAATGGTCAGATCGCGCTTGCGTTTTGCCAGGGGGCTCCCCTCCTTTCTCTCAACTCAGGGTGGATTACCGGCCCATGACTCCAAGAAAGGCCAGCACACAGGCCAGCAGGGTCACGCCGGAGAACACACAGAACAGCTTCACCTCGCTCCAGCCGCCCAGCTCCAGGTGGTGGTGCAGGGGTGCCATGCGAAAGATCCGCTTGCCGTGGGTCAGCTTGAAGTAGCCCACCTGGAGAATGTCGGACAGGGTCTCCAGGATGTAGATGATGCCCACCAGGATGAGCACCAGGGGAATATCCAGGGCGAAGGCCAGTCCGCACACCGCTCCCCCCAGAAAGAGAGAGCCAGTGTCGCCCATAAAGACCTTGGCGGGGTGGAAGTTATAGATCAGGAATCCGCACAGCCCACCGAACAGCCCGGCGGAGAAGATCCCCAGCTCCAGTTGCCCCCAGAAGCAGGCCACGGCGGTGAAAAAAAGCATCACGGGCATGGTGACGCCGGTGGCCAGTCCGTCGATGCCGCACGCCGGAAGAAGCTGCCAGAATTACAAATGCATGGGCATAGCACTGCTTGGTTGGAACAATTTCATTGTCCTTTGTAAGACCTGCATACCAACCACCATTTTGATCATCGTGAAGCTCGCCTCTAAGCCCCTTCAACGCTGCATCAGCCAATGCCTCGCTGCCTTCATGTCCAAGCATGGAACCAATGCTGTACACATGTGTCATACGGCTTGTGATCCAGGTTTCACGGTTACGGTCTTTCCAGGGAGTGCCGTCATCTCCAAGATAATAGGAGCTTCCTCCTGGTGACGGAAACTGATGTCCGAAGCTTAATAAGCCATCTCTAACATCCTGCAGAAATTTCTGGTTTTCAGCTGTTCCAAGCTGATATTTATTCTCTGTAACTGCCATTTCTGTTTTCTCCTTTTATACTGTAATATCCTGTGAAAGTCCCGCTCTACAGCTGACTCTCATATATAGTGATGTCACAAATAGGCAACAAATCCGTTTTGTGATGATCTCCCACTTTGCAATCTTCATTTTACCTTATCTGGAAGGCCTTGAACAGAGGGGTGAACTTTGGCTTTTATGGGGATTTTTACTGTTTCACTTTTCTGACACAATTATACTCCCAGACGGGATTTCGGTCAATTTATTTAAGTTTCATCAAAACAGCCGCCATTAGTACGTTATTTGCACTAATAGCGGCTGTAAATGTTATTATTGTTATAATAATCTATATTCTGTTTTTTTCAAAAACAGTTCCAATCAGCAGATAGCTTTTCCAAGCTCAATGCAGGCTGCCTGAGCCTCATCATCTGGCTCTTCGTTGCAGATTACACTGTCAACAGCAAGTGCAACGCCATCGTTCTGGCATTTTTCTTCCCAGCTGCGCATCCAGTCGCCGTCTCCCCATCCGTAGGAACCGAAGAGCGCTACTTTTTTGCCTGCAAGCTTTGGCTCACATGCTTCGAATACCGGCTGGAATACGGAATCCTCAAGCTCCTCATCTCCCATTGCAGGGCATCCGAAAGCTACACCGTCAAAACTGCTGATATCTGTTCCATCAAAATCATCTGCACTGATCACTTCTACCTCAGCTCCTGCAGCTTTTGCACCTTCCGCTACTTTATTTGCCATTTCCTCTGTATTACCAGTTCCGCTCCAATATACAACTGCTACTTTACTCATAACTTCACTTAACCTCTTTCTTTTATAATTTTATTGCCAGCCTGTGAGATCATTTATGTTTTATCCTCCACATCTGGCACTTTAATAACGAAAGTCAGCTTTTCCGTGACTCTTATCGCTTCTTGGCTGTCACCCATAGTGGACTTTCATTGTATGTCAGGCAGCCACTGTCAGCTGCAGAACACTCCTGCCTTTTGCCCATAGATTCCGATAAACCTCCCGGCATTTATGGTACTTCTGAAACATTTTCAATGCTTCACATTCATTACAATATACTTTCCAGCAGCCGGAACATTTATAATTCTGTCCGCCATTCTGGATAAAACCAATTACGTCCCCAAGTGGATAATCAAGAAAAATCCCAATCTCATGTGGAAAATCTTCTGATGCCTCAAAGCGCTTCTTCAGTAACGCCAGGCACTGTTCCGGTTCTGTATTTTCATATCCATATTTTTCCAGAAACCGGGCAACTCCAGGACGATTCAGATTCTGTGCCAGCTGTTTTTCCCGGTATACATAAACCAGAGAACGGTTACCACGACTGCGAAGTGCCAGCAGCTTCACGCCCTTTGGATTCATCAGCTGATTCCACCTGGAAATCTGAAGGTCTATATTTTCTCCCTCTTCACAACAGGCATTGAAAAGATTGGCTGCTTTTAATGAAGCAAGGGTGGGAGCACAGTGCTCAATGAGACATTTCTCAATCATGATAAACTCCTTATCTTTTTTATGCCATCACCGCATGCTCATCCAGCGCACACTTTAAAGCGCTTGCGCTGCTGGTATGGATGCGCGCTACCGGAATGTTGTTTTTCTTTGCTTCCTGGGATGCACTGATGACCATTTTATGGGACACTGTATTGGTAAAAAGCACCATCAGATCCGGGCATCCGATTTTTTTACGGATGGCGCCGTTCTCTTTTGGAAAAACCTTCGCCTTATATCCATAGTCTTTGCAGATATCGGTATACTGACATACCATTCTCTCATTTCCGCCGATGATTACAATACTCATGTAAATTGTCCTTTCCGGGTTTCCTGAAGCTTCTGAAAATGAAGAAACCTCCCTGCTTCCATGCAATGTTTTCTCCTTATTTTCGTTAGTCTGTTCTAACCCTTTGTTAAAAAAATTAGAAGCTTTCCGTTTACTGTTTACAACCTTCCCAGTAACGCCTGCACTTCTGAAATATGTTTTAGTTGCTGCAGTCCTTTACATTTTATTTTATGTAAAATGTGCTGATTATATATTTTTATAGTTCTACGCTTTGGTTAGCTTATGCTAACTTTTATGGTGTTAGTTTACACTAATTCTTTATTTCTGTCAAGTACTAAGCAAAAAAAAGAGAGCTAATGAAAAACAGTCTCATTAACTCTCTGATTATATTCAGAAGTTCCACTATTACCGCAGAGCGTGTTTGAAAAATCATTCCCGCAATCAAAACCCGATTTTTTGACAATGTCCGCAATGCGCGACACATCCGTTCAGATTTCCTCAGTGCCCACCAGATTCTTCATACTGTTCATACCGATCAGCAATGTTGAAGTATTGTGAAGCAATGCTGAGGTAGTCGGCTGCAGGATTCCGGCAACGCCCAGCAGGATCAGACCAGTGTTAAATCCTACGATCGTTCTGTAATTATTGTGGATACGCTTCATCAGCGCGTCACTGATATGCTTCAGAACTACGATACCTTCCAGATTATCCGCACCGATAGTGATGTCTGCAATCTCTCTTGCAATCTCAGCGCCTTCGCTTACTGCAATACCTGCGTCAGCTGCAGAAAGGGCCGGGGAATCGTTAATTCCATCACCCAGCATGACAACCTTGCGTCCTTTTGCTTTCTCTTTTTCCACGAAGCTTGCTTTATCTTCCGGAAGAACCTCAGAATAATATTCGTCAACGCCGACCTTGGCAGCAACAGCCCTGGCTGTACGTTCACTGTCTCCGGTCATCATAACCACCTTGCTGAATCCGGCTTTTTTCAGCGCTTTTACAACTGCAGGAGCTTCCTCACGGAGAGGATCCTCAATGCAGATAACAGCTGCAAGACTGCCTTCAATTGCAAGATACAGATGGGAATACTCATTTGGAAGATTTTTAAACTTCTCTTCCATGCCTTCCGGAATGGTACATTTCTCATCCTCGAATACAAAATGGGAGCTTCCGATGATTGCTTTTTTCCCTTCAATGGTTGTAGAAATACCATGAGCCACAATGTATTCTACTTTGGAATGCATTTCCTCATGATCCAGTTTTCTCTTCTTCGCTGCGTCTACAACAGCTTTCGCCATGGAATGGGGAAAATGTTCTTCCAGGCAGGCTGCAATTCTTAGCAGTTCATTTTCGTTCTGTCCATTAAACGGGACAACCTCAGCTACTGTAGGTTCTGCCTTGGTAAGCGTACCAGTCTTGTCAAATACGATCGTATCGGCATCCGCAACTGCCTCCAGGAATTTACCGCCTTTCACAGTGATTTTGTATTCTCCTGCCTCCCGGATAGCGGAAAGTACGGAAACCGGCATTGCCAGCTTCAGAGCACAGGAGAAGTCAACCATCAATACGGAAACAGCCTTGGTTACATTTCTGGTAAGCAGATAGGTAAGTGCTGTACCGCCAAGTGTGTATGGGACCAGTCTGTCCGCCAGGTGCTCGGCCTTGCTCTCAAGACCGGATTTCAGCTTCTCAGTATCCTCAATCATGGCTGCGATCTTCTCATAACGGCTGGAACCACCAACTGCTTTTACAGTAATGACAGCCTCACCCTCTTCCACAACCGTACCTGCGTATACGGAATTTCCTTCCACTTTTCTTACAGGAACAGATTCACCAGTCAGGGAAGCCTGGTTTACCATAGCCTCGCCCTCTGCGATCAAACCGTCAAATGGAATCACATTTCCCATATGTACTACAACCATATCTCCGGCCTGGATCTTGTCTGCGTCCACCAGCACCTCTTTACCTTCACTGCGAAGCCATACCTTACCAGTGTTCAGAGACATGGTACGTGCCAGATCATCCACTGATTTCTTGTGGGTCCACTCCTCAAGCAATTCTCCGATTCCAAGCAGGAACATAACAGAACCAGCTGTGGAGAAATCGCCGCGGAAAATAGAAACACCGATTGCAGTTGCATCCAGAACCGGAACCTCGATCTTACGCTTCCAGAGTGTCTTAACCCCCAGCCAGATGTATTTCACAGACATTGCAGTGGTATAGATTGCAGACAATGGATATGGCAAAAGCAGCTTGCGTCCGTAATGGAAAATAACTTTATTTACCAGCTTCTCCTTATAAGTCTCATTTAATTCTCTTCCGGAATTCTCCAGCACCTGGGCCGGTACGCTGACACGGCTGTAACCAAATGCCTGAATTGCCTTTAACAGTTCATTCCGTTCTCCGGTGTAATAGATAAGAGCATCACTGGTACGGTTAAAGACCTGGGCCTTCTTTACTCCATCCAGATTTTCCAAGTAATACTGAAGGGTATCTGCCTGGGTAAAATTCATATATTTTTGAAAAAGATGGACTCTGATACGTCCTTTTTTCTCATGTTTAATTGTAAATTTCAACTTGTTCACCTACTTTTTCTTCAAAGCAAAAGTTGCTGTTCATTACGTTCACCACAATCACTTCGCGCTACACTCTTCGCGTTTTCAGTAAAATTTGTTCACCCAAAATATCCGGCAGAACTTTTCGAACGAACAGCAACGATTAAGAGGACTGTCGCAAAAACGGCAGTCCCCAATATGTTTGCAATGTATTTCACTGCCATCTTACTCAGCAGTTTCCTCTGTCTCAGCTTCTTCAGTTTCTTTAAACTCAGTCTCGCTCTCAGCTGCCTCATCCTCAAACGGCTCCTCAGCTGCTTTTCTGTCCTCATTGATCTGCTGTGCATCTGCATAGATATCACCTGCATTTTCCTGAACAGTTGTAACCGTCTTCATTACACAGTCCTTTGCTCTTAAAACAGCTGCTGTGCACTCTGTGTAAACTTTTTTCGCATCTTTACTGGAAAGAAACTTGATACCTGCAGTTCCGAATAAAACACCTGCTGCAAAAAGTCCTGTCTTGTCCCATTTAAAACTTGCCATGATTAAATTCCTCCTTATAGTGAAACGTTATTGTTGTTAATTGTTTTTCAATATTTTGGTATTATATATCAGTTTTTCTGAAATTCCCAGTGCTATTTTGCTTATCGAGAAATATTCTCATTATCTCCCTGTTTTAGGGCGTGTTTGAAAAAACTTTCTGCAAGATGTACGTCACAATTTGAGTGAAATATACCGCAAAGAGGGGCGTGCAGATTACGGGAATGCTTTTTCAAACAGGCTCTAACTCTCTCCCCTGGATAACTGCTATTTTTATATGCCTTCATACTATCATGCCAGTTTTCAAGCACCGCACTTTGACATGGTCATCTCAATACTCTCAATATCCTGATCTCCAATATAGCCCATATTTTTCAATCCTTCTCTTACAACCTGTTTCCAGACTTCAGAAGGCAACTTACAGACAGTAGCATCGCTAAGTCTTACCGTGCAGCCATTTTCCTGGCAGCATGCTGCACAGCTGGAAATCCGGTACATGTTCTTTCGGCTGATGGCGCCGATTTTTTCCAGCATATTTACCATACGGTAAATTGTGGCAGGTCCAATATTTCGGTCTTTCTCCTGCACCTTGTAATAAATCTCCTTCCAGCAGGAACACTCCTCCTCCAGAATAATATCCAGGATCAGCTGGCGCTGTCTGGTGATCCTGCAGCCTTGTTCGCGTAATCGTTCAAGGATCATATCTTTCTGCATTTGTGTCCGCTGATATGCTTCCTGATTTTCATATGCTTTTTCTTCAACTGCGTTTTTCATCATTTTCATCGCCATCCTTTTTGATTTCTGTATGATTTTATATCAGGGCTGGAATTTCTATATAAGGAGAAACCATAACGGTTCACGCCTTCACTGCTGCAGAGCATCTTTTTCCAAAGTGAAAAGATATGGTGATTTCCCCTTATATAAAAATTCCAGCCTGTATCTTTTAAGGGATACAGGCTGAATTATTTTTAACAACTTTGCTTAAGCAATACTCTTTGTATTAACTTTTAAGCTGTTGCTCTCTTTATATGGTCTGAACAGCAGGTACAGGAATGCTGCAACCAGAACGAATGCAACAACTGTTCCGATTCCAAATCCGCCGCCTGTAAGCAGTGTACCAATCTGATAAATGCAAAGGGAAACTACATAAGCAAGACCGCACTGATAGCCGATTGCAAACCAGAACCATTTTGCATTGTTCATCTCTCTCTTAATAGCACCCATAGCTGCGAAACAAGGAGCACAAAGAAGGTTGAATACTAAGAATCCGTATGCTGCAATAGGAGTCATTACCTGTGCAAGATTTCCCCAGATCTCAGCTCCATCCTCTGCAACCTCAGCAAATCCGAAGAGCATACCAAATGTAGCAACAACGTTCTCTTTTGCAATAAGACCTGTTACGGCAGCAACTGCCATCTTCCAGCCTTCTCCTGCTTTTGTCCATCCAAGAGGAGCAAAAATCCAGGCGATTGCAGAACCGATCTTGGCAAGAATACTGTTGTTCAGCTCTTCTACCATTCCAAAGGAACCGCCTTCCACATGCTTCTCAGAATATTGCCAACTGTTGGCCAGTGATATGCCGGAAGCTCCATAACGAATGGTGCCGGCTCGCCAGCGAACATTTTTGTTTTCTTAAGGATGATACCGGAGCAGATGATTGCTGCGATGCCAACAAAGTAAGAGCTTGTAGCAACCCATCCGCTGTTGTTAAAGAATGCACCTGCGATCATTGCAATGATCGGGAGCTTCGCACCACAAGGAACAAATGTTGTAGTCATGATTGTCATTTTACGGTCACGGTCGTTCTCGATTGTACGGGAAGCCATAAACCACCAGGCGAACCGCCTCCTCCTCCCCAGACTCCACCACCAGAAG
>ERZ856578.6111-NODE-6111-length-13944-cov-109.303598_pt1 | contig 13944 bp, 9 predicted proteins | sample MGYA00514384_ERZ856578 | MGnify/ENA primary metagenome ERZ856578 (study PRJEB29103, sample SAMN06111958) | human gut metagenome | biome: human gut; feature: ankylosing spondylitis patient; material: healthy_person | host: Homo sapiens | place: China:Hangzhou...
ACCCATGCCTTACGTAGCCAGGGAATAGCCTCGCGTGCCATCAAGCGTGCAATGAAAAAGTCACAGACCGTCACCAGACCAAGCAGGAAGAAATAAGTGCCGCTACTTTTATAATAGAAGTAATAGGAGAACAGGGTGACAAACAGCAAACGGGCGGTTGCACGGCGTTGCAGCAACAGATAAACCAGCACAAAAGCCGTGAACAGCCAGAGGAAAATACCACTGCTGAATATCATCGGGGCTTGCGGGTCATAGATGAAGACATCGCGCAGACGCCCCAAGTCTATATTCAATCCGGATAAAAGTTCGTCAATATTCCACATAATCGTTATAAGCTTTTAACAAGGCCTGATAGAACAGCTCGCCTTGCAGGCGGTAACCGTCCGGCAGATAGTGTATATGATCCGGACGCATCAGTCCGGCTTCCTGCCAGTTGAGGCAGGCACGGCGGGCACCGCCAAGTATTTCGTACATGTCCCATACCGCCAATCCGTTCTCATCGGCATAGCGGCGGATAGTCTGCACGGCAACGGCAGTACGCGGATTAATCTTATAGGTCCGACGACGGCGACGCTGCCGGAAACTTTCGTAAGCGCCCGGAGGAGTGGTCATCAGCATCGGTACATTGGGCAGTTTCTCGCGAAGCATGCGTACAAGGTCGTCCATCTGGCGATAGTGCAGCATTGTATTGTAACGGTGGTTATGGCTTTCGTTCGTCCCGAAGGAAAGAATAAGCAGGTCGGGATGCAGAGCCGCAATAGCTGCAATGTGGTCCGGGCGGGTGAAAGTAACGCAAAACGCACCGTTGATGCCGACATCGGTATAGGAGATAGCCCCGAAAGTGTCCTGCATCAACTCACCGGTGGTACGGGGAAAGATATGGCCTCGGATGTGGCTGTCTCCCACATGTACGATGCGAAGCGTATCAGCGGAAGCGCCCAACCGGGACAGCCGCAACTTCTCCCAGAAAGGATTAAGAACACCCAGACTGTCAGTAAGTACATTCTCTTTCATTTGCCGGAATGCGACGGGGAGAGTTATCAAAGGGACAGACACCGTATCCGTACGTTGGGAATAGAGGCAGAGAGTATCACAATCCGTTCCGCCGACATGACACGAAAGGCTGCCCGGCAATACATCTTGTGCATGGAGCGGCCCTATCGCCGCAATCAGCACCAGCACCGCGCAGCAAATCGTACATCGTAAATCGTACAATCGTGAATCCTCCTTATGGCTCCTCTTCATAGTAGGCCCTCCTTCTGTCATACTGTTCCTTACCATAAATCAAAGACTCATAAAGCAATCCCGCAAGATACTTTCCACCACGGAAGTTGATGTGCGTATAATCATAATTGGCCAGTGACGGCTTGGCATGCACCATCTCTGCCATACTGCCTTCCCCACCCATAGCCTCGAACATGTTCCAAAAAGCGACAGCCTCATCCGCCGCCAAATTCTGTTGATAACGAACCAGATTCTTGATACCGGGCATGGTACGCAGCTCCCCTTCTTCGGTCTTATAGTCACGGTCGCCCACGCTGACCACAAGGATGGCAGCTTGCGGAAAGGCTTCCTTGAGATGTTCCACCGTTGTCTGCATACCTGCAATGTACCTATCGTAATTGCGTCCGCGCTCGGTGGCCACATTCAAGCCGTATTGCAGGATTATCAGGTCGTAGGGTCGCTGCTCGTTGAACTCGCGCATCATCCACACGGGAACAGAACGGAGGGAGAGGCCGGAGCTGCCACGCAGTGAGAAGTTATCCAGCACAATGCCGGAAGTACCGTCCATGGCAAGGCCATAAAACAAGGTGGAGTCCGCACTTTCCACCGTCCAACGGACAGAACCGATATTTCCCTCTACCGTCATCTCCTGCAAATCATCAATCGGCTCAAAAGTCTCGGTAGTTGCTTCGCCACGATTGACGCGGACAGAAAGGGTGGTTGCGCCACGGTTATAGAAAAAGATACTGGCACGCTGGCAGGTGTCCAGACGGGAAGCATAGTTCTTCTGACCCCGCAGTTCCACATAAGCATCGGTATTCGGAATAAAGTAATGTCCGGAGACTCCCTGCTTGCTACGGTCGAAGAACACGGAGTCCATGACAGAATGGCTCTGCCATCCGCTGAAGGAGTGACGCACCGTAGGGCGGAAACCGCTGGTCATGGAGGTGATGGTGACAAAACCTACTCCGCAACCGCCATATCTTTTCTGGAGCATCTCACGCAAATCGGCTGTCAGAATATCCGCCTCGATAAAGGAGTCGCCGAAGTAGGCGATACGAACCGGACGGGGTGCTTTGGCAAGCTCGTCGAGTGCCTGATAGAACCGCGTCATGCCACGCATGGTAGAGTCGCTGTAATCTTCAATGCACGTCATGCCTACGCGACAGGTATCCACAAAGGCGGGCTTCACCTTCGTGAGCGGAGGCAACAGACTGTCCGGCTCACTCACCGGCTTGGAAGGGCGACGCACGTCACCCAGAATATCCACACGCCTCAGCACGCGGCCACCCACCGTTATACCGGGCAGCAGATGCATCAGCAGCAATCCTCCCCATACGACGAAAGCCAACAGACCTGTATATTTCAATGAATTCTTTTCCATACTCAATGCGGAGGCAAAGATATAGATACAGGTTGAAAAAATCTCTCCGGACAAAAAAGAATTATCCCCGAAGAAACAAGATTTTCTCTTCGGGGATAACAGTTATAGTAGAGCAGACCCGATTAAATGGTCTGTTCGATATTCCAAACAAAAGCACGAAGTCCGAGCTGTTCGGTCTCCTTGTCCATCCGGTGGAGCGCCTCGAGCAGCGGAGCTACCTTAGCCTCATCCACAACAGTGATGATGGCGGAACACATGCTGGGCCAGGCATGACTGCCATAGTGCGGCTCCCCCGTCTTGCTGCCACGTCCCTGCACCTGCTGCCAATAACTGAAGCCGCGGCAGTTGTGGCGGTCGAGCAATGCCATGATACGTTCAAAGAACGCCTGATCGAATGTTATGAGTATAGATTTCATTTGAATGATGAATTATGAATTATTGTTTTCTGGGTTTCGTCATCTTCTCTTTGTGCAGCTGGTAATAGTCGTTCAGCTCACGGTCTTTCTTAATCTTCTTGCGCGTGCGGCGGATACCGATACCTGCAAACGAGCAATAGAGCACGGGAACAAGAATCAGCGTCAAGACGGTAGACACCGTCAGACCGCCAATCACGGCCACACCCAGCGGACGCCACATCTCGGCACCTTCACCCTGCCCTACCGCCATCGGCACCATACCGAGGATAGTGGTCAGCGTGGTCATCAATACCGGACGCAAACGGCTGCGACCTGCCGTAACCACAGAATGAAGCACCGCCTGACCGCGCTCGCGGCAAAGCGTGATGTAGTCGATAAGCACGATACCATTCTTTACCACAATACCAATCAACATGATTCCACCCAAAAGCGACATCACATTCAAGTTGGTTCCAGTGAAGAACAATGCCATCAGCACACCGCTGAATGCAAACGGAATGGAGAACATGATGATGAACGGATATGTCAGAGACTCAAACTGAGCCGCCATCACAATGAATACCAGGACGACAATCAGCACAGCCAGCGTTCCCAGGTCGGAGAATGAATCCTGCTGGTCCTCATACGAACCCGAAATCTGGATAGAAACACCACTCGGCAAGTCCATCTCCTCAATAATGGCATTACCGTCGGCGACCACATCGCCCAAAGGCGCTCCGGAAATAACCGCAGATACAGTAACAATACGCTCACGGTCCTTACGCTCGATGGTAGGAGGAGCCGAACGCTCGACTACCTTGCCGAGGTCTTTCACGCGGACAGCCTCACCGGAAGGCGTATAAATAAGGATGTTCTCCAAATCTTCAATCTTTGTACGGAATTCGGGAGCGTAGCGCACACGGATGTCGTACTCGTCACCATCTTCGCGATAATAAGATGCCAAAGCACCATTTACACGGTTACGCAGATAGTTGGAGGCAGTAGAGAGATTCAAGCCATGCAACGCCAGCTTCTCACGGTCGAAGTCCACCCGATATTCGGGCTGGTAGTCCTGACGGCTGATGTTCACTTCACTCACCCCTTTCACCTGCAACAGTTTCTCTTTCAGTTCGGCCGACACTTTGTCCGTAGCGGTGAAGTCGTAACCATAAACTTCAAAGTCGGCACTTGCCTGGGCGCTCATACCGCCGGTACTACCGCCAAGGATTACCTGCGCCTTGTCCAGCTCCGGATAGGCTTTAAGGTCTTCACGCATCTCATCGCAGACAGCCTCTAACGTCACGTCACGGTCTCCCGGGCTCACCAGGCTGATATTGAAACTAATGATATGGCTACCGTTGTCCTGCATGGAAGCAAACGTATTGTCGGAGTCGGCCTGCCCTACGGTATAGTTGCATACCTTCATCACACCTTCATAGCGTTTCATCCATTTGCCCGTCAGTTCCGAAGCCAGCGCCTGCGCACGTTCCACACGGGCACCGATGGGAAGCTGAAGATTCACACCGATACGGCTATTGTCGGCCGCCGGGAAAAATTCAGTACCGATATATTTGGCAGAGAACAGACTTACCACAAAGAAAACGGCACAACCTGCCATAATCGTCAGGCGATGGCGTACAGCCCAATTCAGGCGATTCTGATACCATACGTCGAGGGCATCCAATGCACGCTGAATCGGCTTATAGAAAGCGATGAACATCTTGCTCTGCTTCTTCTGCAACCGCAGCATCTGCGCACACATCATCGGCGTGAATGACAGAGCCGAAATCGTGGAAACAGTCATAATGACACACATCATCCATCCCAACTGGCGGAACAGCACACCGGACATACCGCTTACCATCGTCAGCGGGAAGAATACCGCAATCATGGTCAGTGTAGAGGCTATTACGGAAATAGCCACCTCATTCGTGGCATGTATTGCCGCCTGTTTCGGTTCGGAGCCCCTCTCAATATGGGTCGTCACATTCTCGAGCACCACGATAGCGTCGTCCACCACATTACCAATGGCAATGGAAAGACAAGAGAGCGAAATGATATTCAGCGAACCGCCGTCAATGATGCCCAGATAGATGAACGAGGCAACCAGCGACATCGGGATGGTAATACAGATGATGACTGTGGCACGCCAACGGCCCAAGAAAACAAACACCACCAGGATAACGAACAGCATGGCGTACATGATAGTTTCCTCCAAGCTGTCTATCGTATTCAGGATGTTATCGGAAGTATTGACAATAATACCCAGCTTCACATCGCTCGGCAGAGACTTCTGCAACTGCGGCAACATATCGATTACCTTCTGCGAAATGGCTACAGAATTGGCACCCGATTGTTTCTGCACCACAATCATGGCGCCCTGCACACCGTTGCTATACGTCTTCTGTGCACGTTCCTCCACCGAGTCCACTACTTTTGCCACATCGCGCAGGTAGACGGAAGCCCCGTTGTGCGTACCTACCACGATGTCCTCCATCTCTTTGGGGTCCTTGAACTCACCTTCCACACGCAGCGAATAGGTATTGCTGCCCACATCGAACGTACCGCCCGGCGTATTGCGGTTTTCGGCACTGATGATGGAACTGATGGTTTCCACAGAAAGATTATAGGCATCCAGCTTATTGGGGTCGCAATATACATTTACCTCACGCTTGGGGGCACCCGAAATGGATACCGTACCCACACCGGGCACACGCGCCAGCGGGTTCACGATATTGTCGTCCAATATCTTGTAAAGCGCCGGCTGGCTCTCCTCCGCCTGCACGGAAAGCAGCAGGATGGGAATCATATCTGTACTGAACTTGAAGATGATAGGCGTTTCCACCTCATCCGGAAGCTGCGAGCTTACCATGTCCAGCTTGTCGCGTACATCATTGGTCAGCACATCAATGTCGTATCCATATTCAAACTCCAGTGTGATTACCGAGATATTCTCTGATGAACGGGAAGTGATATGTTTCAGGTTGCTGACAGAGTTCAGCGTATTTTCCAACGGACGGGTCACATTGTTCTCAATATCCGATGCACTGGCACCTGCATACGAGGTCATTACCATAATGGTGTTGGTCTCGATGTCCGGATAAAGGTCTACCGGCAACTTCGACAGAGAGAACAGACCAAATATCGCCACTGCCAGGAAGCAGAGCGAGGTCATAATCGGTTTCTTAACCGCTCCTTCGTATAAACTCATTTTATTCAGTGTTTAATGATTAATGGTCAATGATTAATGTGGGGGATGATTAAACATCAATCATTGAATCTCGACTTCTATACCGTCAGCCAACTTCGTCTGTCCGGCAACAACAACCTGGGAGTTATTGTCGACACCTGAAATCAACTCGTACTCCGTATCCATACGACGGCCAAGCTCTACCTTATTATAAGACACCCTGCCATCCTTGTACACATAGACATAGCGGTCACCCGAACCGGCACGTTTCACAATCGCCAGGTCGGGAACAACCACGTGGTCCTGCGTACCGAAATTCAGAGTGGCACGGGCAAACATGCCCGGACGTACACGCTGGTCACGGTTGACAAGCTGTATCTCTACCGGGAAGGTACGCGTAGCAGGATTGATGGTAGGATACACAAGGCTGATTTTACCTTCGAACTCCTCGTCGCCATAGACATCCACCTTCACGGAGACGGGAGCGCCTTTCTTCACTTTGGTAAAGTAGCCTTCGGATACGTTGATGTATAGTTTTACGGGAGTGATTTGCTCCACTGTCAGTACCGGCTCACCGCCGCTGTACATATCTCCGTTATCGTAATTGCGCGCTGTCACCACACCGTTGATAGGACTAAGCAACGAGGTATTCTCCAGGAGATTCTTATAGGAAGTCTCGCGGATGTCAAGATTCATCTTGGCGGCATCCCACTCCGATTTGGAAGCGCCACCCACCTTATACAGCTCATCGATACGTTTGAACTCTATCCGCTGGTTGTCCAGCTGATATTTCACCTGCTTCAGATTGGCAGCATCCATGCTGACCAGCTTCTGTCCTTTCGACACACGGTCGCCCACCTCCACAAAAATGCGGTCAATACGCACCGGCGAAGAAGGAGCTATGTTGTTTTTTACTTCAGCTTCCACCGTAGCTGTGTATTCCTGAATCTGTTCTACGGGGCGGGAAACCACTTTGGCAAGCTTTACCCTCGGCTTTTCGTCCACTTTCTCAGCGGCAGTTTTGTCGCTACCTCCGCTACATGCCCCCAGCATGACAATAGCCAGCAAGGACATCCATTGAAAACCTTTTTTCATATCGTTGTCTTTATTTCTATTTTTCATGTTTTATTCTTCGTTTTCCACTATATAGTCCTTTCCCAATATCTGGTCAAGGTCTGCCTTCGCTACCAGATAATCATAAATGGACTGATTGTAAGTCAGTTCGGCCTCCGTAAGCTGCACTTGCGAAGTGTTCAGCTCCAACACCGTACCCTTGCCGACCTCATAGCGTTTGCCTGCAATCTGCACAGCCTTCTGCGCCTGCATCACGTTCTCACGGTTGCTGACAACCTGCTCGGAACTGGCAGCCATATTGTTCTGATAACTGGTAATCTGCATGTTCAGCTTGCGTTCTGTGTCCAGACGGTTCTGCTCCAACTGGCGTATCTGAATACGATTGGACTTGAGCTTGGTAAAATTACTTGCTTTATACAAAGGGACACTCAGCGTAAACATCAACGCAGAACTTCCACTCCAATTATAATCGAGGATATTCCAATTATCGTTGTAGAGCGACTGGTACTGGTAAGAATAGTTCATACCCAGAGTAGGCATGAAGTTGGCACGCAATGACTTGATGTTTTGATTGAGCATCTTCCGGTTCAAGTCCAACTGCTTCATCGTCGTGTTATTGTTCAGACTGGCAGCGGACTGATTCAGCTCGTTGGCAAACAAATCCGTCTCGTAATTACCCAGATTGTCGGCAATCGCTATATCCACATCGGCCGTTACTCCCATCAGCACCTTCAGCTGCAACTTGGACAGCGTCACGGCATTGCCTGCCGAAATCACATTCGGCTTAATGCTGCGCATCTGCACCTCGGCACTGATTTTATCGAACTCGCTGACAGCACCCTGCTGATACTTGGCATTGACAATATTGTAATTGTCCTCCGCCAGCTTATAGCTCTTCTGCAACACATCGTAGGAGTCTTGCGTTAGCATCAGCTGATAGTAACCTTTAGTCACCTGGTTCACCAGGTCCAGCTTGGAAGCGCGCGACTTTTCCACAGCCAGTGCAATGTCCGTCTTCGTCATCGACATGGCCTTGTATACACTGGGGGCGAATATAGGCAAGCTGATATTCAACACCCCGCTTACCGTATTCGAGTTGTCCATACCCATCTTGAACGACTGTCCGCCAAGATTCATCTGCGCCGCACTGATGGTATGGTTCCACGTACCGTCAATACTTGCTTGCGGAAGCAAGTTCTGCCAAGTCTCCTTGTGAGTCACTTTCTTCAAAGCAATTTCTTCCTCCGCCACTTTTATGGTAGGATTGTCGCTCAGGGCAATCTCCAAAGCCCGGTCAAGGGTCAAGGTCAGGGTATCCTTTGCCTCTTGTGCACATACATAGCCACCGGCATACAACACAGCAACTGCCAACAGTAGTGTTCTGCCTGCCCAAAATCTCTGCATCTTCATAAACCAAAATATAGATTATTTATTAAATTATTCCTTTGTCCCATCCGGCTTTACCTGATTCTTACGATACTCGCAAATAAAGTCTTCAAGGACACGGGCACCCTTCTCTGTAGAGATGCCGCGCAGGAAAGTGAACATAATAGATTCGTAAACTTCAAGGAAAGAATATTCATTGCAGATGTCTGAGTTCATCAGCAAATCGAGCTGGTCACGCACCAGCAGATTGATAATGGCAAAATTCACATCGTCACGGAAAATACCTTGCTTCACACCCTCCTTAAAGAAGTTGACGGTATCTTCGGAACTCCGGTTCCGGTTGTTCTTCATCAACTGATAAGCCTTGGGATACTTCTTAATATCCTCGAAAAACTTCTTGTTGGTGGCATGAAACTTCTCTATACTCCACTGATAGCATCTCAACAAAACTTCCAATACATTACTGGAATTTTCCAGCACTCCTTTCACAAAAGCATCGCCATCCTTATGTGACTTCAGGATACATTCTTCCAGCAAGGTTTCCTTGTCCGGAAAAACTTCGTAGAGAGTGCGCTTGGAGATACCCAGAGATGCAGCAATCTCATCCATCGTAATACTTTTGATTCCATTTGCAGCAAATAATTGCGCAGCGGCCAGAATGATACGCTCCCTCAGTTCCACCCGTGATGTTGCATGTTTCGTGTGTTCACCCATTTTTCTTCCTCTTTCTAATCTAAAACTGTTTTTATTCATTATCGGAATAAAACGGGACAAATATAGAAAGAAAACTCAATTCATCAATTGAGTTTCCTTTCTTATTGTTAACGGATTAATAATTATTATGTTTCTGGCAGATTTATTGGGAAGTTCCTAATAATCAAACTTTGTCCGGTTGAGGAAAGCGACCGTCTTATGGATTTCCTTATACATCACGATGTCCTCCTTCACAAAAGGGACTTCCTTGCGGTATTCGTGCAGGAAACGTTCCAGAACGGGAGAAGTCTTTGCCGGACGGCGGAAGTCGACGCCCTGCGCGGCATTCATCAGTTCGATGGCAAGGATATGTTCCAGATTGTCCATGATGCGATAGAGCTTGGTAGCTGCATTGGCACCCATGCTGACGTGGTCTTCCTGCCCGTTGCTGGAAACGATGGAGTCGCTGCTGGCGGCATAGCAGTACATCTTGTTCTGGCTCACCATGGACGCGGCGGCATACTGCGGAATCATGAAACCGGAGTTCAGGCCGGGATTGGCAACAAGGAATTCCGGAAGTCCGCGCAGCCCCATGATGAGCTGGGCGATGCGCCGTTCGGATATATTACCCAGTTCGGCAAGGGCGATGCCGAGAAAGTCGTAGGAGATGGCAAGTGGCTGACCGTGGAAGTTGCCGCCCGAAATGATACGGTCTTCATCAGGGAAGATGGTGGGATTGTCCGTCACGGAATTGATTTCCGTCAGCAGGACGGAAGCCACGTAACGAATGGCATCTTTCGTAGCGCCATGCACCTGAGGGATGCAACGGAACGAATAAGGGTCTTGCACGTGCTGCTTGGGACGGGCTATCAGTTCGCTGCCTTCCAGCAACTTGCGGAAGTGCTCGCCTGTCTCTATCTGTCCCTTGTGCGGACGAATCTGCTGGATGCAGTCCATGAAGGGGTCGATGCGTCCGTCGAAGGCTTCCAGGGAAAGGGCGGCAATCAGGTCGGCTTTCTTGGAAAGACGGAAGGCCTTGAGAAGGGCAAAGACACCGTTGGCACTCATGAACTGGGTGCCGTTGAGCAACGCCAGTCCTTCCTTGCTCATCAGTTTCACCGGCTCCCAGCCGAACTCGTCGAGCACACTGATAGCCTCGCGTTTCTTACCTTTATAATAGACATCGCCCACACCGATAAGCGGCAGGAAGAGGTTTGCCAGGGGAGCCAGGTCGCCGGAGGCGCCGAGCGAGCCGCGGTCATAAACGATAGGCATCACGTCGTTATTAAAGAAGTCGAGGATGCGCTGCACGGTGATGACCTGCACACCGCTATGCCCCAGAGAGAGGGCATGCGCCTTGAGCAGCATCATCAGCTTGATGATGACGGGACGTATCTCCTCGCCCACACTGCAAGCATGGCTCTTGATGAGATTCTCCTGCAAGGTGCCCAGCTCGTCCGGCGAGATGTTCTTGCTGCACAACGAACCGAAACCAGTGGTAATGCCATACAAGGGTTCTTCCGACTCCGCAATCTTCTTGTCCAGATAATCGCGGCACTTCTGTATCCGCAGCTTGGCTTCCGGAGCCAGCTCCAGTTTCAGATTTTCATTGATGATACGTTCGATGAGGTCGAAGGTCAACTCACCGGAACCTACATAATAGACATTGTTCATACTTTCAGCTCCTGATTGATTTCGTCCAACAATTCCTTTTCTTTTGCACAGGCCAAGTGCTCCAATTCATCGGCTTCGCTTTGGAGCTTGGCAACAAACTCCTTGTCCTTCAGCGAACCCAGGTTGATGCGCACATTCATCAGTGCGCCCAGCACGGCCGAACGGGCGGACATCATGGCCACACAAGCGTCCGTAACGGCGTTGCGATTGCCCAGGCGGGCTACATCCATGATGACGGTCATCAGCTCATACGCATTGCGCGCCACCTGCATGGGGACAAGAGCGGCAAACTTGGTAGCCTCCTGAATGGCAGCACTGCGTGCCGCCTTTTCCTCGTCCGTAGCTTTCGGCATCTTGAAGCAGGCAAACACCTTGTCGTAAGCTTCAGAGTCGCGGTCTATATCTTCTACGAAGGTCGCTTTCTGCCGCAAGGCAACTTCGGAGATATGGCACATCAGCTCTTCGTGGAGTTCATAACCTTTCTTGCCGATGGTGAGGTTGGCAACCATAGCGGCAAGGGCAGAAGCAATGGCACCGTTCAACGCGGCAATGCTACCGCCACCGGGAACGGGGTCGCTACCCACCACTTTATTCAAAAATTCTTTTACTGTCAAATCAACTAACATGGTAATAAATTATTAAGGATTAAACACTAAGGGTTAAAGAGCACCTAAAGTACCGGATAAAGCACTCCCCCCTTTATGGTAGTATTGACACAATTCATCCCGACGTAATAGGGCAAAAAGTGATAATTGTCCGTATTGAGAACTACAAAATCCCCTTTCTTACCCACCTCGATACTACCGATGCTGTCCGCGCGGTTCAAGGCAGCGGCACCATTCAAGGTCAGGGCGGTGATGGCCTCTTCAATACTCATTTTCATATAAATGCACGCCAAGGCAAATGTCAGGGGGATGGAGCCGGAGAAACAACTGCCCGGATTGAGGTCGGTGGCAAGGGCCACGGCACAACCAGCATCAATCATTTCGCGCCCACGAGCATAGGGTTCCTTCAAAGCAAAGGCTGTCAGCGGAAGAAGGGTCGCCACAACTCCCTTGTCGGCCATGGCGCGGATGTCCGCATCCGAGGCATGCAGCAGATGGTCGGCAGAGACGGCAGAAAGCTCAGCAGCCAGTCCGGCACCCCCTAACGGTACAATCTCGTCGGCATGGAGTTTCAAGGCAAGTCCCATTTCCTTGGCTGCCAGCAAAAGGCGATGGGACTGTTCGATGGAGAAAACGCCCTGCTCACAGAAGACATCGCAGAACTCTGCCAAATTATTATGAACCACTACGGGCATCACTTCGCGGATAATGTAGTCCACGTACTCGTCCGTCTGTCCGTTGTATTCTGCAGGCACAGCATGTGCACCGAGAAAAGTGGAGACAACGTCTACACGCTTGTGCTCGTCATTATTAAGGCTACGCATCACCCGAAGCTGCAGGAGCTCGGTTTCCTTGTCCAGACCGTAGCCGCTCTTTCCCTCTACGGTAGTCACTCCCATAGCACTCATCTGCTTCAGAAAGCTCTCCGCCTTGCTGCGCAACTGGATGAAATTGCATGCACGGGTAGCCTTCACCGTACTCACGATGCCTCCTCCACGTTCCATGATGGACATGTAACTCTCTCCCCTCAAACGCCAGGAGAACTCCTCGGCACGCTCGCCACCAAACACAAAATGTGTGTGCGAGTCCACAAAGCCGGGCAGCAGGCACTTGCCACGGGCATTGTAATGCCAGTAGCGCTGATAATAGCCGTCACGCTCCTCGCCACGGCCGGGCCCGACGTAGGTAATGATGCCGTCGGTCACTTCCACCGTGGCATTGTCGATGATGCAAAGTTCCTCCATCTCTCTGCCGCGACGGGCGGAAAAGCCGATGGGGGTGACGACACGGGTGTTGAATATAATAAGGTTTTCTGTCATAAAGCCTCTCCCCTGACCCCTCCCCCGTAGGGAGGGGAATTAAGTTAGTATTGTTGTTCGATTCGGCTTACATTCTCGCTTCGAGCACCTGCTCCATGGAGAAGTTCTCCAATCCCAGGTAGTAGGACGCTGTATCTATCAGCGCTTCCATCGGAACCAGGCCGATAATCTCGCTGCCCACAATGCTGACTCCGTAGCGGCGGGCTTCCACACGCACCAGTTCGAAGGCGCGGTAGAGGGCGGTGCGGGTATAGTCCGTCATGTTGATAGACACCTGCGTGATGCCGCGGTCCTTCAGCTCCACTCCCATTGCCTTGCAGTAGCGCAGTCCGCCGCCGATGAAACGGATTTTCTTGGCGATGTCGTGGGCTATCTCCAGACTGGGGGTATTGAGGTTGATATTATAGGCTACCAAAGGCATGCGAGCACCGATGGCTACCGTGCCTGCGGTGGGATGACGTTCGGCAGGACCGAAGTCGGGATGCCATTCCGGAAGCTTTATCTTTTCTGCCATACCCTCGAACTCTCCTTTACGGACAGCTGCCAGGTTTTCCCGGTGGGGGGCAGAAGCGGACTTTTCGTACAAGAAAACGGGAAGATTGTAACGGCGAGCAACCTCCTCGCCCACTTCTTTGGAGAGGGCAACGGCTTCTTCCATCGTCACCCCCCTGATGGGAATAAAAGGCACTACATCTACAGCACCCATACGAGGGTGCTGCCCCTGATGGTGATTGAGATCTATCAGCTCTACCGCTACGCCGATAGCTTCGAGCACGGCATCACGAAGCGGTTCAGGTTCGCCCACTACGGTCACCACGAGGCGGTTATGGTCTTCATCGTTGCTGTAATCCAACAGTTTCACACCTTGTTTGCTCCGAAAAGGAGCCACTATCTTATCTATCTTTTGCAAATCGCGTCCTTCACTGAAATTGGGGACGCATTCCATAATCTTATTCATAATGCTCTTTAAAAAAAAATATATATACTCTGATTTTTCAGA
>ERZ856578.6118-NODE-6118-length-13938-cov-5.028786_pt1 | contig 13938 bp, 12 predicted proteins | sample MGYA00514384_ERZ856578 | MGnify/ENA primary metagenome ERZ856578 (study PRJEB29103, sample SAMN06111958) | human gut metagenome | biome: human gut; feature: ankylosing spondylitis patient; material: healthy_person | host: Homo sapiens | place: China:Hangzhou...
CAGATTGATGTTCGGCTCTACTTATTCACATATGTATAAGGGGAGGGACACCGCCGAAGGCGGAGGGGGGATTCCGGGCCGCTGGGGACAGCGGCCCCTACGAAATCTATCGTAACCCGGCGTAGGGGCGGATGTCCCCATCCGCCCGATGGCCTCCGCACCCACGATACCCACCCTCATCCGCCCCCTTCGGGGGCACCTTCCCCCCTGCGTGGGGAAGGCTAATGAACATCACTCCATCAGCTCCAAAAACTCCTGTTCCGTCAGGACGGGGACGCCCAGGTCCAAAGCCTTTTTCAGCTTAGAACCGGCCCCCTCCCCGGCCACCACGTAGGTGGTCTTTTTGGACACGGAACCGGCGGATTTGCCGCCCCGGTCCTCGATCATGGCGGCGGCCTGGTCCCGGGTGAACTGCTCCAGGCCGCCGGTGAGGACAAAGGTCATGCCCGCAAAGCGCTGGTCGCTGCCCTGCTCCGCGGCGGTCATGTTCACCCCGGCCTCCCGCAGGCGGGCGATGAGGTGGCGGCTCTGGGGGCTGGCCAGCCAGGTGAGGATGCTGCGGGCGGTGATCTCCCCCACGTCATTCACGGCGGTCAGCTCCTCCAGGGTGGCCTGCTCCAGGGCGTCCATAGTTTTAAACCGGGCGGCCAGGATCTTGCCCGCCTTCTGCCCCACCTGGCGGATGCCGAAGGCGTAGATCAGCCGGGCCAGGTCCTGGCTCTTGGATCGCTCAATGGCGGCCATCAGGTTTTGGGCCGACTTCTTGCCCATCCGGTCCAGCTCCGCCACGTCCTCCTCCTTCAGGAAGTACAGGTCGCCGGGGGTCTTCACCAGTCCGGCGTTCACCAAGTTTTCGACGACGGCCACGCCCAGGCCGTCGATGTCCATGGCGTCCCGGCTGGCGAAGTGGGTCAGATTCCGCAGCAGCTGGGCCGGGCATTCGGCTCCGGTGCAGCGCATGTGGGCCCCGTCCTCGTCCCGTTCCACCGGGGCTCCGCACACGGGGCACGTCTTGGGCAGGAAATAGGGCTGGCTGTCCGCCGGGCGCTTGTCCAGCACCACGGACAGCACCTCCGGGATGATCTCCCCCGCCTTGCGCACCAGCACCGTGTCCCCGATGCGGATGTCCTTGTCGGAGATAAAGTCCTGGTTGTGCAGCGTGGCGCTGGTGACGGTGGTGCCCGCCAGCCGGACCGGCTCCAGCACCGCCTTGGGGGTGAGCACGCCGGTGCGGCCCACCTGGACCACGATGTCGGTGAGCCGGGAGGGCTTCACCTCCGGCGGATACTTATAGGCGGCGGCCCACCGGGGGAACTTGGCCGTGGAGCCCAAGACGGCCCGCTGGCTCAGGTCGTTTACTTTCACCACCGCCCCGTCGATGTCAAAAGAGAACTGGTCCCGATCCTCCCCGATCTGGGTGATGCGCTCGGTCACCTGGTCCATGGTGGTACACAGCTTGTGGGGGATGACCTTAAAGCCCTTTTGGGCCAGATAGTCCAGGGTCTCCTCGTGGGTCTGGAAAGCCACGCCGTCGCTCCACTGGACGTTGAAGACCAGGATGTCCAGCTTCCGTTGGGCGGCGATTTTAGGGTCCTGCTGGCGGAGGGAACCGGCGGCGGCGTTGCGGGGGTTGGCGAACAGGGCCTCTCCCCGGCGCTCCCGCTCGTCGTTCAGGGTGTGAAAGACCTTTTTGGGCATGAACACCTCGCCCCGGACGATGAGATGCTCCGGCGCGCCATCCACCCGCAGGGGGATGGACCGCACGGTGCGCAGGTTGGCGGTCACGTCCTCCCCCACCTGGCCATCCCCCCGGGTGGCTCCCCGGACGAACAGGCCGTTTTCATATTCCAGAGCCACGGACAGGCCGTCCACTTTCGGCTCCACCACATAGACGGCCCCCGTCACCGTGCTCTGCACCCGCTGGTCAAAGGCCCGCACCTCGTCAAAGTCGAACACGTCCTGAAGGGATTCCAGGGGCACCCGGTGCTGCACCGGCTCAAAGGTAGACAGGGCCTGTCCCCCCACCCGCTGGGTGGGCGAGTCGGGGGTCACCGTCTCCGGGTGGGCCTGCTCCAGCTCCTCCAGGCGGCGGAGCTTGTGGTCATAGTCATAGTCAGACATGGTGGGCTTGTCCAGCACATAATACTCATAGCCCGCCCGCTCCAGCTCCCGGCGCAGCTGGTCAATTTCCGTGTGAAAGTCCATTGTCGTCACCTCTCTCATGGCATTCATGGCATTGGAACCCGGCGATCAGCCGGGGGCACAGGGCCCGGGCCAGCCAGAACAGCCAAAAGCCCAACAGGGCCCCGGCGGTGTTCAGCAGCACGTCGTCCACGTCGGCGCTGCGCCCGATGAAATATTGAATGGATTCGATGGCCGTTGAAGCCCCCAGCCCCACCGCCAGGGACTTCCACCACCGGGGCTTGCGCCACAGCAGGGCGGAAAAGACGCCCACGGGCAGGAAGATGCCGATGTTGGCCACCATCAAAAACATGACCCACGGCCCCCGCACCGCTCTTCGTATCTCCTGGAGGGGCACCAGCTGCAAGATGTGGTCGATGTCCCCCCAGTGGGGAAACAGGGGGCGCTCCCCCCGCAGGGCGGCCAGCCAGTGCTGACGGTGCCAGAAGTTGGCCGGGAACAGGGTCAGGGCGGCCAGGCCCGCCCCAAACATCATGCAGAAAAGCAGGGCGATCTCCCGCCGGAGGGGACTGACCAGCCCCAGCCGCCTCAAACGCCGCCGTCTCACCGGCAGGGCCAGGGCATAGACCGCCGCCGCGGCGCACATACAGGGCAGCATCTGGGTGGCATAGTCCCGCACGTTGCCCAGATACCACCACAACAGCTCTCCGAAATTCATGGGTTCTCCTTCGTTGGGAAAAGTCAGGGGCCCGCCCCGTCATCCGGCGGCGGGCAGGCCCCCTGTCTGGAACCAGGTCTGTGGGACCTGGCCCACGATCACCGTCTCGGCCACGCACAGGCGGCTGTCTACGGCCACCTCCTCCCCGCCCCCGGGCAGCAGCACCGTGACGGGCACGGACAGCCGCAGCCAAAGGCGGTGCCGGGTCTGGTTGATCCCGGCGGAGGTAAATTCACTCTCAAACTCTGCCGACGCCGTGCCCAGGGCAAGAGCCCGCAGGTGCAGGTCCGGCCCTCTGGCCCAGGTGGGCTCAAAGGGCAGCAGGCTCCCCACGGGGACGGCCAGGTCCAGGGACCGGCTGTCCTCCAGCTGGCGCAGCAGATGGGCGGACAGCTCCGCCCGCAGCAGGTTCAGGGCCGCCATGTCGGCGGACAGGGAGACGATCTCCCCCGCGTCGTTCCGGGTGACGGTCACAAAGTCGCTGTAGTCCACCCCACGCTGCTGCAAGTCCTGGGCCGCCCACTGCTCCACAGCGGCGGTCACCTGGCGCTGGACCTGATAGCGGGCGGCGGCGGATAAGACGGGCCGCAGGGCGTGCTCCGTCAGCCGGACGGCACACAGCATCACGGCGGCGGCCACCAGCCAGGTGAGCACCCAGGGGGGCAGCCCCCGGCGCAGACGGCGCTCCATCCCCCTGCGCCACGGCCCAGCGGACATTCCCTCACCCCCTCATAGGGAGAGGATATGCCGCCCGCGGCTTGGCCTATTCAGGCGAAATTTAAGCTCTGCCCAGCAGCTCCTGCACCGCCAGCAGCACGCCCAGCCGACCGGACTCAAAGGTCAGGCCGCCCTGGAGATAGACGGTGTAGGGCGGGCGCATGGGGGCGTCGGCAGACAGCTCGATGGACGCGCCCTGGATAAAGGCCCCGGCGGCCATGATGACCTGGCAGTCATAGCCCGGCATGTCCCAGGGCTCCGGGGTGACATAGGAGTCCACAGGAGCGCCGAACTGGATGCCCCTACAGAACTTCTTCAGGGCCTCCGGCTCCTTCATGTGGATCATCTGGATGATGTCGTGGCGCACCGCGTCGGAGTGGGGCTCGGTGTCATAGCCCAGCAGCTCCATGACCTTGGCGGCGAACACGGCGGTCTTCAGGGCCTGGGCCACGGTGTGGGGGGCCATGAACAGGCCCTGATACAGGCTGCGGTTCTGGCCCAGGGTGCAGCCGCACTCCCCGCCGATGCCGGGAACGGTGAGGCGCATGGCCGCCCCCTCGATCAGGTCCCTCCGCCCGGCCAGATAGCCGCCGGTGGGGGCCAGGCCGCCGCCGGGGTTTTTGATGAGGGAGCCCACCACCAGGTCGGCCCCCACGTGGGTGGGCTCCTTCTCCTCCACAAACTCGCCATAGCAGTTGTCCACGATGATGGCGGCGTTGGGGTTGGCCTTTTTGATGACGGTACACATCTCACCGATCTCGTCCACGGACAGGGAGGCCCGGGTGGAGTACCCCTTGGAGCGCTGGATCAAAACCGCCTTCACGCGGGGGTCGGCCACGGCCTTGGCCATGCCGGTTAGGTCCGGCTTGTTGTCAAGGAGTTCCACTTGACGATACTCCACGCCGTAGTCTTTCAGGGACCCGTGGCCCTTGTCCACCACGCCGATGGCCCCCAGCATGGTGTCGTAGGGGGCCCCCACGGCGGACACCAGCACGTCCCCCGCTTTTAAGGCCCCGAACAGGGCGGCGGTGATGGCGTGGGTGCCGTTGACGAACTGGAGCCGCACCAAAGCGGCCTCTGTTCCGAACAGCTGGGCATAGATCTCGTCCAGCTTGTCCCGGCCCAGGTCGTCATAGCCATAGCCGGTGGTGCCGGAGAAATAGCTCTCCGCCACCCGGTGCTCCTGAAAGGCGGACAGCACCCGGGCGGTGTTCTCCTGGGCAATGGCATCGATGCGGGCAAACTGCTCGGTCAGCTGGGCCTGGGCCCGGCTCCCCAGCTCTTTTACTTTTTCCTCTAACTGCAAAGGCATTTTCCTTGTCATCCTATCTGTTTCAATGTGTTGCGGGGACTTCTCCCCCGCTTACAGGCTCTCCAGCTTGCTCTGGACAAAAGCGGTCAGCAGCTTCACGCAGTCCTGGGCGTCCTTCAGGTCGGCCATCTCCACGGGGGTGTGGATATAGCGGCAGGGCACGGACACGCCGCCGGTGCGCACGCCGATGCGGGTGGTGTGCATCACGCCTGCGTCGGTGCCCCCCGCCCGCATGATGTCCCGCTGGCTGGCCAGGTCCAGGTTTTTGGCCTGCTGCTCCAGCTTCTGGATCATGTCCGGGTGGCAGATGACGGAGGAGTCCATGATCTTGATGGCCGGGCCCTTGCCCAGCTGGACCGTCCCGCACTTTTCAGAGCCGGGGGTGTCGTCCACGTCGGTGACGTCCACCACCACGGCATAGTCCGGGTCCACGGCCCAGGCGGCGGGCTTGGCCCCCCGCAGGCCCACCTCCTCCTGCACGGTGAAGACCACGTACAGGTCGTTGGGGCACAGCTCCATCTCCTCCAGCACTTTCAGCAAAATGGCGCAGGAGATGCGGTTATCCAGGTAAGGGGAAACCACTTTGCCTTGGTTGGTAAAACAGGGAGAATCATAGATCATCGTGTCGCCCACGGCCACAGACTTCAGGGCGGTCTCCCGGTCTTTGGCCCCGATGTCCACATAGCACTCGTCCAGTTTCAGCTTGCCGAAGTCGGCCTTCTCCTCGGGCACGATCACGCCCCGCACCCCGCTGGCAAAGCGCACGGGGGTATAGGCGGCCTCCTTGGGGCTGATGCCCCCCAGGCGGCCCACCCGCAGAAAGCCGTTCTCCTCCACGTGGGTGACGATAAAGCCGATGGAGTCCATGTGGGCACACAGCATCACCCGGGGGCCGCTGCCCAGCTTGCGCACGATCAGGTTGCCCATGGCGTCGGTGGATATCTCGTCGGCCAGGGGGCGGGCCAGCTCGGCCAGCTTCTCCCGGATGCCCCCCTCGTCCCCGGAGGGGCCGTGGGCTGCGTTCAGCGTCTGGATCAGTTCCAGCAGTTCCATTCTTAACGCTCCTTATCTCTCCGCCCCGTCCCGGGCCATCTCTTCCAGAAACAGCCGGGTCAGGCGCAGCATATTTTCCATGTCCTCCACATTGGCCACGCTGGCCGGGGCGTGGAGATAGCGCACCGCCGCCGACATGGCGGCCACCCGCACCCCGGCGCGGCTGCGCTGGATGGTCCGGGCGTCGTTGCCCCCGGCGATATACTCCTTGGTCTGCCAGGGGACGTCGTGCTCCTCCGCCAGCCGGGTCAGGGTGCGGAACAGCCCCCGGTCATAGATGGTGGCTCCGTCCATATAGGAGATCACCGGGCCCTTGCCGGGGGCGCACACCTTTCGGTGGTCCTCCACCCCGGGCAGGTCGGCGGCGGTGGTGGTCTCCAGCACCAGGGCGATGTCCGGCTTCACGGAGAAAGCCGCAGCGAAGGCCCCACGGGTGCCCACCTCCTCCTGAGCGGTGAAGGCAAAGGTCACGTCCATGGGCAGTTCCTCCTTCAGCAGGGAGAGCATGATGGCGCAGCCAATTCTGTCGTCGATGGCCTTGGCCTTCAGCATCCCCTCCCCCAGCTCCTCGGGCTCGCCCAGGAAAGAGCCATAGGTCCCGGGCTGGACCAGGGCCAGGGCCTCGTCCTTGTCGGCGGCTCCGATGTCAATATACATGCTGTCCGTCTTGGGGACCTTTTTGCCCTCCTCCCGGCTGACCAGGTGGATGGCCTTCAGGCCGATGACGCCGGGGATATTTTCCGGGCCCAGCACCACCGGCTTGCCGATGGCCACCCGGCGGTCCACCCCGCCCACAAAGTCAAACTTGCAGAAGCCCTCGTCGGTGACCCGGGTGACGATCAAGCCCACCTCGTCCATGTGGGCACACAGCAGCAGCTTTGCCCCGTCGGACCGGCGGCCCTTTTTGCACACGATCAGGTTGCCCAAGGCGTCGGTGCGGATGCTGTCGGCATAGGGCGCGGCCTGTTCCCGGATAAAGGCCCGGATGGCGTCCTCGTCCCCGGACACGCCGTTCTGGCGGCAGAGCTGTTTCAGCAGATCAATCATAGCTGGGCACCTCCTCTCCCAACCCCCGGATGAAGTCGGCCAGCAGGGCGGCGGTATTGTCCATGTCCTCCCGGCTCACCGTCTCGATGGGGGTGTGCATATAGCGCAGGGGCAGGGACAGCACAGCGGTGGCCACGCCCTCCCGGCTCACCTGTAAAGGCCAGCCGTTGGTGCCCGAGTGGCCGGCCATCACCTCGATCTGGCAGTCCATCCCGGCCTCCTCCGCCTTGCGCTGGAGACGGCGTGACATCCACCGGGTGCAGTTGGGGCCGACGCCGATCACCGGGCCGCCCCCCAGGGGGAAGGTCTTGCCCTTGTCCCCGTCGGGGCTGTCCCCGTGGGTCACGTCCACCGCCACGCACAGCTCGGGCACGACGCCATAGGCCGCCGTGATGGCCCCGGTGCTGTGGGTCTCCTCCTGGGTGGAGCCTAGGACGTACACGTCCACGTCCAGCTTCTCCCCCTTCAAACGTTCTAAAGCGTCCAGCAGGATGGCAAAGCAGGACCGGTCATCCAGGGACTTGCCGCACAGCAGCTTGTCCCCCAGGCGGGTGCAGCCCGCCCGATAGACGGCGGGGGTGCCCACGTGGATGAGCCGCTCGGCCTCCTCCTGGCTGAGACCTACGTCGATATACAGATCTTTTATGGGCTGGGGCTTGTTCATGTCCTCCGCCGTCTGCACGTGGGGAGGCATACAGGCCACCACCCCCAGCCGGGGGGGCTGGGTGAGGATGGTCAGCTCCCGGTCGGGCAGCATCCGGGGGTCCACGCCCCCCAGGGGGGCGAAGCGGAGATAGCCGTCCTCGTGCCCGGTGATGAGAAAGCCGATCTCGTCCAGGTGGGCGTCCAGCAGCAGCCGGGGGGCGTTCTCCTTCCCGCACCGGCGCAGGCCCACCACGCTGCCCATGCGGTCCACCCGCACCTCGTCCACCAGGGTACGCAGCAGCTCCGCCGCCGCCTGGGCCACCGGGCTTTCAAAGCCGCTGGGCCCCGGCAGGGCGCACAGGTGTTTCAATACTTCTTCGTAGTCCAAACTCAGACCCTCCGATTTTTTGCTGTCATGCAGAGAAAGCCATGACCGATATCGGGCGGATGAGGACATCCGCCCCTACAGGTTTTCTCGGCACGACAAGGTTCTTTTACAGGGCATTCACCAGCGCCTTGAAGCGCTTGCCCCGCTCCATAAAGTTCTTGAACTGGTCAAAGGCGGCGCAGGCGGGGGACAGCACGACCACGTCCCCGGCCACAGCGGCCCCCTGGGCGGCGGCCACGGCGGCGGCCAGGTCGTTTGTCTCCAGGATCTCCAGGCCGCTGCCCGCAAACTCCGGGGCAGTCTCCACCGCCTGGCGGATGGCGGGGGCGGTGGCCCCGCACAGCACCAGGACTTTGACCTTCTTGCAGATCTCCCGGCCCAGCTGGGTGAAGGGCACGCCCTTGTCATAGCCCCCGGCGATCAGAATGAGCTTCTGCTGGAAGGAGTCCAGACAGGCCATGGTCCGGGTGGGGCTGGTGCCGATGGAGTCGTTATAATACTTCACGCCGCAGAGCTCCCGCACCAGCTCGATGCGGTGCTCCACGCCGGTAAAGCGCTTGGCCACGGCCCGGACGCACTTGTCGGGGACCACCCCATCCACGGCGGCAATGGCGGCCATGTAGTTTTCGATGTTGTGGACGCCGGGGATGCGGATGTCGGCCAGGGGCAGGACCTCACGGCTGCCCATGGCGTTGGTCAGCCAGATGGCCTCGTCCCGGAGATACACACCCTCCTCCAGCTTGCTCTTCCGGCTGAACAGGGTCACGCCAGCGGGTGCCTCTTTGGACAGCTCTCTGGTGATGTCGTTGTCGAAGTTAAATACCGCCCGGTCCCCCGCCTGCTGGTGGAGATAGATGTTCCGCTTGGCGTTGGTATACTCCTCCATGGTGTGGTGATAGTCCAGGTGGTTGGGGGACAGGTTGGTGAACACGGACACGTTGGGGCTGAGGGTCATGGTCATCAGCTGGAAGGAGGACAGCTCCACCACGACCATGTCATCCGCCGTCATGCCGCCCACGTCGGGCAGCAGGGGCTTGCCGATGTTGCCGCCCACGTAGACGTTGAACCCGGCCTCTTTCAAAAACTCGCTGATGAGGGTGGTGGTGGTGGTCTTGCCGTCGCTTCCCGTCACGCCGAAGATCTTGCAGGGGCACAGCTGGAAGAACAGCTCCATCTCCGAGGTGATCTCCCGGCCCTTCTCCGCCGCCTTCTTCAGCTCCGGGTGATTGGGGCTCAGGCCGGGGGTACGGAAAATCACGTCAAAGCGATAGAGCTTGTCCAGATAGTTCTCCCCCAGCTGGAAGCTGGCGCCCAGGCTCTCCAGCTCGTCGGCCAGCTCCTCCACCCGCTCCCGGGGGGATTTGTCGCACACCGTGACCTTCAGGCCGGCGCGCAGCATCATGCGGATAAGGGGGGTGTTGCTCACGCCCATGCCGATGACGGCAACAGACTTGCCCCGCAGGGACTCTAAATATTCAGCAATGGTGGACATAAACGTCCTCCTTCCATGTTTTTCTTTGTAACCTAGTGATTTTACCACGATTCCCCGAAAAATTCAATCGAAAGTATTGCTATCTGTCCCGCCTGCTGTCAGCCGGAAAATTTCTTGCAATCCCAGCCTGCGGCAGTATAATAAAAGCACAACGATCTCAGCCCTGACCCAGGACAACAAACTTTTAAATGCATACGACGACATCGTCAAGAGCGGCTATGAAGGAGGGATCGACATGTGCAGGATCACAACCGAAATCGAAGAGCGCGGCATCAAGCGCGGAATGCAGCAGGGACTCCAGCGCGGAATGCAGCAGGGCATCAAACGCGGCGAGGAGCAGGCGCTGAATGTGGTGGCGGGCGTCGTCCGGGCGTATCACAGGACCGGCTCCGTGGCGGCTGCGGCAAAGGAAAATAACCTTACCGAGGAGTACACCCGCACCATCCTCCAGAAGCTGGAGATGCTCCTCTCCTGACAAAGGGCGCGGGAATCCGACATTGACAACCCCCGCATTTTCCTGTATCATAGGCAAGGCAAGTAAGCTGGACAGCCGCGCGGGCGGGGCGAAAGGCTCGTCTGTGAGGAAAGTCCGGGCTCCACAGGGCAAGGATAACGGGTAACACCCGCCGGGGGCGACCCTAGGAAAAGTGCAACAGAGATATACCGCCTCGTGGTCACGTTTTTATAAAATGGGGCCCCCGCAAAAGCGTTTGCTTTTGTGGGGAGAGGAGACGCAGCGAAATGAGCGAGCTTTACCGCTTGCGGTGAAGCGAGGGATATGGAGCTTGCGTCGACGAGGTAAGGGTGGAAAGGCGAGGTAAGAGCTCACCCGACGGCTGGGAACAGTCCGTCGCTGTAAACTCTATTCGGAGCAACGCCGTGGGAACGCAATAGACCGGCCCGGTCGCGTTCAGGGGGCGGCTGGAGCGTGGGGGCAACTCCACGTCGAGATAGATGGCTGTCTTAAAAGACAGAACCCGGCTTACAGGCTTACTTGTCAAAAAGACCGCAAGGGGACAAAACCCTTTGCGGTCTTTTTTATGCCGTGTCTCATTCACACTTTTTTTACAATTTCGTCTCAAAATCGTTTCCTGCTGTTTCGAAAATGTTTGAACTTGTGTGCTAGGATAGGCTCACCAAAACCCGAAAGGAGACTTTTCCATGAAACGAAGCTGGACCGCTCTGGCTCTGGCCGGAGCTATGGTCGTTCAACTGGCCGCCTGCGGCTCCTCTGACGGCGGCAGCGCCTCCTCCTCCGCCCCCGGCGGAGCGGAGACCGCCCTTGTCCTGTCCGACCAGACCGTTACCCTAAACGGCAGCACGGTGTCTCAGGGGACGGACGGCGCTGTCACCGTCAGCCACGACATCGTCTATTACCAGGCCGGCCAGGGCGAGGACTACGGCGCGGGCTCCGCCGACGACGAGCACACCGCCGAGGAGGCCGGTGCCCACACGGTGGTCACCATCCGCAAGGCCGGGACCTATCGGGTCTCCGGCAGCCTGTCCGCCGGTCAGCTGGCCGTTGATTTAGGCGATGACGCCAAGACCGACCCCTCCTCTGTGGTCACGCTCATCCTGGACGGGGTGGACATCACCTGCACCGTGGCCCCGGCGGTGATCTTCTACAACGTCTATGAGTGCGACGCCGACTTCGTCGCCTATGACAACGAGGAGACGGACAACTATGTCTCCTCCCCCACTGTGGACACCTCCGCCGCCGGAGCCAACGTCATCCTGGCCGACGGCAGCGTGAACAACATCTCCGGCTCTTACGTGGCCCGTATTTATAAGGAGGGCACCACCAAGAAGCTCCACAAGTACGACGGGGCTTTCTACTCCAAGATGTCCATGAACATCGGCGGGGAGTCGGAAGGCGACGGCGTGCTGAACATCACCGGCGAGAACGAGGGTCTGGACACCGAGCTGCACCTGACCATCAACGGCGGCGTCATCAACATCCAGGCCCAGGACGACGGCATCAACGTCAACGAGGACGGCGTGTCCGTGGTCACCGTCAACGGCGGCACCCTTCAGATCAACGCCGGGCTGGGGGCTGAGGGGGACGGCATCGACTCCAACGGCTTTCTGGTCATCAACGGCGGCAACGTGTACACCATGGCCAACCAGGCAAGCCCTGACGGCGGTCTGGACGCCGACGAGGACATCCTCATCAACGGCGGCTATGTGGTGGCCGTGGGCATCCGCAACGATCCCATCTCCGACGACTCCGCCCAGCAGTATATCCAGTTGACCTTCGCCTCCGTCCTCCCCGCGGGCAGCCAGATCGCCCTCACCGATGACAGCGGCGACCAGCTGCTCTCCTTCACCCTGGAGAAGTCCGCCCAGTCCATCGTCTTCTCCTCCCCCGATCTGAAGCAGGACGTGGACTATACCCTCACGGTGGACGGCGTGACGCAGCAGTACACCGGCACCTCCGCCGGCGGCATGGGCCCCGGCAATGGCGGCCAGCCCCCGGAGCTCCCCGACGGCCAGCAGCCCGGTGACGGCAGCCAGCCCGGTCAGGATGGCCAGCAGCCTCCCCAGAGCGACGGGCAGCAGCCCCCCGAAAAACCCGACGGCAGCCAGGCTCCCAATACCAACGGCCAGCAGCCCCCGGAGAAGCCTGACGGCGACAGTGCCCAGCAGGACCGCCCCCAGCCCCCGGAAAACGGCGGTCAGGCCCCTGACGGCCAGGCTCCCGGCACGCAGCCCGGTCAGAACCAGACCCAGGACAGCCAGACCGAGCCCTCCACCCAGTTCACCCTCACCGGAGACCACCACGCCTTCTCCGGCATCAGCGACAGCGAGAACGGATAAACGCAAAACATCAGGCCCGCACTGCCAATCCAAGACAGTGCGGGCCTGAACGTTTATATTCTCAATAATTACAGCCCGACGGGGTCCGCCACATCTTCCGTGAACAGGTCCATCAAGTCGTGGTTTGCCCCCACATTCGTCACCTCAAAATGATTGACGCAGTGCTGGAGCCACGGGAACGCATCACTCATATCCCGGATCAAATCAAATATCTCCAAGTCCGTCGTTTTATAGAGGGAGTGATAGCCGGAATATTGTTCGTGGGAGAAGTTCCGTCTGCTCAAAAACTTCTGTATCTTCTCATAAGCGCCTTTGGGCCGCGTTCTGGAGTAATGCTCCTCCAGGTCCTTGATCCGCAGATCAAAATAAAGGGCCTTAAAGTGCTTTGCTTCTCTCCTGGCCATCACGCCGCGCTTTCCCGGTGGGTGTAGTGATAGAGCACATCCTCCACGGTGAAGTCCGTTTCATTTTCGCCGTCGTCGCTGTTGTACCACAGCCATTTGACCAGATAAGCCATGAACCACTCTTTGTCTTTTAATGTAGTGATGATCCGGCCAAAGGTGCCATAGTCCCGGGCCATGCCCGTTCCGCAGTAGCAGACCGTGCCATCGGGAAGGGTCTGCTTTGGAAAATGATACTTTGCAAAGGCCCTGTCCACTGCGGCATAAATGGTCTCGGGGGCATATTTGCGATCTGCCTGTATCTTGGCGTCATCAAACTTGATCTCCAGCTTCAGCATGGTATCTCCTCCTGTGGGCCGAAAACGATATGCCATTTACAGTTTATAGTATATCGTATCCACGCCCGGTTTGCAACGGCTTTCTCCGTCGTTTGAAAAACGCGCCGTTTCCATATCCGAAACGACCCACCCCGACCCTCTTGTCGTTTCGCCAAATTTCAATTCCCGCACTCTGGCATAAAGAAAGCGTTAATTTCCCGTTAAAAAAACGAAAGTTTCTCCCCCTTTCCCCTTTGTTTTCCCCGGCTGATTTCGTGCTTTCCCGACCTCTTTGGTGGTTTTGCCCATGAATATTTTGTTTTTCTCCCGTTTTCTTACCAGCTTCGGCGTTGACATTCCCGACAAAAACAGCTAAGATTCATAGACGCCCATAAGAACGCAATGAAAATGAAATGAACGGTGGCCAAATGTGTGTGTCGGCCACAAGGAGGTCTTGTCATTGAAAAAAATCCCGGTTTTTTTGGCGGCCCTGCTTTTGCTCTGCGTCCCGGTGCTGGCTGCGGGCGGCCAGGCGGCTGAGATCGCCGAGCCCACGGCTGCCCTTTGGATGTGCATCCCCTTCGCCGGTATTCTGCTTTGCATCGCCGTGATGCCCCTGGCGGCCCCCGTCTGGTGGGAGCACCACCAGCCCATCGTCGTCGCCCTCTGGTCCCTGCTCTTCCTCATCCCCTTCGCCGTGGTGAACGGGGCCGGGGCCTCCATCCAGTCGGCGCTGGAGTGCATCGTGGACGACTACCTCACCTTTATCGTGCTGCTGTTCGGTCTGTTCTGCGTGGCCGGCAACATCACCCTGGAGGGCGACCTGGCCGGCTCCCCCCGGGTCAACGTGGCCCTGCTGCTGTTCGGCACCATGCTCTCCAGTCTGGTG
>ERZ856578.6129-NODE-6129-length-13904-cov-3.125190_pt1 | contig 13904 bp, 9 predicted proteins | sample MGYA00514384_ERZ856578 | MGnify/ENA primary metagenome ERZ856578 (study PRJEB29103, sample SAMN06111958) | human gut metagenome | biome: human gut; feature: ankylosing spondylitis patient; material: healthy_person | host: Homo sapiens | place: China:Hangzhou...
TCTGGCGGACCATCTGGGAGATGGCTTCTGATGCGTGGTCAAAATAGTTTTTAGCCTGAGAGTAACGGTTGGAAAGGCGCGACGCCGGGCAAACGACCGACGTCATTTCCGATCAGCTTCAAAAAGGCGTGAAAGATTTTCCCGCCGGCGCGGCGTATATCGTCGCTTACGAACCGGTCTGGGCCATCGGCACCGGCCGGGCGGCCAGCGCCGAGGACGCCGAGAAAGTCTGCCGCCTCATCAAGGATTCGGTTCGCGTTCCGGTTCTGTACGGCGGCTCGGTCAAACCGTCGAACGCGGCGGAAATCTTCAGCCAGCCGTCGATCGACGGCGGCCTGATCGGCGGCGCTTCCTTGAAAGCGCGCGATTTTTTCGCGATCCTGAAGAATTTCCGCGCCGCAGAGCGGTAGGCCGTACTTCAGTCGAAAATCGGCACAAGATTTTCATTAGGCAACATAAGATACATTATAGGACACGATGAAAAATGATTGGAACAAAATCTCAAGGAGGCATAGAAACATGTTGGAAGAAAAAACGAAGATCGCTGAATACGTCAAAAGTTTGGGTGTAAAGAAGATTGTTCTGATCGTTCTCGGTATCGTTTTGGTCCTGAATATTTTGGCTACGGTGACGAACAGCCGTTTCGACTCTCTGAAGGCCGAGCTGGATCAGATCAAGACCTCCGCCGCCGGACAACTGCCGAACGACGAGATCGCCCAGGTCAAAAAAGACCTCGCTTCGATGCAAAAATCCGTCGACGAACTGAAAGCCTTCACTCAAAATCTCGCCCGCGCCGAATACGACGCCTTCAAAGCCCAGCTCGAGCAGATGAACAGGCATCTCGACGAAATGGGCGCAATGATCGGCAAAAAATAAGTTATTTGGCTCGAAGACGAATCCCCGGAAAAGAGACGTTTCTCTTCTGGGGATTCACTTTATTGCGCAAGCGAAAGGAGTTTTCGGCAATGAAGCCGCTTGTTACCGTCATCGAACCGGAAGGACCGCAAGAATGGTTCGCCGCTTTGAACGAGATTGCCGAGGTCAAGTTTTTCAGCCCCCGCGGCCCCGTACGAGCCGCGGAAATCGACGGTATCCTCGCCGGTTCCGCGGCGGTCGTGATTACCTCCGCGACGGCGGTATCCAACGATCAGCTGCTTGCGGCGACCGGACTCAAACTCATCGCCAAGTGCGGCGGGCCGCCTTCCAATATCGACGTCGAGTATGCCGCCCGCTGCGGCGTCGCCGTCTCATGCGTCCCCGGAGCCAACACGACGACGATCGCCGAATATACCGTCATGCTGATCATCGCCGCGCTGCGGCGTTTCGACTTGCAGCTGCCGGTCGTCCGCCGGGGCGGCTGGCGCAGTTCCGATTCTCTGCTGGGACATGACCTGCGCGATGCGACGGTCGGGATCGTCGGACTGGGAGCCATCGGCCGTGAAGTCCTCGATCGGCTCGTCCCCTTCGGATGCCGTCTGCTCGTCTACTCCCCTCATGCCCGGGGCCGCCGCCCGGACGACGGCCGGTTCTCTTTCGTCGAGACTTTGGAAGAGATGCTGCCTCAGTGCGACGCCGTGACGCTTCACTGCCGGGTGAACGAAACGACGCGGGGATTTTTCGACGAGCGTCTCTTCAAAATGATGAAGGCCGGTTCCGCCTTCGTCAACACGGCCCGCGGCGCGCTTGTCGACGAACGGGCGCTTGCGCGGGCGCTCGAAAACGGCCCTCTGTCCGCGGCGGCCGTCGACGTCTTCCAGATCGAACCGCCGCAGTCCCAAAATCCGCTTCTTCGCTGCGGCGGCGCCCTGCTCACGCCCCACTCCGCCGGCTGGACTGTCGAAGCTCTGCGGCGCGAGTGCGGCGGGGCCGTCGATTCCGTCTTGGCGTTCTTCGCCGACAAAACGATTCCCGGGCTGCTGAACGAAGACTATATTCGACACCTCCGCTAAAAACTCATCGACGCATCGGCTTTCAGGAAGTCTGATGCGTCGATTTTTGTATTGTCCTATAATGATTTTATAGACGGGCGGCGAAACGCGCGATGATTTGCCGCTCCAACGATTCTTTGTCCAAAATCCATTTCGGCGCGACCAGCCGCGCCGGCCTCACGCCCGCCGTCAACCTTTGCAGGACGATCCCGTCGGGCAATTCCCGAAGGGCTTTGACGAGACGCTCGACGTATTTTTCCCGGCTCAACGGCGCGAAGCGCCCCGCCGCATACAGCGTTTCAAGCGGCGTCCCGCGCAGCACGTACAGCGGATGGAATTTGAGCGCGTGCGCTCCCCTTTCCGCAAGCCACAGAGCCGAGCGCGCCAGTTGGTCTTCCCGTTCCCCGGGGATGCCCGCGATCAGGTGCGCGCAGACGCGCAGGCGCGTTTTGCTCAGCCGGGCCAGAGCTTGCTCCACGGCGTCCAGTCCATGTCCGCGGCGCAGCCACCGCAATCCCTGCGGGTCCGTGGTCTGCACGCCGAGTTCCAGCCAGATCTGACATCTCTCCGCCAGCTCCTCCAGATAATTGAGGACCGGCTCGGGGAGCAAGTCGGGGCGCGTGCTCACGGAAATGGCGCGCACGTTCGCTCCCCAGGCGGACGCGGCGTCGCGCGCTTCCTGGAGCGCCGATGCGAACCGTTCCAGCGGCAGATTGGTCGCCGAATAGCTCTGAAAGTACAGGATGATGGAACGAGTCCCGTAATGTTTCCAGGCTCCGGCGATCCCCTTCCTGACCTGTTCCCGCAGCGACACGCCCTGAATGAAGGCGCCGCTGCCGCCTCCCCTTTCGTCGCAGAAACTGCATCCGCCGTCGCGGAGTCCCCGGCGGTGCGGACAACCGGCGCCGATATCCAGAGAAACTTTCTGGACGCGTTCGCCGAATTGACGCCGCAGGACGGCGGACCATCGTAACAGCTGTTTCATGAATTTTGCGCTCCCCTGTGGCTGGGCGGAAATTTCGACTTGCGGATCTCTCCGCCGCGATCGCATGGATTTATTTTCGAATTTTCCTGAAGTTAACGCTTCGATTGTCATAATCTACATTGCGCGCGTTCAAAATAGAGATATAATTCAAAATCAGGGCTATTATAACTCAAACACGGTGAAATTTGCGCGTCTTCTACCGAGGCGCCGTTCGATGGCGGGAAAGGACGGGTAAGATGAAAATTGTCGAAAGCTCGATGCGCAGGCCAGTCGGGGTGATTATCGGCACTCTGGCTCTGATCGTTTTTGGAATTTACGGCCTGTATCAGATCGGCATCGAACGAATGCCCAACGTCGATATCCCCGTCGTCATGGTTCGCACGACGCTCGAGGGCGCCAGCCCCGCCATTGTCGACAACGACGTGACCGACGTCCTGGAAGCGCGCATCAACACGATCGAAGGCATCAAAAACATCTCGTCGAGCAGTTACGAAGGACGTTCCTTCATCATCGTCGAGTTTGTCCTCGAACGCGACATCGACAACGCCGCCGCCGACGTCCGCGGCAAGGCCAGCATGGTGCAGAGCAGTCTTCCCGACGACGCCAAAAGCCCGCAGATCGACAAATTCAACATGGACGACCGTCCCGTCATGTTCATTGCCGTCGAAAGCACCGGTCAAACCAGCAGACGCGACCTTTCCCGGTTCGTCGACAAGGTCGCCCTCGAACGTCTGCAGACGGTCCAGGGCGTCGGCGGCGCCGAAAACGGCGGCTTTCAGGAACGCCAGATCCGCGTCTGGGTCGATCCGGATAAATTGGAATCGCGCAACCTGACGGCCCTTGAAGTGAAGAACGCGATCCAGAGCAAGCATGTCGAGCTTCCCGCCGGACGGGTCGAGACCGGCTCTCAGGAGTACGGGATCCGTCTCAACGGCGAATATGCCAGCGTCGATGAACTGGCCAACCTGCCGATCAAAAACGTCAACGGCGCTATCATCCGCCTTCGCGACATCGCTCGCATCGAAGACGGTTTCGAAGACGTCAGAAACGTCGCTCTCTACAACGGCGAAGATTCCATCCTGATTTTCATTCGCAAACAGCGCGGCGCCAACGAGGTCAATCTCGCCGCAGGCGTGAAAAAACGCCTCGAAGAGCTGAACGCCATCGCTCCGCCGGGCGTGACGCTGAAAGTCGTTCAGGACAACTCCGTCTACATCCTCAACTCCATGCACGGCGTGCGCGACGACATTGTTTGGGGAATCCTGCTGACCTCCCTGATCATGTTCCTGTTTCTGCGCACCTTCAGGGCGACTGTCGTCACGGTCATCACGATCCCCGTCTGCCTTTTGGGGAGCATCATCGTTCTCTGGGGCATGGGACTGACTCTGAACAACATGAGCGCCATGGGACTGTCGCTGGCCGTCGGCATGGTCGTCGACGCGACCACTGTCGTGATCGAGAACGTGCAGCGCCACCGCGAGATGGGCAAGACGGCCGTGCGGGCGGCGCTCGACGGTACCGGCGAAGTGAGCGCTTCGGTCATTGCCGGCGCCGCGACGACGATCGCCGTGTTCCTGCCCGTCGCGCTGATGCCCGGCATGATCGGGCGTTTCTTCAGCTCCTTCGGCACCACGGTGACGGTGACGATCGCCATCTCGCTGCTCCTTTCGGTGACTCTGACGCCGTTTTTGTGCGCCAATCTGCTGGGGCGCATGAAAAAGCCGGCCCGCTGGCAGAACTGGATGGAGAAACCGTTGATCTGCCTCGAGCGCGGCTACAGCCGCGTCCTGAAAGCGGCTGTCCGTCATCGTCTCGCGACGCTGGCGATCGCCGTCGGCGCTTTCGCCGGGGGCATTTTCATCGCCGGGAAGCTGGGCAGCGAATTTTTCCCCAACGAAGATCAGGGGCGCTTCAATATCAGCATCGAAATGGCGGCCGACGCTTCGATCGAGAGCACGCTCGCCTTCATGAAGGAGCTTTCCGAAACGGTCCAACAGGATCCGCGGGTTCTGTACACCTACGGTAACGCCGGCGGCGGCGCGGGGGCGGCCGTGTACAAGGGAACGTTGCACGTCCATCTTGTCGACCGCAAGCTCAGACCCTCGTCCGGCGCGATCATGCGCGAATGGCGCGAGAAGCTCGCCGCGTACAAGGACGTCGACATCAAGCTCGGCAACTGGGGCGGCAGCGATCTGACGCTGGTCATCCAGGGGCCGACCACGGAAGAGCTGGCCGAGCTCGGCGACGAGATCAAGGCCGACCTGCAGCGCGAGAACCGCGGCCTTACCGATATCGTCACCGACCTGCAGATGAACAAGCCGCGCATCAATCTCGACCTCAACCGCGCCCTGGCGGACGATCTCGGCGTCAACGTGAGGACGCTTTCGTCCGAGCTCGACGCCTGGTTCGGCGGCACGACCGCGGGCACGTTCAACGACGAAGGCTATCGCTACGACATCCGCATCCGCGCCGACGAACCCGGACGCAACACGCCGGACAAAGTTCTCAACACGCTCGTGCGCACGAACAACGGCGAGCTGATCCGCGCCGACGGACTGGTTTCGCCCGTTATGGACATGGCCCCGAACGTCATCAAACGCTACAACCGGCAGCGTTCCATCCAAATCCAGGCCAATACCGAAGGGATCTCCCCCGGCGAAGGCATTCGGATCATGGAAGAGGTCTTCCGCCGCCACGCCCCGCAGAACGGGCTCTTCACGATGACGCCGGCCGGAGATTCGGAAAATATGCGGGAGAGCTTCGGCTATATCCTTACGGGCATCGTTTTCGCCGTCGTGCTCGTGTACATGGTCATGGCCGTGCAGTTCGAATCCTTCCTGCATCCCCTGACGGTGATGTTTTCCCTGCCGCTCATGACCAGCGGCGCGTTCGGCTTCCTCTATCTGATGGGGCTGCGGCTGAGCGTCATGAGCCTGATGGGGATCATCCTCCTGATCGGCATCGTCGTCAACAACGCCATCATGCTCGTCGATTTCGCCAACCAGGAGCGCGCCAAAGGCCTGGACAAGGTTACGGCGATGCTGAACGCCGGGCCGCTGCGCCTGCGGGCCATCTTGATGACGACGGTCTCGACGATGATCGGCACGCTGCCGATCGCCCTTGGCCTCAGCCTTGGCGGCGAAGTTCGCCAGCCCATGTCCGCGGCCGTGATCGGCGGTCTTTTCACCTCCACGCTGCTGACGCTGCTCGTCATTCCCGTCGTGTATCTGTCGATGGACGATTTCGCCGATTTCGTCAAGGGCAAACTCCATCGCGCCAGGGCCGTGCGCCGCGGACGGCAGATGAAAAAAGCGGCGCTTTCCCAGACGAAAGGAGCGTAACATGAAACGGATTGTGCGGGCGCTTCTTCTTTCGGGCGTTTTTCTCTGCCCCGCCGGGCTGCGCGCCCAGGACCTCTCGATCGGCGAAGCGATCGCCACGGCCCTGGAACAGAGCCCGACTCTCAACGCCCGGCGGCAGGAGCTCAACAAAGCCAAGGGCGACATCGTGCAGGCCCGGGGGAATTTTCTGCCGCGGTTGAGTCTGACCGGCCAGTACAGCGACAACCGTTCCCCCACTGTCAGCGGCGGTTCGCGGACCGACAGCGTCAGCGGCGGCATCGCGCTGACGCAGAACCTTTACGCCGGCGGCAGACACGCGGCCCAGCGGCGCCAAGCGCAGGCGACGCTGTCGCAGGCGGAACTCGGCGTGCGCGAAGCGGAAGAGGCGCTGGCCGTGAACGTTTACGACGCCTTTTACGGCGTCATCCTCGCGCGCGAGAAAGTGGCCGCGGCGCGGGACGCCGTGGAGACCTCCCGCAAACACCTGCAGGAAGTCCGGCAGATGCTCGGGGTCGGCCTGGCCAATCAACTCGAAGTCATCCGCGCCGAGCAGCAGCTCAGCGCCAACGAGGCGGCGCTGGCTTCCAGCCGCGGCGCGTTCGATGCCGAGCGCATCACGCTGCTCAATCTGATGGGGCTGGCGCCTTCCAGCGCACTGCTTCCCAAGGGGCCTCTCGAACTCGCCGATCCCCGCGGCACGGCGCGGCAGTCCGTCGCGCTGGCTCAAAAGCGGCGCGCCGACGTCGCCATGCTGGAAAAACAGATCGCCATCCAATCGGAACAGATCAAAATCGTCCGCGGCGCCATGAAGCCAAGTTTCGATCTGAGCGCGACCGCCGACTACTCCGATCCATATCGTAACCAGGACGCCGGCGACGACTCATGGAAAGCGACGCTCACCCTCGAGATCCCGCTCTACGACCGCGGGCAGACCCGCGGCGAAGTCATGAAGGCGAAGGCCGTTCAGGAGCAGAACAAACAAGCGCTGCGGCAGAAAGAACTGGACGTCCTCTCGGAGATCGAGCTGGCCTGGGTCGAGATCGGCGACAGCGCCGTGCAAGTCGAAGCGCACCGCAAGTCCTTGGCATTGGCTCGGGAGACGCTGCGCCTCTCCCAGGTCGGTTACCGCGAAGGCGTGACGCCGCAGCTCGATCTTTTGGAAGCCCAATCCAATCTGACGGCGGCGCGCAAAGATTACAGCCAGTCGCTCTTCGACCATCTGATGAAAGTCGTCGCGCTGAAACGCGCCGAGGGAACCTTGATTCCCTGGACGCTGGAGGGGGAAAAACGATGAAGAAACGTTTCTGCCTGATACCGCTGCTGGCGCTGACAACGCCGCTTTTTCGGCCGGCCCCGCTTGCGGCGGCTCCCGCCGCTCCGGCCTATGTGCGGACCAAAGTGTTGCGCGCCGACGCGACGATCCGCGAGGGCTTCACGCAAAACACCTCGCTCGAGGCGCTTCAGCGCGTCGTCCTCTATCCGCGCGTCACCGGCCGGCTGGAAAAACTGACGGTTGTCAAGGGCGCCGTCGTCAAAAAAGGACAGCAGATCGCCATCCTCGCCCACGCCGAACAGGACGCCCAGATCGCCGCGGCCCGGGCCGCCGTCGCCCGCACCCGCGCCGAATGGGCCAACGCGCAGATCGAACTGCAGCGGTACCAGCGTCTGAAAAAGGAAGGTTTCAGCACGCAGCAGCTGCTCGACAGCAAAGACACGGCCTATCGGAGCGCCCGCGCGCAGTACGACGCCGCCAAATCCGATTTGGACCGCCTTACGGTCACCCGCGACGAATACATCATCACCGCCTCGATCGACGGCACCGTGCTGAACGACTACGCCCTCGCTCCCGGCGCCATGCTCTCCCCCAACACGCCCGTGGCGGAGCTGGCCGACCTGAACGTTATCAAGGCGACCTTCCGCGTGCCGGAAAAGCGCTTTTATTCCGTCCGTCCGGGCATGTCCGTGCTTCTCTCTCTCGACGCGCTCCCCAGGGAAGAATTCAGGGCGCAGATCGTTAAAGTCGACGATTACATCGACCCGCAATCCCGCACCGCTTCCGTGGAAGCGCAGCTGGAGAACGCCGCGGCGGGGGACAAACTCCGCCCCGGCATGTTCGGGCGCGCCTTCGTCGTCGAACGGGAGGCCGTCGGCGCGTTCGTCGTGCCGACAAGCGCGCTGCGCCTCGACCGCGCCGCCGCTCCGGAAAACAACGAGCTGGTGCTGCGCGACCATGGCGCGGCGAGAATCGTCAAGGTCAAAACCGGCATCTCGCAGGGAGTCGACGTGCAAATTTTGGAAGGGCTGAAAGACGGAGACGAGGTGATCGTCTTCGGCGGCAACGCCCTCAAAGACGGCGATCCCGTCAGGCTGATGCAATAGAAAAAATTTCTAAATAAATGTTGGGTTGAGGCAAATGATATCCGTTCACCTCAACCCAACATTTATTTTAGAACCAGAATCCCTGTCATACTAATTCTTGATAGAAAGTATTAACATAGTTTTCCGGGCGCTGCGGAGAAGTTCAGTCGATCAGCACTACCTCGACCGCTGCGCGGTCTGCGCAGCTCGCTTTGTGAATCTTCCCCGCAGCGCCTCTGCATCCGGCATTTTAATTGAGAAATAGTATCAGATCAGGACGATCCATTCTCCGCTTCTGTTATTTCCTTGGCGCGCTATTAGATTTCTCTTACTGAGTGACCGAACATAATATTTCACAGCATTGACGTTCATTTCGAGTTGTCTTGCTAACTGGCTCTGCGAAACTGAACTGTTTGCTTTCATGGCATCGATGATTTTGATCTCGGTATCTGATAATGAATGTTTTTCATCAGAACGGGGGGAAAATTGGGTGGATTGGGTAGTTCCGATTACCCATTCACTCCCCGTTTTTCGATAGAGCGTCACCTTGATGCCGTCCCCAAACTCAACAAACTTCGGTTCAGGCAGATTCATTGCCTTGCATTGGGAATACAAACGCGGCAATCCGGTTCCCCATCCCTCAATAATTTTCATGTAATAGAACGCTTCTGCGATGGCTTTATTTCGGCACTTGGATTTTCCCGTAAGAGCATCTTCCACACGCAGTCCGTCATACAGCATCCCCGGGGAATCCACTTCAACGCGGTCATCATAGATGGACACCTGAATGGAAGAAGAATCCAGATAATTACGATGCAGCACAGCGTTCGCAATCATTTCGCGAATGGACTGAATCGGCAGTTCATAATTATCTCTGCGGTAAAGTCCGTCAATTACAGAGCTTCGATTGATATGCTTCAGTACAAACTGATAGGCATCCTCAACCTGATCTTGTATGGCGCCGTCAAATTCTTTCCGGTCGATAAATTCATCTCTGTTTGTCCCTTTAAAGAGCGCACACTGAATCTTTGTATGGCGGTCCTTCGGCTTCGTCAAAAGCGTAAAGGCATGTGTTGGAACCAAATCATGCCCACTCCGAATCAAGATGCCAAAATCTTCTAACTTTTCAATGGTCAGCGGGTGTACCTCCGCCCGCTGTTCTTCCGTTATACATGCAGAGAGCGCTATTTGATACATACGGTCCATCAATTTTTTTGTTGTATCTTCCCGATAGACATCTCCAATTTCCTGCATGGCATCGTAAGAGATTCTCTGTCCTTCCAGTTCAAGCTCCCGCAGCTTTCGTTCATTCGCCGGTCTGCTCGTGCCGTTAACACGAATATAGGATGACTTCTCCTTGCCAATAAAGGTCAGATAATATGGGCGGAAACGCCCAGGAAAAACTTCAATCTCCAAGACAGTCTTGCCGTCAATCGATTGAGGCGAGATTTCCACATTGATCTGCGGCGTGCAGGAATCTGAAATCATATTGGATATGGCGTCTGAAAGTTTGAAGGGATTCTGTTCGCCAAGCCCGATAACCTCTCCCGTCTCATCTGCGATACCGATGATCGTTTTTCCACCGGAGGTATTGGCAAAGGCAATGATGTCCTTTAAAAATTTCTCGCGGCGCTTGGGAATCTTCTCCTTGAATTCGACGTATGCCCCCTTGCCGAAGAATTCTTTCTGCGCGATCATGACTTGTTCATTCCAGCGCGATCCGCCCGTCGGCGCCGTGGCGGAAGCTTTTCCCGTAGAACGCGCGCACGGCTTCGATCAGGTATTCGGCGTCCTTGACGCCGGCGATTTCATAGCAGCTGTGCATGGCCAGCTGCGGCAGGCCGATGTCGACCGTCGGCACCGACAGGTGCGAGCCGCTGATGTTGCCCAGCGTCGAGACGACCGGCAGGTCGGCGCGGTTGCTGTAACGCTGCACCGGCACGCCGGCCAGCTCGCACAGCCGCGAGAAGACCGCGCCGGAAAGGCCGTCGGTCGTGTACTTCTGCGCGGCGTTGTACTTGATGACGACGCCGCCGTTCAATACGGGGAACTCGTTGCCGTCGGCGTATTCGGAATGCGCGGGATGGATCGCGTGGGCGTTGTCGGCGGAGATCATGAAGCTGTCGGCGACGGCCGCGCCGCGCTCGTCGGCGCTCATGTCCAGCGCGCCGCAGATGCGGCCGACGGTGTCTTCCAAAAATGTGGAATTGGCGCCCTGGCGGCTGCCGCTGCCCACTTCTTCGTTATTGAAGACGCAGAACAGCGGCGCCGAAGCGGACGGCGCGCGTTCGCTCACGACAAAAGCGGTATAGCAGCAGAACACGCATTCGAGGTCGTCGAGCCGCGGCGAAACGATGAACTCTCCGTTCAGCCCCACCAGCGTGCCGGGCGTGCGCGGATAAAGGAACAGCTCCGTCGAAACCACGTCGTCCGCACCGACGCCCGCGGCCTCGGCGACCAGGCGCCGGAACGCGCCCTCCTCCCCCTGCATGGAAAACAGCGGCAGCATGTCAACGTTGGCTTTGAGCTCGACGCCCTTGTTCATCTCCCGATTCATGTGGATAGCCAGGCTGGGGATGACGAGCAGGTCGCGGTCGATGTCGATCAGTTTGGAGGCAAGTCCCGCACCCTTTTTGACGAAAACGCGTCCGGCCACGGACAGCGGTTTGTCGAGCCACGAGCGCATGATGGCCCCGCCGTAGCCCTCCACGCTGAGACGCACCGTGCTGCCTGCGGAAGGCACTTCGGCGTTCTGGCGCAGCTTGAACGTCGGCGAATCGCTGTGCGAGGCCGTCAGCATGAAGCCGCGCAGCTCGCCCGCGGGGAGCCGAAACGCGATCAGCGACGATTCGCCGCGCGTCGTGAAATATTTGCCGCCGCGCTCGAGCGACCATCTTTCGGACTCGCGAAGCGGCGCGTAGCCCTTTTCCCGCAGTCGGGAAGAAAGATTTTCGATCGCCTGGTAGCACGTGGGACTGCCGTCGAGAAAGTCGATCAGCCGCCGCGAAACGTCGTTTTTCATGAGAATCCCTCCGCTGTCATCGCAAAATTTTTACGGCCGCGCAAGGTCGCCGCCGCACGCATCATAGCACGATCGCCTGGAATTGCCAAATCGCCGCGAAAGGTCAATAAAAAGCAAAAATTTTCCCGAAACCCCTTGACTGACTAATATTGACCATATATAATGCAGCTGTGAAAAAGAACTGCACCCCGAAAGGAGGGTTCTCCATGAACCTCAATAAATTGACGCAAAAATCCCAGGAAGCCCTGTCCGAAGCCCAGAACCTGGCCATCAGCCACGGCCATCAGGAAGTCGACGTCGAGCATCTGACGCTCGCCCTGCTCTCTCAAAAGGACGGACTGATCCCATCGATCCTCGAAAAGCTCGGCGCCAACGCGGCGGCTTTGGGCGCCCGGCTCGATCAGCTTTTGGAGCGCAAGCCGCGGATCACGGGCGGCTACGACAAGGACCGCATCTACCTCTCGCAGAATCTGTCCAAAGTCCTGACCGACGCCGAAAAACGGGCGCAGGCGCTTGGCGACGAATACGTCTCCGTCGAGCACCTGTTCGCGGCCATCCTCGACCTGCCTCAGCATCCCGTCGCCAAATTGCTCGCAGAAAGCGGCGTCGGCGCCGACGCTTTCCTGAAAGCGCTCGAGAGCGTGCGCGGCGGCGCGCGCGTGCAGAGCGCCAACCCGGAAGAGACCTACGAAGCCCTGAAAAAATACGGCGTCGACCTCGTCGAGTACGCTCGGAGCGACAAGCTCGATCCCGTCATCGGCCGCGACGACGAGATCCTGCGCGTGATCCAGATCCTCAGCCGCAAGACCAAGAACAACCCCGTGCTGATCGGCGAACCCGGCGTCGGCAAGACCGCCATCGTCGAAGGGCTGGCGCAGCGCATCCTCAAGGGCGACGTGCCCGAAGACCTGAAAAACCGCACCGTCTTCTCCCTCGACATGGGGTCCCTGATCGCCGGAGCCAAGTACCGCGGCGAATTCGAGGAACGCCTCAAGGCCGTCATCAACGAAGTGAAGCGCAGCGATGGTTGCGTCGTCCCGTTCATCGACGAGATCCACACCATCGTCGGCGCCGGCAGGACCGAAGGTTCGATGGACGCCGGCAAGCTGCTCAAGCCGATGCTGGCGCGCGGCGAATTGCACTGCGTCGGCGCCACGACCATCGACGAGTACCGCAAGAACATCGAGAAGGACGCCGCGCTCGAGCGCCGCTTCCAGCCAGTGATGGTCGATCCGCCCTCCCAGGAGGACGCCATTTCGATTTTGCGCGGGCTGAAAGACCGCTTCCAGGTCTATCACGGCGTGCGCATCACCGACGGCGCCATCGTGAGCGCGGCGGAGCTGTCCGACCGCTACATCACCGATCGCTTCCTGCCCGACAAGGCCATCGACCTCATGGACGAAGCGGCCAGCCGCCTGCGCATCGAGATCGACTCCATGCCGGAAGAGGTGGACGCCGCCGAGCGCAAGCTCATCCAGATGCAGATCGAGGAGCAGGCCCTCATGAAGGAGACGGACGAAGCCTCCAAGGAGCGCCTGGAGACGCTGCGCCGCGACATCGCCGCCGCCCAGGAGGACCTCGACAAGCGCAAGGCCGAGTGGCAGAACGAGAAGGACTCCATCGTTGGCGTGCAGAACCTCAAGGCCGAGCTCGAAAGCGCTCAGCTCGATGAGGAGCGCGCCACCCGCGAGGGCAACCTGCAGCTCGCCTCCGAGATTCGCTACTCGCGCATTCCTCAGCTGCAGCAGCAGCTGCACGTGGCCGAGGAAGCCGTGAAGATGAAGCAGCAGGACGGCGCCATCCTGAAGGAAGAGGTTTCCGAAGAGGAGATCGCCTCCGTTGTGGCCGCCTGGACGGGCATCCCTGTGGCCAAGATGATGCAGGGCGAGATGGAAAAGCTCGTCGACCTGGAGGAAGTGTTGAAGGGCCGCGTCATCGGCCAGGACGAGGCTGTGGGTGTGGTGGCCGGTGCCATCCGCCGCAACCGTGCGGGACTTTCCGACCCGAACCGTCCCATTGGCTCTTTCCTGTTCCTCGGCCCCACCGGCGTGGGCAAGACCGAGCTGGCCAAGACGCTGGCCGAGTACCTGTTCGATTCCGAGAAGGCCATGGTGCGCATCGACATGTCCGAGTACATGGAGAAGTTCTCCGTGCAGCGCCTGATCGGAGCGCCTCCGGGATACGTGGGCTACGACGAGGGCGGCCAGCTGACCGAGGCCGTGCGCCGCAAGCCCTACTCGGTGGTGCTGCTCGATGAGATGGAAAAGGCC
>ERZ856578.6132-NODE-6132-length-13892-cov-4.138400_pt1 | contig 13892 bp, 12 predicted proteins | sample MGYA00514384_ERZ856578 | MGnify/ENA primary metagenome ERZ856578 (study PRJEB29103, sample SAMN06111958) | human gut metagenome | biome: human gut; feature: ankylosing spondylitis patient; material: healthy_person | host: Homo sapiens | place: China:Hangzhou...
GAGTAGCTCGGCAGGAAAATCAACGCGCATTTGCAGGAATGGGCCTGCAACAGCGGAAGGGAGCAGGATTCCTTTTTGATTCCGGTCGAATGCCCCCGCTTTTCCTCCGGAGACGGCAAAGGCATGATTAAGGCCAGCATCCGTGGCGACGATCTGTTTATCCTGGTGGATGTGGGCAATTACAGCTGTACATACAATATGTTCGGCCGGGAAAACAGCATGTCCCCCGACGACCATTTCCAGGATCTCAAACGGATTATCCAGGCGGCCGGCGGCAAGGCCCACCGTATCAACGTCATTATGCCCATCCTCTACGGCGGGCGTCAGCACCGCCGCAGCTATCGGGAATCCCTCGACTGCGCGGTCTCACTGCAGGAGCTCGAGCGGATGGGGGTGTCCAACATCATCACCTTTGACGCCCACGACGCGCGGGTGCAGAACGCGGTCCCTCTCATGGGTTTCGACAATGTCATCCCCGCCTATCAGACCCTCAAAGCCCTGTTCCACAGCTTCCCTGACCTGATCCCCGACCGGGAGCATCTCATGATCGTCAGCCCCGACGAGGGCGCCATGCACCGCAACATGTATTACGCTTCCATCATGGGTCTGGACCTCGGCATGTTCTATAAGCGCCGGGATTACGCCCGGGTGGTCAACGGCCGGAATCCCATCGTCGCCCACGAATATCTGGGTGATTCGGTGGAGGGGCGGGACATTTTCATCGCCGACGATATCATCTCCTCCGGTGAGTCCATGCTGGATATTGCCTATGAGCTCAAAAAACGCAAGGCGGGCCGTATTTTCGCCTATGCCACCTATCCCATCTTCACAAATGGGCTGGATGCTTTTGACAAGGCCTATGAGGAAGGGGTCATCGCCGGGGTGCTCGGCACCAATCTCACCTACCGGACCCCGGCTCTCCGGCAGCGGGAATGGTTCTGCGAGGTGGACGTTTCCAAATATATCGCCTATTTCATCGCCGCATTGAACCACGACGTGTCTGTCAGCCTCATCATCGATCCCCATGAAAAAATCAAGAACCTGCTCGCCGAGCACCGTGCCTGCCAGGGCCGGTGATATGCAAACGGGCTTTAGAACAGAAAGAATGGCGCATGATGAACGACTATGATGTCCTGATCGCCGGCAGTGGTGTGGCCGGATTGTATGCGGCGCTGAACTTTGCCCCCGAGGTGCGGGTGCTGGTGCTGTCGAAAAAGGAGCGGATGCTCTGCAACAGCGCCCTGGCCCAGGGGGGGGTTGCTGCGGTGGTGGACAAAGAAAACGACGATTTCCGTCTCCATATCGCGGACACGCTGATCGCCGGCGGGTATAAAAATAATCTGCGCAGCCTGGAAATCCTGGTCAACGAGGGGCCGGAGGATGTGCTGAGGCTGCTCAAAGAGATGCACGTCGATTTCGACAGGGACTCGGAGCACCACATCTCCATGACCCTGGAGGGGGGGCATTCCCGCCGCCGCATCCTGCATCACAAGGACTCGACCGGCCGGGAGATCACCGAGAAGCTCCTGGCCGCGGCCATGGAAAAACCCAATATCACCTTTCTCGATTACGCCCAGCTCGTGAATCTGGTGCCGGGGGAGGGCGGCTTCTGGGCGCAGCTCCTCATTGGGGACGAGCCCCGGGTGCTGTCCTGTTCCTACTGTATCCTCTGCACCGGCGGCATCGGCCGGGTGTATCCGTACACCACCAACTCCGCGATCGCTACCGGCGACGGCATCACCCTGGCGCATGAGATGGGTGCCCGTATCCGGAACCTGCATCTGGTGCAGTTCCATCCCACGGCCTTTGCTGCTGCCCAAGGGCGGGAGCGGTTTCTCATCTCGGAGGCGGTCCGGGGAGAAGGCGCGACCCTGCTCAACAAAGACGGAGAACGGTTTATGTACCGGTACGACGAACGCGGCGAACTCGCACCCCGTGACGTCGTCTCCCGTGCCATTGTGCGGGAGGCGGCCCGTACCGGCAGCGAGGACATGTATCTCGATATCCGGTTCCGGGGTGGGGAATTCATCCGCAACCGCTTCCCCATGATCTATGAACGCTGCCTCGAGGAAGGGGTCGACATCACAAAAGAGCTGATCCCCGTGTTCCCGTGTCAGCATTACCTGATGGGGGGGATCGATGTGGGGGTTTACGGCGATACTACGGTGGACCGTCTGTACGCGGCCGGGGAATGCTCCCATACCGGGGTCCACGGCCTCAACCGGCTGGCGAGCAATTCCCTGCTGGAAGCGCTGGTGTTCGCCCGCCGGACGACCTACGACATCAGCCGCCGGATGCGGCACGAGGGCAGCGGCCTCACCGGGGCGGCGCCCGTCCTGCGGATGGAGGGCCAGCCCTTGCATCCCGGGCACCGCACCGCGATCCGCCGGATCATGCAAAAGGCCTGGTTCGTCCTGCCTGATTACGATGCCGCGGAACAAGGGCTCGCGCAGGCCGAAGAGATCCTGAAAGACCTGCAGACAGGAGGCTATGCCCTGACGACCGATTTTGTGGAGGCGAAAAGCCTCGCCACGGTCTGCGTGCTCATCCTGCGGGAGGTTTTGGAACTGAAAAACGGCGGAGAGCCGGATTAAGGAGGACAATGCCATGCAGCTGCCCCTGTTTGCGGTGGACGAGGTGATCCGCACCGCCCTCCAAGAGGACATCCACTATCTCGACACCACCACCGATCTGATGATCCCGGCCGATGCCCGCGCTTCCGCCCGTTTCCTGGCCAAGGCGGAAGGGGTGGTCTGCGGCTTGGACGTGGCCCTGCGGGTGTTTGCGCTCTTAGACGACGCCTTTGAGGCGGAGGTGTATCTGCCGGAGGGATCGCACGTGAGTCCGGGCGACCTCATCGCCAGAGTGAAGGGACATACCCGTGCACTTCTCGAGGGGGAACGCACGGCGCTCAACCTTCTGCAGCATATGTCGGGCATTGCGACGGCCACCGCCAAGGCGGTGGAGAAGGTTAGGGGAACGAGGGCTGTTATCACCGACACCCGCAAAACCCTGCCGGGGCTGCGCGCCCTGCAGAAATACGCCGTCACCGTCGGCGGCGGGAAAAACCACCGCTTCAATTTGTCCGACGGCGCCATGCTCAAGGATAACCATATCGACGCTGCCGGCGGGATTCCCCAGGCGGTGGCGGCTATCCGGGAAAAGCTCGGGCATATGGTGAAACTCGAGGTGGAGACCCGCAACCTCGACGAGGTCCGGCAGGCGCTCGATGCCGGGGCGGACATCATCATGCTCGACAATATGGATTGCCCTTCCATGGCCGAAGCCGTCAGGATCGTGGATGGCCGGGCTCTCCTCGAGGCGAGCGGCGGTATCCGGGAGGAGACCCTCCGTCCCGTCGCCGAAACCGGGGTGGACATCATCTCCATCGGCGCCCTGACCCATTCGGTCACGGCCCTCGATATTTCCATGAAGATTCAGAAAATATGAAAAACCCCGGACGGGCCGTCACGGCCCGTCCGGGGTTTTTATGAGACTGGGGCGGCGTGCATGGATGATTCGCAAGGCAAGAGCGGTTCTCTATAAATACAGCAGGGGATAAATCCGCCGTTTCTTATCATATGGCTATTCAAGGAGAGAGAGGAACCGCCGATATACCCGGATGGTGAGGCTGTACAGCCCTTATATGGCTTCGGCGGCATCGTCCGCCGACTTTATTTCGGGGGCTTTGGAGTCGTAAAACCATAAAAATAAGCCGTGTCCCCGGAACCATACGGCTGGGGTACGCGGCTATTTTTTATGGGGAAGGCGGTAACGGTATAGAAATGCCCTCGCCTCCTCCGGGGATGAGAACGAGGCCGTTTCACCGGTGATATATTGCACGGCGTCGGTCCATTCCGCCAGGGGATAATCCCTGCCGGCACAGCCGGCGATCGCCTCGCGCAGGAGCGGCAGGCGGCTGGATGCATGGAGATCGGAAAGATATTCACAGCCAGTGGCCGTGGCCAGACGTTCCAGCAGCGGCTCCCGGTTCTCCGCCTTCATACGCTCACCTCTATGGGTTGAATTGACGCGCTGCCACGCTCCTTTTTGGATGAAAAATCAGACTTTTCCAACCATGGCCCTGGAGTGGGGAAAAGGCTCGAAATAGCGCGATTTGCCTATACATATCTTTTATATCACACGTGGAGGAATTTGTCTACCTTTTTGACCATTTCTCTAAAAAAATCAGGCCATCTGTCCCACCCACTTGAAAAAGGTCTGATGGGTCACCCCGAGCTGTCTGGCCGCCTCCCGTCCGCTGATTTCTCCTTTTTTCCAATCATCGTAGAGGAGAAAAAAGCGGCCGGGGATTTCCTTTTCTGGCCGGCCGAACCGAACGCCCCGTTCCTTGGCCGCCGCGATCCCCTCCGCCTGCCGCTGCCGGATGCTTTCCCGTTCCTTCTGCGCGACATAGGAAAGCAGCTGCAGGACAATATCCGCGATGAGGGTGCCGGTCAAATCCCGAGTATTGCGGGTATCGAGCAACGGCATATCCAATACCACCATCGCGACCCCTTTCTTTTTGGTCAGCAGCCGCCATTGCTCCAGAATTTCCTCATAGTTCCGGCCCAGACGGTCGATCGACTGGACCGCGAGGACATCCCCCGGCCTCAGGGTGCGGAGCAGCCGTTTGTAGGCGGGCCGGTTGAAATCCTTGCCGCTCTGTTTGTCCAAATAAATGCGTTCGTCAGGCACGCAAAACTGATGCAGGGCGATGATCTGCCGTGCTTCGTTTTGCTCCCGGGTGGATACCCGGACATACCCGTAGAGCTGTGACATACCGATTCCTCCATCTTGTCTCGTTCGGGCATAGTGTTCCCGCTATGGATATTTTAATCGATCAAGATGCCCGCGACAAAGAAAACGGCTTGATAATCGGCGTAGATATGTCGGGTTGCATGGCGATAAAGGCTTCGGTCGGCACATCCCGACGACTCTCCTTTCTTTTTTCAAAATAAAAAGGGGCGGTCCGCGGACCGCCCCTTTGCTATTTCCCAATGGCTTTACGTAATACATCCTCGTCCGCCGCCTGCCAAGGCCGCAGCGGTTTAGCGGATATCCTCCGGATCCAGGCTGTTGCTCCGGTAAAACTCCGTCATCTGGCGGGTACAAACCGCCTTTAACCGGGCGATTTCATCCCGCTTCGGCCTGGAGACGTCGGGATATACCGGGGGCAGCACCGTCAAGCGCAGGCAAGGCTTCCGTTTGAACAGGCGGTGCAGGCCGGTTGGCTGGGCATATGTAATAACCGAGGGGAGCAGGGGCACGTTGTTGTCATAGGCATAAGCGAACGCCCCGTTTTTGAACCGGCGGATACCCGGATAATAGAACCGCAGCACCCCCTCCGGATAGATCTGCACGATCTGCCCTCTGCGCACGGCTTCCCCCACGGCGTCGGAGAACGCGGGCATTTTCCGGAAACTGCGGGGAATCGGCATGCCGCCGAGGCCCTTGACCAGATGACGGATCAGCGGGATTTCGAGGTTGGACTGGAGGGTGGCGAAATACAGGCGATGATCGAAAAACGCTGACCCCAGCATGGTGCAGTCCAGCGGATGGACATGGTTGCAGATGGAAATGGCCCCCCGTCCCCGCAGACGCTGGATGTTTTCCCGCCCATGGAACTGGAACCCGAGCAGAAGGGGATTGAGAATGGCGAAAACACCGAGCGCGATGGGCTTGAGCAGCGCAAAAAGGAACCGGTAGAACAGGCTGTCCCCGAGATAATCGTAACCCGTCCCGATACGCAGCTCGAGAGGGGACCACATGTGCAGTTCGTGTTCGTCTGCCGGGGCAGGCGTTTCCTCCCCGGCCAGGGTCTCCGGATACTCGTTGATGACCATGCACCCCCGTTCCTTTCACCTGATGCGGGTTTCGTGCCGTTTTCTGGCTGTCTGCCTCACGAAACGGCTCGGTTTTCCGCGATTGCTTCACGGAACATGTCTTCGATCTGGGAAACACAGTGGTCGATGTCGTATGCCCGTCCGTGTTCGGCGTAGCGGTGTTCCATCCGGCGGCGTTCCTCCGGATTGTCCAGCCAATAGTCGATCTTTTCGGCAAGCTCATTGCTGTCCCCTGCCCGGAACAGGCTGCGGTCGTCCAGAGCGAATTGGGGCGTCGCGGATTTCGGGCTGTTTGCGATGATGGGGACCAGCCCGCTCGCGAACGCTTCCATACAGGAAATCGCCTCGATTTCCACATCGGCGGCGTGGACGTAGAGATCGCTCATCGCAAGAATGTCGAGCAGCTCGGCCTTCGGGAAGAAGCGGACAATGGGAGGATTGGGCAGCTTTTTGGCCCGCCCTAGCAGCGCCTCCCGTTTGGGCCCCTGCCCGGCCAGCACAAGCTGAATCTGGTCCCGATGTGCGCAGCGGTCGATCGCGTCGATGAGCACATCCTGGCGTTTTTCCGCCGACAGGCGGCCGATCATCAGGATGACGATTTTCCCTTGAAGCTCAGGGGATTTGTCTTTTTTTCGATACACAAAATCGGAATCGATACCGTTGGAGATCACGTGCAGTTTGGCGGTGTAACCGTTCTTTTCAAGCTGCGAGGCGATGAACTGGCTGGGACAATGGATATGGGTGAATTTATTGTAAAAGATGGTTTTGAATCCCTGGTAAATCGCTTTGTTGATGCCGCGGGCGTTCCCAAGCCCGATGGAAGAGGTGATGTTCTCCGGCTGGACATGGAAGGCCGCCGTATGGGGAACCCCAAGCTGGACGGCGACTTTTTCTCCTTCGATCGAGAGGGGGAAGGGCATGAGAAAATGCACCACCTCGGCCCAGCGGACGGCCTCTTCCAGCGTGGTTTTGTTGGGACGGGCAAAGCACATGCCCTGAGACTTGATCAAGCCGTCGAAAATGGGCACCCGGAATTCCCGGACGGCATATTTGTCCTCCCGGTCTTCCCCCGTGCAGACGACCCGGATCTCGTTGCCATGCCGCCGCAGGGTGTCGGCGAAACGGCGGGCGGATATGGTGGTGCCGTTGTTATCGTTGTCGAATTGATCGATAATCAGCAGGATTTTCACACGGGCTTCCTCCTCACGCCGCCGTTCTGGCGGATACAAGCCGAATACGTCGGGGCTTTTGGTAAAACCTATCAATTCAGTATATACTATATGCGGCTTGAAATCAAGTGCAACTTGGAAATTTTTGGAAATTTGAAGGAAAAGGAAGAAAAAAGTGGAAAAACAGACCATGGCTTTCGAAGCGGTGATCCAAAAGGTACCCGATATCGACGGAGCCTATGTGGAGATTCCCTTCGATGTCCGGGCGGCTTTTGGAAAAGGGCGGGTAAAGGTGCATGCCACCTTCGACGGAGTACCCTATGACGGGTTGATTACCCGCATGGGGACGCCGGGCCCCATCCTGGGGATACGCAAGGAGATCCGGCGCCGGATCGGAAAAGAGCCCGGGGACTGGGTCGCCGTGACGGTGCGGGAGCGGGAATAGCCGGGTTTCCGGGTTGTATGAGCGGAGCGCCTGTGATATACTGAGTAAAACGACCAGCTTTATCCCGGCCGGACCGCCGCACAGTTGAGAAGGGACGAGACATATGGAGCAGATGTGGCCCGACGGCCGGTTTTTGCAGCGTTTATCGAGCGGATTGCCGTTTCTGGAACCGTTTTTGTCCGGGAGTGGCGCCTTGCCTGGCGATTTCGCGTCACTGGCGGCTTTCGTGCGCTGCTTGATTCCCCTGGACCGGATGGCCTTGCTCTGTCCGGAGGAGGACGGACGGGAGGCATCCGTCACCCAGTGGGGAAGTGAGGCGGCGGACGAGGAAGCCTGCCGGATCCGTCTGCTGGCCCTGCTGCCGGAACTCCTGTCCGCGGCGGATCCGGACGATCCGGGAGAGGAGTGGGTTCTGGCCCGGATCCTGGAGGAGGAAAGGGCTTGGCCGGATGCGGGGAGCCGGACAGCGGCTTTCCCCATCCGCCGCCAGGGACGGCTGCGCGGATTCCTGGTCCTGACCCGTCAAACGGGGCAAGCCTTCCAGCCGGAGGAGATCGGGCTGATGCGGACAGCCGCCGAGCTGGCCGGTGCGATGCTGACTGTTCGGAGCACGCCGGAGGAATCGCGGCTGCAAAGCTGGGTGTTCAACGAAATGATGGACAGCATGAACACCAATCTGTATATTACCGACCCCAAAACCGACCGCATCTTGTTCATGAACAAAACCATGAAACGGGCCTTCGGATTGGAGGCGCCCGAGGGCAAGATCTGCTGGCAGGCGCTGCAAAAGGGGATGACCGAGCGCTGCGCGTTCTGCCCTGTCCGGCAGCTCTTCGAGCGGCGGGAGGACGAGGAATTCCCCGCCTGCCGTTGGGAGGAGCACAACACCCTCACCGGCCGGACATACGAAAACTACGACAGTCTGATGCGATGGACGGACGGTTCCCTGGTGCATTTCCAGCAGTCGGTGGACGTGACCGAGGACCGGCGTCTGCGCCTGCAGGCGCGGCTGGATGATCTGACCGAGATGATGAACCGCCGGGCGGGCAAGGAGGAGCTGGCCAGGACCCTGGAGGAGGCCCGTCAGGCCGGCCTGCCGCTGACGGTGTGCATGTATGACGTCAACGAGCTCAAGGAGGTCAACGACACGCACGGCCACGTCGAGGGGGACCGGCTGCTCCAGCAGATTTCCCGTATCGTCAGGGAAACGCTCGGGCCGCAGGACTACGCCTTCCGTCTGAGCGGCGACGAGTTCGTCATTGTGTTCCAGGGAATCCTGGAGGACGAGGCAGGCCGGAAAATCGAGAGTATCCGCGAACGGCTGAGCGAGGAACAGCATCGGCAGGGGACGCCGTACGAAGTGGGGTTCTGCTGCGGCATCCTGGAGGTCGGGCCAAAGGATCCGATCAGCCTGCCCGACCTGCTCGTGGAAGTGGACGCGCGGATGTACGAGCAGAAGCGCTGGTTCCATATCCGCCGGGCAGAGGAGCGCTTGGAAGCAGGGAACGGCGTCCGCGCGGAAGGCGGCACCGGCTTCGCCTATGACAAGGAGCGCCTGTATGACGCGCTTGTCCGGAGCACCGACGACTATATCTACATCTGCGACATGCGGACCAATACCTTCCGCTATCCGCCCGCGATGGTGGAGGAATTCGGACTGCCCGGCGAGGTGGTCCCCAATGCCGCGGCGGTATGGGGGTCCCATGTGCATGAACACGACCGTGCGGCTTTCCTGGAGTCCAATCAGGAGATTGCCGACGGACGCACCGACAGCCACTGCGTGGAATACCGGGCCAGGAACCGCCGGGGCGAGTGGGTCTGGCTGCGCTGCCGTGGCCGGCTGGAACGGGATGAACAGGGCGAGCCGCGGCTGTTCGCCGGATTCATTACCAATCTGAGCAAAAAGAATCAGATCGACCATATGACCGGCCTGTTCAACAAATATGAATTTGAGAACGCCATCCGCACCCGGATCCAGGACCAGCCGGAGAGCCGGCTGTGCGTCATGCTGCTGGGGCTCGACGAGTTCAAGCATATCAACGACCTGTACAACCGGGAATTCGGGGACGAAGTGATCCGGATCGCCTCGCAGAAGGTCCGGTCCTTGCTTCCGTCGAACGCGGCGGTGTACCGCCTGGACGGCGATGAATTCGGCATCGTCATCCGGGGGGGCGGGAAAGAGGAGATGCAATCCCTCTTCCGCTCCATCCAGGAATCCTTCTCCCGTCAGCAGGAATATGATGGGCAAAAATATTTTTGTACCCTGTCCGCCGGCGGCACCCTGTATCCGGAGGACGGCAAAACCTATCTCGATTTGTACAAATGCGCCGATTGCGCCCTCGATTATGCCAAGTCCCGGGGCAAAAACCGGCTGGAATTTTTCTTCCGCGAGCTCCGTGACCGCCGCGCCCGTATGCTGGATATGACCGAGCGCCTGCGGGAATCCATTGAGCACGATTTTGAGGGGTTTGAGCTGCATTATCAGATCCAGGTCCACGCCGATTCCGGCCGTCTCAAGGGAGCCGAGGCGCTCGCGCGCTGGCACTGCGACACATACGGCGCCGTCCCACCGGCCGAGTTTATCCCTCTTCTGGAGGAGAGCGGCCTCATTCTGCCAGCCGGCCGCTGGATCTTCCGCGAAGCCGTCGCCGCCTGCGTCAGGTGGCAGCGGAAGGCCGAGGATTTCACCATGAGTGTCAACCTGTCCTATCTGCAGCTCACCGACCCCTCGTTCATCCGCTTCATGCAGGAGACGATGGAGCGGGCGGGGGTCGATCCCTGTCACATCATTGTGGAACTGACAGAGAGTTATATCGCTTCCAGCATCCGGTCCCTTTCGCGGGTTTTCGCCAAAATTCGCTCCCTGGGCCTGCGCATCGCCATGGACGATTTCGGGACCGGGTATTCCGCCCTCGAAATTCTCAAGCAGTCCCCCGCCGATATCGTCAAAATCGACCGCGCGTTTGTAAAAGATATCCAAAACAGCCATTTTGACGCGACCTTTATCCGCTTTATCGTGGAGCTCTGCCACAATGTGGGGATCAAGGTCTGTCTGGAGGGGGTGGAAACCCCGGAAGAGTACGAGGCCGTGCGGCATATGCGGCTCGATTATATCCAGGGCTATCTCTTCGGGCGGCCGGTTCCGGGTGAGGAATTCGACCGGCTCTGCTGAGGCAGCGGCTTATGCGCGGATATGCCGGATCGGGCTGTAGGTAAAGGAGAAAAAGAGAACCCGAGTGCACAGAAAAGCGTGGTGGGTGCTCCGTAAGCAGGGGCGGTACTGGCGGGGACGCCGAGCCGCCGCGATTCGGGTTTCCACCCGGCAAATTGTCGGCAAGCTAAGGCGGCGGGTCCCCCAGGGACCTGCCGCCTGTTTGGCGCTATTTTGAAACCGTTTCCACCCGCAGCGCCCGCATGGCGTTGAGGATCGCCAGCACCGAGACGCCGACATCCGCGAACACCGCCGCCCACATGGAAGCGACGCCGCAGGCGCCGAGAACCAGGACCAGCAGCTTGACGCCCAGGGCGAATACGATGTTCTGCTGGACAATCCGCCTGGTTTTCCGCGAGATGCGGATGGCGTCGGCGATTTTGGAGGGTTTGTCGTCCATGAGCACGACGTCGGCGGCCTCAATGGCCGCGTCGGATCCGAGCGCACCCATCGCGATGCCGATATCGGCCCTCGAGAGGACCGGGGCGTCGTTGATGCCGTCCCCGACGAAGGCAAGGGTGCCGCGCCCATGCTTTTCCCCGAGAAGCTGCTCGACATGGTCTACCTTGTCGGCCGGCAGGAGTCCGGCGTGCACCTCGTCGATGCCGAGGGCTTCCGCCACGCTTTCACCGACCGCCGGCTGGTCGCCGGTGAGCATCACGGTTTTTCGCACGCCCTGGGATTTCAGGGCGGCGACGGCGTCAGCGGCGTCTGGCTTGATCTCATCCGCGATGACGATGTGCCCGGCGTATTCGCCGTCCACCGCCACGTGGACGATGGTGCCGGTCCGATGGCAGTTCCGGTAGGGGATACCCATACGCTCCATCAGCTTGCCGCTGCCGGCCTGGACCAGCCGTCCATCCACCCGGGCGCTCACGCCGTGGCCCGGGATATCCTCGGTGCCGGTGACACGAGAGGCGTCGATTTCCTTATGATAGGCCTCCCGCAGGGAGCGGGAGATCGGATGATCGGAATAGCTTTCTGCCAGAGCCGCCAGCTCGAGCAGCCGGTCCTCCGGCAGGATATCGGGGTGCACGGCGGTGACGGTGAAGGTTCCTTTCGTCAGGGTGCCGGTCTTGTCGAACACCACGATCTCCGCCCGGGACAGGGCCTCCAGGTAATTGCTCCCCTTGACCAGAATCCCCCGGCGTGAGGCGCCGCCGATGCCGCCGAAGAAGCCCAGGGGGATGGAGATGACCAGCGCGCAGGGACAGGAGATGACCAGGAAAATCAGTGCCCGCTGGATCCAGATGCCCCACGCTTCCTGGAACAGCAGGGGCGGCAGTACGGCCAGCAAAACCGCCGCCATCACCACGAGAGGGGTGTAGATACGCGCGAACCGGGTGATGAAATTCTCGGCCCGGGCCTTTTTGCTGCTGGAATTCTCCACCAGATCGAGGATCTTGGCCACTGTGGACTCCCCGTAAGGCTTGCTCACCCGTACCCGCAGCAGTCCGCCGATGTTGATGCAGCCGCTGATGACAGCGTCGCCGGGGCCGGTTTCACGGGGCAGGGATTCGCCGGTCAGAGCGGCGGTGTCCACCGTGCTCCTGCCCTCCAGGACTGTGCCGTCCAAAGGGATACGTTCCCCCGATTTGACCACGATGACATCGCCCACCGCGATCTCCTCGGGATCCGCCTGGCGCAGCCCATCCGGCGTTTCGAGGTTGGCGTGGTCAGGGCGGATGTCCATCAGGGCGGCGATGGAGGAACGAGAACGGCCCACGGCGTAGCCCTGGAACCACTCGCCAACCTGATAGAACACCATGACCAGCACCGCCTCGGGGTATTCTCCGATGCAGAAAGCACCGATAGTGGCCACCGCCATCAGAAAATTTTCGTCGAAAACCTGCCCGCGCAGGATATTCCGGAGTGCCCGCCACAGCACGTCGCCGCCGGCGAGCAGATAGGGGACAAGGAACAAGAGCAGGCGGAGGATTCCGCGGGCAGGAATCAGCACCGCGGCGAGAAGCAGCGCGGCGCCGGCAAGAATGCGGCAGAGGGTCTGGATCTGTTTGCGGCTCATGTGAGATTTCCCCTTTCGTGGGACCGAGATCAGGCCCGGATGATACAGTTGGGTTCGATTTTTCGGCAGATGGCCGCGGCGCTGCGGAGAATATCGTCCATGCGGGATTCCTCCGCCTCGATTGTTAGCTTTTGCGTCATAAAGCTTACGGAGACGTTCTGCACACCACCGAGCTTGCGGATCGCGCTCTCCATTTTGGCCGCGCAGTTGGCACAGTCCAGTCCGTCCAGTTTCCAGGTCTTTTTCATACGGCAGGCATCCTTTCCTTCATTGATCGTGCGGGCCGGTTATGTGTATAAGCAGGATAAAGCCATTTGCCGGGCCGCCGGCTATTCGGCCACATGCTCCATCCCTTGCCCGAGAATGGTCCGCACATGCCCGTCCGCCAGGGAATAGAAGACCGTTTTACCTTCCCGGCGGTATTTGACCAATTTGCTCTGTTTAAGGGCGCGCAGCTGATGGGAAATGGCCGATTGGGTCATGTGGAGCAGCAGGGCGATGTCGTACACGCACATTTCGCTCTCGAACAGCACGTACAGGATTTTGATCCGGGTGGAATCGCCGAATATCTTGAACAGCTCGGCCAGATCGTACAGGATCTCCTCATCCGGCATCTCCCGGTTGACCTTATCCACCAGATCCCCATGCGCATGGATAAATTCCCCCCGTTCGGGTACAGTAACGGTGGAGGCGGCCATGCTCTCCATCGGGAGGGGATCGCGCTCATTCATAGTGCCACATCCAATCATATGAATTATTGTTCATATATTATTATATCTAATTTTTCCATGTTGTCAAGGGGAGTTTTAAATTTTTTTGATAGCTTGAAAATCATGCAAACACCAGGGGAAAGACCGGTGCCGAGGCCGTCAAGAGATGTACTGGCTCCCGTTCCGCATGTGCCTCGGGTTTGTTAAAAAGGGGAAAGGGGGGGTGGCTCGCAGGCTAGACTTTCGTTGCGGTATGTCCGCGCATTGGATATCCCTTTTCATTAGGACAACGTTTTATATGTGCGGACAAACTCCAACACGCCCTGCAAAAACGGGTCTGGCCTGCGCCCCCCTTTCTTTACACAAAGAAAGGGGGAAAAGAAGCGCCAGGGGGAGCCCCCCTGGACCCCCCAGGTATTTTGATTTTTAGGGCCATTGTGGGACACCACAATGGCCGGTGACCGGCCCCGGTGCCCGTCCGTATA
>ERZ856578.6134-NODE-6134-length-13888-cov-2.740497_pt1 | contig 13888 bp, 15 predicted proteins | sample MGYA00514384_ERZ856578 | MGnify/ENA primary metagenome ERZ856578 (study PRJEB29103, sample SAMN06111958) | human gut metagenome | biome: human gut; feature: ankylosing spondylitis patient; material: healthy_person | host: Homo sapiens | place: China:Hangzhou...
TCGTATAGAACATTTTGTTCCATTTTTTTTTTTTTTCAAGCAGAAGCCGGCATACGTGTTCGTTTCACGTGACTGGATTTCAGACGTTTGCTCTTCCGATTTGTGCAGGAATTCGATGAAGCCACATCATTGGCGGCATCATTGCCCAATGCAAAAGTCCTGCCGCGTCTTTCCATTATGGATGCGGCTTTACTGACCGGAAAGGCCAGCTTTGTCGTGGGGGTCGACACAGGCCTCTCGCATCTGGCTGCCGCATATGACAAACCGACCGTCCAGATCTATTGCAATATCCCCCGATGGCGGACATGTGCCGACTGGTCTGACAATATCGTCAGTCTTGGGGGGCCCGATGAAGTGCCGACACTGGCTGAAGTGAAAACAACAGTCGAAACGCTGCTTTCAAAAATCCAATAAAAAAACTGCCGCAACCCTATTGAACCGTTGCGGCAGTTTTTGTCAAAAAGAACAGCCTTACTGGGCGTACTGCCTAGTGTCAGTCGAAGCCGGTTTTGCTTGCTCGTTATTGGGTGCCGACAGTGTCGAAAGCTTTTGCAGCTGTTCGTCGCTGATATATTCGAAAACCTTGACCACTTTCTGAACACCATTGACGCCACCCGCAACTTGTGCGGCACGATTGCCTTCACGTTCGGTGACGAGTCCCATCAGGTAAACCGTTCCGCGTTCAGTCACTGTTTTCAGTGAATTCGAAAACAGATCCTTGGCATCGACGAAACTGGCGGACACCTTACCTGTAATGAACGCATCGTTGGACCGCGATGTGAAACTGGAAGGCGCCAGAATCGCGAGTTCGTTGACGACGGATTCCACATTGTCGATCCGGGAAATAGCGTTTCCGACGGCCTGTTTCATCGCCTCGTTCGGCACTTCTCCCGTCAGCAGGACTTTACGATTGAAACTGGTCACGCTGACGTGTCCCTTGTCTCCGACAATATTGGATGCCTGATTTTCACCCTTGAGATTGATCACCTTGTCTTCCGTCTGGGCTCCCAGTGTACGGCGGTCGGTTGCCGCCATCGAACCGCTGACGGTTCCACCTACCATCATGACCGGAACGCAGGCCGACAATGAACACAACATTGCACCGCCCAGTACCAGCGCAGCCAGACGATATTTCCAGACCCCTTTAATCATCGACATCCTCCCCGAATAATGCAGCATCGATTCCATCGCAAATGCAATGGATCACCAACAAATGAACTTCCTGAATCCGTGCCGTCCTGTCGTACGGCACACAAATATGCACGTCATTTTCGGTCAACATCTGTCCAATCGCACCACCACCTTTTCCGGTCAGCGCGACAACGGTCATTTCCCTGTCGTGAGCGGCCTCGATTGCATCCATGACATTGGCGGAATTTCCGGAAGTTGAAATGGCCAGCAACAAATCACCGGGCTGGCCAAAAGCCTGAACCTGTTTCGTGAACACATCCCTGAAACTGTAATCATTGCCGACCGCGGTCATAATTGACGAATCGGTCGTCAATGCCATGGCAGGCAAAGGGAGACGCTCCTTTTCGAACCGTCCGACCAGTTCCGCAGCAAAATGCTGGCAATCGGCAGCCGACCCCCCGTTACCACATGCCAGAATCTTGTTTCCCTGCGTCAGGACCGAAAACATCAGGTCGGCCGCATTCCCGATCGGATCGGCCAGCACTTCAGCCGCCTGTTTTTTCAACTCGGCACTTTCAAGAAAATGCCCTAATATTCTCTGGTTTCTCATTTAATTTCTTGTAAAAGGTTCTATTCGGCTTCAATGACATTTTTCAGCCACTGACATTTGTCACCTTCCATCGCAATCACGTCGAACCGGCAGGCTGGAGGATGCCTGTATTTCATCAGAAAATGCTTTGCCGTTTTGATCAGTCTGGACTGCTTGGCATACGAAACACTCTGGGCCGCGCCTCCGAAATCCATGTTTTTCCGTTTGCGGACTTCGACAAAGACAAGCTCATCTCCATCCTGCATGATCAGATCGATCTCGCCGAAACGGCACCGGTAATTCCGCTCAAGAAGATTTAGTCCGTTCCGAAGCAAAAATTGTAACGCATCTTCTTCAGCCTGACTTCCAATACCTTGTTTATCCGTTGAAATTTTACAGGATGAAATCACTTGCCACGCTTTCATTAACAAATCGATACAAACGACCGGATCATATTTTCCGCTTGTATTTAGCGAAGAGCTCGGGGAAAATCTGTCAATGATAGCCAAACCGGTCTGAAAAAGGAGTCACTCTTGTCCATCCAACAGTTAATGGAATCTTTATCTCATCAGAATGTTCCTGCTTCAACATTATATGTGATCGCCACTCCTATCGGAAACATCGGTGACATCAGCCTGAGGGCATTGCATATTCTTGGACTGGCCGATCTGATCGCCTGCGAAGATACGCGGACAAGCAAGCAGCTGCTTTCCGGCTATGGCCTGTCTTCCGAATTAGTGAGCGCTCACAAACATAATGAGAGGGAAGCGGCCGGCTACCTGATCGAACGCCTGAAACGGGGAGAACGTATCGCGCTTGTTTCCGATGCCGGGACGCCTGCCGTGTCCGATCCGGGCGCCAGAATCGTCGATGCCGTCAGGGAAGCAGGACTGAATGTCGTCCCTGTTCCGGGCTCTTCAGCTGCCATCACGGCACTCTCGGCTTCAGGATTACTGGATGAGCATTTCCTGTTTTACGGTTTTTTACCGACAAAAAATGCGCAGCGTAAAGACGACCTGAAAACCCTGACTGACACCCGTGCGACCCTTATTTTCTATGAAGCGCCACACCGGATTGAAGAAACCCTGAATGCACTGGCCGATATTTTCGAGCCTGCACGCCGGATCGTCATTGCACGCGAACTCACCAAGCTGTTCGAGGAAATCCATCGCTGCACAATGGCTGAAGTCATGGACTGGTTCAAAAGCGATCCAAATCATAAAAAAGGGGAATTTGTATTATTGGTCGAAGGTGCCCAACCCGTTTCCGACGACATCAATACCGAATCGCACCGCGTATTATCCATACTGATGCAAGAATTGCCTGTCAGTACCGCAGCCAGCCTTGCGGCAAAAATTACCGGTGACAAGAAAAACCGCCTTTATGAACTTGCCCTGCAATTGAAACAGGAGGAATGAATTCCTGAATATTGTCTGTAAAATAAATTTATAAACGACACCGATTGTCATAAGCGACAGCCCGGATAATCTTGAAAAACCCATTTTCGACAACCATTCGCAAGGAGACGGTTATGCATTTCAGCAACGCGGAACTCATTTATTTCAGTGCAACGGGAACCACCCGAAAAGTTGTCGAAACCATAGGCAATACCATTTCCGACATCAACAACAGGCGCAACCTTCTTTTACAGCCATATAAGGAAGAAACCGTCGTTCCGTCAGAAAACGTGGCGGTTGTCGCCATGCCGGTTTATAACGGGAGACTGCCCGTCATCTGCAGTGAGAGTCTGACCCATCTGAAAGGCAAAAATACACCGGCCATTGCCGTTGTCGTTTATGGAAACCGGGAATATGACGATGCACTCCTGGAACTGAAAAACCGGCTGGAAGCCAACGGTTTTTTTGTCGTCGGGGCAGGCGCATTCATCGCACGCCACTCCATCTTCCCGGAAGTCGCTGCCGACCGTCCGGATGACAGCGACCTGAAAGTGATTGAAGAATTCACAAAACGCTGTCTTGAAAAACTGGAAGCGCTTACTTCTCCTTCCGATCTGTCACCCCTCGATATCAAAGGCAATTTTCCCTACAAGGAAGTCAAATCTGTCCCGATGAAACCTTCCTCAGGGGACAATTGCAGTGTTTGCGGAACCTGCGCTGACATTTGCCCGGTAGAAGCGATTACCCTGACCGATGTCTCGACTTCAACTGATGAGAACCTGTGTATTTCCTGCGGCGCCTGTATCTCGGTCTGTCCCGATGAATCCAGACAATACCGTGGGGCGGATTATGAAAAATTCAGGAGCAAATTCATCGAGCGGTTCAGCCAGCGAAAAGAGCCTGAAGTGTTTGTATAAACACAATAAAAACGTAGCAAACAGACACTGGGCCAGATTCGAAAACATCTGGCCCTTCAGCCGATAAAGTGACATGCAGCTGTCCTGAAGCAATCCGGTGCATCCCTTTCACCGGATCAGGGATGAATGACCATCATCGTTTGCGTCATATATTGCATACTGGTTGCGTCCTTGCTGTTTTGCCTTGTACAAGGCAATATCGGCATGATGAAACAGTTTGTCATAAGCGGTTCCATCCGCTGGTGAAATAGCGATCCCTATGCTCAGCGTTGAATAGATCGTCTTGCCTTCGCCTGTTTCAAATGGCGTCTTGCTCCAGATTTCAGACAATCGTGCGATTTTATTGATGACCCCTGTTTCCCCGGAGCTTATCTTGCAACAGATGGCGAATTCATCCCCTCCGATCCGCGAGACAAGGTCATCTTGCCTGAAGTTTTCACGCAAACAGTCTGCCAGTGCACTCAATACCTTGTCCCCGGTCAGATGCCCATATGTATCATTAACCAGTTTGAAGTGATCACAGTCGATAATGGCAAGCATAACGCCATGTCCGTCCGTCAGGCTTCTCTGCAAGGTTTTCATGGCGCGCATCTCGAATGCACCGCGGTTCAGAAGCCCTGTCAAACCGTCAGATTGGGCCTGTTTCGTGGCGTCACCCAATCGTCTGTAGACCCAGACAGTCGCCAGCAGAGAACTGATGGCCTGAAGCGTTTCCACATCACTGCTTCCGAGGCGGGACAAAAACGGGGGCATTTCTTCCATGCGTCCGGTAATCAGGATGGCGACGACCTCATTTTCAATCACAACAGGCACGGAAATGAAGTAAGGCAGACCTAAAGTGTCACGAAGAACGGAAAAACGTCCTGGATTGTCCTCTGCCGTGACGAGTACAGCCTTCTCCGGATCAAAAAACTCTGTATCCATGACAATCGGCTGTCCCGCAAGCGCGTCTTTTTCATCCGGACTGTATCCCTGCAAGACATGTGAAACAAACTGTCCTTCCTTGTTCAACAGCAGAACCGCGGTTTTTTGCATGTTCAGCGCTGCATTGATACGTTGCGTGGCCAGCATGAAAATATCTTCCGTTGCCGTTCCCTGTCGAAGGGATACCGACAACTCTGCCAACAGGCTGAACCCGCGGCGCTTGTGTTCCAGTTCATGGCGAATGGCAATGGAACGGGTATCCAGCTCCAGTATCTTGGCCGCATTTTGCTCACATAGCTTTAAAACAGCCTCAAGCGGAATTTCCTGTGACTTGTCTGACTTGACCGCATCCGTTTCCCAGCGTATTCCGCTCTCTTTCCCCAAGGCGCTTGCCTTGCCAGTCCTGTCTTTTGAAAACACACAAAAAACACCCGTCCAGTCCAGCCCGCGGGGACGGCCACCAATCGACGAAATTTCCGCCCCGGTATAAAGGCCCAGAAGAGGAACCCGATCCTTTACAATTTCCTGGACAACATGGGCATCCTCAATGTCGATACCGCCATATCCCGCACAACGTCCGGCACAATCTATATAAACGGCGAAAACAGGTTCACGTCCATTCAGCCGTGAAAAAACACTCTCGATTCTCGGCCTCATGTAATCCAGTTCCAGAGAGCGATACATAAGCCGGAACTCGGTTCCTTCCGTCATATCCGGCTCAAACATGATAATGGCGCCCCGCTCTTTATCAATATCAAGGCAAAGCCTGCTGGCGTAATGATCTTCACTGTATTCTCCCCAACGTTCACCATGGTTGAGCCCGAACAACAGGAAAAATGGATAGTTTTCAGGTGCCACAGCAGAGTTCAACAACTCATCCATAAACTGGAGTGCGGGCTTTCCGTTAATTTCAAGAATGGCTGACCCATCCGCCTTTGTGACGGTATAGTAGGGAGAAGCAGGACGACAGCCATGAACGATAACGCTGTCCATCCGGATATCATCGGAAAAAGCCATGGAAATCACGGCATGTTTGTCCATTCCTCCCCCGGTATATTGCCGGGTTGCACTACAGGCATGATCGCCCTGAATACCTGCACCATTCACATCCGGAGAAAAACCAAGGCCCTGTTCCAGTCCTTCTACCAGCCATGTCGCCATGAGCAGGCGGACATCCCCATGCGACCGGTTTACTGCATCATAGAAAAGCAGCATTGGGGAAGAAGAAGTAACGCCAGCGTCTGAAAGACGTTTTCCAAGGCGTATGCCGGTCTCTTTTTCTCCCTGATCCAGGTCATTTTCCACCAATATCGTGCAGGCACTATCCTCAAGCCAGAAGCAGACAACACCAACCTGATCGCCAGCATAACCGAACTTGTCATTGGTAATAATTCCAACGGCTCCGCCCCCGTAAATGGGTTGGGATAGCCCGACAACCGAGATGACGCCGTCCCGAAGACTTTGCTGGTCATGGCGTGCGGTGCAAAAAAGCAAAACAAAATCGCATGGCTTGACCTGTCCTGCTTTTGAAAGCGCTTCTGACGCTGCCTGTTTTCCTGAAGCAAAACTGTCCGGATTATCGCTGTAACCGATTCCTACCCGCATTTCTGGAATTCCTTTCTCTCACGCAACTTTTTTCGGTCATTTCACCACAAAACAAATCTTTTGCCTATGATGTCGTCCTGTTTTCATAAAAAGCTTATCCATTACAGACGAAGTAAATACAGACACGGGCGAAACAACCTCCTCCAGACGTATAACGGAGAGTTTATTCAATTGCGACAGGGAGTCTTTTCAGGGAAATTGATCGTGAGACGCTTTTTAAATCTCAACCCGTGCGCCAAGCTCGATAACCCGGTTTGTCGGAATCTGGTAATAGTCTGCCGCACTGCGTGCATTGCGCGAAATCCAGATGAAGAGGTGTTCACGCCATTTGACCATCCCTGATTTTGGTGACGGGATCAACGTCTGTCTTGAAACAAAAAACGAGGTGGACATCATATCGAAGCTGTAACCGTGTTCCTGACACAGTTCGAGCACTTTTGGAATGTCCGGTTCGTTTTTGAAACCGTAATGTACGTCGATCTGATAGCACTGATGGCTCAGTTCCCTGATCTGTACACGTTCCCAGCGAGGAACCCAGGGCACTTCTTCCGTATGAATGGTCAGGAAAAAGACCCGTTCGTGCAAAACCTTGTTATGGGAAAGATTGTGCAGCAATGCCTGCGGAACACCGTCGTTTTCACCTCGAAGGAAAACAGCCGTTCCCTTGACGCGCTGTGGCGGTGAAAAGAACAGTGACTGCAAAAAGGAATCCAGTGGAATGGCATGGCGTTTCTAGGTGTCCCCAACCAATTTTCTGCCGCGCCGCCATGTCAGCATCAGGATATAGAGCGCACCACCCAGTGCGAGCGTGAACCATCCTCCGCTCATGATCTTTAAAACGTTGGAAGAAAAGAGAAAAATGTCGACGAAGAAAAAACCCGCCGAAATCAGCAGGCACGGAAAGAGTTTCCATTTCCAGTGATAATGCATCACGAAAAACAGCAACACAGTCGTAATCGTCATCGTTCCGGTCACAGCAATACCGTATGCCCCGGCCAGATTGTCGGAAGAGCCGAATCCGATAATTGCCAGCAAAACCGCTATCATCTGAAGCCAGTTTACAGTCGGCATATAGATCTGGCCGATTTCAGAAGCGGATGTGTGGATAATTTTCATTCTGGGAAACAATCCCAGACCGATTGCCTGACGGGTAATGGAAAAAGCGCCTGAAATGGTCGCCTGAGATGCAACCACAACCGCAATGGTTGAAATGAAAACCAGCGGATAAATGCTCCATGAACCGAGTTGCTGGAAAAACGGGTTGGAAATGGCCGCCGGATTGGAAAGCAACAAGCCACCCTGACCAAGATAATTCAATGAAAGGGCAGGAAAAATGAGCATGAACCATGCCCGGCGAATCGGGCCGGCCCCGAAATGACCCATATCGGCATATAAAGCCTCGGCTCCGGTAAAAGCCAGAACGATCGCACCCAGCGCAACGAAGGCGACTGTTGCGTTATTGTGGACGAATACCCAGGCATTGACCGGATTCAGTGCAACCAGAATCTGCGGCGATTCGATAATATTGGCGATCCCCATTGCGGCAAGTGCGAGAAACCAGATCACCATGACCGGTCCGACAAATTTGCCGATACCGGCCGTACCGGTCGATTGAACGGCATAAAGCACCACCAGAATGGCAATGGCAATCGGAACAATATAGGGTTTGAAAAAAGGAGTGGCGACCTCAAGACCTTCCGTTGCCGAAAGCACTGAAATGGCGGGTGTAATCACACTGTCGCCGTAGAAAAGGGCGGCTCCGAAAACCCCGAGCATCAAGAGAGGCAAGTGCCATTTCGACTTGTCGGGAAGGGACTTGTGTGCCAGAGAAACCAGCGCCAATATGCCGCCTTCGCCCCGGTTGTCGGCCCGCAGCATCATATAGACATACTTTAAGCCGACGACAAGAATCAGCCCCCAGATAATCAGTGAAATAATCCCGATAATATTTTCCGGAATCAGGGCAAGACCGTGCTCTTCAATGAAAACAGCTTTCATTGTATAAAGGGGGCTGGTCCCGATATCGCCGTAAACGATCCCGATCGCGGCGATCGTCATTGCGGCCATGCCATGTTTTTCCGGTTTTATCGCCAATTCCGTACCTGATCCTTACTGTAACGTTCGCACGATAGGATAAACTCGCACGAAATGCAAATTAATACAGTCTATTTTTATTTAAATATACATGAATGTATCCTATTTGCTGTAAAACACGACATCATTATTATGTTTGCGCAAGTGAGCAGCGCATGATATTTTTAAAGTTTTCCGGCTGAATCAAATTCAGTACGGCATGATTATTTCACCCATTTTTATTCCACCATGGCTCAATACGTTTATACGATGAACCGTGTCGGCAAGATTGTGCCGCCGAAACGTCAGATTCTGAAAGATATCTCACTCTCCTTTTTTCCCGGTGCCAAAATCGGTGTACTGGGTCTGAATGGCTCGGGCAAATCAACCCTCCTGAAAATCATGGCGGGTCTTGATCAGGAAATAATCGGCGAAGCCGTTCCGATGGCTGGCCTTAAAATCGGTTATCTGCCGCAGGAACCACTGCTCGATCCGGAGCAGACCGTCAGGGAAGCCGTTGAAGGCGGACTCGGTGAAATAATCGAGGCACAGCAAAAACTGGATGCCGTCTATGCTGCCTATGCCGAACCCGATGCCGACTTCGACGCATTGGCCAGCGAACAGGCAAAACTGGAAGCGATTATCGCTGCCGCGGATGGCAGCAAAATCGAGCAGCAGATGGAAATGGCAGCAGACGCATTGCGCCTGCCTCCTTGGGATTCAAAAATCAGAATTCTGTCCGGTGGTGAAAAACGCCGTGTCGCCCTTTGCCGCCTCCTCCTGTCACAACCGGACATGCTGTTGCTTGACGAACCGACCAATCATCTCGACGCCGAGTCCGTCGAATGGCTTGAACAATTCCTCCACCGTTTCCCGGGTACGGTCGTTGCCATTACCCATGACCGGTATTTCCTCGACAATGCCGCCGAATGGATTCTGGAACTCGACCGGGGACAGGGTATTCCATGGAAAGGCAACTACAGTTCATGGCTTGACCAGAAAAACATCCGTTTGAAGCAGGAAGAACAAAAAGAATCAGCACGTCAGAAAACGATTGCCAAGGAACTGGAATGGGTCAGGCAAAACCCGAAAGGGCGGCAGGCGAAAAGCAAGGCCCGTCTTTCACGTTTCAATGAACTCTCCGAATACGAATACCAGAAACGGAATGAAACGCAGGAAATCTTCATTCCCGTGGCTGAAAGGCTGGGCAATGACGTCATCGAATTCAAAAACGTCAGCAAGAGTTTCGGGGACCGCCTGTTGATCGACAATCTGAGTTTCATTATTCCTGCGGGTGCCATCGTCGGCGTCATCGGCCCGAACGGAGCCGGTAAATCGACATTCTTCAAAATGATTACCGGAACAGAAAAACCGGATCAGGGAGAAATACTGATCGGCAAAACGGCGAAAATATCGATGGTCGACCAGTCGCGGGAAACGCTTGAAAATGAAAAAACCGTTTTTGAAGACATCAGCAACGGTTCCGACCTGATTACCGTCGGACGTTTCGAAATGCCTGCCCGCGCCTATCTGGGACGCTTCAACTTCAAGGGAAGCGACCAGCAAAAGAAAGTAGGCCATCTCTCGGGAGGCGAAAGAGGCCGTTTGCATCTGGCCAAAACACTCATGATGGGTGGAAATGTCCTGCTTCTGGACGAACCATCAAACGATCTGGATGTCGAAACATTGCGTGCGCTGGAAGACGCCCTGCTCGAGTTTGCCGGCAGTGTCATCGTGATTTCCCATGACCGCTGGTTCCTTGACCGTATCGCGACGCATATCATTGCTTTCGAAGGTGATTCGCAGGTGACATTCTTCGAAGGCAATTATCAGGAGTATGAGGAAGACAAGAAAAAACGTCTGGGTGAAGAGGGGGCAAAACCGAAACGGATTCGTTACAAACCCGTGACGCGTTAAATTTAAGCAACTGTCAATTGTAAAACTTTGCTGCTTTTGCAGGCACTGGATTACAATACAAGATTATTCTTTGAAATCAGAACATACCGTGTCCAATATAGTCGAAATTCGCGATCTGGTTTTCGGTTACGGAGACCGCGAGATCCTCTCTGGCATTTTCCACGTGGAAAAGTAATTGCCATCATGGGTGGTTCCGGCTCGGGAAAAACGACTATATTGCGCCTGATCGGTGGCCAGTTGCTTGCCAGGGCGGGACAGGTTATGGTCGATGGAGAGGAAGTCAATGGCCTTGATACGGCTGAACTGTACAAATTGCGTCGTAAAATGGGGATGCTGTTTCAATATGGCGCACTCTTTACTGATTTGTCCGTTTTTGAAAATGTAGCCTTTCCCCTGCGGGAACAGACCGACCTGCCCGAAGAACTGATCCGGGATCTCGTCCTGATGAAGCTGAATGCGGTCGGACTGCGCAATGCAGCCCAACTGGAACCGGGTGAAATTTCCGGTGGTATGGCCCGACGTGTCGCACTGGCGCGTGCCATTGCACTTGATCCCCAGCTTATTCTTTATGATGAACCGTTTGCCGGTCTGGACCCTATCTCGATGGGTGTCACGGCAAACCTGATCCGCAAGTTAAACGACGCACTTCATTCGACGTCCGTTCTGGTGTCACACGATGTCACGGAATCATTCTCCATTGCCGACTACGTTTATTTCATCTCTTCAGGAAAAATCGTGGCAGAAGGCACACCGGCTGAAATGATGGAATCGGCCGATCCTTATGTACGGCAATTCGTCCATGCCGAAACCGACGGTCCGGTTCCTTTCCATTACCCGGGTCCCTCTTTTGCAGAGGACCTCGGACTGGAGAAAGCATCATGAGCAATTTCGTCAGCAATCTGGGGTACAAGACACGAAAACTGATCGACAACATCGGTTACGCCACCCGCATTTTCGCGACAATGTTTAAGGCACTCCCCCAGATTTTGAAACGGCCGCGGCTCATTACTGACCAAATTTTTTTCATCGGTAACAAATCGCTCCTGATTATCTGTGTATCCGGCCTGTTCGTCGGTTTCGTTCTCGGGCTTCAGGGCTATTACATCCTGATCCGTTACGGTTCCGAACAGGCTTTGGGGGTTATGGTTGCGCTTTCACTCACACGTGAACTGGGGCCTGTCGTAACGGCCCTGCTTTATGCAGGACGTGCCGGAACCTCGCTGACAGCCGAAATAGGATTGATGAAAGCCGGGGAACAGCTGGCTGCCATGGACATGATGGCCGTCAATCCGGTAGATCGCATTCTTGCTCCACGCTTCTGGGCCGGTATTATCTCAATGCCCTTGCTGGCGACCCTGTTCAGTGCAGCCGGTGTGATCGGCGGCTACATTGTCGGTGTCGTATTGATCGGGGTGGACGATGGTGCTTTCTGGTCACAAATGCAGCAGGGTGTCGATATATGGAACGATATCGGTAATGGTGTGATCAAAAGTCTTGTATTCGGTTTTGCCGTCACCTTCATGGCCCTGTTTCAGGGATACGAAGCCCGGCCGACTCCTGAAGGTGTTTCAAGCGCGACAACAAGAACTGTTGTGTACTCGTCTTTACTTGTTTTGTGGCTGGATTTCATCATGACAGCCTTAATGTTTAACTAATTTTTAATCGGCGCTTACGAATAAAACACATTCAACCTATAATAAGTTTTATTGAAAGCGCGGAGCATCGATAGAGGGTTTGTTCATGCAACGTAAACCATTGGATATCTGGGTCGGTTTTTTTGTTTTGCTGGGAGCGGCAGCCTTGATGTTTCTTGCCCTGAAAGCAGGTAACATGAGCTCGCTTTCCTTTGACAAAACGTACACTGTCTCTTCCCGATTCGATAACATCGGCGGACTGAAGCCACGCGCGCCAGTCAAAAGCGCCGGTGTTGTTGTCGGCCGGGTCGGCGATATCTCGTTTGACGATCAGGATTATCGTGCACTCGTGACACTTCAATTGCAGGAAAAATACAAATTTCCGAAAGACAGCAGTGCAAAAATTTTGACATCCGGCCTGTTGGGTGAGCAATACATCGGCATTGAACCCGGCGGTGATGAAACATATCTTGCATCAGGCGATCAAATCCAGATGACGCAATCCGCGATCGTTCTGGAAAACCTGATCAGCCAGTTTATTTACAGTAAGGCTACAGAATAAGGGTAACCTAAATGAGTTATTTGAAACGACTTGCCAAGCCCGCAGTTGCCATTATGGCTTCTGTCTGCATCATGACGGGTTGTGCCACCAAAAACCCGAACGACCCGTTTGAAAACTACAACCGGGTCATGTTCAACGTCAATGAAGCTTTCGACCATACGGCGTTCAAGCCTTTGGCCATGCTTTACGACACTGTCATGCCCGACTTTGCCCAGACAATAGTGACCAATTTCTTCGGCAACATCAACGACGTCTGGTATGCATTCAACAATCTGCTGCAGGGTCAGGGTGAAAAAGGGATGACCGATGTCGCCCGTGTGATGGTTAACTCCGTTTTCGGACTCGGCGGCGTCATTGACGTCGCATCGAATCTCAATATGCCGAAATATCGTGCCGATTTCGGCCAGACTCTCGGTGTATGGGGTATGGAAGCAGGTCCTTACGTTGTTTTGCCTCTCATTGGACCATCTACCTTGCGTGACACAATTGCACTCCCTGCCGAATGGTATGGCGATGCATGGAGCTATGTCGACAATGTCCGGCTTCGTAATGCCGGTCTTATCGTGAGAGCCGTCAATTACCGTGCCGCCTTGCTGGATGCGTCTTCTCTTGTCGACGATGCCGCTCTCGACAAATATGAATTCATGCGCGACGCATATCTCCAGCGTCGTTACAAGCAGGTTCATGGTGAAGCGGCCGATACCAGCGATGAATGGGTTGAATTGACTTCCGCCGATCCGGCTCTGAAATCCGATACTGACGCTGAACAAACCGAAGCGATTGTCAAACCGGTCGTAACGGAAAACAAGGCTGATTCTGCTATCGTCAAACCGCTTATATCCGAAAACATGACTGACTCTGCCATCGTCAAGCCAGTGCTGTCAGAAAACAAGGCTGAACAGGTCATTGTCAAACCGGTCATCAGCAAAAACGAAACGCTTATCGATGTATCACAGAATGAATCCGGCAAAACGGATTCAGTTATTTAAGTATTGTATTCATTATTATTTTTTATAACCCAAAATGAAAATCCTGAAAAACTGGTTTGTCCTCCTGATGGCTGTTTGCGTATTGGGCTTTTCCGCATCCGCCCATGCGATGGAAGCTCCTGATGCACTGATCAAACGTATCAGCAAGGA
>ERZ856578.6141-NODE-6141-length-13868-cov-8.249221_pt1 | contig 13868 bp, 12 predicted proteins | sample MGYA00514384_ERZ856578 | MGnify/ENA primary metagenome ERZ856578 (study PRJEB29103, sample SAMN06111958) | human gut metagenome | biome: human gut; feature: ankylosing spondylitis patient; material: healthy_person | host: Homo sapiens | place: China:Hangzhou...
GTCATGTCCGTGACAACGCTCTCGCTGGGCGTGCGCTCGTCGAAGCAGTACAGATAATGGTCGCCGGTAATGCACGCGTTTTTCACAACGGCCCATTTCTTGCTGTCCAGCTTGCCCTTTTCCCACTGCGCCGCCGCAAACGCCGTCAGCGCTTCGCAAATCTCCGCCTTTTTCGGGTCGTTGTCCATCGGAGAAAACAGGATCGCGGTGTCGTTCATCGCCACCATCACGATTTTGTAGCGGCAGATGGGCTTGATAAAGTTCAGCATGGGAAGCTCTTCGTCGCCGGCCTGCAGCCCGTGCCATTGGTCGCCCTCGTAAAAGCGGTGGCACTTTTCCGCCTGCGTATACATGTTCGTCCGGTTGTGATGGTCCTTGCCCGCCTGATACCTGCGCCAGATATCCGTACATTCCTTTTCCCGCATCATTCAATCACCTTCTGTCCTTTCTCTGTCCCGTCGTATGCGTCGATGTTCGCCAGAATCGCGTCATATTTGTCCGCGCGCCATCCCTGCGCCCCCGCGGGCGCAGCCGCGGGCCCGGCTGCGGTCTGCTGTGCAAAGCCGCCGCGGGCTGCCCCGGCCGCCTCCGCCCGCGGGGCTTCGCCGTCCCGCGGGCCGCCGTGCCTGGGCCGCCCCGCTCCCGTTCGGCCGCGTTCCGCTGTGCAAAACCCGCGCTCGAAAACGCTTTCCTTTTCGCCGCCTCCCCCGTTTCGCAGAGGCAGGCACCGCCGCGCCCCGCCGTTTCGCCGCGCGAAGCCGCCGTCCCGCAGCCCGAGGCGGTAGCAGTATACGCACAGCACCGCCATGCCGCATACCGCAAGCGCCAGAACAAACGTTAAAAGATCAGATAACACGATATTTCCCTCCTTGCCCCAGCGGTCCCGCCGTGGGCTTTTTCATGTTGAAATCATCCCGCAGGATGTCGTGGACTGCAGCCTCGGGCGCATGCGCCGCCGTGCTCCAGTAGGTGCAGAAGCCGCGCAAAGCGTCCGGTGCGTGAGTCAGCTCGTGGGGCGTGACCGCCGCGTCCTCCGGCTTCCGTTCGTCGTGCCGCAGGGCGGGCAGCGTGCGGATCAGGTTTGCGCAGGTGTCGAAGATGCGCAGCCGCGGCAAAGCCGGGCCGGACGCCTGCGGCGCTTCCGCCTCCGTTTCGCTGCACGAAGCCGGGCCGGACGTTCGCAGGCGGAGCGTTTGCGCGGCTTCGCCGCCCCGCGCCTCCTCGTCTTCAACTCGGTTTTGCACGCAAAACCGGCGCACGCGGTCGCGGGCTTGCGCCCGCGTGGCTTCGCCACCCCGCGCCTCCTCGTTTTCAACTCGGTTTTGCACGCAAAACCGGCGCGCGCGGTCGCGGGCTTGCGCCCGCGCGGCTTCGCCGCCCCGCGCCTGTCCGCCCGGCCCCGGCGCCAGAAATTCCCGCACCGCCAGCCATCCGGCCACACGGCTGTTGCCCGTCTTTGTAAGCGGCACGCCGTTCTCCAAAAACAGCTCCGCCGCACTTTTTCCCGTGTCCTGCCTGCGGTTCCACAGGTCCGGCGGAGCCAGCCAGGCCTGCACCTCGTCGCCGCCGTTCACCTCCAGCAGCCGCCGCGCCGCCGCGCTGATGATATGTCCCTGGCCGTTTTCCCCTTTTCCGTTGTCCCGTCCCTCGTACAGCTCCCGGTACACAACGGCGCGCCCCTGCTCGTCCACAGCCACCCAAAGCGCCGCCAGCATGTCCATGCCGTAATCCAGCGTCACATAGCGCCGCCAGTGCGCCGGGATGCCGTGCGGCCTGCACACATGCACATTGCGGTCAAATTCCGCGAAATACTGGCCCTCGAAAATGTCCCATTGGCCCAGCAGCCACGCCCGGCGCTGTTCCTCCGGCAGATTTTCCAGCATGCGCACATAGTCCGGGTCGTGCGCCATCAGGGCATGGTTGTCGTACACATTGGCGGCGATAAACACATAGTCTTCGGGATGCTCCGCCTTTTTGTACCGCCTGTCGATGAACAGCCGCTTCACCCAGGCGTGCCCCACGCCGCCGGGGTTGCAGGTCAGATAAAAGCGCTTTGGGAAGTCGTTGGCGCCGCGCAGGCATGCCGTCAGCGTGGTGAACTGGAACTCCGTGAACTGCGTGGCCTCGTCCATAAAAATAACGTCGTACTCCTGCCCCTGGTATTGCAGCACGTCGCTCTCGCTGCTGCAATAACCGAATACGATGCGGCTGCCGCCGGGGAACGTGAAGGATTTGTCCGCGTCCCGGTACCGGGCAATGCCCGCAAGGTCCGCCGTCATCGGCAGGATATGGTTTTCCCGCAGCTCCGGGAACGTGCGGCGCACGATCAAAATGCCGGCGCCCGGGTAAGACAGCGCCAGCCCGGCGGCTTTTTTGCGCACCGCCCAGCTTTTGCCGCCGCCGCGCGCCCCGCCGTATGCGATAAAGCGTGCGCGCGCCTTAAAAAATTCGATCTGCCTCGGGTTCGGCTTCCCGATGTCCCATTGCATCAGCCCATCAGCTCCCGTACTTCTTTTGACATTACGACCTGTACCGCGGCGCCGCCGTTCCCTTCGATGGGCTGCGAGGCCTTGCCGTATACGCGGTCCAGTATGGTCTTTGCCGCGTCCATCCGCTGGGGCAGCGTGGCGTTTTCGTCGTCCACGGTCCGCACCAGCATCTGTACGGCCGCGCGCGCCGCCGCCTGCAGCAGCTCCTGCGCGCTCTGTGCACAGGCGGCGTCAGCGTCCGGCGCGGGGGAGCGCCGCGCCTGCCTCCCTTCGGCCGCGTCCCGCTGCGGCGAAGCCGGAACGGGCGCGTGCGGCCCTTCCGCCTTTTGGGTTTGCCGCGCAAGCTCGGGCGCGGCATTTCGCTGCGCGAGATCCCCCTGTGCGGCCGTCTGCTTCGCGGCCCCGGCTTCGCCGCCCCGCACCGCTGTTTTGCTGTTGTCGCTTTTTGCAGTTTTCGCGCTCGTATGCTCGCCTCCTCGTTTTCAACTCGGTTTTTGCTGCGCAAAAACCGGCGCAGCCGGTTACCGGCCCCACTGGGGCCGCTATTTTGCCGTCCCCGTCACGGCTCCGCCGCGCCAGGCCCCCCAACGGCAAAACCCCGGCCCTCCTCGTTTTCAACTCGGTTTTTGCTGCGCAAAAACCGGCGGGCGCGTCCCCCCCGCTTTCGGACGGCGGGGCGTTGACAAAGTCCGAAAATATCATTTTGTGTGCGTCGTCTTGTCATCCGCCCCGCTCACCCTATCCCCATTGTACGCTCCCGCACGTCCGGTTTTCCGGAATCGGCCAAAAGAAAAAGCCGCAGCGGAAAACCGCTGCGGCTGTGAACACGCTATATATGAGCTGTAAAAAAACAAACGTGAATCCTATTTCATTCCCTATTGCCTTTTTCCTTTTAAAACGTTTCCGAAGCCAAATGACGATACGGCTCCATGGCGAAACGAACATGTACAGCTAACTTCCTATAAGCCGGAATAAGGTATTTTTTCAAAACAATACGGCCCGTTTTTCTTTTGGCAACACCGCACAATTCACGGCTGATGCCTTAAGCGTCGCCTCGCTTGCAGATTTTCCGGCAACTGTCACAAAAATCCGCCGGCGCGATTCGACACTTAGAATTGTGCGGTGTTACCTTTTATTTTTATACCGGATATCAAATCCAGCACTCCGTAAATCACTCCCGGCACCGCAAGCAGATAAAACAGCTCCCCGGTAGAAAAACGCATAACAGTATTGAATGTGTATTTATTTGCCAAGATTTCCTGAAAAGATACTGTAATGGAAGGATGAACCCCCGTGTCAACACGAATCTGGTTTGTCCCTATTGGAAATTCAAAAACATAATACCTTCCATACTGCTTTCCCCTTACGCATCTCTCCGCGCTGAAGACGCCGTCCGCTTTGTATGAATAAAAAGCCAGAAACTCCCCCGGGTCATAAGAAAAATCACAATCGACATACAGATTATATATATTCTCTGTAATCCAAAGCTGTGTATCGTCCGTGGCGTTTACCATCGTCATATCATCAAGCTGCTCAACGCCATACTGTTCAAAATCATTTAAGGTCAGATTCCGCTGTGCGTATCGTCCATTTTGGAACCCGTAAAAAACCCACAGGCCCGCGCAAAGCTTAAAACCCAGAAACAAAATCACACAGACCGCATAACAAAGGAGCAGACCTTTAGCGCTCTCCAGCCGTGTGGAGCGCAGCGGGCACAAAATATTTTTCTTTCTTTTCATCAAACCACCTGCATCGGAACGTTCTGTTCTGTAATTTTGTATAGTGTCCCCTCCGTCATACCATCTGAAAACAGATGCGAATAGCTTTCTCTGAATTCCTCATCGGGTCTCACAACATATACATAATCAAAATATTCCGTCATCAGGCGGGCATATAGCTGAGGCGAAGCAATGTTATAATACCGTCTGTCGCTGCCAGCCTCAAGCTTTTCTCTAAAGCTGATTGTAAAATCAATTCCGGTGCCTTTTGTATCCTGATTACAGATGGCCGGCAGCAGATGATACCCGTACTTTATATATTCCCATGTATACTGGTCCGGAAGAACAAGGTATACTTTATCGTCCTTTTCAATACTGCCCTTGATTTGCCGTACATACTGTTCTGTTTCCATATACTCCAGATAGGGCGTATCCGGTGCATCGATGGATGTATAATCAAGGCCTGTTTTTCCGATCAACAGTAAAGTAACCAGCGAAACCGCACAGAACACGGTCTGCTTACCGCGCCTTCCGTTTTCACCTGTCACGGCAAGAAGTATAATTGTATATACCCACAGGAAATAATAGCTGCTCATGTAACGGGGATACTCTATCATATCGTCCCGGTAATATGAAATAAAATAGCTGATGACAGCACAGTATACATAACAGCCAACCGCAATTCCCGACAACACGCACAAAGCCCGAAGCCGCTTCCCTCTTGAGGATAAAACGGAAACCAACGCTCCTGCGGCAACCAGCACCGCAGCAAAGTACCGATCCGGCATAAAAAGGTTGCTCTTCTCCAGCAAAAAGGCCTTGCGCATCGTTTCCATTACAGCGTTATAACGCTCAGAGCGAAGCGGAGGAACCAAAATAGAGAGTACATTCTGGTCAATGGTCTCGTCTACCCTGACGAGCTCTTCCTGCTCCTGTAAATAGGCCGGGTCCTGAAGGACGACCGGCTGCGCCGGGGCGAGTTCAAACGCGCTGAGGTGAACAAACCAGGAGCCATACGCAAGAACAACAACCAGAAGCATGAGCGCACCGTTTTTCACTGTTTCCGTCAGCCGCTTTCCCGCCCGCGCGTCGAACGCCGCAAGGCACAGTATCACGCATACCGCGAGCAAAGCAAAAAACACACCTGTATTTTTCATGTTTACAAGAAAAACGAGAGGCAGCAAATACCATTTTTTTGCCGGGCTGCTCAAATACAGCGCTATGGCCGATAAAAAAACCACAGCTATGTTAAAATCAACCATGGCCGTGCCATAAGCATACAGCAGAGATTCGTAATTCAACAATTCCTTATGTGCCACACACATGAACGGAGAAAGCAACAATAATACATATGTCACGACTGCAAAAGGCAGACTGCCGCTTTTGCGGTATGCAAGTTCGGCTACCGCCGAAAACACCGCGAAGAATAAGAACGCATAAGAAAGCAACAGGATATACGGCTGAAAATCCACTGAGAAAAAATTAAAAAAATAATTCAACAGGGCATTTGAGGGTGGCAGATGATTGTGCAGCGGCGTGGGCCAAATGGAGTACAGGCGGTCTAAAAGCTTTGTGGCTTTCGCCGAAGTTCCCCAAAAAGCCAGTTCATCCCAATAATAGAACAGCGGATTGCTAATGGAAAATATAACGGTAAAAACAAGACAGGATAAATTGTTCAAAAGGACAAATGGGTTAAAGTATTCTTTTAGCCCGCATACAGCAGCCAGAGAGCGCTTTTGAGAACGGCTTTTTTTCACAGCTGCAAGCAGTAATAGAAGTATTCCGATAAATATACCCGCGGCCGCCGGTAAAAGCAAATTAAAAATACCGCCGATATAGAGAAAAGAGAGAACGCCCATGAGCGCGATGAGGTAGCTTTCCGCGCCGTCAAGGCCAAATTTGGCTTTGAGCAGCATCCCGCACACATTCAAAAAAATAACCGGCAGCAAAACTTCCATTATAGCCATACCCATGCCCTCCACAGTATGGGCCTCCTTATCCAAAAGTGTACCTTTTGCAAATTATACATGTCTATACGATAGCATAAACAGCGGCTGTTTTCAAGGATACAGCCGTTGTTTTGACACCTCATTGGGCCTTGCAAAAAAGCACGGATGGGTCTTCTGTTTTCAGCCCGTCTGTCAAATTCATTTAGAATGACTGCCATACTGCTTCATCCGGCCACTCGGGTGTTGATGGCTCCCAACCATGCTTTTGTACAAAGCTTTCCCCTTTTGAAATGTTGTCGAAGAAAAATGACGATACATCTCAATGGCAAACCGGGCATATACAGCTAAATTTATATAAGCCAAAATATTGAAACCTGGAAGAAGTGAAAGTTCAGTTAACACGGCAACATATACAGAACATTCAATAAAAAGGTATGTAAGAATCCATTTTCCAAGCTCTCGATAGAGAATATAGTATAGGAGCAAAAGAATCGTCGCACAGAATCCATACCGCTCATGCATGGAAGGCAAAAACATAATGCATGTATAAACCGAAAAGATACTGAATAATAAATATCCTTTTGCATCCAAATCCCAATTTTTAACCAGAAAAAACAGCACAGCGCCGCCCAACAGAGCAAGCGTAAACAGAATCCCCGCCAACCGGCAGTAGTTGTATATGTCGGCGATATGTATATTGATCTGATACTCCATCCCGCTTAAAAAAGAGTAGACATTTGGCATATTAAGCGTCAGAATTCGATAGGTGCCGGTCTGGCTGAAATACACCTGGAAAGGCTCCAGCAGCGCGGCGGGCCCCACTACTGTCCACCGGGCCAGAATCACCGGAAAACCGGTTGCGAGGAGCGTGCCGGGAATCAGCAAAAAATACAAAACGGAAAAATTTTTTCGATGTATGTAAAGGAGAAACAGAACAGGCAGCAAAAAAACAGCCTGCAATTTAAAGCTGAACGCCAGCCCGTACCAGATGAACGCAGAAAAATAGCGTTCCCGCCAAAAAAAGGCAAGGCAAAATAGCAGGCATGAAACATACATAAAATCACATTGCGCCCACACTGCGGCATTCAACAATACCGTGGGACAAAACAGCAGTGCAATTGCCGTTGCGCCGGCATAGAAGCGCCGCGATGAAAGCGGGACAGACGGTGAATCAGCCAAAAGCGTCCAAACCAAAAACGCGCCGCCCGCCGCGCCTATATAGTCAAACAGTAAGGAGAGCAGTTTTACGGCAATCATGGGGTTCGGGATGTACGAGAATACCGCAAGCAAAAAACGGTATAAATAATTGTAATCGCCAATTTCGTTTTTCAATGCCGTCATCCCGCCCGATGCGCGGATCTCCTCATACCAGGGCCGTAAAAAATCCAGAAAATCGTTCGACCCATAAGGGAGCAGCACCCAGCGCAATAGCATGGAAAAAAACAGCAATGTGAAAAATCCAATTTTCGCCATGTGCTTTTGAAGCAATTCCAGTATTCCTTTTTCAAGCTTTGTCAAGTCCTTGCATCCCTTTCCTGTCACAATGTAAAACCAAAATTCAGTTTTTATGGATGCGCATGCGAAAGCGCTCCGCCAATTGAGCACCGTCCGGCTTGTCACGCCATTGCGACAATAAAAATATTACGTTGTATATCATAAATGGAACCGCAATCATCGCACGGCGGGGCGCATTCTCAAATATCAGAAGATAGAGCATCGTTCCGAAAACGAAAAGGTTGGGAATAAATGTAAAATTTATTTTCTTCCGAAACAGTGCAACGCCCGCGCTCAGGATATTCGCAGCATATAAAAACAGCATATAAATGGTGCTGTAAGCGCGTATCAGCTGTGTGGGGAAAAATTGCGGCTGTGTTATATAAACCGTCCAGTTTGACTCAAGCGGCCACAGCAGATACTCGCTGCTCTCGAACATGCTGTTGTTCCAGGCAAACAGAAGTTTATTGCGGAGCAATTCCAGAAATTCAGAAAAAGAGTACGACCGGTAATTCTCAAAGATGCGCTTCCAAATTGCAGCCGAACGTTCTTCCATTGTCGGGAACGCAGCCGCAAAAGCAGTATCTTTATAAATTTCCGTGTCGCCGCCCTTGTCATGGCTTCCAAACAAAACCCAGAGATTCCACGGCGCGCCGATTTCATCGCTTCTGGTAAAATCTATGATACCGCTGTATCGGTACCATGCTGTAAAAGCGAATAAAAAAAGGAAAAAGCCAAGGAATAATAAAGCAAGGTTTTTCCATCGATGCACATGCCTGCCCAAAAGCAGATCGAGCACGATCACAACAAACCCAATGGCCGCTGTTATCTTCATTTGCACACCAACAGAAAGCAGCAGCCCGGCAAGGAAACCGCGCCATCCCTTTGGAGCGGCGGAAAATTTGTTGCTTAAGTAACAATAAACCCCGCCTGCCGTAAAAGGCAAAACCCAAAGATCGGTATAAAAATTCGGGATACTGAAAACAAAGGGCAGGAAGGCATAGCATAAAAGCAGTGTAAACAGCGCATAGCTGTTTTTCTTAAATACAATTTTAATGCAAAGGCATACCAGAAGTATGGTCACGGCCACCGCCAAAGAGGTCATAACAATTGCCGGCAAATGTCCCTCTTCTGTACTTGCGGGGAGCCCCGTTTTCCCGCCAAAGGCGTACACACCTGCATAAAGCATCAACAGGCCAATGTTGTTGGGGTACCGGCAGAAATAGTCATTGTTCGTATAAAGCCCAAGCCCGGGATAATGCATCGCGTCAATGCGCGGATTGGCTTCATTCAGCTTTCCATCACGCAATAAGTCGGCAACGGAAGCAAAAATAATGTCTGTATCTCCCGGCAGATGAATTCGCATTTCATATGCCAGATAAATGCTCACTGCAAAAGCGGAACCCAGCAATAAAACAAACAGGGCATTGAATTTCTTTGCAGAGAGCCGGTCGATTGGGTCCGCCAGCCTGCCGCCAACAATCAGGAACAGCAGCAGGCATAGCAGCGCGGTGCAGTTGACGAGGATACTGTAAGTGGATGAAACAAGAAGCCCCAGAATGCAGAGCAGAGCAAAAAATAATACTGAAAATATCATTTTCAGTTTCTTACAAATCGTATCTGTACATACAGTGTTGTTGCTTTCATACTGCGTATTTCCGGATATGTTTCCCACAGCATGGCCCTCCTTATCAAAAAGTGTACCTTTTTGTAAGGCCCGATGCGGCAGCCAAAACAACAACTATAATCTTGAAAAGAGTCGTTTTTTATGCTATCGTAATACTAAAAGATGTTTGTATGTAATTTACAAAAAGGTACACTTTTTTGTAAAAAGGTATCTGTTACAACAATCGGACATTTTCGTAAATCTCTGCCCGGTAGCGGAACGTGGACAACGGCATTTTGCACATTCGGGCCGCCGCCGTACCTGTAAGCGCACCGCTTTTCCATTGCTGGTATGCCTGATGAAAACCGTCCGGCAGCGGTTTGGGCGGCCGGCCGAACCGAATCCCCCTGGCCTTTGCCGCCGCAATTCCCTCTGCCTGCCGCTGGCGGATATTGGTGCGCTCGTTTTCCGCTACAAAGGACAGCACCTGCAGCACAATGTCGCTGAGGAAAGTACCCAGCAAATCCTTTCCCCTCCGGGTGTCCAGCAGGGGCATATCCAGCACCACAATATCAATGCCTTTTTCTTTGGTGAGGAACCGCCATTGCTCCAAAATTTCTGTATAGTTGCGCCCCAGACGGTCGATGCTCTTGATATAGAGCAGATCGTCTTTTTTTATTTTTCGGAGCAGCTTTTTATACTGCGGGCGGTCAAAATCCTTGCCCGACTGTTTGTCCTTATAAATATTTCTGTCCGGCACCCCGACTTCCCGCATGGCGATGACCTGCCGTTCTTCGTTCTGTTCTCTGGTTGAAACCCGGATATATCCATAAATCCTGTTGTCTATATCAGCTTCCTCCCTTCATCTACTCCAATATATAAATTACGGCAGGGCGCCGCAACGAGGCCCTGCCGTGCCTGTTTTTTGTCAGCGCGGTTTCGCCTGCGGCGAAACCGCGCGTCCGGTCATCGGCCCCGCCTTTTGGGTTTGCCGCGCAAAATCAGGCGCGGCATTTCGCTGCGCGAAACCACCCTGTGCGGTTGTCCGCTTCGCAGCCATGACTTCGTCACCCCGCACCGATGTTTTAGCCTGCCCCGCTTTCGCTCTGCTCAGTCACAGCCCCACGGCCCTTCTCAACACCCCGGCGCTTGTCGCCATTCGGCTCCATTTCGCTGCGCGAAACCGCGCGTGCGGTTACCGGCCCCACCGGGGCCGGTATTTTGCCGTCCCCGTCACGGCTGCGCCGCGCCGGGTCCCCAACGGCAAAAACCCGCACCTCATACCCCATCCGCTGCAGCGCGAACAGCAGCTCGTAATCCATGTGGAACGTGCACCCCATGCGCAGGCTGTATACCCGGTTCTTCGTCAGCCCCGTTTTGCGCATGATCTCCTTTACCGGGCGCGCGTTCATTACATTCGCTATGTCTTCAAAAATCATCCGCTCACCGCCTTGTGTTGTCTGTGGGAACGTAATTGTGGTACTGCGGCTGCCAGTTGAACCGCAGCCTGCCCACCCCGCCGTGCCGGTTTTTCGCAATCACCGCTTCCACGGGCCATGCGTCGTCCCCGCTCAAAAATTCTCCCGTTTTCTGCGGACGCATGAAGATCACGCCGTCCGCGTCCGCTTCAATGTCGCTGCCGCCCTTCAGGTCCGATAAAGCCGGCTCCTTCTGCCGGTCCGCCGCGCGTGCCAGCTGCACCAGCGCCACCACGGCCGCGCCGTGCCGCCGGGCGCTTTCCTTCAGCGCGTGGGTGATCTCCCCCGTGATCTGCCACAGCGGTTTGTTTCCGGCGGCGTCGCCCCGCATCAGGCCCAGATAGTCGATGAACATCACGTCCGGCTTGCCCGAGGCCAGCTTCGCCTCCACGTCCCCGGCGGATACGCCGGGCGTGTCGTCCATCACAAGGTGCAGGTCCCCCATGCGGGCCGCCGCAATGCCGATGCGCTTCTGCGCGTTTTCGTTCAGGTCGTGGTCCCGAAAGCGGGTGGAATTGATCATGCATACCCGCGACAGCACGCGATGCACAAGCTGCTCCTTCGTCATTTCCAGGCTTCTGTAATCCACGCGGCAGCGCTTGGCAAGCTGCACGGCCAGATGCAGGGCAAAATCCGTTTTGCCGTCGCCGGGCCGCGCGGCAATGATGTACAGGCACCCGCGCTGCAGCCCGCCCAGCACGTCGTTGAAGTGCTTCCAGTCGGTTTTCAGCGATGTGTCCGGCTTCAGAAGGTCCCGGTATGCCTGTGCCACGGCCTCGCCGAAGGTCTGCTCCGACGCGCTGTGCACCTTCTGCATAATGCTCCGCTGCCGCGCCGCCATCCGCTCCAGCTCCGCCGTCATCTCGTCGGCCGTGCGCCCGCTGATGGCAAGGCTTTGCAGCTCCGTCACCAGCGTGCGCTCCCGCCACGCGTCCAGCACGATGGCGGCGTATTGCGGGAACGTGCCAATGCGCGGCGCGATGCACGCGCACTCCCGGATAACGGCCTCATAGCCGTCCCCCAGCCTGGAAACCACCGTCACCGCGTCCACCGGAGTTCCGGCCTTTTTCAGCTCGAGCATGCAGGAAAAGATGCGCGCCAGCGGCTGCGCCTCAAACATCGCGGGGGAAAGCACCGCGCGCGCCTTGTCCAGCAGCTCCGGCGCCATCATCAGGCAGCCGATGACGCTCTGTTCCGCCTGCACCATTTCAAACGCCTCCTTTTAAAACAGTTCTTCCGCCGTCATGTCCGGCGTGATCTCCCGGCCCACGTCCGGCTTGAGCACGCGCGGCGCGGGGCTGCGGCGCACGGGCATGCCGTCCCTCCGCCACCAGTTCAAAATCGCGGCGTAGTGGCTTTTGTAGCACCGCCCGGTCTGTGCAAGATAGACGGACAGACGCTCGATGTATTCCGATGCGCCGGTATCGCCCAGGCTGTCCACCAGCTTCCCATGCTCCCGCCCGTCGAGCAGCACGTTTTCAAATTCACCGAATTTTGCTTTGTCCGCCCGCGCCGGCCGCTTTGCCGCAGCCGTACCCGCGCCGGCGTCCGTCCCGCACGCACGTTCCGGCCGCACAGCGCCGCCGGCCGGTTCCGTCCCCGTTCCGCCGGTGCCCCGCGTGCGTTCCGCCTGCATTTCGCCGCCGGCCCGTTTCTCCCCCGGCGCGGCCGTGCGCGCTTCGCTCTCTTTCTCTGCTTTTTTGTTCTTTCTTCCATTGCTGCCCTTTGCCTGCCCTCCGCCTGCCCCCTGTATGCCGTTTTCCATGCCCGGCCGCGTGCCCTCCGGCTCGCCCCGGGGCTGGTATCTGTCGTAATGATTCACCGTAAACAGGCCGTATTTCGACGTTGCCTTGTGCGTCACCTCGCCCGTCCGTTTAAGATGTTCCAGCGCCGTCCGCACCTGCTTGACGGTCAGCCCCGTCTCGTCCGCCAGCTTTGCCATGCTCGCCACGCGCTGCCCGCGCTCCACCGCAATGCCCTGCCACCGCTGCGGCTCGTAGTTCACCGTCAGCAGCAGATGAATGAACAGCCGTGCGGTGTTGAGGTCGCCGTACCATTCCCACCGCAGAATGCTCCGGTGAAGCAAAATAAAACCGCCCTCAAGCATGGCTTCCTCCCTGTTCCTCCCGGGCAAAGCCCGCGTCGATGCATTGCCCGCAGCCCAGCACATGGTCGGTGCCGCGGCCGTAGTAAACGCGGTCCCCGTCGTACAGAGCCGCGCCGCATTCCGCGCACCGCCCCACAGGCCGCGCCTGCGCATACGGGTCAAACGCCGCCGAAATCCCCACATAATGCAATTCCATCCTTTTCCTCCTTTTTTAACAATGGGAAGCTTGCTGCGCCAGCCGCCGCCGCGAATCTCTTCGCGCAGCCGAAACCGGCAGCCTTTTTAACAACGGGAAGCCCGCTGCACCAGCCGCCGCCGCGAATCGCTTCGCGCAGCCGAAACCGGCAGCCTTTTTTAACAACGGGAAGCCCGCTGCACCAGCGCCCGCCGTGAACCTCTTCGCGCGGGCAGAATCAACAGCCTTTTTGAACAACGGGAAGCCTGCTGCGCCGGCCGCCTGCGCGAATCGCTTCGCGCTGGCAGAACCAACAGCCTCTTTGAACAACGGGAAACCCGCTGCGTCAGCCGCCGCGAATCTCTTCGCGCAGGCAGAACCGGCAGCCTTTTTTAACAACGGGAAGCCTGCTGCGCCAGCCGCCGCCGCGAATCGCTTCGCGCAGCCGAAACCGGCAGCCTTTTGAACAACGGGAAGCCCGCTGCACCAGCGCCCGCCGTGAATCTCTTCGCGCGGGCAGAATCAACAGCCTTTTTGAACAACGGGAAGCCTGCTGTGCCGGCCGCCTGCGCGAATCGCTTCGCGCAGGCAAAACCGGCAGCCTTTTGAACAACGGGAAGCCTGCTGCGCCAGCCGCCGCCGTGAATCGCTTCGTGCAGCCGAAACCGGAAGCGCCACCGGGGCGGCACTAAATAATAAAATCAAAACTCCTTACTCCTTTGCTCACTCTCTGCCGGCGGAAGAGGAAGAACGGGAACGGAGTATCTTTCTGTGGCTCTCTCGCATCCGAAGGATGCGGGTAAATCAAAATCCAGATTTTCCGGGAAGCGCCCGTCATGTCATTCTTACTGT
>ERZ856578.6161-NODE-6161-length-13834-cov-3.003562_pt1 | contig 13834 bp, 7 predicted proteins | sample MGYA00514384_ERZ856578 | MGnify/ENA primary metagenome ERZ856578 (study PRJEB29103, sample SAMN06111958) | human gut metagenome | biome: human gut; feature: ankylosing spondylitis patient; material: healthy_person | host: Homo sapiens | place: China:Hangzhou...
GACTTTCTCCCTCCTTCAATTCAATCGGTTCCCCCGCATTCATCACCAGAATGGCCTTCGGCGAACCGGACTCTATCATGATTGCACGGTCGAGCAGGCTGTTGAGCAGCTTGACGATCGGCGCTTCCGGATCGCCGCTTTCGCTTTCTTCGACCTGCAGCATCTCCACATTACGCTCTGCAAAGTCCTCGTTGGCGGTCTGTGCCGCCTGCTGCGCGCCGACCTCGGCGTAATAGTAGCGAATCGCGCTCTGCAGCGGACCCATTTCACTCAGGCGGATGACCACCTGACAGCCGGTCAGCTGGCGCACTTCCTCAAAGGCAAAGTAGTTGAGCGGATCGTTCGTCACGACCTCGAGGCTCTTGTCCGCAAAGCCGACCGCAAGCAGGTTCTGCTTTTCCGCCAGCTCGCGCGGAATCATGCGGACAGCGGTCAAATCGACCTGCATCTGTCCGATGCTCACAATTTCCAGTCCCAGACGGGCAGCCAGCGCCTCGATCACCTGCGTCTCGGTGACAAAGCCCAGCTCGATCAGGATTTGACCGACTCGCTTTTCACGGTGCTCCTTCTGGTAGGCGAGCGCCTGCTCCATCTGCTCCTGCGTGATATAATTGCGCTCCATCAGCACTTCGCCGATACGCAAATTGGTTTTCATGCGTCTGCCTCCTTGTCGCTGACACACATATAGATCTCCAGCGTGCCGGTGATCAGATTGGTGCTGACTGCCTGCGTGTTGTTCTCCACATAATCATAGTCTGCAATACTGAAATTGGTCACGCGCAGACCCTTGTACCTGTGCTCTACCTCATCGAGGAAGTTCAGCCACTGGGTTACGGCGCCCTGCGCCGAGATAGTCGCAGTGCCGATGTAAACGCAGTTGACCGGCTGCACCGGCGCTGCCGATGTATCGTCGGTCGAATCGGCGGATTCCGTATCGGACGAGGTGTCCGCACTGCCGTCCGCCTGCGCAGCTTCCTGCTCGGCGAGATACGCGCTGACCGCACCCGGAGCGGCCTCCGTCAGCGTCAGCGACTGCGGAAACAGCCCGTTATCGAGCGCGATACCCGTGATGATATCGTCCATCTGACGGGTTTCCAGATCGCCCTTGTAGTATTTTTCGCTTGCCGTGTTCAGCGCGGCTTCATTCTGCGCGATAATGTCGTCAATCGTCGCGAGTGCGGCAATCTGCGTCTGATATTCCTGCTGTTTCTGTTCGGCGGCGTCATACTCGTTCTGCAGCGTTTCGTGATTTTTCATCGCAGGACGGATGAGATACATGCCGAAAATGACGATTATCGCCAGACAGGCCACCAGCCGGAGCAGCTTTTTATCACGTTCGGTTACAACGATGTTCATTCGGCTGCCTCCTCTCCCAGCAGGATACAGTTCAGGCTGAGGACGTACACGCCGTCCTCATAGGTATAGCCGGTGTAGTCCACCTTGCGGAACAGGCCGGTTTTCTGCAGCTTGAGCACATAGCTCGGAATGTCGATAACGCTGCCGCTCTGTGCATCGAACTGCAGCGCGCCGGTAGCCGCATCATAGCCGGTCAGCACCATGCTGACCTGAGCACCGCCTGCCGCGCCGATCTTGCTCATCAGGGCGCTGTCCACCTGCGGATAGGTGGCAAGCGCGTCCGTCAGATTGCGCACCTGCTGCAGTCCCTGCACCAGATTGTCATTGCGCTGCTGCTTTTCGGCAGCCTCGTTGTACTGCTCGATCACGGTCGGATCGTTCAGCCAGTCGTTGATGTCGTCGGTCCTGTGGCTCAGGCTGCTGTTCATCTGCAGAAACACACACCAGACCGCAGCGCACACCACCAGACACACCGCAATCGGTGTGTAGAAGCTGTGCAGCAGGCCGGTCTGCTTTTTGCTGCCGCGGGACAAACGCCGATAGCTGCGGAGCAGATCCAGTTCCTTGTTTGCACGAAGCACGGTTCGAATCAAAGCCTCGGCACAGCCGAGCCAGTCGTTCAGCCGCTCGCCGTTCGGCAGGGCGCGGAACGCACGGCATTCGGGCAGACGGCTCACTTCCAGACCCAGACCGCGGATACCCGCCAGACACACCTCGAAATCATCATCCGAGCAGCCGGCGTAATACACATCGGTCAGCGTGCCGCCCGAGCGGCTTGCCGTGTGGAACTGCATCGTACCGGAGACATCCCTCGTCATCTCAGTGCCGAAATCCACCGTGCCCGGCTCACTGAAAATACGGTTGCGACTGGAATAACGGTACTCTCCGTTCTCGACCAGCAGCGAAAGCACGCTGCTGCCCTCAAAGCACAGCCAGATACAGGTCTTGCCCTGCATGGGCTGCATGGCATGCAGGAGCTTGAGCCGTCCTGCCATGGTAACGGTAACGTTTTCCAGGCGCAGACCGAGCCGGTCGGTCATTGCAAGGTATTCCTCCATCGTTTCCTTGCGGCAGGCAGCGCAGAACAGCTGCTGACGGCCTTCGGCATCTGTGCCGAGCGGCACATAGTCCGCCGCCACAAGCTGATCCTCCCGCGGACGCATTTCGTGCCGCACAAGCTCCTCCAGCTTGTTTTCCGGTATGCTCGGCGCGGTGATAGTCTTGGTGGCAACCGCCTCATCCGGCAGGACGAGCGTGATGCCGCGGGTCGGCAGCCTGTGCTGCTGCCAGAGTGCGCCTATCGCCTTCTCCCAGTTTTCCATGCCGCCGCCGTGTGCGGGGGCACTGTAAAGCGCCTGCACGGAAGGCTGCGCGCCGGACTTGCCGACCGCGACAAGCACCTGCTCCTCCTGCAGCGCCAAAACGGTTGTGTTCATTCTCATTTCTCCCCTTTTGTGAGGTTTACACGTTTCCGAGGTTATACATTCCCCGAACTCTCTATCGCGCTGTACGAGCCGATGATCGGCGACATGACCGCGATAATGATAAAGCCGACCACAAACGCCATCAGCACGATCAGCATCGGCTCCAGAATGGTCATCATGCGCTTGCTCGCCTGCTGTGCATCGTATTCCATCGAATCCGCAATGGAATCCAGCATGGAGTCCAGACGGCCGGTCTCCTCGCCAACTGCGATGCTGCTGCACAGCTTGCGCTGAAAGCCGTCCACCGTCTCGAGGGCGGCGGACAGGCTGACGCCCGAACGCACCTGCACGAGCACATCATCGAACTGCGAAACGATGTAGGCGTTGCCGATGGTATCACGGGCGGTCTGCAGCGCAGTGACGATCGGCAGACCGCTCGAGTACAGGCTGCTGATGGTTCGCGCGAACCGCGCCGTGCAGATAACCTGATTGAGCGGACCAAAAACCGGCATTTTGAGCTTGCGCCGGTCCATTTCCAGCCGGACGGCCGGAATGCGCAGCAGCGTGCGGATAACCATGACCACTGCCGCGACACCCAGTATCATCAGATACCATTTGGTAACCATAAAACCGGAAAACGCCATCAGCGCCAGCGTAACGCCCGGCAGCGAATCCATTGTGGCGAACAGATCGCTGAACTGCGGCAGCACGAAGGTTACGATAACGATAACGACCGCGACCGCCAGAATCGCAAGGATCATCGGGTACATGAGCGCCGACTTGACCTGCTGGTTCATCTGGTGTGCCTTCTCGTAGTGGAGGGCGAGCCGCTCCGCGACCTGATCTATCTTGCCGCTGCCCTCGCCTGCGCGGATCATGCCGAGCATGAGCGTCGGGAACACCTGCTGCGCCTCGAGTGCGGCGGACAGGCTGGAGCCCTTCCGCACCTCACCCAGCACATTCTCGTAAATGCGGCGCAGACCTGCGCTGATGCCCTCATCCTGCGAGATGATAGTCAGCGCGCGCACCAGACTGACACCCGAAGCCAGCAGCGTGGACAGCTGACGGCACAGGTCGCTCAGCTCCTGCGGACGCAGCGTGCGCGGCTTGCGGCTGGCACCGCGGCGGGTCGCACTCTGCAGATACAGCCCCTGAGCGAGTAATTGGGTATACAACGTGTCATAGTCCGCAGCCTCCATTGCGCCGCGGACTATCTTTCCGTCTATGTCCTTTGCCGTGTAGCGGAACAGCGTGTGACCGCTGTTCGGTTTGACCGTGACGGTCAGCCTGTGGTTGTTGGATGCAGCCATGCTGACCCTCCTCTCCATTCATTACAATAATCCCATATACCAGTCTGCGATCGTTTCTCCGAAAAACATGGCAATCGCAATGCCGATGCACAAAAACGGACCGAATGCGAACTGGCTTTTCCGGTTTGCCTTCTTTTGGGCGAGCAGCAGCGCGCCGAAGCCGCCGCCGAGCAGAATGCCGATGAACGCGGCAACGACCGTCAGCTTTGCGCCGAGAAAAAAGCCCGCGCCGAACATCAGCTTGATATCACCGCCGCCGAAGCCGCCGGGCACGATGAGCGCCAGAAGCAGCATCGGCACACTGACGATCACGCAGCCGATCAGCCGCGATTTTATCCCCAGGCTGGGGATAAGTATGTGCGCAGCGATGCCGCAGACAAACAGCAGCGCCGGAAACCGGTCGTAGATTTCAAGCGTGTCCATGTCCATGAGCGCCACGACCGTCAGAATACCGAGCACGACGAACGCCAGCGCCGCCTGTGCGCTCTCGCCGCCGAAGGCATATGCACAGGCACAGGAGCACAAGCCGCCGAGCACCTCGATCCAGAAATCCCTTGCGGGGATTTTTGCACCGCAGCCGCGGCATTTGCCGCCCTGCAGAAGATAACTCAGGCACGGGATCAGCTCCGCCGCCGACAGCGTGCGCCCGCACGCCGGACAGTGACTGCGTCCCTTCACCACGCTCTCTCTGCGCGGCAGGCGCCATACCACCACTCCGAGAAAGCTGAATACGCATGCGCCCAATGCAAACCGTAACAGCCATAATACAGCATAGGCAATGTAAAGCATTGGTTTCCTCCTCGTTTGGGTTGGTTTGGAATGATTTTTTACAAATAGAATCTACCATGCAAAAACCGCATGACAGGTCACAGCCACTTAAACGTTAAGGGGCTGTGACCCGCCATACCGTCCGCAAGCCGAACGCAGGCACCGTTATTGCGTTCCGCATCGTTACAGCGGTATGAATCAGGTCACCACCGACGGACACCGTACCGCACCGTGGTTAGACGGTGCGGTACGGGCGGGGGGTGGTGAAGGCAAGCATTATTAAGCTACCGTGTAGTTCGTACCATCATAAGTGCACACTTTAGTGCCCTTAGTATATTTCAAACCCGTAATTTTACTTTTATTCGTGCCATCAAATTTAATATCAGATACTGTGCCGCTAACTTCAGCCAGAGTGGCTACCTTGCCAGCATCAACCGTAACAGCCGTGCCTGCTGCTACATTGCCATATGCTTCATCTGCCAATGTCTGCGCCGCCATTACACACTGACGAGTCTCAGCGATAACAGACTTTTCCTTTGCACGATCAATATAACCAGTCAGCGCCGGAATCAGCAGTGCTGCCAGAATTGCCAGAATAACCAGAACCACGATCAGCTCTACCAGCGTAAAGCCGCCCTTCTTGCTGCGGCGCTTCTGCTGCAGCGCGATCATTTTTTCCATCATGATCTTATTCCTCCAATTTTATTTTTGTTTTTCTATCTCTGTAAGCTGCGGCGGTGCTCCGCAGAGTTACACATATTACATTGCCGTTATGCCGGCTTTTTCGTTGCCGTTACCTCGGTTTTCACCGGAATATCGTACCGCAGGTCGATAATGAGCGAATCCGAATAGATTTTATCGGTCAAATCCTTATCGCGGTAAATTGTCACGGTGGCGGTAACGGTGTGCTTTGCTTCGTCGATTTTGAAATGCAGTCCGGCGCGGAGGCCCATATAAAAGCCCTCTGCATAGGTTTTCGTCATGGCTCGGGCAATGGGATTGCCGTCCGCATCCTGACTGTAGCCATCTTTATAATAGCGCTCGACAAGATAACCCTTTTTCACTCGAGGCTGCTCGCCGGAGTCCTTATCGGCAATCACGATTTTGGTTGGTCCGCAGCCGTCTGCCGTCAGCAGCTCCGCCGCGTTATATCCCTGTTCGGTCTCATAGCCAAACTCGATCGCCGAGCCTTCGGACGAGCCGGTTTTATTCGTCACGTCCGTGCCGCTGTCGTAGCATTTGATGTAATCCGTGGCGGTCTCCACCTTGCTGCGCACGGTTTCGAGCAGGTCGTCCGCGATCAGCTCGGCGCTGTTCAGCTCCTGCGTGCGGCGCGATACCTCGGCCGCCGGCCGCAGCGACGCGCTGAATATGCCGATGACCAGACACAGCAGTCCGGCGCCGACCACCAGTTCCACCAGTGTCATGCCTTCCCGGCCGCGCAGGATTGAGCGAATGCGTTTCATGCCGTCACTCTCCCTTCGCAAACCGGTAGAAGGGCACGGTTTTGCCGTCCTCGGTTTTGGCGTTTACGGTCTGCTTTTTTACCTTTACGCGGAAGGCGTCAATATCGGTATCTTCGCCGTTCGACGTCGTCACCTTAAAATCGTATGCGGCAGCTTCGCCGTCCGCGACTTCTGCATTTTCGCGCACGCTTTCCTGCAGTTGGGTCGCGTCCCTGCGGAGCTGCTCCGACTTGCGCTGCGCATTTGAGGCAAAGCCGACTGCGCCGTTCAGCGCGCCCAGCAGCAGCATGAACACCACCGTGGAAACCAGAATTTCCACCATGGATTCGCCCCTGCGGTCGCGCAGCACGCGAATCAGTCTATTCATCGGCTGCACCTCCGGTTGTCCGGGCTGCCGGCTTGTGAATGGGTTCGTATCGGCTGTACGTCGGATTGTTGATATCATAGGTATAGCTGATCTCCACATGCTCTTTGCGGGCATCCTTGCCCTCGCCAATGACCTTGGGTTCTACCGGCTCCTCGCCGTTGGCACTTCGGCAAAAGCGGCCGTTTACCCAGTAGACCGGGAACTGTACGCCGTCTTCCCCTTTCCATGTGTAGATTGGCTGAAAACTGTCCTTTCGGCGGTATCCTGTGGTGTACATGTAGCTGTCCGCTCCCTTTTCCGCCTTGACGCCTACCCAAACCTGATGTCTGTTAAAGGTTGTCTGCTCTGCCTTTTCGGTGCCTTTGTCCCGAGCATCGTATGCAAAGGTATCGCCTGTGATCGGGTCCTGCGCATCGGTAACATCACGGAGCAGAATCGTAATCCTGCCGTAGTTATCCTCGGTCGAACCCGCATTATAGCAGGCAGTGGTTTCATCCGAACGATCCGGATCGTAAATACCCAATCCTGTATCTTCCGCTAAAATGTTGTTCACTTCACGGTAGAAACAGCCTTCCGGCGCAAAATTGGTATCCAATTCCGGCTTTATTGTTTTGTATTCCTGCAGTTCGCTGTCCAGCACCTGTGCAAAGGACTGCGCCAGCTGATAACAGCGTTCCCTGCCGATCTTGCGGTTGGCCCGCGAGAGCAGCATGGATGAGGAATACACGATACTGAGCGAAAGCCCGATCAGGACGGCGACAGCACAAAGTGCTACGATCAGCGAAACACCGCTTCGCCTGCTGCGCCGCAGGGTGTTCCATCCCTGACGTATCCGCTTCATGTCTGCCGCCTCCCTTCGTAACTAAAATCTGCGCTCAGCAGGATCGGATTCCGTATAACGGTCGCTCTTGCTGTCCGCAATGACAGTTACCCTGCTGATCTGTATACCATTCGTCAGCTGCAGGGTCTGATTCTCGTGCGTTACCACGGAGAAAATGTTAGGCAGCTTCAAGGTAAATGTGCCGTCCTTCACCTGCAGCATGGTATCCGGCTGATAGCTGTAATAACGAATGCTGCCATTGGTAAGGCTGTATCTGCCGTTGACCGCACTGCCCTGTTTTACAGTATACCAGTCATCCCCTGCAACTGCAAACGTATTTTGACCATTCATGATAATCTCCGGCAGGTTCCCGCTCATATCGACGGTAACCGTCGTGGAATGATCGTCCTTATCGGTCAATTCAATCCGATACCGGTCAGCCTCTGCCACCTCGTCCCACGAGAGCGCGGTAAGCTGTGCAGCCCACTCTGCCGTGTTGATAAGGCGATTCATCGGGCCATAGCTGACAGCAAGCGCCTCATTCACGTTTGCCAGCGACGCGCTCGGTGCTTCCAGCTTCACACGCGGGAATACCACATCGCCGCTCGATACCCAGACCGAGCTTACCTGTCCCGCCGACTGCGAAATACGAGCCTCAAACCGTACAGAACAGCCTGCGTATTTCGTATCCAGATCGGTCAGGCTGCAGACGTAGCGGCCGCCGCTTTCGCTCATTGCAGAAACGGGGTAAGTCACCGTTGTGCCGTCCGTCCCGGTGATTTTTGCCCGCAGCAGATAGGTGCTGCCGCCGGGCGGTACGCTGGCCGCATTCTCCGGCGTAACGGTGACCTGCAGGCCGCCGCTTCGGAAGCCGGCCGCCGGAATCGGGTTGTTTGCTGCCGCATTCCAGTTGTACGACCACTTGACGCTCGGCGTATCCAGACGCATCGGCACGGTCATCGTGTACACGATACCGTTCGGGCTGTCCGCGTAGCCGGAATCATCAGCAGCCACCGCCACCAGATAGAGGTCGATGGTCTTGCCGGCGTAATCCTCCAGACTGCGGCTTACCGAGCAGGTGCCACCCCTGACGGGCACAAGCGCACCCAGGGCAGCGGCCGTTTCGCCCTCCGGCTGCACATAAATCTGATAGCCTGCACAGCCGTTTTCGCTGCCGATGGCACTCCAGCCGATGGTGTATTCCAGCTCGTTGGTATCCGGGTTGATTACCAATGGCTGTCCCGGACGCTCGAGGCGCTGCTTGACAGCGTACTTCTTCGTCGTACTCAGGCCAACCTCGCCGTATGCCTGTCCCAGACGGGTAACGGTCAGCTCAACCTCGGCATACTGCCAGTCATCCGCGCTGATGGTGAACGATTGGGAAGTATTCGGATTCTCCTGCGTACCGTAAACCTCGTTGACCGGAATGCCGATTCTTGCGCCTGCCGCAGTAATGCCGGTCAGCTTGACGCTGTAGTGCGGCGCCGCAGTCCCCTGCCCAGGCTGCGTCCACGAGAACCGGTAGCTGATACTGCCATTATCTTCCTGCATCAGTTCCGGGTCGTTCAGCTCCGGCGCCGTCAGCGGCTTGATGTTCAGTACCGCGGTTCTAATGTAGTTTGCAAAGTCATTCGCGTGGCCAAGGACATGACTGTAAATGATCTTGTCCTGCTGCTGAACGCCCTCTGCGCTGTAAGTCCGCAGCGTAACGGATGCATCGTCGGCCTGCCGGGTATCGCCATAGGCGTAAACCGGTCCCAGACCGGAGGCGGCGTACCATGCACGCACCCGACGATTTGTGACATTCTCCGCGAAATACTCCTTCGGCAGGTCGCGGAAGTTTGCCGTAACCGTGTTGCCCGCCGAGGTCAGCACATCCTCATACGCAAACACATACTCATTTGTGCCAACCGTGCCGAGCACCTCGATACGGTAAATCGGCGGTGTTTCCATCTGCGGCTCGTTGACCGTCAGTGCAGCCGTGACCGTGCAATCATCCACCGTACTGCCCGAGTACGATACCGACAGCTTGTTAATACTGCCGTCCGGCTTGTACTTCGGCGTGTCGGTCGGGATGGTATCCGTCACGGAGGCCGGCTGAATGCCGTTCGTAATGCCCGCCGCTGCCGTGACGATCAGCTCCTTCAAATCATCGCCGTTGATCTCGGCGGTATGATTGTTCTGATCAATGGTCACGGTCTGCGAGCCGAGCCTGAAGGTGACTTTCCAGTTGCTGAATACCGCATAATCCGCAAGGTTTTTCAGCGAGATCTGGTATTTAGCGCCATTGTTCCAATGGCTCACCAGTCGGATATTGACATCCGGTGTCGGCAGTACCGACACATCCTGCGTCGCCGCAGTTTTCCATGCAGAAGGCGCGGTATCCTCAAACAGACTGACAGCACGAACCGACAATGTAATGGTCTTGCCTGCTGTGTCTGCCGCAAGGCTTGCCGGCAGCTGGAACGAACCGCTGGTCGTACCGGAGCCGTACGCCTGCGTGCCGTTCAGCTTCGGGTCCCACTGTCCCTGTCCCTTTTGGTTCGGGATAAAGCGCAGATTGGACATTACTTCCTTGCCATCAACGAGCACTGTACCCTCGTAGTACAGGGGACGGTCCGTATCCTCGATGGATACATCGAAACTGCCGTCTGTCTGCTGTTTCAAATCAACCGTGAACGAGGCATCCAGCTTTTTGTCGGTTTGGTCGTGCTCCATGTCGCGATAGTTCTCTCGAACATACTCATCAAACAGCTTTTGCTTTGTGTTGAACACCGTATTCTTTTGATACAGCAGCGGGCGCAGCCACGAAGCACCGTGTCCATTCGTCTGTGCAATCTCTCTATATGTTGGTGTATCCGGCATGGTGAACAAAATCCGTCCCGTAATTTGGTCAGAACCATTGATATTCGTACGGATAATGCCATGCTCATCGATCGTAGAGTTTGCCGTTGTTACATTGTAATACATCCGGTTGTCTGTATAGTCGATCACGCCAAGCTGCGGACCGGCAATGGCGGCAAAGCTCTTATTCGCCCATTTTCCGTCACTGCCTGCCCAGTATCCATAGGCAACCATGCGGGAAAATCCCTTTCGTGATTCATTGCGCGTATTACTGCTGTCAAAGATTCGTCCGGCAGTGTTCGTCAAGCCCCATGTATCAAAGAAATAATAATTGTTTCCCACCTTATCACCGCTCAGGGAGCTGCTCAGGCTGGCGTTATTCAGCGATACGATGCCTGTACTGGTACCCGCATCCGAACCGATGACCGAGTAACAGTTCTGGATATAAGTATTATCCTGCGCCACAGTGCCGTCCTTATACCGGTCGCCAAAGATGCCGGCGATATAATTGTTGCCGCCGACCAGTGTTTCCGCATAGTTGCGGCAGCGGTCGATATTCAGCACGATATTTGCGGTCGAAGTGCCGATCGGACCGCCGTTCTTGCTGCTTGCCGTATCTGTTGAGAAGTAACCCACGATACCGGAGGCCATGGAGGATGAATAGATCTTAACGCCCGGCGCATTGACACAATCCGAAACGTTAATGGTGAACTTCTGTGCAGCATTTATATCATACGTCGTATAAACCGTAACGTTGCCAAGGATGCCCGCACTGTCGTTCGCGCAGTCCTTGACCTTCCTGCTGTTCTCCCAATGATAATAGCTTGCACCATCCCGGCCAAAAACGCTGCCGTGATTCTGACAGCTGATGATATTGAAATCCTGACCGGAGGCCGCATGATACAGCTGTGCCACGATACCACCGGATGCACCGACCCAGCCGGTTTCATACGTCGTCTGCAAATTGCCGTAATTGTAGCAATCCTCAACCGTACCGCCGTTATTCGTCCACTGGCCGACAATGCCGCCCGAATAGTGCGATTGATAGCCGTACACCGTGCCATAGTTGACACAGTTTTCGATCGTCCAGTCGGTTGTGGTCTGGTTGGTCTGTGTGCCGATGATACCGCCTGCAAATCGGCTGGTCGCGCCGTTTGCCAGCTGGCGGCCGACAAACGCCTGATTGAGCAGATAGGACAGGTCCTTTTCGCTCTCGTTCATGCCAACAATACCGCCGGTGCCGACACCGATGCCGTCCGACTTGTTGACCAGCAGCCAGCTGCCGCTGACGCAGCGATTCAGCTCACCGGTCGGCGCATTGTAGCCCGCCACGCCGCCGAGGTTGCCGTTGCTCGATACGATGATCTGCATGGTGCGGTCTGCCGCTACGCTCTTGCTGCCGCCGTTGTAGGACAGCTTTTCCACATCCGTCCGGTCTGCCCACTTTACCCAGGTGGAATCCGCAGACAGCTTCTGTGCCTCGGCATTGGACAGCAGGTCGCTCACCTTGCTGACATTTTCCATCAAGGTTTCGGTGCTCTTATCGCCGGACATGGTGATCGTGCCCTTGTTATAGCCGGTCACACCGCCGACCATGCCGTTTTTGACCGTGATCGTGCCGGTTTCGGTATTGTCTATGTAGCACTGCTCGATGATGCCGGTCGTATCATTCTTACCTGCAATGCCGCCGATATGCGAGGACAGGCGTTCCTTCTCTGCCGCCGAACTGGTGGAGGTTGCGGTGTACACACCGTCCGCCGTCAGCGTCAGCCTGGAAACGGTGCTGCCCTGCAGCAGACCGCCGTTCAGTCCGGCAATGCCGCCGTAGCAGTTGCCGACCGCGCTCTTTCCTTCGTCGATCGTGCCGGAGTAAGTGCATTCGGTTACCTTGCCGCTTACATTATTCTGACCGACTACACCGCCGAGATAGGTATACTTCGTGAATTTCTCAAAATCCGAGGTGACCTTCACCTTGCTGACCGTACCGCCCGCTCGATTGATGCCGACTGCACCGCCGACCTGCAGCGTGCTTGCGGAAACGCTGTATGTCGGCTGCTGCGAAACCTCGGTTGCAGTGACCGTACCGCTGTTGTCTCCGACAACAGCACCCAGAATGAATGCACTGCCGGAAATCGTGATATGATCGCCGAGTGTCGCTCCCTGAACCGTACCGCCCTTGTGGTTTACTGCACAGATCGCGCCTGCCGCAGTCTTGTTGCGGGTGATAAGCGTTACCCTGTTATCCGTGCCGACGCTGCAGCTTCTGATCGTGCCGTAGTTTTCGCTGGCAACGCCGCCTGCATAGCCGTCGTTACTGGTGACACTGCCGTTGCCGATACAGCTCTCGACCGTGCTGCCCGCACTGTTCATGCCGACAATGCCACCTGCCGCACCGACATTTGCGGTCACCTGACCGAGATTCTTCGCGTACCGCAGAACAGCCTTTGCGCCCTCCTGCGCGCCGACAACGCCGCCTGCACTGCCCGCCGCTGCGCGGACCTCTGCCGCCTGATTGGTCAGGCAGTTGATGCTCGTGCCGCCGAGTGTGCCGCGGTTGATGCCGGCAATACCGCCGACCATACTGCTGCCGCGCACGGTCAGCCTGTTATCCGCGGCAATGACATCGCCCTGCGCGCTGCCGCTTGCCGGACTGAGCGTGCCGGTTGCGGTATTCACGCCGATCACGCCGCCGACACCGCTGCCGCTGCCGTTGACACGGCGCTTTCCTGCCGGTGTGCTCGAAAGCACGATCGCACCGCCGTTTTCGCCCGCAATACCGCCGACACGGCCTGCACCGCTGACATTGGCGCTGCTGGTATTGTTCTGTATCCTGCCGCCGCTGAGATTATAGCCGATGATGCCGCCGACCGTGTTCCGTCCGGTGACGGTGCAGTTTTTCTCGGTCGTGCAGTTTTCAATCGTGCCCGCCGTCCTGCCGCCGACGTTCAGACCCGCGATGCCGCCGATATAATCCTGTGTTGCGCTGCCCACGCTGCCGGAGAGCGTGCAGTCGCGGATGATGCCCTCGTTCAGACCGACCACGCCGCCCATGGCATTCAGACCGTTCATCGTGCCCTTGCTGGCACAGTGATCTATCACCTGATTCTCACCGTTGACGCCGATCACACCGCCGATAACGGAAACACGCAGCTCGCCGCTGCCCAGCTCATCGGAGAGCGCCTTCGCGGCATCCGTGTACTTCTGCGCCTGCAGATAGGATACCATATCCACACCGGTTTTCAGCTTGCTGTCCGGGAAGGTGTCCTCTGCCGGACGGTCAAAGCCGCCTGCGTTCAGGCAGTGCTCCACCTTCATTTTGGTCTGCGGCTCACAGCTGCCGATAATGCCGCCCGCATACGCATACGCGCGGATGGTCATGTTGTTGGAACCCGCAGACAGCCTGCCTGCACTGTTGCCGTCCGCTGTGATAGTGATGGTACGCGTATTGGTAGATGCCTTGACCGTTCCCGGCACATTGC
>ERZ856578.6168-NODE-6168-length-13818-cov-3.183684_pt1 | contig 13818 bp, 19 predicted proteins | sample MGYA00514384_ERZ856578 | MGnify/ENA primary metagenome ERZ856578 (study PRJEB29103, sample SAMN06111958) | human gut metagenome | biome: human gut; feature: ankylosing spondylitis patient; material: healthy_person | host: Homo sapiens | place: China:Hangzhou...
TGATTGTAAAATGGCGGCTAAAGTATGTGAACACAAAGGGGCTTTGCCCCTTTTTTTATAAACTCTACGCGATAATATTATCAGGCCATTCAATTTCAGGAGCTTTTGATGTGTCAATTCGCATCAACAGTACCCGGTATTTATTCCATTCATCCAGTTTGTCAACTTCATCAGTTGTCGCAATTCCTGCATCAACGGCATATTGTCGCCAGGCTATTTCAGAATCGGCTCGTGTTCTGAGCGACAGCTTCTTGGCGTTTGCCTGAGAAACCAGTTCTTCATGAGTAAGGGGGAGTTGTTCCGCAAGAGCGGGAAGCCCACCATTGCCGACAGTAATTATTTTACCGCTCCGCTGTCCATCAAAAATCTCGGTATGTAACTCATCTGTGATTTCAATGGCATCATCAGGAATGTTGTTGTTGATTGTGTCGTCATAAAATGACGTAGTCGATGCTGAGAAAAATCTCATATCACCATCCTAACGCTAGAATAATTGGATGAACAAGCCCTTGCGAACCTGAGCCAAACCATTGAGGAAATACCTTGACCGTTGATGTTGTCCAGGACACAGCCTGAAAAATCTGGTCCGCTGATGTTGAGTTATTGCCAACGGTAAATGGAGCAGCAAAAAGGCATGCATTCGGAAAAGTTACAGGGAAAGTAATATTGGGGTAATTTACTGTTTCTGCACCTGCATTTGGTCCAGATACCCATTGCAGGATAACATTTGTTTTAGCACCTGAGATGATCAGTGGCAGGGTGATATATCCGTCAGATGATAGAAGACCACCCGCTACACCTGCTTTTGCCACATCCCCCAGACCAAGGTTTGCAAGAGCTTCCGCTACCGCTGCATTGCCGTCAGCTTTAATATCGGCAAACGGATGCGCGCGTCCGAGCAGCAGTGTCTTCATGGCAGTCAGTAACTGGTTATGTTTGGATTTATCCAGCATAACCCCTGTAGCTTCCACCACGCCAGCCAGCTCTTCCTGCAGCATGTCAAAATAATCGTCATCAAGATCTGTGGCCGGGGTTCCTGTCTGTGGATTGCCACGGGTAAAGCCATTCTTTCCCGCGCCGAATTTATCTTTCTGCGCAGTAGGTGTGTCGATGCGATGCATAATGTCTCCGGTTACGGATATTTAAAAATGACGTAGGTATGTGACGGGCAGAGTTTATTGATGACGCATTCAGCAACCGTATCTCCCCAGTAGCGAACCGGTGTTACACAGTTGTCTGTGCAGGTCATCCAGGTGGCATCTGTTGAGGCAGGCATATTGACCTGCCAGTAATACCGCCATTCAGTCGAGTAGGTCGCATCGACACACGATGATGTGCATTTAAATGGACCATTGTTATAACGCGTGATCGTGGCTCCTGGCTTACCCAGTGCTGCCAGCTGGCGAAGATAGAAATCTTCATTAATACCACCAGCAAGGTTGACCCTGGCGTCAAGGCGCTGCTGCCGCTGCCGCAAAGTCTGTGTTCCGGACGGAATACATTCGTCAGGCAGACCACAGCACCGCTCCCATCGGTCAATAAGCTCTGTTGTCGTTCGTGGGTCGATCTCCAGCATGAGCTCGTCCCCACGCTGATGCGCCCTGAGTAAAGACGGAGCAGCGCCACTTATCGCCACATCGTCAACTGACCATGCAGGGCCAGGAGGCAGCAGCGCCCCCAGAAGCTGGACATAATCATCATTGCTCACGCCCACGTTATTACCCCCAGAACGGCAAGTTCATTTTTCGCGATCGGCGTATCTGCTGTTGGCGAAAGAAGTTTATGGCTGTACTCACCCGCAGCAATAGAAATGGCCTCATTCGTCCTGGAAAGCTCCAGGGTTCCTTCCGGATAGCCGTCCCGCAACAGAAATGATCGGAGTTCCGCCTCCACTGCAGCGCGTATTTCAGGCGTGTCAGGATTCAGGTCGATTGTGTAGTTGACCGTTTTTGGCGTTCCCTTGAACACATAAAGGTCTGAACCCGCAACCGGTGCCAGAGGTTCTATATGAGCCTGAGCTGCTGCAACCGTTGCATCATCCAGGATGGGGTTAATGAGGTCACTGCTGGCTATCAAAACACCAACCGTTCCCGTTCCCATCCAGTGCCGGTAGGTCCATGCGCGGGTTACACCTGGAACTTCTTTTGCCCAGACAATGTAATCGCCGTCAGCGCCCCCCTGCGGGGTCCAGTAGTAACGCTCAAGAACACGGGCGCGCCATACCTCAAGATCTTCAATATCAAAGCCGCCGGTTATCGTATCTGCCAGGCCGCCGGAAGGGAGTCCATTAACAGGCGAAACCAGTGAAAGCGTCTCCCCGTCATCCATATTTCCGGTCATGCCTGTCACACTGCAAAGAACGGGGACGCGAAGAACGCCGCCCGCACTTGTAGCATCTGCCTGCGCCGTATACTGCACGAGGTCATCACGCTGAATTACCGCCCCGGCGCTCACCTTCAGCCCGTTCGATACGCCGTCCCAGCGCATAAAACCCGACGCGGCCACGGCATCTTTTCGGGGGCAGCGTTTCATTGCTGCGTGACGGTAAAGCCATGATTCGTCGCAAAGGTCAGGCAGCATATTCATTGCCAGGTAATCGATATAGCCGTAGACCGTATGCAGAGCCCCCGCATAAACCTTAGCCCTGACATCTTCATCCATACGACGAAGCTCATCATTGATGTCGAGACGGGCAAAAAGGTCTGTGCGGATCATGCTAATATTTTCGGCCAGCGTTGGCCGCCGGAATTCACTGTCCGCCATTGGTGATTACGCTCCACAGGTCGTTAAAGGAAATAGTTACAGGCCCATCCCGGCGCCAGAGAACAATCTTGTTTCCCAGTTCGTTAATACCCGTTCGCTGGATATCAATGTCGATACGCGTCACCACGCCATCCTCCTGCATCCACTGGAGAGCATCGCGCAGATAACTTCGGACGGTATTCACGAGCCCATTCGTCAGTTTGCTACGCTGCAGTAACCAGAGTTTTGAACCATAACGATCGTTTGCAACGACAGGCCAGGTATCACCCCACCACCCCATAGGCACATCAACATTGTCATCAGGATCTGCACGCCGATGAGTGAATAAAGAAATCACCACTGCGCGGGTGAGCGGATCGAGCTGAGAGCTGGCACTGACGGTTTTTCCGTTTACTGATAGCCAGAGTTCCATTACGCCTCCATTTCCGTATCAGGTGTGTCAGTGATATTTCCATTCTCCTTATGTTTATGCCCGTTATAGGTCACGCGCATTGCTGCCATTGTCATACCAGAAGAATCACATAAGTCCTTAATCTGTCCTGTCGATTCGATATCCATTTCAAAGCGGGCTTTCGGGGCATTTTTGAAGGTGATGACCTTTCCTCCACCATCGACCACGATGCCGTTTCGTGTGAGGGTCACTGTCTGACCCTGGTCATCGTAAAAAGCGACCTCTCCGGTTTTCAGTCCTTTAATTCGGTACCGCCGATCAGACACACTAATCACTAAGGCGTGAGAACGATCGCCATCCGGGAAAAGCACAACGGCCTCTGCACCGGATTTTGCGCGGGAAGTAAAACCATAGGGTTCAAGATGTTCAATGCCTGCCTTTCCCTGGCCTGCCAGTAACTCGAGATCGACCGTCTGGCACTTGCTGGCGGCGTTGATACTTTTCACCACCGCACGCCCGATAAGGCTCAGAACCTGACGCTGAAGGCTTTGTATGGCTCCCATCAGAACGGGTCCTCTTTCACTTTGCGTTTTTTAATCCCCTTCGTTTGCTTGTCTTCCGGTTCGGGAAGATAGGCGTCAGGAGGCCCGACACGCAGCTCAGTCAATGTGCCGTTGTTGTCTTTAGTGAATGTCACTTCAGAGATGAGGAGTTCGCTGTTGTTGAAGCCGCAAACCGGGTCGAAAACAATGACGCGCTGATTTGGCTGCCACAGGCTCCCGTCTCCCTGCCTCCAGCCCCAGACCACGTAGGTTGTTTCATCGGTACGTGCTGCGCGCTGCCGGGCTTCAAACTCTGCGCGGGCGATACAACTCGCGCTGGTTGCCTGCCCCGTCTGCTGAACGGCCATCGGACGATAACGTCCAATACCTGCATCGGTGGTTTTAGCCCGAAGCGCAGTGGTGGTCGCAGCACCAAAGTCATTATCGTTACCTGCTCTCTGGCCGGAGACCTGATACGTGGAAAAACGCTCCCGGATGCTCTTTTCGGTATCACAGGAAAGAATGTTTTTCCCCAGTACCAGAGCGGTATGGGCTCGTGTGGAACCTATGCCACCAATAACAAGACGCCCTTTTGGATCGTCATAGGCCAGCGCCTGCTGCTGTCCGAGCATTTTATTAAGCACTTCAATAACCGTTTCACCGTGATCGGGCTGTACACCGGGGATGACAGAAGAAGGGGCTCCAGCGTTCACCACATCAATGTTAAATGGCTTTGCGAGCGAGGCGGCAACCTGTATCAGGGAAAGACCGTTAAATTGGGTAGGATCGGCAGCACAGTCTATGAGGTCTGCTGTAATGCTGCGGCCACTGATTCCGGTACTGATTGAGCGTGCATCGTAGCGAACGGGTGTTGCCTCCACCCAGCCAGTCATTACGAGATCGTCACCGATCAAAACCTCTACACGATCACCATTTTTCACCCGTAGTTGCAGCGAGGTCACACCATCGCCCCCAGGCCACTCGCGGGTAATCTCTACGCTATAATCACGCGCCAGCCGTTCGATGCCAGCCCCAATTCTTACAGAAGTCCATCCCCCCCATTCGCGTCCATTCACTCTCAGCGTTACGTCATCGTTCATCGCACCGGAACCCTCAGGGGTGAAACCGGCACAAAGCCGGGATGAGTGACCGCATTGCGCCTGACAATGTCAGACTCCCGTGCGGCGTTATCAAACCAGGTTGCCGCCAGTACCAGCGCTGGCAAAACCTCAGGTGGAGTACGCTCAACCGTTTTTTCTGTCTGCGACAGACGTTTTTTGATGTCACTGTTGAGGTCAGACTTCACACGACGCAGCGCCAGAAAAAGACGGTCATCTGTGGCTCTGGCCATTTCTTTATCAATGGCAGTATTCAGGGTGTCGCGAATATCAACGAGCTCGTCCCAGGTCGAAACATCCACAGATGTCGTTTCATCCGGAGCATTGTTCAGCGCGGGGTGAGTCACCGAAGGCCAGCCAGCGCTCTGCCCGCTCTGCTCATTACTCTGGTGTATTGATGCCGGAAGCGACGTGACTGTGTAAACCGCTTCACTTATGGCTGTTGTGCGAATAGCACTGGCAACATAGTTACCCTGTTCCTTTCGGTTCTGCGTCGTTTTACTGTCCGTCTTCCAGACACCACGAGGAGAAAGATCGCTGCCCAGCGAAATACCGGAAAAGTTTTTGATCATGGTGTACAAATCGCTGGCATTCCCTGCAAGCCGGTTACCTGAACGCCACATTGACTGCAACTGTTCAATGAAACCCTTACCTGATGATGGAGGCGGGAGTAACACGGAAATATCACCCTGCAATAATCGCGCTGCAGAAGATACTCCGGCATCCACCAGCGCCATTTTTTCCGAGACATAGCCAAGCATGCCTCTAGCATCTTCAACCACGCCGTTCTGCACAAAATCTGGCATGCCTTCCATACCAAATTTTCCGAAGTTATCGCTGATACAGTCATCAAGCACCGAACATGAAGACACCAGAGTATTAGCCGTAGCAGCGCCGGATGTCGGGGAAGAAAGTTCGCCTGCCTCAACGAACAGGAGATCAAACCGTACCATTCGCCCTTCGCCAGATGTCGAGCTGACTTTAATCTCACCATCTACGCAGACGTTCAATTCCCCATAAGTGGGGTGTATCAGAATCCCCGGCCCCGGTTTGTTCAGCGCTTCAATAAGCCTGTCACGCTGTTCCCAGCAATTATCGCCAACAACATAAGCGGTAATGTTCGGGCGGAAAGTAACTTTGCCCAGGTCTTCCGTGTAGGGCTTGTCCCGGTTTGGGTATTCATGGGTTTCTACACGACGTCCTACCGCAGATCCTTCCCCTTCAAACTTAAATGGAACGCCCCGAAAGGACGCTTCCTGAAGTCTGTCTTTCCACGCCATATAAACTCCAGATAATAAAAAACCCACTTGTTGGCGGGTTTTTTCAAACATATCGGTAATTACTTTGTTATAAACAAAGACTGACTATAGGCTTGCTGCTGGCTTTCAACGAACTGTTTAATATTCTTAAGAGAAAAGTCCTTAATGTAAGAACCTTTAACCATTGGAATAACTTTCTTTTCAAGAGTTAAAGTAAACATTGGTTGATGCTCACTGTTGTATCGCACTGCTGAAACTAACTCCAATTTTGCATCATCAAGAACACTGAGTGTTTCAGGTGTAATGCGTTCGTCATTTTTCGCTTTCCCAGCATTTAGTTCTTTGAGAATTTCAGCAATTTTATCATCAACTTCACTGTTAAAGTCATCGGGATTGCCTTGAGAAACTAACACCTGCTCACCCTGTTTAAAAATGAGTTTTGCGCTAATTAGTTTCTCTTCCTTATATATATCACCAAGTTTTACAGCGCCACCAGCAAGTGGGATTACATGCTGATCTTTGAAGGAGATGTTATCTGATATGATAAGGCCAGAAAAAATCATCGACACGCCAATGATTGCGCTCGCCACAATAGTGTTATTCATGATTATCCTTAATATATGTATAGTGATTTGCTATGCAAATGATAGAGAATACACTATACATTCAGTTAACCACTCATGCCAACTTTACCGATCCTCGTATAACCAACATCATGATTCACATCGATACCGGAAGCTCGTGTATCAGTAACCTTCATTCCTGGTGGGGCATTCTCAAATTGGACTGTTACCGTTCCCTGAGGCTGAGCCGACGCCCCCTGTTTAATCTGGTAAGGTTTATAACCAGGGCTAGCCACGCCGGTGCCATAAGCCCCATAACCACCAGCGCCCCACTGTGCAGCGTTAGCGGCAGCGACCGTATCGCTTGCACCATCAGAGAACCATTCAATAATGGGTTTCAGCTTCTCCCACATATCCTGGAACCATTTCACCACCGGCCCCCAGTTATTAATTACCATCCCAAGCGGCGTCCATGAAAATGCGGTTTTTATGAGCTCCCAGCCAAATTCAAAAAGTGGGCTGATGAAATCCCACATTTGTTTAAAATAGGGACCAACCACATCCCAGTTTGAGACAATTAGCCCAGCGGCCATTGCTATTCCTGTGAGGATCATCCCAAGCGGCGTCATCGATGCCAGCCTGCTGGCAATCGTTATAGCCTGCCCGACGCCCATAATTCCCAGCTTAAGGGTGGCAAGACCGGCAACAAGACCTGCTACGCTGCGAATAACCCTCGGGTTCTGGTCGGCGAAAGTAGTGAACTTTTCGCCCAAATCGCCAAGCCAGATCGTCAGATTTTTTGTATCACCTGAGAAAGCACTTCCGATCGCTGCCAGTCCATTAGTTGCGGTGCCGGTCATAGCTTCCCAGAGGTTAGCAAGGGTTCCAAGCTGCGCTTCAACACGTTTATTCAGGCTGGCCTGCTGGTTCATTTTCTGCTGAACCTGGTCATATCCGTCTTTACCCTTGTCGATTAGGGCATTAACAACCTGGAGCGTCTCCGCGTCGTCACCAAACAGCGCCTTTAACACCCCGGTTCGTTTCACATCAGTTAACTTCCTGAGCTTCGCCAGTTGCGTGAACATTTTATCAATACCGCCGAAACTGCCTTTACCGTCGGTGAAATCAAGATTCACTCCGAGTTTTTGACGCTCGAGCACTTTATTCACGCTGTTGACTTTCTTAACATCCAGGCCTGACTGAATGACTTTACGAAGGGCGTTACCTGCTGACTCACCCTGCATGCCCATCTGATCCATCATCACGCTTATAGGCGCAAGACCCTGAGCCGCTTTTAGCCCATCTTTGTTTACCATCTTCAGAACAGAACTGGTCTTGGTGAAGAAAGACAGCATGTTGGTATCATCCACCCCCAGATAAAATGCCTTCTGGATGGTGTCGAATAACCCCATCATGTCATCTGAAGCGGTGCCGGTGGCGTCCTGCATTTTCGCGGCAAATTCAGCCGCCGCTTCAGGTGTCTTTTTCAGCTGAACGGCAAGGTACGCTGTCGCTTTCCCCACCCCGCCCAGAATGTTTTCTGCCGGAATACCCTGGCGAACCAGCATTTGCATCATGTTCTGAAAATCAGCCGTGGTACCCGGCAGCTGATTACCGAGCCCCACGGCAAGTTTATTGATTTTTTCGAAACTGTTGCCGACCTCACCATTGGCCTGCATCATCGCTACTTTCAGACCCGTTGCCGCATTCTCCTGATCGGCGAAAGCCTTGAGTGAAACAGTCAGCCCTGCTGCAAGGCCACCAGCAAGAGCAATTCCGCCCTTCGATGCCTCTTCGGCCTGACGTTTAAAACCACGAATGTTTTTCTGCATTCGTGAAAGCGCAGGAGAAAGCTTATCCACGCCGGTGATCAGCGCTTTCAATTCAAACTCAGCCATTGCGACGTTTCTCCTGTTCTATTCTGTTTGCCTGGCTGACCAGTAACGGAAGCTCACTGACTGGCATATTCAGCAGTTCAAAAGGGTTAATGCGCCAGTAGCTGGCGCAGTCAAAAAAGCGATCGGTGAGATACTCCGCCGTCAGCCCTGGAGGAAAAAACCAGCAATTAGCCAGCCTGCCGAGTTCAGGTCCCCTGGAGACATTTGATCAACGGTGCTCAGGGGGACATTTGCCAGCCTGACGATGTATTTAGCAATAATGTGCGCCTGAAGTTTGATCGACTCGTCCTGGTTCATCTGATAGGGATAACCCAGTTCACGAACGTCTTTCCCCGTAGGCTCGTTGAACTCCAGGACGCTGATTGTTTCACCATGTGCATTGACTGGGTTGCTCAGCTCAAGTTCTTTCATTACTGGTAATCTCCCTCTTCACCGTGGAATTCAAGATCCGCTGTACCTTCTTCAGCGTTATGGTTGGCTTCACCATGCAGCCACGCGGACGACAGAACATAAACCTGACCGTTCGCCAGTTCGGCAGTAATGGTCATCTGGTCTGACGTCGTCACCTTGCTGACCGGGAAGTCTTTCGGCACTTTAAAGGTGCCCTTAACGTAAGGGGCGCGATGAGTTTCCTTTCTGTCTACGTCCCCGGCCATGCCAATGATGTCGTCATTGACCGTCTTATTCATTGGCACCTCAATGCCGCCGGTCAGCGATAACTGCTGACCGTCAATTTTGAAATAACAGGTACCTGCAATGCGTGCCATTACGCGGACTCCTCTTGATACTGAAGACGGAACTGATTAAGCAGCGCGAAGACACGCAACTGGTTAACGTAATCAGGTGGATAAAGTACGTTGATGCGGGTCGGGTCATTCGCATCGCGCTCAACAATCAGGTGCGCTTTAAACAGGTCATAGTTTTCTACGATCCCTTCACGCTCCATCTGACGATACGTTGCCAGCAACTCACCCTTAATGACCGCAGGGGTGACAATCGCCTGGCCGGGGCCGAATCGTGTACCATCATTCGCCAGTTTATGACGGCCATACTTGCTGGTAATAACGGACTTCAGGCGACGGAGCACATATGCGCTGGTATGTAGCGTTTCGCTGTCCAGATAGCTGTTATCCGCCACGCCGTAAGCGTTCTTTTTGTAGGTGGTGATATCGCGCTGAATACGAAGCACACCGCCTTCTGCATATGCAGTAGCGATACCGTGAGTCAGTAACGATTGCTGCTCAGTACGGATGAAACGCTTGCCCGTTGGGGGCGGTAACATCCCTGTCAGCTCTCCCGTTTGCGTCGGGCGGGCAGGATCGATACGCAGGAATACCGCAGCGCGGGCAGTTCGGCTTGCCGCCAGTTCATCTGGACAGGACTGAACTGTTTTTTCATAACCTGCAAGCGTCACATGCGGATCGTTGAACATATCGCCGACGGTGATCAGGTCACTTACAGCGGCGATTTTTGCCGTATACACGTGGCCGTAAATCTGGCGCAACCAGCTCCAGCGACCGCTGGTATCGTTCATCTCGAGTGTAAAGGCGTTCATTGATGCGGTATCGTTGAACGGATGCCCGATATAGTCGAACGGCTCGTCACCCATTGCGGCAATTGCCCCGGTCAGTACAGGGGCACCAGCACCTGTCACTCCCGAGCCCACGGCAATAAGTACCCCCGCAGGTAGCACTTCCCCTCCGCTAAAACCGTAGTAGTTAAGCGTGATCGGAATGTCGTTTGCCCAGGTGCCTTTATGACGGGCGGTAAGCGTTACGACACCGTTATTGGCAGAGGCGGTAAACGCTGTCTGTCCGTCAGCAGTGATGGCAGCAGCGATTGCTGATGCAATAGCCGAGACATCATCGCCGGTAGTGACATTAGCCTGAATGCGACGGCGGCCGATGTACAGACTGACCACGCCAGAACCCGTGGCCGCTCCTGTCACCGTCAGGGTAAAGGTGGCGGCTGTTCCTGTATCAGGTACAGCAACCACCCAGAGTTCACCAAACGGGTCGGTGAGCCGGTAGGCTTCAACCATACGTGCCAGCTGGCTGCCGGCACCGCACTGCTGGATGGCGTAGTCTTTCGACGGCATGAAAACCAGCTGATTCGTCGCAATAGTTGCCCCTGCGTTTACATGACCGATAAGCAGTGATGGCGCGCTGGTCTGCGCGGTATTCGCTGCGCTATTGTCCATTTCGGCATAGAACAGCGGAACCCGGAGATCAGACGGAATGTTGTTCATGGAGACTGTCATTTAGCGCTCACCTTTTTATCCGTTTCAGCGTTTTTCGATGGCTGAACAATTTTGATATCTCCGTCGAGCTCCCGACGGTACCAGTACTGGCTTTCATCAACGTTTCGCCCTTCAGCAGGCAAAAGATCGCCTCGGGCAGGGTCATGAACTGACCGCCCGTTTATGGGTTTCACAAACATGTTTATCCTCAGGTAGGGAGAGTGAATTCCGTGTGGTGTTCGATATTGCCGTCTGGTCCGTTTCCGGGATCGATAAAGTCGACATCGATGGAGAGGGTTTTAAACTCGTCCAGGTCGCCGAGTTCGTCGTACTGACGGGTGTCTTCTTCGTTGATTTCCGTCTCAACAACAAAGTCGAACTGATAGCTCAGCTCGTGACGGTTAACATCAAGAAGCGTGCCTCCGTCATAGACAATGGGGTTTCCGTCCTCTTCCGGATTCCACCCCAGTAACGCTTTAAAAAGCATCTGACGGATTTCGTGCACCACATCGAATGACGCAAACTGTCCACGTTCGTCCCGTCCGTTGCTGACAAAAACGATAACGGAAAAACCTTCCCTCAGGGTCTGCCAGTAATCCGTCTGACTTTTCTGCTCACCAGGCGAATCATCACCAGGAACAACGTAAGCTGACGGGAGTTTCATCTTGCCGACTTCAGGCAGGTCCTTAAACTGCGCCGCTCCCGCAACACGATTTTCGAAAACAGGACATCGGGCACGAAGTGCAGCAATAACAGGTGTGAGTTTCATCAGCGACGTTTCTCCGGTTTAAGTGAGAGGCGTAGCTCGCGCGCCAGGTAATAGCGCGTCCACGGGCTGTTTCTTTTCAGCGTCTCTACCATGAAGTTGTTACGTGGAGCCAGGCGCCAGCCGCTGCCGCCGGAAGCTCCACGATGATGGCTACGGCGACGTTTAGCGCCACCACGAACACCGTAAAAAAGAAATGCCGGGTAGAAGTCGCCAGTGATTAACCTGTTTCCCTGTCCGTTGCGCTGGTTCGGTGCAATGCGGGTCATAAAACCGGGGCGGTTTTTACTTGCCCTGGGGACCATAAAACCGATGGATTTTGCCAGGCGGCCGCTCTGGTAACCTGGGTTTTCACCCGGTTCAGATCGTCCCCGGCGCATCACCAGACGGCGGGCATCGCGCATGTGCCGCTGACCAATATGAATAAACGCCCGACGAACACGCGCCCGGTTAAAGCGCATTTCATTAGGCTGTTCAAAATCAACGTGAAAAAAGGGAGTTGCCATTACTGTTCCCTCCGGCTGTCACTGACTCAACTCCAAGTTCGGTGCATTCAAGAAGCAGGAACCGGCGTTTACTGTTCAGGTCACGCGCCCGCTTAACGCGAAACACCTGATCGCCCTGCACCACCTCGAAATCTGAGGTGATTCCTCTTCGCCAGCGGATGGTGATGTAATGTGTAATAACGTTGTCAGTCTGAGCTGTTTCCTGATATGTCGTAGCGCTGGTCTGAACCATCTTTGCCCAGACTGGAAATGAAACCGGGTATTCAGGCTCGGTACCGAAATCAGCTGCAGGTACATCAACCCGTTTTCTGATAAGCACCCGTTTATCAAGCTCTCCTGGATCGGGAAGCAGGTATGTCGCGCTGGTTTGCGCCTGCCTGAGTTTCATAGCGGAATGAACCGGTACGGGCCAACAAGCCAGGTATAGGATTGCGGCATTTCCGTTTTTTCAACCTCACTTACGGATGATCGGTTTTCGTAGAAATGTGTGACAAGTAACAGCATTCCTAACCTGATATCTTCAGACATAACCAGACCATCAGGATCATTAGCCGAAACACCTGTGGAAGAATCATAAAGCGTTCGGTTCAGATACGTTTCCGTTCTTGCCTGCACCGCTTTTCCGAGAGTTTCAAGGAGTGAATCTTCATCCGAATAATCCTCTTCCAGGCGCAACTGACGTTTAATTTCTTCCAGTGTCAGAAGCATAAAACCTCCATGCCCGCCAGATGACGGGCATAAAAAAACCGCTTACGCGGCATCTTTCACGGTTGGTCTGTATTACGGAGCTTTACCCACCAGCGCTTTGATGGCTGCGGTATCTTCCAGCACACAGTCGAAGCGGTGGAACGCCAGGAACGCAGTCTGATCGTATTCGGCGTAACGTTCAACCAGGCGCTTAAGGGTCATATAAGAAACGCGGCGAACGATGAAGCGATTAAAATCACCCAGGAAAATAAATTTCTTACTCGCCGCCGCCGCATCAATTGCCTGATCGATCACATATGGAATACCCAGAACGGTCGCCGGGGAACCACCAACAACATCTGGCAGCCACAGCGGGCGTTTCTGATCATCAACCATCTCTTCAATGACCTGAAGCGTACCGTCATTAAATGCCCAGCGGTATTTAGGTCCGCCGCGATATGCCGGATCAATCGCGTGTTTCAGGCTGTTCATTTCCTGCCAGGTAAATGTTGCCGCTGCCGCAGCAGAAACGGTCCCGGTGACTGAAGCCGCGAGTCCCTTTGGCTGCAGCGGTGTGCCTGCACCTGTACCCTGGACCAGGTATTTAGCTTCGCCGCGGCCAATGCGCTGTGCAATACGCCCCGCCAGGTATGCTTCAATATCTACGCCGCTGTCCTGCAGAAGTTCGTTAGAGACACGGATGATTTTGGATGACAGCTTTTTGGCACCTAGGATCGCCGTACCAAACGTCACGTCACCTTCACTGGCCGCAGTGTTTTCAGCGAGCAGCTCACCTTCTTCAGCGGTCCCGTCAGAAGTGGACCAGGTAATATCCTGACCATTCGAGGTATTGAGAATCTGGGCAACGCTGGCGATCCCGCCGTAAGCCTTCATCGCATCGATGATGGTATTGCGCATCTGGGTAGGTACGGTATAGCCCCCTTTATCATCAGGAGACGTACCCTGCGCGCGCAGCTCTTTAACGGCCTGGCGCTCTTCGGCAGTGAGTTCACCGAAGCCATGGCGGCTCCCCTATTAGGGGCAATAACGACGACCGCCGCCAGTGGCGGAAGCAGGGAGTCGTTG
>ERZ856578.6175-NODE-6175-length-13801-cov-3.366657_pt1 | contig 13801 bp, 10 predicted proteins | sample MGYA00514384_ERZ856578 | MGnify/ENA primary metagenome ERZ856578 (study PRJEB29103, sample SAMN06111958) | human gut metagenome | biome: human gut; feature: ankylosing spondylitis patient; material: healthy_person | host: Homo sapiens | place: China:Hangzhou...
GGTGGCGTCATCATGGCGCATCCAGAAGAACCTACTCTACCGGAGGATATACCAGTACAGAGAAAGAACAAGAATATGAGCGGTTCTTAGCTTAATAACATTGACGGCCAACAATGGCTACAGCAGAGTTTAGAGAGTCTGTAACGCACTAACGCTTTTTGCAGATCAGTGCCACCTTCTTCACAAGGTTCTTCACCAAGGCAGGATTGGTCCGCCCTCTAAGTTCTTCAACTTAATTTCTAAAGTTGTCGCTACGTTTCTTGCAATGGTGGAAGAAAGAGACAAAAGGAATTCCATCTTCAGTGAGACTCACTAGCATAACTATCGGTTATGCCATGTTCTTTGATAAGGCGGGTTTTTGCGATAGCTCGACGTAAGAGCAGGGTGTCTTCTGAGCCATCAAGCAGGTCAGCAGCATTGACATCGAACCCCGTCAGTAAGAGATTGATTTCTCTTTGAGACTGTGGGAATACATCTGATAACACCCCTTTGAGCAGTTTTCGACCATGGAGTGCATCTGCATGTTCAGATATAGTCTGGCGGAAGACCGCAGCAAAATTGTCCATACACTTTACCTACCTTACAGAGTATTAGAGCTTCTCGTTAGTCAACACCGGGGGCTTAAATACGGCCCCGGTTGGAGTCGAACAGAAAATCAAGTTGAATGTACCAACCAATCAGTAACTTTCACAGTGGTTTGTACGAAAGAGCCATTAACTTGCCCTCTATTAGAACATTATAACACAGGAACTGCACTTCAGCAGCAATACGGCGAGGATAACCCAGTATCGTTGACGGATAACAGCGGCTACAGCAGAGTTTAGAGAGCGTGTAATGCACTATGGTTTTCATTGTTTAGCAGCATTTTGAGTTTGAAAGCCATGTTTTCGTGCATACTCAAGAGCAAATGAACCTGCATAGCAAGAGACTGTAAAGTCACTATGGCATCTGTAAAAAACGTCCTCGCCGATAGCTGTAACACTTTTCGGGATTATTATTGAGCGCAGCGCAGTGCAGAAATAAAATGCACTATATCCAATCGAACTCAACCCTTCGTGCAAAAACACTTGAGCAAGATTTTCACGCCAAGAGAATGCTTGACCTTCAAGTTCTTTCACAGATGCTGGAAGAACAGCCTTGCATAAAGCATGACAAGAAAACAGCGGTGCGAATGCAATCAGAATATAGGATAGCCCTGTGCTACGTATTGAACGCGACACAGGGCTTTTTTCGTTTCTGGCAGTTTTGGGCGGCATAATTCGATACTCTGTACACAGGACGAACCTTTGCATTTCACGGAATCTGACGATATGTAGCCAAACCACAAAAGGCCACACGAAACCGCGCACCGGTTGCATGATACCGTAAATCGCGGAATGGTGCAGTCCATATACGCGGATGGCAGATACTTCACGAATCCAACAAGTGTTGGTTTTAGTGTCTGATTTCAAGCCTTTTCTGCCCGAAAATCTCCATGAATCCGGTATGGATATTGGTTTTACCGTTGGCGGAAAACCTGGCATTGGCAAAACCGTCAATGGAATTGCCGCCATCGGTAATGCCGACACAATTAAATATTATCTAAGCAATTACGAAAGAATCATATGCTGTCCTGATATATCCATCAGCTTCTCAATTTCACCGTGTTTGTCAATTTTCTTCTTGACATTTGTCCCGCAGGCTATACACGCCGGACAGCAGAAGATCCGACGCCCTGCTCCATCCGGCATTTGGCCACCGTCCGCCGGGCCAGCTGGATGCCCTCCTGCTCCAGCAGCGCACACAACGCCTGGTCGCTAAGGGGATGGGCCGGGTCCTCCTGCCGGAGATGGATCAGCAGTCTCTGCTTTGCTGCCTGGCAGGATATCCCCTGGGGCCCCACAGGCCGGCTGAGGAAATACCGGAGCGGATAGGTTCCCTGGCGGCATTGCAGATACTTGTCCCGAACAGCCCGGGAAACGGTGGACAGGTGCAACTCCAGCGCCTCTGCCAAAGAGGTCAGCTTCATAGGAGCCAGTTCCGTGGTCTGACCCAGAAAAAATGGCTGCTGGGCGTTTAAGATCGCCTGGGCGCAGCGCTGCAGCGTATTCCCCCGGCGCTCCAGGCTGTCCAGCAGCCAGACGGCCTGCCGGAGCTTTTCCTTCAGATAGGCACGGGCCTCCTGATCCTCGACGGATCTGGACATGTCACTGTAATAGCTACTGACGGAAACCTTGGGCAGATAAAACTCATTCAGCACCACCTGCAGCTCTCCGTCCGTTTCCAAAACAAACACATCCGGACGTGCCAAAGCAATGGGCTCCTGCGGCTGAAAGGCCCGCCCCGGCCGGGGTTCCAGGGCGGCAATGGCCTTTTCTGCTGTCCGAAGCTCCGCCATGGAAATGCCCAGCGCCTTGACGATGGGCCCGTAGTGCCTGCGCCCCAGCTCCGGCAGAAAGCGGGCAGCGATATCCATGGCATGTGGAACAGCGTTTTTCAGGCGGCTCAGCTGAAGCACCAGACATTCCGACAGGCCTCGGGCGCCTACACCAGCGGGCTCCAGAGACTGCAGAATGTCCAGCGCCTGCTCCACCATGGCCTGCGGGATCTTCAGTTCGGCCAGACCGTCCAGGTCCTCCTGGGCCAGGTAACCGTCCTCATCCAGCAGCTGCACCATATATTTAGTGCCAGCAGTGGACCGGACAGGCGTCTGCGGTCCAGCTGGTCGCACAGAAAGGTACTCAGACTGTTCAGACTCCGGCATCCAGCCACGCAGCCCTCTGCCGCAGCCGGACAAGAGAATCCGTCATGTCCGGCGCGTCCTGAAGCTCCAGCGTGGGATTTTCCTCAGCCATGCGGCCCAGATAACTCAGCAACTCCTGGGAATTCATTTGCAGGAGCTCTATAGATTGCAACAGCTGGGGCGTCAGCTTCATCTGCTGCCGCAGCTCCGTCTTCAGGGAAACGATGCTCACGGACGGTCACTCCTCTCTGCCGCGGGGTGTGGGCTAACCTGTTCCGGCCATTATATCACATCCACGGCAAACGGCAAAGGGAGAAAAGCCGCGCGGCCTTTCCCCTTTGCTGTTCCGATCAGCTCCGGGAAACCTCCGCAGACTGACCGAGCAGATATTCCTTCTCCAGCGAAGCCAGCAGGTCAGCTGCTTCCACTGTCCGGCACATGACGGCAGGCTGGAGCATGGTATGCTTGTTTTCCTCCCACGCCTGCTGGGCAATATCCGGCAGGTCATCCCTGGGAACGCCAAGCTGGGACAGGGTCGGAATCCCGGTCCGCCGGTTCATGGCCCGAACGGCGTCGGCAATGCGGATGCCGGCCTCCTGCGGGCCGGCGGCCTCATCTGTGGCAATGCCCATGCTCTCGCCCAGCGCACGGATCCGCTCCGGGAAAATCGAGGCAAAGAACTCGATGGTCATGGGAACGGTGATGGCACAGGCCGCGCCATGCGGAATGTGGTAGTGGGCACCCAAAACATGGGCGATAGAGTGCCCCAGGCTGCAGGAGCCGTCGTTGACGGACATGGCAGCGAGATAGGCGGCGTACATCAGGTGCTGCCGGCGGGAAACATCCTGCCCGTTGGACAGCACTGCCTCCAGATTGCCGGAAATCAGGCGCACAGCCTCACCGGCGAAAAGGCGGCAGGTAGGGTTGCTCTTTCCGCTGAGCATTGACTCCACCGCATGGGCAAAGGCATCCATGGCGGTGGATGCGGTCACAGAGCGCGGAAGCCCCACGGTAAGCAGGGGATCCAGAATACCGGCGGAGGCAAAGAATTCCGGCCCGCCGGCGCCGATTTTCCGGCCGCTCTGGCTGTCGGTAATGACCACACCGAAGGTCACCTCGCTGCCGGTCCCGGAGGTAGTAGGAATGGCGATGAAGGGAACGCCCTTCCGACGGGGAAGCGTGGGATCCAGGAGGTAGTCCCGGATACGGCCGGGGTTGCGCTGCATGAAGGCCACGCACTTACCGGAGTCGATGCAGCTGCCGCCGCCTACGGCGATGACGGCCTGGCAGCGTTTTTCCCAGCACAGGGCGCACATACGATCCACCGCCGTGTCGGGCGGATCTGCGGGAGTCTCGTCGTACACGATAAACGAGCAGCCGGCGGTGCGCAGACTGTCCTCCACGCCGGCCAGAAGCCCCGCTGCTTCAATATTCTTGTCGGTGACGATCAGGACGCTGTCAACGGCCTGCTCCCGGAGCAGATCACCCACCATTCGGCTGCTGTCCGGACCGATATACGTCTTGACTGGCGCGGTGGTGCGCATGGTTTGTACAGAATTCATGATAGTTGTTCCTCCTACAATAATTACGGTTTAAGGCACGGCAGCCAGCCGCGTCTTTTTCCATCTCAAAGCCGAAGCTGTTAGAATGGGAGAGTAATGGCCTGACACTGTATCCTTGGGCCAACACGCCCGCAAAAGAGTCCGTCAGCCGCCTCTCTTTTCCTTGGAATGGAATTGCCCCGACGGTCTGCACAGGACGAAAGGTCATGCTCAGGCCTCCTTGGGGTCTGTCTCCGGCTTTCCTCTGGAGCCGGGGATAGCCGGGATCCCTCGTTCATTCATCCGCCTTACATAGCCTCGGATCCGAGCCTCAAACTCCTCGCGGTTTTCGATCCGAAGAGCCTTCATCTCCATGGGCAGGCCCAGCGTTTCGGCTTTTTCTTCTCCCAGCGGCCGGTATTTCAGCAGCTGGATCTGCAGGGGCTTATTGTGCAGCACGTTCAAAATAAAATCAGAGGTTGCGTCAATATAAGCGGTGTTGTCATTGAAGCCGGGAATGATCGGCATCCGGATGATCAGCGGCATGTCCATATCCACCAGCTTCCGGATATTGCTCAGGATCAGCTGGTTGCCCACGCCGGTAAACCGCTTATGAACGTCAGTGTCCATTTGCTTGATGTCAGTGATAAAAAGCTGCGTGAAGGGGGCCACCCTGTCGATAGCAACCGGAGAAACATGCAGCGCGGATTCCACGCAGGTGTGGATTCCTTCCTCCCGGCACCGCTTCAGGACCTCCCGGCAGAACTCCGGCTGCAAAAGGGCCTCGCCGCCTGACAAAGTAACCCCGCCGCCGGAGCGGTCATAGAATTCCCGGTCCCGGCGGATCACGTCTATGGCATCGTCGGCGGTCATTTTTTTGCCCCAGACGGACAATGCGCCGGACATGCACTCCGCTTCGCACAGAAGACAGTTGTCGCATCGGCTCCGGTCAATGCCTGTGATTCCGTTTTCATCGGTCAGCAGAGCATTGTGTCCGTGCGCGGCGCACGCCTTGAGGCAGTATCCGCAGCCGATGCATTTTTTCGGAAACACGCCTACCTGGGGGAAGGGTTCATAGGTCTCCGGGTTGCTGCACCACTGGCAGCGCAGCGAACAGCCCTTCAGGAACAGTTCCGTCCGGATCCCGGGGCCGTCGTGTATGGTAAATCTCTGCACGTTTACCACATAGGCGCAGGGGCGATCCGCCGCGCCGGAGGATTCGTCAGAGTTGGTCATCCTGTTATCATCCATTTTCTTACCTCAAATCTGAATGGGGTCTGCCTGGTGCAGGCAGAGCTGCGGTCACGGGGTTTTCCCCGGCGGCCTGAGCCGCCGGGGAAAACCGAAAACGGTGTGGGTTCCCGGTATTTATGTGAGAGGAGAGCGTTGGCACAGAATGGTACGTTGGGAACCCGAGGTCGAAGGGCATGCCGTGATCAGTCCAAGGATTGCTCCGTCCGGTTGATTAGCTCATCCTGGAAGCCCTTGCTCAGCGTGTGGAAATAGGAGCTGAAGCCGGAGACACGGACCAGCAGATCCTGGTATTCCTCCGGATGCTTCTGTGCATCGATCAGGGTATCCCGGTCAGCAACCATGAATTGGATGTGCATGGGTCCCTGCTTGAAGTAGCCGTCCAGGAAATCAATGAAGTTATCCCGGCCCTTTTCACCGGAGATGGTGTCGGAACCGAAGCGCATGTTGATCAGCGTGCCGCTGCCGAACTCCTCGTGGTTGAGCTTGCCGATGGAGCGGGCATATGCGGTGGGACCGTTTCTGTCGCGGTTGGAGTGCGCCGTCCGGGCGGCGCCAATGTTTTCGGAAATGGCCTCGTGGTGCTTGCGGCCATCCGGCGACGCGCCGCAGACCAGACCGGACAGCAGGTTGATGATCGTAGAAAGAACGCCGTCTTTGATCACGCCGATGCCGCCGCGGGTGGGCGGATAGGACTGGAGCCGGTTGCAGAAGGAATCCAGAACATACTTCATCATGGCGTCGGCATAGTCGTCGTCGTTGCCGTAATGGTGCACCTTGTCGCTGTTGACCAGCTGATAAAGCCGCTGATGGCCCTCCCAGTTTTTCAGCAGGGCATCATAGAATTCCTCCGGGGTGCATTTTTTCTCCTCATACACCACCTGCTTCAGGGCGGTGAGAGAATCGGCGGTGGTGGCGGGGCCCAGGCACTGGATGCCGGTAAAGTTGTACCGCGCGCCGCCCTGCATCAGGCTCTTGCCACTGTCGGTGCAGTCCAGGATCAACGTGGACATAAACGGATAGTCGTCCCGCTCAATGTGACAGGCCTGCAGCAGATCCACCGCCTGCACGGTGCGGTCCGCCCAGTATTTCAGCTGGGCCTCATAGGCGCTGCGCACTTCCTCGAACGTCTTGAAGTCCTTCAGGTATCCGGTTTCCAGGCCGATGGACTTGCCCACGCCACGGCAGCAAGTGCCGTAGTTCCGGCAGCGCTCACCGCCGCACTCGAAACAGCGGCCGTTGTTCAGCGCCAGCTCCAGCACTTTCGGCAGGGTAATGTAGCTGTTGTCGTGCCAGCCAAAGGTCTTTCCGGGAGCCTCCAGCTCCACACAGCCGATGTTCACATAGTCCATGGCGTCCTCGTGGGAGACACCGTGGCGCATCAGCGCCTTTTCGCAGACGGGATCGTTCATCATTTTGGGATGACCCATGCCCAGGCGCACCATTTCGGCCACCTTGACCTTCAGCTCATAGGGCGTGCCGTCGTGCCAACGAACGGTGATAAACGGATTGACCAGCCGGGTGTGGATCATGGCGTCCAACAGCATAAAGGTCAGATCGTTGGTCACGTCGTTGCCGTCCTTGTCCGTGCCGCCGACGATCAGCGCGGAGCTGGTCCAGCCCCGGACGCCGCCGCGCCACTGGTCATTGCCGGTGTCCGGAGCCAGCTTTTCGTGGGTTGTCAGCTTCAGGTAGAAGAACTCCAGCAGCTCCTGCATGAAATCCTTTGTATATGTTCCGTCTTCCAGGGATTTCTGGTAGAAGGGATACAGATACTGGTCCGTGCGGCCCAAGGCGATAGCCTGGCCGTTGCACTCCATGAACGCCACCACGTGGATCATATAGGTAAACTCCACCGCTTCCCAGAAATCTCTGGGAGGCTCCTCAGCCAAGTGCCGGCACATTTCGCTCATGTGCAGCAGCTCGTCCTTGGTCTGCTGGCTGGAATACACGTCGGCCTGCTCCTTGGCAAAGGCCGCGTATCTCCGGAAAAGAGTGGAGATGGCGTCCAGCACAATGAGCTCTGCGTCATAGAACTCCAGGCTTCTGACGCCGGCAATGTCGGTGGGGGTGCCCAGCTTTTCCCTGCACTGGCGGACATGGGTCTTGATGCCGCCCAGGCCCTTCTGCAGGCCGTATTCATAGTTCGGCGTGATGTGCCCCACGCCCATATCCACCATGATGCTGGGGTTGAAAATGTTCATCCGGCCTGCGGAGGCGCAGCCCTTGGCGGTATCCTCGGGCAGTCTGGCCAGGAAAGCGTCCTTGATGCTCTTTCCCTTCCAGTATTCCTCGGTGCTGAGGATCTCGTCTCTGGTTTTGTCGTCGTAGACAAAGGGATTATAGCTGCGCTTGTCCAGCGGACGGTCCCGCAGCTCGTCATAGATCCACGTGCCGTTTTCCAGATAAACCGGGGCCGCGAAGTTCTTGGAGCCGTCGTCCAGCAGAAGAAGCTCGCCCTCTACATAGTTCAGCGGGCAGGTCTTCATGTATCTTTCCAGCGCTCTGGCCTTCTTGATAACGATGGGCTGAGCCTCGTATTCCTTATAGGCGGCGGTGAAGGCCAGCGCCCGCCCAGAATCCAGAAAGAGCGGAGATGTCTTGTACATCTCCCGGATCCTTTCGATGCGTGGATAGGGAGAAAATCCGCCGGATTCCAGCTTTTTGTGGACGCCAACGCCAAAGCACTTGTCATAGGGCTCTACGCCGCGGGCGGAAGTGTGGGCCACATTTTTACTCATACTCATGGATAATACCCTCCTTGAATCATTATAGGTCGATGCGATAGGGAAGCGTTACTTGCTCTCGTCCTTCCGTGCGCTCTTGACAAAGGCCATGAGAATCACGGAGACCACCAGAAGAATACCCGCCATCCAGAATATCTTGCTGACGGAGGCGTTGAGCAGCATCCGCAGGGAGTTCAAAGTGGAGTCGAAGGCAGTCTCGCCAGCAGCGCCGACGCTTTCTCGCAGAGCGGTCAGGCCGGGGGTGTTCAGCAGTGTGCCGGAGGAGTTCAGAGCGGCCGTCACATCCTCGCTCAGGCCGGCGCCGGAGAGGATGCTGCCTACGCCGGCGTTCCAGGTGGAGCTGACCATCATGCCGCCGATGGTGATACCCAGCGTGCCGCCCAGCTTCATCATGAACTGCAACAGGGAGGTGCCGGTGCCGATATATTCGCGGGGAATCTCCTTCTGGAGGATCTGGGTAAAGCCGACAATCAGCGCGGAGTTGAAGGCGCCGCCCAGGAATTCCGCCGCATACAGGATCACAGCGGAGCTGCCGGGACGCGCAAAGGTAAGGATGATCATGGAAATGGCAAGACCCAGTAGGCAAATCAGCTGCACCGGCTTCAGCGCCCGGGGACCCTTAGCGGAGATCAGCTTGCCCCAGACGAAATTGAAGATCAGATAGCCGATGGCGTGTACGGCCAGGAAGGTACCTGTGTGGGTGGAGCTAAGCCCCAGAACGCCGACACCGATCTGGGCGGTATAGGTGCTGAAGGAGTAGCAGGCGGGGCCGTATGCCACCATAGCGATCAGGCCCAGGGTGAAGCCGCGATACTTGAACAGGTGGAAGGGCATCAGGGGGTTGCTGCCCTTCTTTTCACAGGAAATGAAAGCGATCAGCGCAATGACGGCCACGACGTACAGCGCGATCAGCGTGGGGCTGCCCCAACCCTTGGAATTGCCCCAGGTGAAGGCCAGCAGGAAGGCCATACCGAAGATGGCGATAGTAATGCCGCCGCCCCAGTCGGGGGTCTTCTTTTTGCCCTGCTCCATGGCAGGCGTCTTAATGGTGGGAATCATGGCAAACACCAGGATCATGGCAATGGCGCTGATGACAGTGAGGAACAGGAACACCATTCTCCAGCTGATCTTATCCACAAAGTAGCCGGCCAGAATGGGGGCCAGCATCATGGCAACGCCAATGCCCGCGCCGTTGATGGTCATGAACATGGGGCGTTCCTTTTCATTGCTGATCTCGCCGATAAGCGTCAGATAGTTTCCGCTCATAATGGCCTGAGCAACGGAGACGATCACGCGGCCGATCAGGATCACCAGCATGGCGGGGGCGGCGCACATGGTCAGCGAGCCGACCACAAACAGCGCGGTGCCGATGGCAAGCCAGCGGCGGCGGCCCTGGATATCTCCCAGATTGCCGAACATGGGAATGAAAATTCCGCTGACCAGCGTGAAGATGGTAAACTGGAGCGTGTAGTATTCGATGCCGGACAGCTGCGCCACAATGGCGGTTCCGGTGGTATTGAACATGTTGGAGCTGAAATTCTGGACCAGGCCGAGAATGAACACCACAAACATGATGCCTTTCTTCTTCTGGGGGGTAAGTTCATTGACTGCGAGAATTGCTTTCATGCGGTTAAGACCCCTTTCTTTTTGTGTTGATATGGTTTGGTGAAGCGAAAGCGCCGCTTCGGACTCAGTCGACGATGAGCTCGCCCATCATGGCGCCGGGCATACCGGCGGCATTAGCCTCATCGGTGTCGATGTGGACGGCGGTGTGGCTGGAGTTGGTCTGCGACACGGACACATCCTTATAGATGGTCTCCCGGCCGGTCCCGCTGATGCGGATCGCCACGATGTCCCCCGCCTGAACGCCTGCGTCCGCAGCATCCTGCGGCGTCATATGGATATGACGGTGCGCCACGATCACGCCCTGCTGGATCTCGATGCTGCCGCAAGGCCCCACGATCCGGCAGCCGGGCGTCCCTTTGTGATTTTGGGGGCCAGATTCACGGACCACAGCGGGAATGCCCATCTTGCGGGCGTCCGTGGCGGAAACCTCCACCTGAATATACTTGCGCAGCGGCCCCAGAATGGTGACCTTGGGGATGCTGCCCTTGGGGCCCTGGATCTCTACCCGCTGGGTATAGACGGAACCTCCCATAAAGTTATCCTGACCACGAAGCGTCAGCTCCGCGCCGGGCCCGAACAGGGTTTCCACATCCTGGGGGCGGAGATGGACGTGGCGGGCCGAAATATCGACATATACTTCCTTGCGCATGGTTTTCTTCCTTTCTGCCACCGGGCAGACCCCGCCCCCATCCGGCTGCAGGGCCCGCCGTGGCAATCATTCTAATCCGATCCGGAGAAGCTGTGAGGTGAGGTCAGTCCTCCAGAACGGGGCAGATATCAAAATCGTTCCAGTCGGTATCCTTGGGCATCCGCTTGTTGGGCAGCGTCACGGTCACCTTGGTCTTGTTCATCAGATGATAGTACTGCAGATTTTCACAAATGCTGTTGTTGCCCCAGGAGCCGCAGCCCACGGTGACGGTCATGTTCAGGCCGTTGTTGTTGCCGCGGGTAGGCTGATTGACGTGCAGACGGCCCACGGGAACCCGGTTGGCAGCGTAGGAGATGTGCTCCTCGTTATGGCTCCAGATGCTGCTGCTGTGTCCGGCGCCCTCCCAGTCGAGCAGATTGTGGCAGGCGGCGTCCACGCCGTCCTCAAAGGTCTCATAGGTGCGATAGCGGGTGATAGAGCACAGGATCTCCTTGTTCAGCAGGTCCTCTGTGCCCTTGGACTGGCACTTCAGGCAGATACCGATGCGGTCGGCGGGGATCTCCAGGCCGATCATGGCGCCCACCTGCTGCACGGTATGGCCCACGAACTTGCGGTTCATATAGGGCTTTCCGCCGGGGAAGAACAGCTCACGGAATTTGGCGATGGTCTCCTCATCCTCCACCAGATAGGAGCCTGCGGCCACCATAGCCTTTTTGAACTCTTCCTCCCGGGCAGCGGGAACGTGGGCCGTCTGTTCACCGATACAGGGGATGCCCAGGTCGAAGGAGCGGTTTTGCACGATAGCGCTGCAGGCGCCTGCCATGTCGTCATAGTCCTCGTCAATGATGGCCTGGCAGTTGCCGGGGCCCACGCCCATGCCGGGACGGCCGGAGGAATAGACGGCCTTCACCATACCGGCGCCGCCGGTGGCGATATTCACATCGCACATGGCCAGCATAGCCTGGGTGGCCTCAATGGAGGCGTGATCGGCATCAATGCCCTGCACCAGATCCTCAGGAGCGCCCAGCTTTTTCAGAGCCTTCCGCATATAGTTGACAGCGCCCATGGAGGAGTGCGCCGTGGAGGGATGGGGCGCGATGATCACCGCATTGCGGCACTTCAGCGCCATCATGGCGTTGCCCACGCCGGTGATGACAGGGTTGGTGCTGGGCATGATGCAGCCGATCACACCCAGAGGCTTAGCAATAACGCGGACGCCGGGCTCATAGTTCTCATTCTCCGGAATGTCCAGATAGCCCACGGACTTCTTGCCGCGCAAGAAGTTCCAGTTACCAATGATACCGCCGAATTTTGCCATCTTGCCTTCCACGTTGCCCATGCCGCTCTCATCCACGGCCATCTGGGACAGCTCTCTGCGGTGGTCATAGACGGTTTTGCCGATATCGCGGACGACTTCATCCACCTGGCGCTGCGTGGTCCAATTCAGTTCAAACGCCTTCTGTGCGGCCTTGCCCTTTGCAACGAGCTCTGCAATATACTTCTCGGTTTCGGTCATGTTGTTTTCCTCACTTTCACTAATTTGTTCCATTTATTTATAAGATAATGGGGGAACGCTCCCCACGGAGCACGCTTAAAACGCCATCAACCATGGCCTCGTTTTCCTTTTCTCCAGGATAGACCAGCACGGGGGCCAGCTTGCCCACGCAATCCCGGATTCCGCCGACCACCCGCTGAGAATAGGCGATGCCGCCGGTCAGAACAATCGCGTCTGCCTGGCAGTTCAGCACGGTAAACTGCGCGCCGATATAGCGGCACACCTGATAGATGAAGGCCCGGATGATGAGGTCGCAATGAGCATCCCCGTCGGCGGCCTTCTGCTCGATGATGCGCAGGTCGGTGCAGCCGGTGTGGGCCAGGAAGCCACCCTGGGTCATGATCAGGTCCATGATCTCGCTCTTGGTATATGCGCCGCTGAAGCAGCGATCCACCAACTTGTTCAGCGGAAGCGGGCCGGTGCGGTTGGTGCCGAAGGGCCCCTCCCCGGCACTGCCGCCGCTGGTGCTGTCCACCACCAGGCCGTGCCGGTGGGCGGCGATGGAGATCCCCCCGCCCATATGGGCAACCACCAGGTCCGCGTCCTCATACCGCATGCCCAGGTCGCGGGATGCCTTGCGGGCAATGGCTTTGTGATTCAGCACATGGAACCCGCTGGAGCGGGGAAGGTCCGGATGGCCGGTGATATAGGCCACGTCCTGGAATTCGTCTACGCCGTCGGGGTCCACGATATAAATGGGGACCGGCCGGCTGCCCAGGATCTCGTCTGCAAGAGGGAGAACGATGAAGGACGGATGGGGCGCCTTGGGAAAGCTGCCGCGGTAGGCGGCGTACATCCCGTCCCGCAGCTTTCCGGTCACCAGATAGGTCCCGCCCTTTTTACACAGGCCTGCGCCGGAGGAACGGATCACCACGGCGCTCAGATCATCCAGTGAAATGTGATTTTCCAGCAGCCACGCCTCAATTGCCCCCCGCCGGAAGGCGATTTGCTCCGCGTTGTCGGTGCAGCCCTGGATCTCCCGGTCCGTGTGCCGGATGGTACCCTCGACCACAAGCGTTTCCTCGTCGAACACCGCCAGCTTTGTGGAGGTGCCGCCCAAGTTGAATATCAGAATTCGATGCATAATGGATTCCTTTCTTGAAACGATGATTGGTGGGTGGCGGAGCTTAATCCCGCGCCTCCTGTAGAGCGGCGGCTCTCCGGGCCTGAAGCTCGTCTGCGATCTTCCGCATGTGATGGTTGTCCAGCTTATAGCCGAAGAAGGCCACGCCGGTAAGCAGGGCCAGCGCCGCCGGAATGTAGTACATGCAGCTCATAATGCCGGTGATGACTTGGGGAGACTGTGCCGCGTTGGGCACATAGCCGGTAAGGGCCAAGATCAGAGGCGTCAGAGAAATGCCCACGGCATTGCCCACCTTGCCAAAGAAGGAAACAAAGGACGAGGTGAAGCCCTCCACGCGCTGACCGGTCAGGTACTCCGTATAGTCCACCGTATCGGAGATCACAACGTTGCTCTGGGCATAGGCCACACCAGTGAAGAAATGCATAGCGCCGCTCAGGATGAAAAACAGCGTCAGATTGGTCATCCCGTCTGTCAGGGATGCCGCCATACACAGAACCGCGCAGAGAATATAGGCCCAGGAGATTACCTTGCCCTTGGAGCCCGTCCACCGGACAAAATACTGGGAGCAGAAGTTGCCGGCCATCATAGGGAAGCGCAGCAGCGTGATGAACAGGGGCACCACCGCC
>ERZ856578.6179-NODE-6179-length-13797-cov-5.264796_pt1 | contig 13797 bp, 18 predicted proteins | sample MGYA00514384_ERZ856578 | MGnify/ENA primary metagenome ERZ856578 (study PRJEB29103, sample SAMN06111958) | human gut metagenome | biome: human gut; feature: ankylosing spondylitis patient; material: healthy_person | host: Homo sapiens | place: China:Hangzhou...
CCTACTTATGCTGGACAAGTCACTGAATTTGATCAAACATTAGAAGACTTCATCATATCAGGACGAACCTTTTCACCATACGTACGGATGAAATAGATATCGCCGGCGAAGTTATCGAAACTGAAGTTCTTTAGAAGCGGGTAATTCTGTACAAGCTTAACTCCAGTTATGATCGGCAATGACTCACGGTCATAGATACCAAGCGACCAGAAGCCAAAGCGCTCATTCCATCGCAGGCGAAGCGTAACCGGTGTATCGTCGAAAACAGCTTGCAATGTCTGGTCAGTAAATCCAGCCTGAAAATTTAGTGGGGTCATGGGGTAACATTACCTATGATGTTGCCGAGATATTCCTGAAGTTTACCGCCCGAGCCGGATAACCCATCCAAAGCCTGACTCAGAATTGAACCCGTATTCTTGCCAACGTTTTTTGTTGGCGTAGCCCGGTTAGCCGTAGCTGGGTCTGATGAGTTTGATGTTCCTGCTTTAGCAGTAGCGCCATTACTGGTCGCATCCGTTTTCCTGACGCCTACACCAGGAGGAACCTCTGTCGTAGCTGTGCTGACGATATTTGCCTGAACAGCATCTATCGTAAAGTTTACCGCATCACCATCATCCACCCTTCTGGGAATGTTAATTCCCTGAATCAGCATATTTTCGTAGGTGTAATTTTTGGTGTAGATGGTTACCAGTTCGTTTGAAAGATAGAGCGAGTCAAGCAGCTTGATCGCTGTGTTAACCCTGTCTTCCCCGTCGAAGCCGCTATCCAGAGCGTTTGCTGCCTGAGTTAATACCCCCGTCACCGGCGCGTTGCTTATCATGCCGGCAACGGTAATCTTTTTCGGCTGACGGATAATGTGATCCGATATTGGCGACCCGTTTTCTACGGGATTAATTGTTACATCTCGCGACCATTCATGTGTTTCCTGGTCCAGAGTGTCGAACTCAAGATTGCCGACGCCCGGGTCATTAAGCCTAAAGGTGCTGTCGCCTGCCGAGTTCCAGAGGAAGCCAAGCACATCAGTTGCCATGCTAACCTCCAGTGTTGAAGTTTAATGTGTTACCAAGCGCATTCCATCCATAGTCACTGAATGCTGACTTGGCGCTATCCTGGAGGAATTTCACCTGCTCATCAGAAGTTCCGGCAGGGACTGAAATGTTGCCTATATTGACATCTATCTTAGGACCAGTTGCTGCTGATGGCGGTGGCAATGAAAGAGATTGATAGCTCGGGAGTAGAGTATTTCCACCTTTTGCGTCCTGGTTGAAGCCTCTCACCCCTGCAAGCGTATCTGACCACATCCTGGGGATATCAAACGCACCGTTTGTTTGCGCATTTCCCCACGAAGCCCACTTCCCTAAATCCTCAACAAGCCACCCTGCCTTTTCCTTCAGCCATGGCGCAAATTTTGTTGTTCCTAACTGATCTCCCCATTCCTGAACTTTGTCCTGACTGGAGTTGAAGAAGTTGGCGAGACTGTTGAGAACGTTCAACGCCCACACAGCCATGTCCTTCATGTCTGTAAGGGCCACTTTCAAAGAGTTGATTGAATCGGTGTACTCAGAAACCGGTCCTATCATGTCTCCCAGAAGCGATTTATTGCCATTGAGCCAGGAATTAATGTCCTCACCAACAAGGAACAAAGCAGCAAGTGCAGCTATCACCAAAAATACAGGGCTTGTCAGTGCGGTAAATGCTGCTGATAGGAGATAAACAGAACCTACAAGGCCTGCTGCACCAAGGGCTACGCCAAGCAGTTTTACGGCGTTCTCTGCTCCACCAAGAGCATCGATAACTGAGTCCAGTGCATACTCTATTTTATCAGCCATCCACAGGAACTTATTTGCCACCCATGTCACAGCTCCGCTGCTGCGGTTAAGCCTGTTGATAAACATCGACCATCTGTTATTTACCAGAACAAGCGCCTGGCCAATAGTCATAGGCATTTGTTTAAACTGGTCGACAAATTGCGGAAGGACTTTAATCAACCCCTCAGCAAGCATTTTCCCCGTAACCTTACCGGTAGATATGAAAGCCTTAAGGTTATTGTTCGCCCCTGGAATGGCTTTACCAAGCGCTCTGAACAGGTCAGGAGCCACATCGATAAGCGTGTTCATCTCTTCCATCTGGACAGTTGGAGAACCAATTGCCTGACCAAGCTGGAAGAAAGCCTGTCCCTGCGCAACAGCTGTTGAGCCTGAAGCAGCAAGCGCTATGGATACTGCATCGGTAAGCTGTAATACCTGTTCCTGATCTTTATAGAAGTCCTGAGTGGCGTTACCAGCCTTGATGTAAAATGATGCGTACTCTTCAATGCCCTGCCTGGCTGCACTTGCCCTTTGAGCCACAGCGTCGAATGCTTCTGCGCCGGTAGTGATGGTCTGCGGCAGCATGCCAATGCGAGCCTCCAGAGACTGCATCTCGTCAGCAGTTTTGGCAATGTTTGAGATGGTTACAGCACCGAATACCGTAGCAAGCACACCGCCAAGCGCATTGAATGACTGAATGGTTTTATCGACCTTTCCGTCTACTCTGTCCAGTCCTCGACCTACATTATCTGAGCCAGTAAGACCGAGACGGATCAGAAATTCTCGAATAACCATTTACTTCTCCATTGGCGTGTTCAGATAGTCGGTCATCTCTATGAGGGCGTTAAGCTTGAGCAGGTCTTCGCATGTGATAAGGCCTGACTTCACCTCCGCAACCGTACACATATTTCTCATTATCGGACGCCATACCCATAGCTCTGTTTCAACATCTTCCCTTAACTTTCCTGGGTCGCGCTTTTCGCCAGTGACTGAACCCGATTTGCCAGCTCTTCTGGGCTTAACCCAAACAGGGTGAGAACTTTCGTAAAAAAAGGGGTGAAGTTGAGCTTCAGCACTTCCCAACACAGCTCGAAGAAGTCGAACAGCGTGTCTACGGTGAACACAAGGTTCATTGCGTTAGGGCTGTCGATTTTCTTCTCATCAGTAACGCTGAATGTTGATGAATCTCGCAGGATAGGGATTATGACCTCCTCCAGCGTCTTTTCATCAATACCAGAAAGCAACTGAATGGCATTTGCATCTCCGCCTGAAGCCAGGCCTTTATCAAGCAGCGTTTTCAGTTTTACTAAGTGCTTTGCCGCAGCGAAGGCGTTCATTTTGGCGGCTTTAAACTCTTTGTCACCGATATGGAAGGTAGCGAATTCCTGAGACATATGGACCTCAAAAAAACCGCCCGAAGGCGGCATTGTTAAACGTTGTTACCACCGAGGGAGAATTTCAGGTCAGCACATTCAAAGGTGTAAATGCGTTCACCAACCTCGTTAGTTGAGAAAGCCACGTCGCCGAGCTGATAAAGCCAAGCCTGGCCTGCTGCAATAACAGTACGACCAGAGAAGTCAGTTACTGATACCGGATAAACCGCCTTGCCGTCCTGCGTTAATGAATCAAGGTTCATCAGTGCAGATAGTTCGTCGTTTGCCGCGGATGTCTGCAAAAGGTGCAGTTCGATCTGCCCACGCTTATCCGTTACTCGCGCACGACCTACTGAGCCATCGAGACCAGCGCGTGATTCATAGAAGTTGGCGTTCTTACGAGCCGTAATGGAGTCTCCATCACTGAAGCCGGTTAATAGCAGTGGGCCGATAGTGACAAATACTTCTGAGCCGTCATAAGAGCCAGTTAATTCAGCAGCCATAATTAGCCCTCGTAGCTATAGGTGAGTGAGCCGGTGATTTCGACCACCTGGATTGCGCCAGCCAGAAGCGCCACAAACTCGATATAGAGAGTGCGGGTAGCTTTGATATCAGCAGATACATCGGCTGCATTTGGGTAAGTGATACGGAATCCAGGGATTGTGTTACCTTCACTGTCACGCTCGTCAGGAGCGATTCCACCTGCCTGCTGCCCATGAATAAGTGAACCGTTCAGGTTGTTGACGATGAGGGCAATGCCGCCATTGGTGTAAGGCACTTTCTTCTGGCGGATCATCAGAGACGCCATGTTCTTCTGAATGGTGTCTACAAGCCAGTCACGGAATCGCACAACATCAATCCATTCGCCAGATGTAACTTTGCCTTTGTTAATCAGGTAGGTGTTTTCTGCGTACTGTTCATAGGCATTTGCGTTCTTCTGGAAGATGTAGCTCTGCTCTGTATCGCTGAATTTGCTCGGCGTGATAGCTGCCAGTGTTTTAAGTGCCCACGTTTCGCCACCGGGCGCGATGGTGAAGCATCGACCCATCCATGCCATTTCAGGGTACTCAGTCTCGGCAGCCTTGTGAGCGATTAGTGCTGTACGCAGATACTGAAGGTCCTGCAACTGCGATGCGATATCGTCATCAGCAGACGTCCAGATATCAGCAGTATCGCTGCATGCGAAGAACAGTTTTGTCTGCGTCTCAGCCCATGCCGCCGCATCCTGAATTAGTGCGTCACCACGCTCTACCAGGGCAAAGCCGTACCAGCCCGGGTCTTCCTGCTGAATGGCGTTAAGGTCCGCTTCTAATCCGTCTGCTGAGCCTACGGTTGAGATTGACAGGTTGGTCACTGGCTTAACGATGGTTGCTGTCTCAGGAACTTTCACTACCAGGTGCAGCCCTTCAGCATCAGCGGTGCTGGTAAACAACGCATCAACTACAGATTGTGCCGCCAGCGCTGTTTTCAGACCGGTATATACGTCAGAAGCATCATCGCCACTCGCTGCGGTGTACGTTACGGTAGTGCCATTCACGCTGAATGCGAAAATGTTGCCCGTTGTGATCGTCGCGCTGGTTACTGTCAGGTCAACAGAAACGGCGTTTCGTCGACCTACCCATGCCTGATTTGGGCGCGGGGTCTGACTAAATACTGCTGATAGCGCTTTGAGCGTCTGCGGGTCAAGTCCGTCCTGCTGCGCCGCGCTGTAGCTTGAATATTTACGGATTCGCTCACTGAATGCCGTTGTCGGCGAAACTGCAAGTGGAATGCCGAATGACGCCTTCGCGATACTCGCTGTGTCCAGCGAAATATTCACGTTGGCAATCTGGCTTAGATTTGCCATTGATGAAACTCCGTGTTGATTAGTCGGATGTGACGGCGATAGTGAGGTGTGTTTCTATTCCGCCGATGTCGCCTGTCGCATCAACGGTTTCTATGAGCCCTACGTTATCCGTGTACTTGCCGGTGTAGCGGAATGTAAGGTCTACATTCGCCATCGCTTCGAAGTTTGCTTCATCTCGCAGGCCTGTAAGGTCGTTAACCTGGGCGCTGTTTGCGATAACGAATTTTTCTCTGCGCATCAGGTAGCGTGATGTGGTTTTACGGATGTTATTAATCAGATCGTCGCAATGCTCTCGTGCGCTTCCGCCGTACACATTAACCATCACCGTTCCTTCTCTAACGCCGTGTGACGGCATTACACCTTCATCATCTACATTGCCATTCTCATCCCTGCCTACGGTCGTGCGCGTTGATACACGAAGCGTGGCATAAGGCAGAGGAAGCCGGGTGTTGTTCTGATTGGCGTAAGCGAGAGGTACGGATAATAGCTGGGACAAAACACGGTAAGCGGCAGACTCTACAGCATCAGGAACGAAGTTTGACACTGTGGTTTCAGCCATCGCGTTTCCTTACCACATAATATTTATAGTGGGGTATGATTCCGTTTTGCCATGGTTCACGGTGCTTAACTTCGTAGTTAAAACCATCAATAACGACAAGTGCAGGCTGAGCCATGGGGAAATCATCAGTAATCTGAAGCTTAGTGTCGCTGTACAGCCGGCGATAATCAGTTAATCTCCTCCCTTCCTCCAGGCTTTCAATCTCCTGCGTATCTTTTATGCTTTGCACGCTGAAGTAAGCGGTTGACTCCGTCATTACCCCATCTAAAATCACGCCGTTAACCAAAGTCGACGGCGATGGAGTATATACCTGATAAGGCCTGCGAAACGGATTGCTCATTGTGACCTTCCGTAATCATGAATGGCGAAGGTGACTGAATTAAGCATTACGCCAGTGTCTATAAGCGGCTTTGATGAACCCTTCAACGCTATCGTAACCGGAGAGTTTGGAGTCCAGGCACCTCCAGAGATGCTCTTCTTGACGCCATCCACCATAAATACGCCAGCCGCATTCAGAAACTGAGAAAAGGTAGCTCTACCGAGGAGAATTTGCGTTACTCCATTTGCAGCGAACCTTTCCAGCCGAGAGACTGATGTGTCGAAGTATGTGCGCATGAATGGTCGTGATGGGATTGTCCTCGTACCGAATTCGTTCCATGCTGCGTATTCAGCGACAAGCACTCCATCATTGACTTCACCCTTCTGGATGCCGACAACCACCTCTTTGCTTCCGGCAGCCTTGATCTCTCGCCTTAACCTTTCCCATTGCCGCTTGTTGTCTGTAATTTTTACTGACACAAGCATCCCCCCACGACTCCGCGAGTCATAATCGAGAATCCTGCCCCCCTCTTCTTGCGGAGCAGTTGCAGCAGGTTTCCGTATGTAGTCCCGCTGAGGTAACTGGAATCACCTGATACGTTGCCGTAAGTAATTGCCAGGTCACCCTCCTTGCGTGAGAGGATGCGACCAGATGATGTGGATCCGTTATCAGAGTAACCGCCAGGCGATGCCATGATATGTGCCGCCATGAGCGCCAGAGCTACGTTATAGGCATCTCCGTACTCGCCTTCGCAGACAAACAGTGATGCAAGGTCGATGTAACCCTGAACAACCTCATCAGGAACAGCCGCAAATTCAGGCGCTAGCTTGCGGAAGATTCCCAGAGGCGTAAGACCTTCAAATGCGGCAATGTTCATTACTCGTCTACCTTATCTTCTTGCTGCTGAACTTCAGCATTTACTTCATCAGAACCAGCTTCCTGTTGCTCTTGTTCAGCAGGAGCTTTCCCTTTCCCACCCTTGCCCTTTCCAGACTTCGCATTTTCTGCTACTTCATTTTTTTGGATTTGAGTGGCCGTTACGGTTTCGCCTTTGCTGGCTACTTTCAGCTCACCTTTTGTGATGGAGGCTTGGACGGATTTGTTATTTTTCCACTTATCATCAACTTCGGCAGTCTGGCCCGGGGCAAGTTGTTGTCCGTCGATGTAATACAGTCGTGCTGATGCGTTGGTAATCTTCATTTTTAATCCTTAAGAAAAGAGGCCGAAGCCTCTTAAATGCCTTTGATGAGATGCAGAGTCAGCGGCAGGTAAACCTGTACGCCGGTAGCGCGGCTGTGGCATGGAATCTTGAATGCCAGGTTGTTAGCCTGAGGTGGCAGTTGCTCGAACGGCTGCGGGATTTCCATGGATGCGTTATCAGCGTTACGTTCCATTACCAGAGCGGCCTTAGTGCCTGCGCCATCGATGTCTTCCAGCTCGTTTACACGAATCCACTGCATACCAGGATACTGCTGGTTGAAGAAGGTCATGTAAGACGTGTTGGTGTTTGGCATCGGCTTGGACAGGATTTTAAAGGCGCTTGGCGGCAGCGCGATTACGTTCGCAGAGTGCAGGCCTTTAGTTACCGTTTCGATTGCTGATACTGCATCTTCCAGTTCACCAGAAGCGATCTCGCCTGTAGTCCAGCCAGCAGAGGTAGTAACTGGAATGTTCGGGTGATCCAGAACGCCGACGATCTGATAATCATCATCGCCGTAGAACGCCAGGTCATTAACCTTCACGTCGTGCGCTCGACGGGCGGCGTTAGCCAGACGAGTTGGCAGATTCTTACCGGTTGCCTGTGATGCTCGGATTTCCATCAGGCTGTATTCGTAGAAGTTACCCAGGCTGAACACCTTCCCGGTTTCTTCACGATAGTTAACGCCGACATTTGGCAGGTCGTCAGAGTAGTCAGCGATGATACGCGCCATGCCTACTGCATCCCATACGCCGTAAGTGAACGTTTTGGCGTATGAAGGGATTTCTGATGTGACCGGGAAGAGAGTGGTCGCAGTCAGTGCAGGGTATTCGACTTCGTAAACCTTGGTCTTAACGTAGTCCAGTTCACGAGCCAGGAAGATTGACTCCCCTTCATCCAGTCGGATGCCGTTAGCCGCCGCGCCGTGTTCAATAGCGAACAGGTCCGCTTCGTCGTAATTCATCTGTTCCATTATTGTTCCTTATGCGGTTGGCTGCGTGGTCTGGTTGCGGATTTGAACTTCAGCCAGGTTAACTGTTGCGCCGGCGCTGTTTTTGAAAGTGGTGAACTTACCAGTAAACACCCAGCCCAGAGCCAGAGAGCCACCGGTTGCTGCAACCTTGCCAGCGTCTGCGCCAGAGGTCAGAACGTTAACGCCTGCACCCATGGTTGGTGCTGCTGATAAGGTGGTTACAGCCCAGATTCGGCCCCATGTCATCACGTTTACGGCATCACCGTCTTCATACTGACCGGTTACGCAGCCGTAGTGGCTGAAGCGGCAGATACCCATCAAGTTTGCTGCATCGCCAGCCGCAGATACTTGCTTAACTACGCGCTTGTCGTTAGCCACTGATACGCGAGCTACCACATAGCCAGGCTTGATAGCGCCTTGTGCTGCGTTGCAACCGTCTGTGATTTGATGGGTTGAATCTGAACGCATGCCTGGCATTGCGATCTGCATGTCGTTATCGTAGGAAGTCTGAACAGGCATTATGCTGTCTCCTTTTTGCCGTGCAGGCGGTCGAGGTATTTTTGGCGAGCAGCGGCAGAGCCTTTTGGTTCAGCGGAGTCATCGCGGGTTTGGGCTTTGTCCTGATTGACGATTTTGCGCTGCTGCTCCATAGGTGCTGACTCAATCGCCATGTCAAAAGCGACATTGATGTAGGTGTCGTCTTTGCCGTCGAGCTTGATAGATGGCTTCAGCTTGGCTACAACCGCTTTCTTGACGGCAATATCATCCAGGCCATCACACTTGATGCCGTGTTTCTCTGCTTTTGCTTCGAGTTCTGTGCGAGCTTTAATGGTTTTCTCTGCATCTTCGCGAGCCTGCTTCAGCTTGTTTTCAAACTCTGCTGCGTCAGCTTTCAGAGTGTCGCGCTCTGCTGTGATGGTGGAGATGGTGGTTTGCGCTTCGGACAGCTTGGTATTAGCGTCCTCTGCATCCTGTTTAAGGGCGTTGAACGCCACGACGACTTCAGGAGAAGCATCGTACTCAAGCCCGTTGTCGAGTCGCAATTTCTGCATTGTTTTACCTTTTGGTTGGTTGTCGTCATCGTCTAAGGTGATTTCTTCATCACCGTCGAGATTCAGTGTTGCTACATCACCGGCCCGGGCTTTAGATACGAGGGCGAGATGATTGATGCGAATGTTTCGCTGGACTGCGTCGTATGGCTGACCGTTCCATTCGCCTGGAGTCTCATCGAGGTCGAGTCGGTAGCCGAGAGATAGTTGCTTTGTCCTGCCGCTGGTTGCTGATTTAATGGCGTTCTCGTCATACACCATGATTGGCACTTTGACGTTTTCACCATCCTGTCTGCCTGGCTCAAGCATGGTTCCTACCATGTGCTTTTTGGCATTACGGGAATTAACTGCCCCCGGGTGACCGATAGTGATCGGCTTGCCTTTGAAGCTAGCCAGTGAGTCAGCGTTGAATACTTCTTCAGGTGGGCGTAGTTCACGACGCACTGAGCCATCTGGATTTCGGTATAACTGGATGCCAACGCGACCTACTACCGGTACGTCCTCCAGATAGCCATCTTCGTTTACGGACGCACGAAGCTCTCCCACATCGAAGCGAGATACTGTTTTCATGTTTTGCCTTATTTATTCGCCGATATCGAAAACTGAACCAGACCAGTCAGGCTCTGCGTAACATCGACACCGGACAGGTTGCCCGGGGTGTCCGTCAGGCGGCGGATTGCTCCAATTGTAGGAATTACCCTCTCGCGCTCTGTGCTCAGGCCTCTCGCGCTCATCAAGCACGCCACGCCATTTGTAACCTGTTACCCCGGCATCGGCCTGACGCTGTTTTGTGAGCGCTGAATTAGCTTTTCCTATCTGGTCAACTGCGATCAGCTTTGCGCGTCTCTCCGTGACGCCATAGCGCTCCTGAATCTGCTTCTTGATGGTGTCAGAGCTTGAGCCATTCATTACACCGCGCTGGATGATGCCTTCCATATCCGACAGTTCGTCAGCAGGAATGGATTTAATCAGCCTGGTGTTCTCTGATGCCCATAACTCCTGCATCTCTCTCAGCCATGGCTCAGCGCGATAAGCATCTACGCCAAGTACGCCTGATGAGGCGGGAGCAGTTGTCTGTCCGGCAATTACAGCCTGTGAAGGTGGGATGTCATAGCCAGTTCCACCCTTCACAACCAACCGCCATTGCTTGTCGTTAAACTGGCTCGTTAGCGCGAAGAATGTCGGGAGACGGTCAATTACTGGCTGAAAAATGCGGTTGCCAGCGTTGCGGAGATAAGCCAGCACAGCCGACATATCGTCCTGCCATCCATCGAAGCGGATATCGCCGTATGCTGAGTTTATTTCTCTGTTGAACTGCCTGGTGGCTTTTACAAGCGCGTTGGTGTAGTCACGTTCTATGCCATAGGGATGAAGCCAGACTTTAGCCATTGCTCATCTCCGGATAGACGTAGCCTCCACGTTTTTTCAGTGTGGCGACACCTTCATCGTTGCTAACCCATCCAAGTTGCGAATAGCGCTCATCAGCCTGTGACCACTGGTTAGCCGTCTCTGCCTGCTCTTTCTCTGTTGGTACTGAGAGAGGATTGAATTTAATCGTCCATGTTTTATCAGTGGTGAGGAAGTTGACCACCTTTTCTATTGCAGGTCTCGCCTCATCCTTCTGCTTGCGGCCAATCAGTTGCTTCCATGACTCAGGAGCGGTGGTTTTATCCGCGCCCTGACCTGATGGCGTTTTGGTGAACAGGATTTGCTCATCAATTCCGGTCAGCGCTGATATGCGTAACTGTTTGCGGTCCTGTACATCGACTACCCCTTCCAGAGAGCCATTAAGCAGTTCGTACTTCTCTGTGTTTGCATCTACGCCGATGGTGTTGCCGTTGCTGCGCGTCATGTCGACCATATTCAGACGAGCCTGGACTGCATCTCGACCTTCACCATCTTTGCACAAGTCAGCCAGGTCAGCAGCAGACCAGACGCCCTGCTGTTTACGCTCAAGCAGGCTTGTGGCGTGTGCGTGGCTCATGCCGTAATCAGTGAGTGCCTGATAAACACCCTGCAAGCATGAAGCGCCCCACCCCTGATTCTGATGGCGAATCTGGTTTGGCAGTCGCTCTCCGTCGAACACATGGCATCTGCTGGCGTGAACATAGTAAGGCGTTCCTGAGATAGGGTTGATCTGGTACTGAGTGATTTCTCCGTATGTCGCGCTTTCAGGGTTGGTGTCGCGCAGGAAAGGCTGAACCTGATAGCGGTCGTACACACGGACAAACTCAAGCTCACCCTCGCCAATTTGTGACTGAAGGTCTCCGCCATCATTAACACCGAATAGCATTAGCGAGCCGCCATATAAGCGAGCCCATGCCACCGCGTCCGTAAACTGCTGAGTGAGGTTTAGCTCATCCCAGCGAGACATAATCTCCGGCTCATTGTTTGCGCCGTCTACAGTGAAGCCAGCACGAAACATTTCGTCCGCTACTACGTCAATGATGCGACGCCCTAATCCGTCGCCGAGATAGATGCTGTCGAGCGTTGCTTTGGTTAGCAGGTGCGCTGTACGGATGCGGCTGTAGGCTGACCTGTCACCGCCTGTTCCGATGTTCATGAACACGTTTTGATAGCTGTCCATGTTCATCTTCTTGTCGATTTTCTTTTGCTGCCTGTTGTTGCGTTTAGCCATGTGAGTTCTCAGCTTGCAAGCGCCTTGAGTCTGCGTAGGGCATCACTGCCAAGGAGTAATTCCTCAGTCACGGCGTCGATAAGGTTATCCACGATGTCGTCGTGGTCGTGAGTGTCGTCGTAGGTGAAAGCACTGTGCTCAGCGATAAACTCTGAGGAGAATGAAGCGTCAGCAGGAAGATAGACACGCTGTGCTTTGACTACCGGCAAAACGTCCATTGCCCGTGTAACTTTGTCTTTGTTTCGCTGAAGAGCGGTTATCTTGATGGGGAGCTTTTTCTCAAGGTTCTGAATAAGAGCCGTGCCACTGGATTTATCTTCAACGTAGATTTTTCTCAGCGTTCCTGCTTCCCGATTCTTACGCCACGCCTGAGAGATAAACGCTTTGAAGTTTGTTTCTAGCTCTGGCGCTTTCCACTTGCCGCGCTCCATGTGGATTAGATAGAGGTCATCTTTGTAAACGCCCCACTCGCACAGTACTGACCAGTCGTTATGGTTAGCCGTCTTCTGCGCTGTATCTGCGGTAGTGAAGCGGTATTCGAAGCGTTCAGGCTCCGGTTTATCTCCGTCAGGTCCGTATGTCTGCCACCATGAACCATCAAACACGTTGCCGCCTAGCTTGATAGGCTTCTGCATGCCCTGAGACATGAAGGTGTATTCGTCCGTGTCCCACTGGCGACAAAGGTCGCCTACATATTCGTTGGCAGGCCAGTATGACCAGTAGCCTCGCATCTTCTCGCTGTCTTTGACATCATTCCAGCAATGCTCCTGAAGCCATTCTGGTAAAGATTCGATATAGGCTTCATCAATGAGCGCAGGGATGATGACGTGCTCGAAGTCGATACCCATTGCACCTGACAGCATGAATGCACTGCTGTCGTCTGTGTGCAGCCGCTGCTGAATGGCGACTATCGGTGTCGGGTTCTCTTTTGACTTATTGGCACGACGAGAGCGGATGGTATTGGTTAATGTCTGCTGTGCCTTTTTGCGCTTCACCTCTGAGAAAACATCAAGAGGCTTGTCGAAGTCATCAAGGTTTATCCAACCTGAAAAGCCTGGCATCTGATAACCGCCACGCGATCCGGTAATCTGACCACTTGCCGCGCGGCTTACTACTTCGGCTTTAACCTTTCCGTCATCGTTCAACAACTGCCATTCGTCAGCCTGATTAACGCCCAGCGAGTGAGGCCATAGCGTCTGAAACTCAGCCGACGTGATGATTTCTCGGCTTCTGCGGCTGTTACGCTTTGTCAGCGTATCGCTGAAGGAGATGTTGAGGTTTCTTACCTTCTGGCAGTTCAGCATTGTCCACACTGGCGCATGGATGCTTAACATCTCTGTTTTCCCACTGCCTGGAGGAACGTTGAAGACCACATTACGGCGTTTGCCGGCAACGATATCTTCAATCACCTGCGCAATGTATCGGTGATGCCAGTTAACTGACCACTTCTCACCCTGCAACAACTGAAAGAATATGCGGTTAAAGGCCAGAAATGAGCGCTCGGACAGGACTTTGATGGCTTGGCGTTCTGCTTCGCTCAAATCTTCCCATTCGAGTATTTGGCTCATAGTTTGCTCAGTATGCTGTTAAGCGCCTTTTCGTCTACGGCTACGGAATGTGATTGCTGGATAGGTCCGCCGTCCTTGCCGACAAGCTCATTCACGACCTTATCGCCATATTTCTTTGGTGCCATTCGAGAAAGCACCCACTTTCGCGTGTCTATCTGAAGGCGAGCTTTAGCAACCGCCGCGCCGTCCTCTTTCACATCATCAGCAAGCTCCAGCATCTCCTCGAAAATGGAGTCCGCTCTCGTGTCAGTGGCTTTTGCGTATTGGTCTCGAAACTCTTCATGTTCTTTTAGCCAGCGAAATACTGTTGCCTTGCCAGGCATGCCTGGGCGGGAGCATACAGTGCGGAGGCTTTCACCTTCGGCTAGCTTCGCGCATATATCGGCTGCCACCTCTGGTAAATAGTCAGAAGGGCGGCCCGTTTTCTTTTTGGTCGCCATAGTTTTGATACCTCACTGATCACTTA
>ERZ856578.6184-NODE-6184-length-13792-cov-3.338097_pt1 | contig 13792 bp, 10 predicted proteins | sample MGYA00514384_ERZ856578 | MGnify/ENA primary metagenome ERZ856578 (study PRJEB29103, sample SAMN06111958) | human gut metagenome | biome: human gut; feature: ankylosing spondylitis patient; material: healthy_person | host: Homo sapiens | place: China:Hangzhou...
AAGCATATCAAAGTAACGGTCAATGTCGAAACTATCCATCTTCTGAAGGGTATATTCGCAAAACTCCGCTATATCTTCTGGCGGTTCCGGGAGGCACCGGTTTGCTGTTCGGAAGTCTGCCGCTCCGCCGCCTTGCTTCCAGATTTTCCAGATCCTTCATGGCTTTTAGGCCCGCCGGAGTAGCCGCCATACCAAGACCAAGGAAATTAGCGATAAAATTCATGGAAATTGACTCATACGCCGGATGATCCGCCGGGATCTCCGGAAAAAGGAAGCGGATCAATGGTCGGATCTTCCCGCAAAGCACTTCCGTGAGTCCCGCATCCTTTGCAATCTCCATCAGTCCCTGCCAGAAAGCCAGAATCCCCGTCATCGTCACGAAGCGTGTCACCGCCTCCCGGGACGCGCTCAAAACCGCATCCGTGATCTCCTGCATCCGACCGTTCAATGCCCCGTATAAAATTCCAGTGAGCAGCATACCGCCCCAGAGAAGATTCATAGAAAAAACCTCCGCACAGGATTTTTATATCCTATGCGGAGGTTTGGTAAAATATGGTTTTCTCTCACCTGATCCTGCTGAAATCAAGATACAGATCCTCGTAAATCCCGGCTTTGACAGTATCGGCAAAGATGTATTGTTCAGAATCGCTGGTATCAAAATTGTAAATCAGGATCAAATTCTTAAGTGGATCCACAATCCAGTATTCTCGAACGCCTGCAGTGCGATATTTGAAAAGTTTGGTGAAATAGTCCATTTTCCGACTGCCGGGTGAAACAATTTCAATGATCCAGTCTGGAGCACCGGTGCAGCCTTTTTCTGAGAGTTTTTCTGTGTCACAGATAACGCTGATATCCGGCTCTACATAATTTCGGTTATCTTCATTCAGAAATACTGCAAATGGAGCAATATCAACCTCACAGATTCCTTTTTTTGAATCGATATAATCGGCAATGGTACGACTGATTGAAAAAAGAAGTTTCTGATGAGTTCTGGTTGGCGGTGCCATGTAATAAATCTGACCATCTATCAGCTCAGCTCGGGTCCCTTCAGGCAAATGATAAATATATTCGGTAGTGTAATCTTCATGCTGTGGTAATGGCATCCTAACACATCCTTTCTTGAATTTGCTGAGTTTGCTTTCTTCTGCTATGGTTATACCTAAGCTTGTTTGCAGATGAGAAGATTGCTAAATCCAGATTTACTAAATCACGATTTAGCAAAAGAAATGATAAGAGTATTATAAAAGAAAAAGGAGAGAAAATCAAGGCAGAAAACAACCCCCCGGGAGGCTTGTATGAAGTATACAAAATCAATATAATGATGTCAGTGTTAAAAGTCTAAATTGCGATTGTGCCTGCATAAATCAGCACTTCGTATACAGTTATGGCTTATTATAGAATGTACAGGCATCATTTATTCGATACATACAAGGGGGTATTCCTTATGGAGAACAAAAAACTTCTGGAGGAGATCAGAAGTTACTGGAACAACCGTGCGGATGGTTATTCCAGAGTAAATCAGGAAGAGCTGCACAGTGAGCAGAAGGAAAAATGGAAAGAGGTGCTGTTGGAGCAGCTGCCGAAAAAGGAAAAAGATCAGGTGCAGATTCTGGATATCGGAACGGGACCTGGATTTTTTGCGATCCTTCTGGCAGAAGAAGGATATCAGGTAACGGCGGTAGATTATACGGAGCAGATGCTGCAGGAAGCGAAATCCAATGCGGCGGATCTGGCGGATCAGATTAGTTTTAAGAGAATGGATGCTCAGAATCTGGAATTTCCAAAGGAGACGTTTGATTATATCGTGACGAGAAATGTAACCTGGAATCTGGAACATCCGAAGCGTGCATACAGGGAGTGGCAACGGGTGCTGAAACCAGGAGGGAAGATCCTGAATTTTGATGCGAACTGGTATGCATATCTTTATGATGATAAATTAAAACTCGGATATGAGCAGGACAGGCAACGGGCAAAAGAGGAACAGGTAGAAGATTATTATGAAGGAACGGACATTGCGTGGATGGAGAACATTGCAAAGCAAGTTCCGTTAAGCCCGCTGAAGCGTCCGAAATGGGATTTGGATGTCCTGAAGAAAATCGGACTTGACTGCTGGGCAGATGAGACAATCGGAGAGCGAGTGCTCAGCGATGCAGAGAAGATCAATTACCAGTCTACACCGGTGTTTATGGTCTGTGCGGTAAAATAATCACCGCACACCCCATACAAGGAACATAGGAGCATCTTTCAGGTCGTGCTCTTTTAAGATATTCTGACCGACGGAAAGGTCGTATCCGGATCTGGAAAATCCGATGTTTTCCAGAAATTCCTGATCCCAGTAAGGACGCTGTTTCCGGCTCATCGGCATGGAAAGGGTGATGGATGCATTTTCCTGCTCCAGTTCCGGTGTGACACCACAGTGACCATACACTTCAGTATCGGATATATGAGAAGCGGAAGTATTTTGATTTCGGACGTTAGATGCATAGTCAGCATCAAAATTCAGCAGGATGCCGCCCTTTTTCAGCACACGCATCCATTCTCTGTATGCAGATTCCGGATCCGGCAGCGTCCAGGTCAGGTTGCGTGAGATGACAACGTCAAAAGACTGATCCAAAAACGCAAGCTTCTGGGCATCCATTTGCTGAAACGTGGGATGGACCTGATAGAGTGCAGCGTTATCACGGGCTTCCTTCAGCATGGCATCGGTGAGGTCGATCCCGGTCACCTGATGTCCGATCTGAGAAAGCAGGATGGCAAAATATCCGGTTCCGGTGCCGATATCCAGGATCTGCAGCACTTTGCCCTCCGGCAGAAAATGAACGATTTCTTCTCTCCAGCGTTCGGAAATGCTGCTGTTTAATTCATTTTTTCGCACGATATTGAAGTTGTGTGCCCGTTTTGTCCAGTAACTCTGGACACGTGATTCTATATTATTCATGTTTGAGATATTCATATTCAAGGTTCCTTTCATTATTTTATCAGGTAGTATCCTATCATAAAAATAAAAAAGAAAGAAGCCTGCGGGGGGGATACAATAACAGTGCGGTTTGTATTTCGTTATAAAAGTCAGAGTGTTCCCGGTGCGAGTATGACAGCTCAATCGGGGATAATTGTATACAGGATGGTAATGTGATGAGAAAATATATCATACAACGATTTTTGCAGTTGATTCCTATTCTTATAGGGATTACTTTTTTGTCTTTTGCCATGATGCGGGTGGCGGGAAGCGATGCTGTCACGGAGATGTATGAAAACCGCGGCACGGCGGTGTCGCAGGAGATCATTGATGCAAAGAAAGCAGAACTTGGCCTGGATCAGCCGTTTCTGGTTCAGTATGTAAGCTGGCTGAATGGATTTTTGCATGGTGATATGGGGACAAGCTATGTGTCCGGGAAAAAGGTGTTTGATGAATTTGTATCCAAACTTCCGGCAACGCTGCTGCTTACGGTCATGTCGATTTTGGCAACGGTTGTGATCTCCATCCCGCTTGGTGTTCTGGCGGCAGTCTGTCAGGATAAGTGGGTGGATCTGCTTTTGCGGTTTTTCAGCTTTATCGGTAATGCGATGCCGAATTTTTTTGTGGCGATGCTTCTGATGCAGCTGCTGTCGATCAAACTGAATCTTCTGCCGGTCATCGCAAGCGGTGTAAATATCAGAAGTGCACTGATGCCGATGCTGACGCTGGCAATTTCCATGTCTGCAAAGTATATGCGGCAGGTCCGTGCAGCCGTTCTGGAGGAGCTGAACAAAGATTATGTTCAGGGAGCCAGGGCGAGAGGTATCAGGGAAAGCGTGATCTTATGGAAAAACGTCATAAAATCAGCCATGCTTACGATCATTACATTGCTTGCATTATCCATTGGAAGTTTGCTTGGCGGTACGGCGATCATTGAGAGTATTTTTATGTGGGATGGGGTCGGAAAGCTGGCAGTGGATGCGATCACGACACGCGATTACCCGGTGATTCAGGCATATGTCGTATGGATGGCACTGATCTATGTCATAGTCAATCTGATTACGGATCTCTTATACCACTGCCTGGATCCGAGAATCCGTCTGGGGGTGAATCAAAATGGATAAATCAGCACGAAGAAAAAGGAAGAAGCAGAAAAATCATCTGAAAAAGCGATTTTTTATTTTTGCCACGCTGGCACTGATTCTTGTTGTCGGTTCTTATTTCAGCGAACGCTTATGCCCATATGATCCTTATGAGCAGAATCTTAGTATCGCAAAAGCAAGTCCGTCACTGGCACATCCGTTCGGAACAGATCGTTATGGGAGGGATATGTTATCCAGAGTCATCGTCGGAAGCAAGACCAGTATCTATTCGACTTTGCTTCTGGTTGTCGGGATCACGGTGATCGGAACGATCGTCGGGATCATCTGTGGATGGAACGGAAAGAAACTGGATACGATTCTGATGCGGATATCCGACATTTTCCTTGCATTTCCCGGTCTGGTTTTTGCCCTGGCAGTTGCAGCCGTGATGGGAGGCGGCGTACAGAATGCGGTTATAGCCCTTGGGGCGGTCAGCTGGCCGAAATATGCAAGGATTGCCAGAAGTCAGACATTGGCACAGAAAGAAAGCCTCTATATGCGGGCGGCAATCTTATCTGGATGCAGTACAGGAAAACTGATTTTGAAACATATTCTGCCAAATATCACAGGACCGATCCTTGTGACTGCCATGCTGGATATCGGAACGATGATGATGGAGCTTGCAGGCCTGTCGTTTCTGGGACTTGGTGCAAAACCGCCGGTTGCGGAGTGGGGAAGCATGATGAGTGATACCAGAAATCTGCTGACGACACATCCTTGGGTAACCTTTGCACCGGGAATTGCCATTTTTCTTTCAGTCATGGTTTTCAACCTGCTTGGCGATACGGTAAGGGATCTGTTGGATCCAAGAAATGAGAGGTAGATATGTCAGGAATCATTTGCTATGAAAACGTCGATATCTGTTACAATGGCAGTCCGCTAATCAAAAAGGTCAGCTTTTCTGCAGAAAAAGGTGAAATCTTAGGGATCGCAGGGGAGAGCGGAAGCGGCAAATCCACATTGATTAAGGCAGCAATCGGATTGCTTGGAAAGAATGGAAGCGTCACAGGCGGAAAGATCTGGTACGAAGAAAAAAATCTTCTGGATTTAAATGCAAAAGAACTGCGTAAAATCTGCGGGAGCGAAATTGGCATGATCTTTCAGAATGCAGGAAGTTCTTTCTGCCCGATACGAACCGTCGGGGAGCAGCTGCTGGAAGAAATGAAAGAGCACCGAAAAATAAAAAAAGCCGAATTTGAGGATGAAGCAGTGGAAATGCTTGCAAAATTCGGATTTCAGGATCCAAAAAGAATCCTGAAAAGTTATCCGTTTGAGCTGTCGGGTGGCATGCAGCAGCGTGTTGGCGTTGCGGCAGCGATGCTCTTAAAACCGAAGATCCTGCTTGCGGATGAGCCGACTTCGGCACTGGATGTTTCGATTCAGAAACAGGTCGTAGAGCAGATGAAAATGATCCGAGAACAGTATGGGACAACGATCCTTATCGTTACGCACAACATCGGAGTGATCCGTGCGATGGCGGACTCCATGCTGGTTCTGAAAGATGGAAAAATGGAAGAATACGGAAAGACGCAGGAGGTACTGAGTCATCCGCAGTCGGATTATACAAAGCGATTACTTGCAGCGATTCCTGTTCTTCGGAGGTGAAACATGGAGCCATTATTACAGATTTCGCATCTGACTAAAAATTTTTCAGATGGAAAAGAGGATGAATATAAGGCGGTGGATGATGTCAGTTTTGAATTGTTTCCGGGAGAAAAGCTGGCGATCATCGGGGAGAGCGGAAGCGGAAAGACGACGGTTGTAAATATGATCACCAGGCTTCTTGACAGTACCGATGGAAAGATTCTGCTCGATGGAGAAGACATCACCCACTATAAAAGAAACAAAATGAAAAACATTTACCGGAAAATGCAGATGGTTTTTCAGACGCCGACCGAAAGTTTTGATCCGAGATGCCGCCTTGGAGATGCTGTGGCAGAGAGCCTGAGAAATGCCGGTATACCCAAAAAAGAAGCCATGGAAATTGTAAAAGAGCTTTTTAAGCAGTGCGGACTGCCGGAAAATTTTATGAAACGTTATCCACATGAAGTCAGCGGCGGACAGTGCCAGAGGGCAGCGATTGCAAGAGCGATTGCAATCAAGCCCAGACTGCTGATTTTAGATGAAGCGACTTCGGCACTCGATGTCACCGTCCAGGCGGAGATTCTGCAGCTTTTAGATAATCTGCAGGAAGAACGTCAGATGTCGTATCTGTTTATCTGCCATGATATTGCACTGGTGCAGAATTTCTGTGACCGTGTGCTGGTCATGTATCAGGGAAAGATCGTAGAACAGGGGAAAACAGAAGAAGTGCTGCATTTTCCGAAACACGAATACACGCGTATGTTGCTGGACAGTGTGCTGTGATGCCGGCAGCTGTTTGTATAGCAAATATACGGATCAGATAGATGTCAGCAAAACGAATCAGAATCGAATGACAAGTTTTATATACATCCGATTGAAAAAATGCGAAAGTTATTTTGTGACGGAGCGATTTATGGATACCATAGTATGTCAGAGACAAGTTGTATAATATCAAAAAGAAAAAGAGAGAGGAAAAACGCATGAAAAAGAACATGAAAAAAATAATGGCATTGCTTCTTACCGTGACACTCAGCCTGGGACTGTACGGCTGCGGAAGCAAGAATGACAAAACGGAAAGCGGGACAAGTACGGCAGCTGAGTCGGATACATTTGCGGCAGCCACAGACGGTTCTGAGAAAAAAACGCTGGTGATCGGGGATACGACTTTCAATCCTTCCAATGAAGAACTGGATGTCAATCCGCACAATTCTTACTCCGGATGGGCATGCATCCGCTATGGAATCGGAGAAACGCTGGTAAAATATTCAGACGATATGGAGCTGGAGCCGTGGCTGGCAAAAGAGTGGGAAAATACCGATCCGCTCACCTGGAAGATTACACTGCAGGATCATGTGACTTTTTCAAGTGGCAGAGCGATGGATGCCGAGGCAGTGAAACAATGTCTGGAGCATCTGCTGGCAAACCATGACCGTGCGGCAGCCGATACAAAGATTGATTCGATGGAAGCAGACGGTCAGGTGCTTACGATCCACACATCCGAGCCAAAGCCGGCACTTTTGAATTACCTTGGAGATCCATATGGCTGTATCATCGATGTAGATGCAGGATTTGACGATGGAATCGTAGCCGGAACAGGTCCATACATTGCAACCGACTGTCAGTCCGGCGATCATCTGACCCTGGTGAAAAATGAAAATTACTGGAATGGAACGCCACATATTGATGAACTGACAATCAAGACCATCACCGATGGAAATACCCTTGCAAATGCACTGCTCTCAGGAGAGATACAGGCAGCTTATGGTATGGCATATGAAAGCTATCCGATGTTCGAAAACGATAACTTTACCTTTTCACAGATTTCCACATCCAGATGTTTCTTCCTGAAAATGAATTTCAACGAAGGTTCCGTCTGTACCGATCCGGCCGTGCGAAAAGCGATCGCTATGGGTATCGACAAAGAAGGATTTGTGGAAAATCTGCTGGAAGGAAACGGCTATCCGGCAAATGGAACCTTCCCTGCTGGTTCTGCTTTTGGCGGAGACAAAGTAACGACAGAGACGTATGATGCAGAAGGTGCAAAGAAAGTTCTCGAAGAAGCCGGATGGACGGACACAGACGGAGACGGTATCCGTGAAAAAGACGGACAGAAGCTTCAGATCAAATGGCTTACCTATCCAAGCAGACAGGAGCTTCCGCTTCTGGCAGAATCCGCACAGGCTACGTTAAAAGATATCGGAATCGATGTGGATATCAACTGTACGGCTGACAACAACAGTGTTGTGCAGGATCCGACAGCGTGGGATGTCTATGCCATGGCAAATGTGCAGGCTCCGACCGGAGATCCGGAATACTGGTTTACCGTGTTTGCAACTTCCAATGCAACGAAAAATCAGGGAGCTTATAAAAATGAGAAACTGGATCAGTTGGAAGAGCAGCTCAGCCAGGAATTTGAGCTCGACAAACGTGCCAAGCTTGCAGTTCAGATGCAGCAGACGGTTCTGGATGACAATGCTTTTGTATACTGCTCTTTCCTGAAGATGAGCCAGATCTCACGGGCAAATGTAACCGGATATATGGCACATGCCTGTGATTACTATCAGGTGACAGCGGATTTGGATATTAACTGAATATTTTTCATATCCTGAATTAAAAAATGAGTAAGTAATATTCTGCGGGAACCGTTTGCAATGAAAAAATTATGCAAACGGTTCTTTTTTATAGGCAGAGTAAACAGAGATTGAAAGATATGAATAAAAAAGGAAATTCGATTGACAGAAAGAATGTCGAATGTTACTATAAAAAGCGGGGGGGGGAGACGAATAAAATTATGCATATTGCACAAACAAGGAGGAAAATTTTGAAAAAGAAAGAAAAACAATGGTTGTCAATTGCTTTGAGTGCGGCCATGGTAGTGACCGGTATTCCAGCAACAGGGATTGGAACGACCGTTCAGGCGGCATCAGGAGAAGCACAAGTCTCCGTGAAAAACGGAGAAGTTACGATCGGAAATGAATATCTGGAGCGTAAATTTTCTACTTCAGACAACAAGCTGGCAACGACAGAACTGGACAATAAGAGGGCAGATCTGACGTTTACACCGGCACAGGGTTCCGAAGAATTCATTATCAAACTTCGCCAGGATGGTACAACAAAACTGGATGGAGAGCTGGATCGCACAAACTGGACAGTTACAGCAAGCGATCAGTACAATAATGAAGTAGGTGCAAAAGACGGTCCGGGAGCCAATGTTATTGATGGTGATGCATCTACAATCTGGCACAGCAAGTATTCACCGGATCAGCCATATCCACATTCCCTGACTTTTGATATGAAGAGCGAACAGGAAATTGCCGCATTTTCTTATCAGCCACGTCAGGACAGTTCCACAAACGGCGATATCAAAGGATATAAACTGTATGTGGGAAACAGTGAAACAGATCTGGAAAGTGATGCAAACCTTGCGGCAGAAGGTGATTTTACTTACAATGACAGAGAAACGATCTATATCAATCTGACAGCACCGAAAAAGGGTCGTTATGTAAAACTGGTTGCTGTATCACCAAAGACGGACGGTCAGGCATGGGCAACGGCGGCAGAAGTAAAGATGTACAGCAAAGCAGTCGGTACAGCAGATGCAAGTGCCGTGATCAGATCCAGCGAGATGACTCTGGAAGGCAGCAAAGTTAAAAAAGTAGATACGAACGGCGGAGTCATGGTAGAATTCCCGTTTGAGACCGTTTCCAAAAACGGTGTAGACTGGGATGTTACCATGAAAGTTACCATGGATGACGGAGATCATTTCATGCGTAAATTCCTGGAAATCGAAGTAAGTGACAAAGAAAAAGCAGCAATTGATTATATCGATCTGGAATCGTTGAATGTCAATGCAAATGATACCGTGTGGACACATCCGATCATGGGTGAAGGCGTTGGCGGTATGAGTGGATATGTCATTTCTCTTGGCCAGCCGGTTTATATTCAGGGAATGTTCCTTGGATGTGAGTTCCCGATGACAGAAACAGAGATCGACAGCAATAAAAATGCACATATGCGTTATTTTTCCGGCAAGACATTCGAAAAACTGCAGGAAGATAACCAGCTTACCACAGACGGAAAATATGTAACCTGGCAGACCGTAGCGGGTGCTGCAAGAAGTACGGATATGAATGTCATTCAGTCTGACTTTTATGAATATATCAACAGCATTGCAACAAGAAGCGATTTCCGTACGCAGTACAATTCCTGGTACGATAATATGATGACCATTAACGATGACAACATTGAATCTGCATTCAAAAAAATGGAAAAGGGATTCTCTGAATCCGGCGTAGAACCGATGGATTCGTATGTTGTGGATGACGGATGGAATAATTATAACAACTCGAATACAACTTCTACTGTTCATGATGTGGCACGCTGCGGTACCACGGATAATGTGACAGGGTTCTGGGAGTTTAACAATAAGTTCCCGAACGGATTCCGTCCTGCTTCTGATCTTGCAGAAAGCTTCGGCTCCGGATTTGGTGTATGGGTAGGACCTAGAGGTGGTTATAACTATAACGCTGCAATGGGTAAGATTATTGAAAAAGCAGGTTTTGGTGCATACAATGCGGTAACCGATGATATTGATGTCGGTGACAGACGGTATGTGACGAAACTGACTGAATTTTTCTTACAGATGCAGGATGCTTATAAAGTAAATTACTGGAAACTGGATGGATTTGCGACAAAGCCATGTACAAATGCAAATCATAAACATATGACAGGCGGAAAGAATGGTATGTATTATTTTTCCGATACCTGGGAAGCATGGATCGATCTATTTGAGACGCTGCGTACCAATGCAGAGAAAAACGGCATTGACAATCTGTGGTTTAACCTGACCTGTTATGTAAACCCAAGTCCATGGTATCTGCAGTGGGCAAATTCTATCTGGATCCAGAACAGCCAGGATATCGGACGTGTTCAGGTCGGACAGAACAGACAGGTAGATCAGCTGCTTTCTTACCGTGATGGCAGATATTTTGATTTTGTAAAAGAAAGAGAGTTCCAGTTCCCACTGGCAAATATTTACAATCATGATCCAATCTACGGAAAAACAGGAACCAATCTGGCAAACCAGATGACAGATGATGAGTTCAAAACGTATCTGTATATGATGGGAACCAGAGGAACGGCATTCTGGGAGCTGTACTACAGCCCGGAAATGATAGATGAAGGTCAGAAATGGGATATCAATGCAGAATATCTGGAGTGGGCTAAGAAAAATTATCACATTTTGAAAAATGCGAAACTGATCGGTACGACACCGGATAAGGGCAATACCTACGGATACTCCTGCTGGGATGGTGAAGAAGGTATTATTTCCATGCGAAATCCAAGTGCATCCGTAAAGACACTGAGCTTTACACTGGATCGAAACGTTGGTGCGGCAGAAAGTCTGAAAGGCAAGACACTCAACCGTACAACAATTCTAGATCACAAGACAACCGATGCACAGACCGACTATCAGACAGTAAAATACGGCGATGTGATCACAGTTACACTGCAGCCGGGTGAGGCACGTATCTGGTCTCTTTCTACTGCAAAAGATACAAAAGCACCTCAGCTGACACTTGCAAAAGCCACTGCGGACAACACGATTGAGCTGACATTTGATGAGCGCGTAACCGGTACTCCTGCTGCAACCGTTTCCGGAGCAAATGTTACAAAAGCAGAAGTAAGTGCAAATCAGAGAAAAGTAATGCTGACTACATCCACTCTGAGTGCAGGAAGCAAAGTAACGGTTTCTGTAAGTGGATTAAAAGATTTAACCGGCAATGCAGCAGCAGTAAATACAGAAGTTGTATATCAGGAAAATCAGGTTGTAGCGAAAGCATCAGCAAAAACAGATCTGAAGAATGCAAATGATGTAACGGAAACAACGGACGAAGCACTGGCAGGAAAGACAATACTTGGCCTTGCAAAAGCATATGAGCTGAACGGAACAGCTGTTACAGGAACCGCTGATTTTGCCGTATCTTCTTATGTAAAAACAACCGGAAACAATATGAACATTCTGAAACAGGAAGGTGCTTACAGCCTTTCCATTGACAAAGACGGAAAAGCAGTCTTTACAGTTGGAGATGTATCCGTAACTTCCAAAGAAGCTGTAAACGATGGAACATGGAAACACATTGCAGGTATCCGTGAAAAGAATGGCAGTCTGAAAGTTTATGTCAACGGTACACTGGATGCAAGCAGGTATGAGAAAAACATCAAAGATTTGAAAGATGGAACTCTGACTGTTGGAGGCGGAACTGATCTTCAGGTAAGCCAGGCAGAAGTAAAAGATGCAACACTTAAGCTGGCTGCACTGGAAAAAGCAGGATCAGCAGTTGGCGGAGACAGCAGCGGAGATTCCGGTATTGTTCCGGATGGAAACGGAAAAATCCCTCTGCAGGCTTCAAACATCACAGTAAAACGTGCAGATAATGATCAGGATGTTTCAAACAAAAAAAGTAGTCCGGAAAAAATGATCGATGGTGATAAAGGTTCAAACTCCTTTACCTGTACACTGGACAGCATTGAAAGTGATGTATTGGCAGGAACCAGCGTATACTTCCAGATCGATCTTGGCGATGTATTCAAGCTGGATCAGGTAAAAATGTGGCGTTATTTTGCGGACGGACGTACCTACCAGGATACGATCGTAGTTGCATCTGAAGATGCTGCTTTTGATGCAAATGATACCGTGCTGTACAGCAGCGTTTCAGATTCCAAGTATGCATACGGACTGCGGAGCAATGAAAAGCTTGCAAATCCGGATGCAAAATATGCAGAAACATCAGAAGGAAAGACATTTGAAGCAAAAGAACAGAAAGCACGTTATATCCGTATTTACACACGCGGAAGTATTCTGACAAGTGGAACAGCACATGGCGGAAACCATATCTGCGAATTAGAAGTTTACGGAAAAGCAATTAAGAGCACAGCAACACAGAAAAAATATACCGTTGCTTTTGATACAAAAGGCGGAAACAGCATTGAGTCTCTGAAAGTAGCAGCCGGCGAAAGCTGGAGCCTGCCGCAGAATCCGACCAGAGCCGGATATGTATTCAAGGGCTGGTACAGCGATGTAAACTGCACAGTAGCATATACAGCAGCATCACCGGTAAGTGCAGATCTGACACTGTTTGCAAAATGGGAGGAAGATCCGACCACAAATGTACAGTTAGGAGAAGCAAAAGCAGTACTGAACAGCAAGATTGCAGAAGTAAAAGACAAAACAAAAGGCGATTACAGCGATGCAAGCTGGAATGCATTCCAGAATGCACTGGCAGCAGCAAAAGAAGCAGCCGCTTCTAAGACTGCAAGTGCCGCAGACGTCCGCAAAGCACTGGACAGCCTGAAAAAAGCAGAGCAGAATCTGAAAGCGGCAGGCAGCGAGCCGGATACTGGCAAAGAAACTGAAACGGGCAAAGAAACCGAAACAGGTAAAGAAACTGAAACAGGCAAAGAAACTGAAACGAATAAACAGCCGGAAACACCAAGCACACAGCCTGGAACAGAAAAGCCAAACACAAATCCGAATACTCAGAAAGTACCTGCTGTCGGAACAACCAAACCGGTTGGAAGAGGATTCTACAAAGTAACAAAATCCGATGCAAAGAACGGAACCGTTACTCTGGTGAAACCGAGAAAAGCAACAGAAAAGAAATTTACCGTTCCTGGAACTGTAAAAATTGACGGCGTTACCTTCAAAGTAACCGAGATTTCAAAGAATGCATTCAAGAACAACAAAAAACTGACGCAGGTTATCATTGGCAAAAACGTAAGCAAGATCGGTGCAAATGCATTTAACGGTGCAAAGAAACTTAAAAAGATCACGATCAAATCCACACAGCTGAAGAAAGTCGGAAGCAAAGCCTTCAAAGGTATTGACAAAAAATGTAAGATCAAAGTACCGAAGAAGAAACTGACACGCTACAAACGACTGCTGAAAGGAAAAGGCCAGAAGGCAAGCGTGAAGATCACAAAGTAAGAAATCAAGAAAAACAGAATGGAAGTAAGAGAGAAGACTGGTGCAAAGGTGCCGGTCTTTTCTTTTGATTTCAACAGCATATTATTAAGGTTATCTTGAAAAAAGTATATATCTTAGATATAA
>ERZ856578.6187-NODE-6187-length-13778-cov-10.960003_pt1 | contig 13778 bp, 12 predicted proteins | sample MGYA00514384_ERZ856578 | MGnify/ENA primary metagenome ERZ856578 (study PRJEB29103, sample SAMN06111958) | human gut metagenome | biome: human gut; feature: ankylosing spondylitis patient; material: healthy_person | host: Homo sapiens | place: China:Hangzhou...
GGCTGCAGTGCAGGTTAAAATTGCATCTTTACGTGAAGTAAGTGCTGGTGTTTATGAAGTAGGTGCAGTAACTGCAACTAATTCAGGTCTTATAGCTGGTGAACAGATCAAGATCACTCCAGTAGCTTCAGTTTCAAAAACAGACGGTTACCAAGTATATGCAGACAACGCTTTGATCAACTCTGCGTTTTATCTGGGTCAGTCTCGTCGCAATGCAGACGGTGACGTTCCTGCTTATTGGGCAGAAAATCACGGCACACACCAGATCGGTGCAACAGTAAACCAGGAGGAAGCTACTCAATGGAATGTACAATTAGTTAAGAAGGATGCTGCTGATTATAACAAACAGATCGACTCTGTATTAGTTATCAGTAACTTGGTCTCTTATAACGCAACAACAGGTGTTACAACAACTACTCCGGACACATTGGCAGTTCTTCCGTATGTATTCCAGAACAGAGGTAACCGTGAATATGTAATTCTGAACAATGAAACAAATCAGGAATATTACATCTGTGACAAAGATAATAAGAATGTTGCTCGCAATGCTAAAATCTTCGCATTGAAGAAAAGACCGGGTAATACATATAACTATGTAACCTTGGCTGTAACAAATACTTATACAGATGGTAAAGTACAACCTGTTACTGCTATCAATGGTGACATGAAAGTATACTTGAAGAACAGTGCAAACAAAGGTACATGGGAAAATGTTGAAACTTATTCAGATGATGCCAACTCTCTGATGGTTGTTGAGCCTATCGATGCTCCGGAATACCGTAAGGTAGTTGCTGCATGGGGTGACACAGTAAGAATTTACCGTGAAGAATATCCTACAGAAGTATTGTTCGAAAAAGCAGATGCTAAATCTGTTGTAGATGGCAAAACTTTGAGCTTCCTGAATGTAAATAACAGTGTAACTGGTGCTAATCCTGCTCTGTTCGTTGATACAGCTTATGTAAACCGTACAGTAAATGGTGTTGCTAACACTTGCTACCAGTATCTGTTGGCTGTAAACGTAGATAAAGAAAATTCAGTTTACTGTCCTTACAATCCTGAACATAATACAGATGCTTGGAGAGAAGAACATGGTGGCCCTTGCGCTGACGCAAAAGAAAATCCGGCTGTAGTAAAAGGTCGCTTCCTGATCAACCTGATTGACACTGCTTTTGCTTACAAAGCTGATCACCTGCACAACAACCCATATATCAATATGGTTGAAGCAGACGAAAACAAGGCTAAGTTGTCATTCGTAGAAGGTATCCATACAAACGATACATTGTATATTACTCGCAAGGGTGGTGAAGTTGTTAAATTAGGTATGACTGATCCAGCATTCAATGTTGCTAAGTTCGCTTTCCGTTACGTAGATAACGAAGCTGGTTCATTCAAGATCCAGACTCAGTACAAAGAATATAGTGCTGCAGACAAAGACGCATTCGATGCATCTGCAAATAACGAAGGTTACCTGCGTTGGGTAAACGGTACAGTTGTTGTAACAAACAGCTATACTAACGGTGAAGTATTCAACATGGAAGAAAACTTCAAGGGTAATCCTGTAGCAAACGAAGATATCACTACTTCTTCTGTAAAAGTAACAACAACAGAAGGTAAAGTGATTATCGCCGGTGCACAAGGCAAGAAAGTTACTATCAGTAACGTACTTGGCCAGACTATTGCTAACGCAGTTCTTTCTTCTGACAAAGCTGAAATCTCTACTCCTTCAGGTGTAGTAATCGTAGCCGTAGAAGGTGAAGCTGCTGTAAAAGCAATCGTAAAATAAGACGCAATTATTTATAATCAAATAATTCTAAATTGTTTACCGCGCGGTTCCGTCATGAGCCAATTACCCCGTGAAGGGCGAACAAGCGGTAGATATTAATACTAAAGTAATGAAATAAAGTTCTTCTGTTCAACCTCTGTGAAGAGTGAAAACAGACAAAAAACAAGCCCCGGTAGATTCGTCTTCCGGGGCTTGCTATTTAAGGCTTGCTAAATTTCCCTCGTATTTGTATTTATCGTATCTTTACAACACTTAATCAGAAAACAAATATTATTATGAGCGTCTTTAGCAGCTTCCCACGCACATTCTGGGTGGCCAATGTAATTGAATTGTTTGAGCGTTGGGCGTGGTACGGTTTCTTTATGCTGTTTGCCAACTACCTGACCGGCTCGTCGGATGTCGGGGGACTCGAATTCTCGCAAAGCCAGAAAGGGCTTCTGATGGGAGTGGGGACAGGCATCCTCTATTTCCTGCCGGTGCTGACGGGAGCCATCGCCGACCGCTACGGATATAAGAAAGTATTGTTTCTGGCCTTTCTGATCTATACATCCGCTTTCATTCTCCTTCCGATGTTCACTACCTTTACCGGAGTTTTCCTTATGTATCTCTATCTGGCGGTGGGAGCAGCCCTGTTTAAACCCGTTATCTCGGCAACGATCTCAAAGACGACAACGGACGAGACGGCTTCGATCGGGTTCGGTATTTTCTATATGATGGTCAATATCGGGGCTTTCTTCGGGCCGATGGTCACCCTGTTGTTCAAAGGATCGTCCCACCTTATCTTTTATGTCTCGGCGGGGATTATCGCGCTCAACTTCATCCTGCTGTTCTTCTACAAGGAGCCGGGACGGGAAGACGCGGAAAAGAATACAGACCCTTTGCTGAAAACCTTCCGCATCATCTTCACCAATATGGGATATATATTGAAAGACGTTAAGTTCATCCTCTTTCTGGTGATTGTGGCCGGCTTCTGGGCGATGTATCACCAGTTGTTCTTTACGTTGCCGGTCTTTATCTCGCAATGGGTGGACACCAGTGTGCTGTATAACTTCTTCCATGCCTATATGCCTTTTTTCAGCGAGAATTACAGCGAGGCGCCCGGTGTGATGGATGCGGAGTTCGTGACGAATATCGATGCACTCTACATCATCACTTTTCAGTTGGTCGTTTCAAGTATCGTGATGAAGATGAAACCGTTGCGCTCCATGATGTCCGGTTTCCTGGTCTGCTCGATCGGTATGTCGCTGACCATTGTTTCGCAGAATGTATTGTTTACGATGGTGGCTATCCTGATCTTCTCGTTGGGGGAAATGGCCGGATCGCCGAAGATCACCGAGTATATCGGACGTATTGCCCCTGTGGATAAGAAAGCGCTTTACATGGGATACTCCTTTATCCCCGTGTTTCTGGGGAATGTGATGGCCGGGATCATTTCCGGTGTCGTGTATCAGCAGATGTCGGATAAGGTGATGATCGTCCAGCAATTCGTGGCGGAGAAAGGGCTGCAGATACCCCAAGGACTCTCCAATAACGCCTATTTCGCCGAAGTCGCCCGGCAAGTCGATCTGACGCCCCAGGCATTGACGAACCTTCTTTGGAAACTCTACGATCCTTCCCGCTTATGGATGGTCATATTCGGTATTGGCATGGGAACTGCCCTCCTTTTGTTCGTATATGACCGGGTGACCTCCCGTAAATAATACTTTTGAGAAGGATTGTCTCCTTGTATTTGCTTATATTTGCACGGAAAAAGACAGTATACATTTTATGACGAAAGATATAACACCTGAATACGTGCTTGGTGACCTGCGTTATCTGCAATTGCTGGCGCGTAGTTTTCCTACTGTAGCCGATGCGAGTACCGAAATTATCAATCTGGAGGCCATCCTGAACCTGCCGAAGGGGACGGAGCATTTCCTGTCCGATATCCACGGGGAATACCAGGCTTTCAACCATGTGCTGAAGAATGCATCCGGTGCGATCAAACGGAAAGTGAATGAGATATTCAGTAACACGTTGCGCGACTTCGAGAAGAAAGAGTTGTGTACGCTGATCTATTACCCGGAACAGAAACTCGAACTGGTCAGGTGCAAGGAGCCCGACCTGGACGACTGGTATCTGATCACGTTGAACCAGCTGGTGCGCGTCTGCCGGAATGTATCGTCGAAATATACACGCTCGAAAGTCCGCAAGGCCTTGCCGAAAGAGTTTTCCTATATTATTCAGGAGTTGCTGCATGAATCGTCCGTCGAGCCGAACAAGTCAGCCTATGTAGACCAGATCATCCGCACGATCATCTCGACCGGCCGTGCCAATGACTTCATCATCGCCATGTGTAACCTGATACAACGGCTGACGATCGATATATTGCACGTGATAGGCGACATCTACGATCGTGGCCCGGGTGCCCATATCATCATGGATACCCTTTGCGATTACCACCATTTCGATATCCAGTGGGGCAACCACGATGTGCTGTGGATGGGAGCGGCTTCCGGTAACCTGGGAAGTATTGCCAATGTGATCCGTATGTGCCTGCGTTTCGGTAATTTGGCGACGCTGGAAGACGGCTACGGCATCAACCTCCTTCCGCTGGCCACGTTCGCAATGGATGTGTACGGCGATGATCCCTGCGACCTGTTCATGCCGAAGACGAATGCGTCCGACTCCACGTTTGATGAAAAGACGATCCGCCTGATCTCGCAGATGCATAAGGCGATAACGATTATCCAGTTCAAGCTCGAAGGCGAGATCATCCGCCGCCGTCCCGAGTTCGAGATGGACGACCGCCTGCTGCTCCACCATATCGACCTGAAACGCGGAACCATCACTTTGGATGGAAAAGAGTTCGAGCTGAAAGATAAGAACTGGCCGACCATCAACCCGAAAGATCCGTATGCCCTGTCGATCGAGGAGGAAGACCTGATCCGCCGCATCCAGCATTCTTTCGAGTACAGCGAGAAGCTGAAGAAACATATGCGTTGTCTCTTCCGTCACGGCAGCATGTACCAGGTATGCAATTCCAACCTGCTGTTTCATGCCTCTGTCCCGATGAATGCCGACGGGACGCTGAAAAGCATCCGTATAGAAGGGCAGGAATACAAAGGTAAAAGCCTGCTCGATAAAGTAGACCAGTTGATCCGCACCGCCTATTTCGACTCGGAGGACTCTCCCGAAAAGGATTTTGCGATGGATTATATCTGGTATCTCTGGGGAGGAAAAGACTCTCCCTTGTTCGATAAGAGCAAGATGGCCACCTTCGAGCGAGCTTTTATCGACGATAAGGCGGTACAGAAGGAAGAGAAAGGCGCTTATTATACCCTCCGCGAAGAAGAGAAGGTATGCGATATGTTATTGGATGAGTTCGGCGTAACGGGTATGCACCGCCATATCATCAACGGGCACGTCCCTGTCCGTTCCATCGAAGGCGAAAACCCCATCAAAGCCAATGGCAAGCTGTTGGTGATCGACGGTGGTTTCTCGCGGCCTTACCATGCCGAAACGGGGATTGCCGGTTATACGTTGGTGTATCACTCCCGCGGTTTCCAGCTGGTGCAGCATGAGCCGTTCCTGTCGACCGACCAGGCCATCAAAGAGGGGCGTGATATCCGTTCCACCACGATCGTAGTGGAACTGAGTTCCCACCGTCAGATGGTAAAGGATACCGACAAAGGCACCGACCTGCAACGCCAGATCCATGATCTGGAAAAGCTGTTGTATGCCTACCGCAACGGCTTTATCAAGGAAAAAGAACGGAATGAATATTAGGCAATAATATGGCGTGAATTAATTATATGCAAAAACGAATAACCTGGTCTCCCTTACTGCTAACCGCCCTGATGGTTCTCTTATTTCTGGGTGGGCTGGTATACGGTGCCGTATCCATTCCTTTGGAGAGCGTTATCGATATTCTGATGGGGAAAGACGTCGGTCGTCCCGCCTGGCAGAATATCATCCTGCAAAGCCGCTTCCCGCAGGCCGTTACGGCTCTGCTGGCCGGTGCTTCGCTGGCAACCAGCGGATTGCTGTTGCAAACCCTGTTCCGTAACCCGTTGGCAGGCCCTTCCATCCTGGGAATCAGCGACGGAGCCAACCTGGGAGTGGCTGCCATCATGCTCTATTTCGGCGGTACGCTGAGCATGGTCACCGAGTTGCCTATCAGCGGCTATCTCGCTGTTATCTTCGCCGCCTTTGCCGGGGCAGCCTGCATACTGGGACTGATCATCTGGTTCTCGGCCAAGGTGAAAAGCAACGTCATGCTGCTTATTATCGGTATCATGATCGGCTATCTCGCCTCCTCCCTGATATCGGTACTCAACTATTACGCCTCGACCGACAAAGTCCATGCCTTTGTGATGTGGGGACTCGGCAACTTCTCAGGTGTCTCCCTGATGCAGCTGCCTTATTTCCTCATCTTCACCCTCGCCGGACTGCTGTTGGCCATCCTGCTGATAAAACCCCTCAACGCCCTGCTGCTGGGGGAAATGTATGCCGCCAACCTCGGAATCCGGATCAAACGCACCCGCATCCTGATCCTGTTCTGCACCGGACTGCTTACCGCAACGACGACTGCTTTCTGCGGCCCGATCTCCTTCATCGGACTGGCCGTTCCGCATATCGCCCGCCTGATGTTGGGCTCCTCGAACCATAAGATGCTGGTTCCCGTCACGATGCTGGCCGGTTCCTGCATCGCCCTGCTCTGTAATATATTGATGGTGATGCCCGGAACCAACAACATCCTCCCGCTCAATGCCGTGACGCCGATGCTCGGAGCCCCGGTTATCATCTATGTGATCGTGAACCGTAAGAATATCCAATACTTCGACTGATGAACAGACAGACACCTGTAATAGAAACCAATCGCCTCAGTATTGGCTATCCCTTGAAAGGCGGCAAGCGTAAGGTGATCCATGACGACCTCAGCCTCAGGCTCTTCCCCGGTGAAGTGACCTGCCTGCTGGGACTGAACGGAGCCGGCAAATCGACCCTGCTGCGTACCCTCTGCGGTTTCCAGCCCCCGTTGGACGGCGATATCTCCCTGATGGGAAAACCCCTGTCGTCATACTCGCAAAGCAACTTTTCCCTTACGGTAGGTGTTGTATTGACGGAAAAGACGAACGCGGGCGGCATCACCGTCTACGAACTTGTTTCGCTGGGACGCCACCCTTACACAGGCTTCTTCGGACAACTGAAGGCAGCCGACAGGGAGATCATCGAGCAATCGCTTGCAGCAGCCGGCATCGCCCACAAAGCACAAAACTACGTATCCGAACTGAGCGACGGCGAACGGCAGAAAGCCATGATCGCCAAAGCCCTTGCGCAGCAATGCCCCATCATCCTGCTGGACGAACCTACGGCCTTCCTCGATGTAACGAGCCGTATCGAAACGATGGTCTTGCTGCATCGCCTGGCTATGGAGCAGCAGAAAGCCATCCTGTTGTCGACCCACGACCTCGACCTGGCTATCCAGATGGGCGACTGTCTCTGGCTCCAGGAAAAAGGCCGCCCGATGGCTTGCGGTACGCCCGAAGACCTGATCCTGAGCGGTGCCTTCGAATCTTTCTTCGGAAAAGAAGGTATCGTCTTCGACCCGTCGACCGGCAAGCTGAATACCGAAGCCCCGATCACCCCTGTTGGAGTGGAAGGCGACTTCCTTGTCTCCTATTGGGTGGGTAATGCCCTGATACGGAACGGTTACCGCCCCTCGCCTGTAAAGCCGGGGCAATTGAATATAAACTGCCTTGTCTCCGGCAGCCTGCACCTTACATGGCCTGGCGGTGAGGAGGAGGAGCTTCCCGATGTGGCGGCACTAGTCGCTGCGGTAAGGGAGGGGGTTGCCTCACCCGGATGAGGTAAGATGCCACGCCGGGATATGGTGAGCAACCACATCTGGATATGGTATATTACCACACCGGGATATGGTAAACTGTCATATCAGGGTATGGCACTATCTCTCTCTCGGGGATATGATAAGGGGGTAAGGTCGTTTTGACACACCCGCATAAGGAACGAAACAATAGAATAACAGTAAGTATAGATGAATTATGGCAAATGAAATAATCGGACGGTTGGAGAAAGAGAAGATATCCCGTCTGTTGTTACAATATGCTATCCCGTCTGTAGTCGGGACGATGGTGAATGCGTTGTATAACATTGTCGACCGTGTATTTATCGGTCAGGGAGTCGGTGCGCTGGCGATGGCCGGCCTTACGCTGACGTTTCCCATCCTGCTTTTCCTGCAGGCTTTCGGTATGCTGATTGGTGCGGGAGCCGCCACCCGTGTCTCCATCCATTTGGGAAGGAAGGCGAACGAGATGGCGGAGAAGGTGCTGGGGAATGCTTTTACGCTGACATTTATTATCACCCTGGTCACCGTCGTCCCTTGTATGATCTGGATGGACGACCTGCTGCTGGCTTTCGGGGGAAGTGAACAGACCATCCCTTATGCCCGCGACTACCTGAATATCGTTGTGCCCGGAACGATCCTGACTTCGCTCAGCTTCGGCTTCAACGCGGTTATGCGCGCTTCCGGTTATCCGAAGAAAGCCATGTTTACCATGCTGATCGGGGCGGTGGTGAATGTCATTCTCGACCCGATCTTTATCTTTTGGCTCGACATGGGCATCCGGGGAGCGGCCATCGCGACCATTATCTCGATGCTGCTGAGCGCCCTGTTCGTTATGAACCATTTCATCCAGAAAGACAGTATCGTACGTTTCCATAAAGGGACGTTCAAACTGGAGGGGCATGTGGTGTGGAACATCCTCACCATCGGTATCTCGCCTTTTGCCATGCAGCTGGCGGGTAGCCTGGTCGTCGTTATCCAGAACTATGCCTTGAAGGTGCACGGGGGCGACCTGGCGTTGGGAGCCAACGGCATCATTACCAGTGTCGGCATGTTGCTGGTGATGCTTATTATTGGTATCGCGCAAGGGATGCAGCCTATTGTCGGGTTCAATTACGGTGCCGGACAGCATAAGCGCGTGCAGGACACCTTGCGGCTGGTCATCATCACTGCGACAATTATCATGGGGCTGGGCTGTCTGGCGAGCGTCCTGTTTCCGCGGTTGATAGCCCGTGCGTTCACCAGCGATCCGGAGTTGATCGAGGTGACGGCCAACGGCCTGCGGATCAGTTTGATGGTGTTCGTCGTTGTCGGTTCGCAGATATCCATCAGCCAGTTTTTCCAGAGCATCGGTATTGCCTGGAAAGCGATGTTCCTTAGCCTGAGCAGGCAATGCCTGTTCCTGATTCCGGCTCTGCTCGTGTTCCCTGAGTTCTGGGGATTGGACGGCGTATGGTACGCGTCTCCTTTTTCGGACTTCATCGCAGCCGTAACTGCCTGGGCTTTCCTGTGGTACCATGTTAAAAACATAAAAAGTGAAACGTTAAATTGAACTTCCAGGCGAGTTATTTGTCTATTATATGAAAAGTGGTTCGCTACGTATTAATTATAAAGAATAGAAGTATGAAAAGAGTTTTATTATTGCTAGCTGTCCTGTTATTTGGCCTCGGTACGGGAACGATGATGGCACAACAGGATAAAGCAGCTGAAAAAGCAGCAAAAAAGGCCGAGAAAGAAGCAAAGAAAGCAGCGGAAGAAGCCGAGAACATGGCTATGTTCGACCTGGCCGTACAGGCTCTTAACGCAAAAGACTTTGTGCTCGAAGCAGACCGTGTGGAATTTAAACGCGGACGTTTCGTTTATGTAACTCCCAGCACTAACTTCGTATCGATGAAAGGCAACCGGGCAACGATCCAGTTGGCATTCAACGGAGCTTATGCAGGCCCTAACGGAATAGGGGGTATCACTGTCGATGGTAACGCCTCAAACGTAGAGATGAAGACCGATAAGAAAGGTAATGTCACTTTCAGTATGATGGTACAGGGCGTTGCCGTATCGGCCAACGTAACCTTCCGGATGGTGAAGGGCAGCAACAAATGTACGGCTACTGTAAGCCCGAACTTCAACAGCAACCGTATCTCGTTCACCGGTTCACTCTATCCGACGGAACAGTCCAACGTGTTTAAGGGACGCTCCATTTAAACATAATTGATATACTCTGAACGAAAGGGAGACGTTGCTTTGCGACGTCTCTTTTTTTATATCTTTGCATCACAACTAATAAAACATAACGATTATGCAATTATCGATAGACCAGAAGGACATAGACAAATTCATTATGATAGGCGATAAAGTGCTTATCAAACCCAAGAACCCGCAGAGCCAGACCAAGTCCGGTCTGTATCTCCCGCCTACGGTGCAGCAGGAGAAGATACAAAGCGGTTATATCATCAAGGTAGGCCCCGGCTTCCCGCTGCCCTCCCAGAGCGAAGAGCATGAAGTGTGGGAGAAGAAGGAAGGAGAGGTGCATTACCTGCCCCTGCAGGCGCACGAAGGCGATCTCGCTGTCTTTCTGCAAAATGCCGCCTATGAGATTAACTTTAACGACGAGAAGTTCCTGATCGTGCCGCATTCTGCCATTTTAATGCTGATGCGCGACGAAGGATTGTTCGAATAAAGCCTTTTTCTTTGGCAAAATACTAATCTATTCACATTTTTGATGTATTTTTGCAAGCAAATCAACAAGACAAACTATCAACAGTAGCGATTAGAATGAATAAAATTGTAAGTAAAGAACATTTCTCTGCCAACGTAGTGAAGCTGGAAGTTGAGGCTCCTCTGATTGCCCGCTCACGCAAGGCCGGTCACTTTGTGATCGTGAAAGTGGGAGAGAAAGGCGAACGTATCCCCTTAACCATTGCAGGAGCAGACACTCAGAAAGGAACCATCACCCTGGTGATCCAGGCCGTGGGAGGTTCGTCCAAGAAGATCTGCGATTTGAACGCAGGCGATTATATCACCGACCTGGTAGGCCCCCTGGGACAAGCTACCCATATCGAGAAGGTAGGTACGGTGGTCTGTGCCGGAGGTGGCGTAGGTGTAGCTCCGCTGCTGCCTATCGTTGAAGCATTCCATAAGGCCGGCAACCGCGTGATCGTCGTACTGGCTGCCCGTACGAAAGACCTGGTGATCCTCGAAGACCAGATGAAGGCCAACTCCGACGAAGTGATCGTGATGACCGACGACGGTTCATACGGCACGAAAGGACTGGTGACGAACGGTGTCGAAAGCGTGATCAACCGTGAGAAGGTAGACCTGTGTGTAACCATCGGCCCGGCTGTGATGATGAAATTCGTTTCAGCCCTTACAAAGAAATATGAGATACCTACTGTCGCTTCCCTCAATACGATCATGGTAGACGGTACCGGTATGTGCGGTGCCTGCCGTATCACGGTGGGCGGAAAGACGAAGTTCGTCTGTGTGGACGGCCCCGAATTCGACGCCCACCAGGTTGATTTCGACGAGATGCTGATGCGTCTGAGTGCTTATAAAGATATTGAAAAGAAGTAACCACCGAGATACAATGACAACAGAAGAATTGATCGCTGCCCGCCGTGCCGAGCCCTGGAGGGAAGCACTGCGCAAAAGCAAGAAGAATAAAGAACGCACGGATATCCCCCGTGTAGAGATGAACGAGCTCGATCCGGAATACCGCAGCCACACCCGCCTGGAAGAGGTGAACCTGGGGCTGACGAAGGAACAGGCCATGCAGGAGGCGCAACGTTGCCTCGACTGCCCGAACCCTACTTGTATGGAAGGTTGCCCGGTGAGCATCAACATCCCGACATTTATCAAGAACATCGAACGCGGCGAGTTCCTCGAAGCAGCCAAAGTGCTGAAGGAAACCAGCGCGTTGCCTGCCGTTTGCGGCCGTGTTTGTCCGCAGGAGAAACAATGCGAAAGCAAATGCATCCATCTGAAGATGAAAAAGGAACCGGTAGCTATCGGTTACCTCGAACGTTTCGCAGCCGACTACGAGCGTGAAAGCGGACAGATATCCGTCCCCGAAATCGCTGAGAAGAACGGTATCAAGATTGCCGTGATCGGATCGGGCCCTGCCGGCCTTTCCTTTGCCGGAGATATGGCGAAGCGCGGATACGATGTGACTGTATTCGAAGCGCTCCACGAGATCGGCGGCGTATTGAAATACGGAATCCCTGAATTCCGCCTGCCTAACAAGATCGTGGATGTGGAGATCGAAGGCCTTCGCAAGATGGGCGTGAAGTTCATATCCAACTGCATCGTCGGCAAGACGATCAGTTACGACGACCTGCACGAAGAGGGCTTCAAAGGCTTCTTTGCCGCCAGCGGTGCCGGCCTGCCCAACTTCATGAACATACCGGGTGAAAACCTGATCGGCGTGATGTCGTCCAACGAATACCTGACACGTGTCAACCTGATGGACGCTGCCAACCCCGAAAGCGATACCCCTGTGCTGCAAGGCAAGAAGGTGGCCGTGATCGGTGGAGGTAATACCGCGATGGACTCCGTACGTACCGCCCGCCGCCTGGGCGCCGAACGTGCCATGATCGTCTACCGCCGGAGCGAAGAGGAAATGCCTGCCCGTATCGAGGAGGTGAAACATGCTAAGGAAGAAGGCGTGGAATTCCTGAACCTGCACAACCCGGTCGAATACATCGGTGACGAAAGAGGCCGTGTAAAACAGATGCGTTTGCAGAAGATGGAACTGGGCGAACCGGATGCTTCCGGACGTCGCCGTCCCGTCGCCATCGAAGGAGCCATCGATACGATCGACGTAGACGAAGTAATCGTCAGCGTCGGTGTTTCTCCCAACCCGCTTATCCCGCGTGCCTTCAGCGGCCTGGAAGTGAGCAAATGGGGCACGATCGTAGTCGACCAGGATACGATGCGTTCGGCTTTACCGGATGTATATGCCGGAGGCGACATCGTGCGTGGTGGTGCCACCGTGATCCTGGCGATGGGTGATGGCCGTAAAGCGGCTGCCGCTATGGATGCCAGCCTGCAGGGAAAATGATCTGAAATTAAGATAAAGCGAGAAGCCCGGCCATTGAGGTCGGGCTTTTTTATTGCCGGAACAGGATGAAATCTATGCTATTTCTGATTTTTCAATGCTTCCTTGCAAAAAAAGGTTGTAATGATAAATTTATTCTTATATTTGCGTTTACCGTATCAAACGGAACCAGACATAAAAGAGAGGTAAAGAAGATATTTATACAATAGTTATAAATATTGGTGTGTCTATGAAGGGGCTGCGACAGGTGTGTTGCAGCCCTATTTGTTTATTTAGGGTGGTTAAGTAAGTCTAAAACATCTTTCTTTAAAGCCGGGATATGTCTTATAATGAGCCCCCAGAGAAATTCGGTAGTGACACTGTCGTAACCGTGTATTACTTTGTTCCTTGTATTGACGATTGCTCTGGCGTTAGGCAATATAAAAGTTGGATCTATTTTGACGGATTCGATTGATTGCTTCTCCCATTATTTCAACGTTTCTCTCAACGGCTCTTTGGAGAATAATCTCTTTCCTGAATTCCTCGAATAGTTTAGGCCCTTCAGGAAAATAACTTTCCACTTCATTAATAGAAAGAAGCACATCGTACAGATGTTTTTCAATATACTCATCCATATATTAATTGCTTTGACGAGTCAATGTTTCTTCGTAAAATAGGATTTCGTATAGCTTTATCTTCGAGTAAATCTACATCCCTGCGGAAGATATTGGATAATGCATCTTTTAAATCAAAGTAATTGTCTGCGTAATCTTCCGGTGTGACGCCTTCAAAGTCTACCAATAAATCGATGTCGCTCTTGTCGGTAAAGCGATTTGTCAGTACAGAACCGAAAGCAAACATTCTTTTTACTTTATGCTTCTTGCATAAAGCAATAATTCCGGGTAAGTAATTGCTGAAGAAGTTCATATCCTTTGTCTTTAGTTATAACAAAGGTATATATTATTCTTTAAACGGACAACAGAGGGAAGTTGTATAAAATAAAAAGCCCCGATATTGCAAGCAATACCGAGGCCTTTTGGAAGCGAGCGAAAGACGGGACTCGAACCCGCGACCCTAACCTTGGCAAGGTTATGCTCTACCAACTGAGCTACTTTCGC
>ERZ856578.6191-NODE-6191-length-13758-cov-3.221987_pt1 | contig 13758 bp, 10 predicted proteins | sample MGYA00514384_ERZ856578 | MGnify/ENA primary metagenome ERZ856578 (study PRJEB29103, sample SAMN06111958) | human gut metagenome | biome: human gut; feature: ankylosing spondylitis patient; material: healthy_person | host: Homo sapiens | place: China:Hangzhou...
AATATAATGAGAAATGGCCCAGCAACCCTACGTCAAAAAGATAGGCATGATGGGAGGATGCGCTTTTCTCTCCGAGCGTCACAATAGAAGACAACCGCATTCTTCAACAGGGAGGGGGGCTATGGCTCGAGATGACATCATGAAAGGCCGTTATGCGCAAACGCTCTGGGACATGACGGCGCGGCGCCCGCTGGAAGCCATCACCGCCAGCGAAATCATCAATTGCACAGGCACAGCACGACAGACGTTCTACGACCACTTTTCCAGTAAGCAGGCCCTGGCTGGCTACGTGCTCGAGCAGTGGCTCTCTTCCGCCACCCAAGACTGCCCTCAGCGCCAGACGTGGCTTAAAAGCCTCGAGCTTATCACGACTCGCGCCGCCGAAAGGCCCTTGTTTTTCAAGGGATTCGCGGGGCTTGGCGCGGGGCCGTCCTCTTCCCAGGTTCTTGCAAGAGCCTTCTCCACCTGCATCCTTCATTTATTGGAAAGAAAAGGATGCACCCCAAGTGCTACCACTCAGTCAGCTGTCGCCTTTTACGGCTTCGGCATCGCTGGCGCGTTTTCCACTTGGATAACGGAGAGAGAACTGAGAGATCCCTTTGCGGCAAGCCGCATCATGTACGAGGGGATGCCTTCGGAACTGAAACGATACCTAGGAGGTCTTGTGCACACTCAACCTTGCAAAGAAAACGCGACGGATATCGCCCTGGCGAGCCGCTTCTTCCTTTACCAGATGTTTCATGCCATCCTTGGATCCGAACCAACCGACGAGCTGATCGAGCTTCTAGCCGACGAACGAACGCAAAGCGTTTTGCTCCTGTTCAGCACCGGCGAAAACGGCGCCGTGGAGAAATTCGCTCACACACTTGCCTCCCAACCGCAAGGAGCAGAGCGCAATTCCTACCTTGAGGCACTTTCGGCGGAGTACACCCGGCTGTTCATCGGCCCCGGCCCGCTGCCGGCCTATCCCTGGGAATCGGTATATCGCCCGGGAAACCGAGCGCTGTTCCAGGAAAGCACTCTTGAGGTACGTCGCTGCTACGAAGCCTATGGCTATCGAGCCTCAATGCACCGCCGCGCCGCCGACGACCATCTGGGACTGATGCTCGACTTCCTTGCTCACCTCAGTCGTCGAACCTTTGAGGCCTATGAAGAGCAGCGTTTTCGAGAAGCGGCCGAGTTGCTGGAAGGCCAGCGAGCATTCATCCGCGACCACCTGCTTGGCTGGGTGGGACGATACGCGCAAGATGTGGAAAGCCTCGATGGCGCTCTGTTGTACCCTTTGTGTGCCTCCGCCCTCGCCGAAGTTCTCGAGGCCGACTTCGGCTATCTCCCCGAGCTCGAGCGTCGTTGCCAAGCTCTTCTCGAAGCGTAGCCGCACTGCTCGGCGGAAGGGGCTCATCCCTGCTTCCCCCTCCGCCGAACCTTCGGTCAGCGCGCCGGTACACCGCGCAGCGCTTCCTTTCTAATAGGTGATCTCTTGGAAATGCGGATCGAAAGCGGCCTCCTTGGCGCGAACTACCAAACTCGGCTGGGTGTTCTCTGGACGAGGCAGCACCGCCAGAGAAACCTGTGCGGCCCCGTGAATCTCCTGCAGCATATCAATATCTCCAAACTCGAGAGCCCGCTGCGGGCAGGCGTCCACGCAAGCAGGGTTTCCACCAGCGTCGCGCAAGGCCTTGCAGCTGTCGCACTTCGCCGCGATATTCGCTTCTGGAAGAACTTTCGGGTTCCCATAGGGGCATGCGTTCACACAGGTTCCGCAGCCCGTGCACAACTCGTCATCGTGCAGAACCACCCCGTCTTCCGCACGATACATCGCTCCCGTAGGACACCGTTCGACGCAGGCCGGCTCCGCGCAGTGATAGCACGTGCCCGAATAGGAATAGCAGTGAACCGACGGAAAGGTGCCAACGCTGTAGGTGTGCGCGTTGCGGAAAATCACTCCCACCTCGAGACGGTTCTTGTCTTTGCAGGCAACCTGGCAGGCACGGCATCCAATGCAGCGCGTCATGTCGAAGTAGAAGCCCAAACGTCCCATAACCGACCCCCTAGTCTTCCAAGTCGACGATGCGCTGCGGACGCAGACAGTCCTCTACCAACGATTCACCGTCGTACTTCTCGAAATTGCAGTTGCAGTTGTTGTAGCCGGATGCCCCCATGCCCAAAAGGTCGTTACCGATAAGGTAATTGTCGGCACCTCCCCGGTCGATACCGGTCTCTTCATCAATATCGACCCATGCGCCGTGGGGGAGCCCCACCTGACCTGGAATGATCGTCTCCATGACGCAGGCGCTGCGCAGGGTCTTGCCATCCTTCGTCCACAGGAGAACAGTATCGCCGTCTTCCACGCCCTTCTCAGCAGCGTCGGAGGCATTGAGGAATACCGGGCTGCGCCAAGCTTCCCGCAGCCAAGGGCAATTCCCGTAGGTACTGTGCGAGCGGCCCATATAGTGAGGATTGAAGAGCAGATACGGATAATCTCCTTTCTCCCCTTCAATATCGCCCTCTTTGAACGTACTCTCATAACCCAGCTTGGGCGCGTAGTACACGGGGTAGGGCTTGAAGACTCTCTCGTCGAACTGGAAACTATTGAGTAAGTCGGCGCGAGCCTGGCAGGATATCTCGAACTTTCCGCTCGCGCTAGAAAGAGGATGGGCGGCAGGATCGGCAATAAAGTCCTCATAGCCGATGAACCCGTATTCATCGTCGGCGTGGCGAGGTATTTGGTAAGAGCCGTTTTTCAAAAACTCGGCCAGGCCAATGGCTCCCTCTTGAGGGGCGCCCTCCACTTCCCATTCGTCTATATCGGCCTGGGTGATGGTGAGCAGCGGGGAGACACCCGTTTCGCTATCGGCATCGACAACAGTGCTGCCGGCCAACTGGTTGAAGAACTGCTGCTTCTCGCTGAGAGGGTACACGTCGTCGGGATTCATCCCCAGTGCCTCAAGCAAAAGCCGCTCGATCTCCTGATCAGTCTTCGCCTCATAAAGAGGTTCGACAACCTGGGTGTACACCAGCAGCACTTCACGGTTGGGGTATTCGCCGAAACCGCCGATACGCTCCCATTCCGTCGTAACTGGCAAGACAATATCGGAGTACAGGGCGTTGGTCGTCAGGAACTGCGCCCGCGTGAATACGAAGTCCACGGCACGATGGGCCTCTATGCCTTCCGCCATGTTAATACCCGTCTGCAGCTGGGCAGTTATCTCGTGGAAAATACCATGAATCTCGGGGTACTCTTCGTCTCGACCTGGCGACATATTAAGCCGAAGCCAGTCTCCCACATAGCGGTAAGGGCCGCCACCGTTCTTGATGAGTCCCCAAACTTGCGCCGCAGGAGCTACGTGGTCGATGGGGTTTGGAACGGGCGGAAGCCCCGTGGAACCAGCGTTAACAAGGGCCGGGCCGGCCATGCCAGCGCCAGTATTGTAGGCGGTGCCGCATGCGTGGCCGCTCTTCCCCATATGGCCCCCCATGGCACCGAGAGCCAGCAGCATTTGGGGGAGCATCTCTGTTCCATGGCAGCGGGCCATAGCGTAGTTGTGCAGAATCATGACCTTGTTCTTCATTCCCAGCTCACGAGCCAGCGAGGTTATTTGTTCGGGCGGGGTGCCGCAGCGCTTCGCAGCCCACTCGGGAGTTTTGGGGATGTCATCGTAGGCGCCCAACAGGTAGTCGCGCAGGTTCTCGTCGACCGACTTGTCGTCGGGCATCGATTTCATGTCGAATCCTACCGTATAGGTATGCAAGAAATCCCAATCGACAACGTCTCCTTCCTCGGCGTCGAGACGCAACATCTCGTAGGCCACACCCATCATGAGGGCCATGTCGGTACCACCTCGAACCGGCACCCATTCGGCATCGAGCATCTGCCCTGTCGCGTTGTAGCAGGGATCAACGACAATGAACCTCACTCCCGCCTCTTTCACCTGCTGAAAAATATGAGCGGGGAGCCCAGCAGCAGACCACGCCGGATTCGCCGACCAGAGAATTATCGTATCCGCATTAAGCATGTCGTAGCGATCGTTGGCCATGCCGAGGTTAATCCAAGGAAGGCCGCAGAGCTGCGTATCAAGGCAGTACGTTCCATGAGAGCCCGTATCCCAATTCGTCGATGCGCCCCCGAAAGCCTTGAGCGCCGCCGTGGGCTTTTTGTCGTAGAACGCCTGGCACCCGTAGGTCTCCTTTACCCGCAGCATCTCCTGAGCCATAAGGCTAATGGCTTCGTCCCAAGATATACGCTCCCACTCGTCTTTGCCACGCAGGTCCCCGCGGGAGTTCTCCCCTCCGCCAGGCTGCCAATGCTTGCGTTTCATAGGATAGCGCAGCCTGTCGGCACCGAAGCACTGCTGCTGTTGAGCCCGTCCGCGAACGCATCCTCGCTGCTGAGGATAGTCGAAGGAATCCTCGTGGGTGTCATCGGTCTTCTGACGGATAACCACCCCGTCCTGAACCATAACCTTATTCATGCATCGACCGCCGCACTGATGCCAACAGGCGGCAGAGACCCATACTCCACCCTCTTCAGGATTGGAAAGGGGCGGGTGGTCGGCACCGGATTCGGGCATAGGCGACAGCTGCGTTTCCGGAGCGCAACCGAGAGCTGCAAGGGCTGCAGCCAATGTGGCAATCGATCCCGCTCCTCTCACGAACGCCCTTCGGCTCAGCCTCCCCTCAAAAATCAAGTCTTCATGTTGAATCATTGGTCCTCCTCGTCTCTCAAGCAAGTCGCCGCTATCCGACAACGACGTCGAGGCCATACTAACGACAGCCAGGCAGCCCCTCGCAGCCAGAAACGCCCCATCGTCTTGAGAACAGACGAAGCGACGGGGATTGTCTGTCAAAGCCTTAAGCTTGCAGTATCCCCTTTCGGCTCTTTGTGCGTACCTCGCCTGTAGTTTCAAGCTGATCAGAACGCGATGAGAGAATCCAAGGGTCTGGCAACTCTATCTCTCGCGCGCCAACTTGCCCCTTCTTGAAAAATACGAGTCATTTATGCACCTTTATCTTGAGTCAAATGGTAAGCTATGGCCGCGCAAAAGCGCAGGAAAGGGGAATCGCCCGACCCGTGTTGGGAGGGATCACGGGCCGCACGATTCACGAGGAGAAGACTTGGAAGGGATAGAGAGGAGACGTCTATGTCACAACCCATCCAAGAGCCGACTATCGGCCTCGGCGAGGACATCGAGGCGTTCGGCTACAAGCAGGAGCTGAGGCGCGGCCTTCAGCTTCACGACGTCGTTCTGTACGGCGTTTTGTTCATGGTGCTCATCGCACCGCAGTCCATCTGGGGATCGCTGCAGGTTGATTCCGGTGGCCTGACCCCGCTCGTGTACATCATCGGATTCGTTGCCATCAGCTTCACAGCCCTGAGCTACGCCGCGATGTCCAGCAAGTTCCCCATCGCGGGCTCGGTGTACTCCTACGTGCAGCGCGCCATCAACCCGCATGTGGGCTTCATGTCCGGTTGGCTCATCTTGCTGGACTACATCCTGGTGCCCTCGCTTCTGCTGGTCATGGTCGCCAACTGGGGAACCACCCTCGTGCCCGGCTCGCCTTGGTGGCTTTGGGTGGTCGTGTTCATCGCTTTCAACACGTTTGTGAACGTGCGCGGCATCACCATGTCGAAAGGCGTTGACTGGATCATCTTCGCCGTGGAGATCCTGGCGCTCATCGTGTTCATCGCTGTGGGCTGCATGTATGTCTCCGGTGGCGGCGGCTACGGCGAGTTCTCCACCGAGCCGTTCTACAAGCCCGGAGAGGTCGACCTCCACTTTGTGGCCACGGCCGTATCCCTGGCCTGCCTGTCGTTCCTCGGTTTCGACGGCATGTCCACCCTGGCCGAGGAAACCTACAAGCCCGAGAAGAACATCGGCAAGGGCATCCTCATCGCTCTGTGCATCATGATCGTCGTGTTCGTGGCTCAGACTTATGTGGCCGCTCTCATCCTTCCCGACTGGGCGAACACCGATCCCGACATGGGCTTCTTCGACGCCTGCTACGCTGCCGGCGGTCTGCTGCTGCAGAACTTCATGCTGGTCATCAACATCGTCGCCATCGGCATCGCCAACATCATGAATGCCCAGATCGCCTCTTCGCGCCTGCTGTTCTCCATGGGCCGCGACGGCGTGCTGCCCCGCGTGCTCGGCAAGGTGCATCCCAAGTACCAGACCCCCTGGGTGGCCGCTATCTTCCTGGGCGCGTTCTCGCTGGTCCTCACTCTGACCGCCGGCCAGTTCGGCGGCATGACGGTGCTCGCCCCCATGGTCAACTTCGGCGCGCTGGCCTCCTTCATCGTTTTGAACTTCGGCGTGTTCTGGTACTTCTGGTGCAAGGAGAAGCAGCGCGGCGGAAAGGCCGTCCTGCGCTACCTCATCTGTCCCTGGATTGGCATTCTTATCCTGATCTACGTGTTCACCGGCTTCGATCTACTCACCTATGGCGTGGGTGTCAGCTGGTTCATCGTGGGCCTCATCATTGCCGCGGTCATTTCCAAGGGCTTCAAGGAAGTGCCCGATGCCTTTAAGAACCTGGAAGTGTAGGCGGCGTTCCTGCAGATCCAGCAACTTTGCCCGCCGTAGCGCACGGCATCTTTCGAGCCCCCGACAACGTTGGGGGCTCTTCTTGTATACTAGATTCAGCCTCGAAACTCCCATCTATTTCCGATGAGCTGACCAGGGGGGTTCGTTACATTTTCCCAGGTCAAATAAGTAAATAAAATCGGAAATAGATGGGAGTTTCGAGAGAACTCAATACCTCTGGACGCGCGAAATGATGGAATCAGTTTGCTGGTCCTTGCGGAAAGGAAAGGGGAGGATTCCCATGAAGATCGGTTTCATCGGATTAGGAAACATGGCCACGGCCATTATCGGAGGCCTGCTGCGCGAGGACACAGCGCTCAGCAGCGAAGACGGCAACGCAACTGTGATCACCGCCGCCAACATCATCGGCTCGGCCAAGACCGAGGCCACGCGGCAGAAGCGCGCCGAGCAATTCGGCATCGCCGTCACTGCCAGCAACCGCGAAGTTGCCGAAGCGGCCGATGTGCTGGTGCTCGCTGTGAAGCCGCAATTCTTCCCTGAAGTGATCGCCGAGATCCGCGACGCAGTGAGCGAAAACACCCTGGTTATCTCCATCGCCGCCGGTCTCACACTCGAGCGCATCGCGGGCCTTTTCGACCGCAATGTTGCCGCCATGCGGCTCATTCGCTGCATGCCGAACACCCCGGCCCTCGTGAACGCCGGGTGCACCGCCGTCGTACCGGGGCCCGGGGCGACGGAGGCCGACGAAGCTCTCTGCCTACGGCTCATGGAAAGCTTCGGCCGGGCCATCGTCATTCCCGAACGGCTGATGGATGCCGCAAGCGCCACGGCCGGCTCCTCCCCCGCCTTCGTCTTCATGTTCATCGAGGCCCTGGCCGATGGCGCCGTGGCCGCTGGGATGCCCCGCACGCAAGCGTACGAATTCGCCGCGGCGGCCGTCGCCGGGTCGGCCCAACTCGTGCTGGAAACCGGACGCCATCCGGGCGACCTGAAGGATATGGTCTGCTCTCCGGGCGGCACCACCATCGAGGGCGTGCGGGCCTTGGAAGAAGGCGCTTTCCGCGCATCGGTCATGAATGCCATCTCAGCCTGCGTGGAAAAGGCGAAAGCCCTCTAGCCACCGTTCAAGCCGTGCAGACTGCGTGGAATTGCGTAGCAGCCCAGGAACAGTTCGGCTGTGCAGGGTTCGCGCCCGCTTCTCCTTACCTTATCATGAAAGGCCAATCGCGTTACGGAAGGGCTCTCCCGAAGCAGAGCAAGGCGCCCTTTCGAAATGCCTCTTTGCTCCTCGTTGAAAGGTTTTGCCATGAGGAAACATATTCGCACCTCCCTTACCCTGCTTATAGTGGCCCTCGCCGCCGCAAGCTTTATGCTCGTTCTGCCAGGCTGCGCCGGCGGCTCCAACGACTCGCCTGGCAAACCCGATGCCGTGGGCAATCGCTCTGCTGACGGAGCAAGCGAGGCGACCCAGGGCGACGTCGTCAGCACGGCCATGGTTGCCTACGCCAACGGCGATCAGGTGCTTTTCGTCGACCAGGAGACGCAGACTCCCTACATTCCTACGGAAATTGATGATGCGACCATCATCGTCGACGGGCAGCAGACCGACGAAGAGGCCTTGGTGGCGGGCAATATCGTGCAGGTCACGGGCAACGGCATCATGCTGGAAAGCTACCCGGGGCAGTATCCTGGCATCACTAAAGTCGAAGTCATAGAAACCGGCAGCCCCGCCGACGCCGAGCAGTACGCCGACATCGTGGACACCGTGTTCGCGGCGCCCGACCAAAGCCAAGTGCCTGTGGGCAGCCTCAGTTACAAGACGGATCAGGCCGACACCTCCGTCGTTTTGAACCCCTACGAGTTCGATTGGCAGTGGCAAACGGAAGACGGCCAAACCAGCACGTCCCAGGTTGACGGCTCCGCCGCTGATGGAAACGGAACCCTGAACGAAACGATCGTCGATGCGCGCATCCCTAACGCTGTCGATGCATTCGTCGCTTTCTCAGTGAATCCCACGTCATTGGAAATCGAGCGTCAGCCCCTGGTGAAGGGCGAAACCGCCAAGATTGACCCGCAGAGCGATGGCGAGGACGTACCTTGCACCTTGGGCGACGACGGCACTGCGGCCCTGCGCATCGAGCCGAACTACCTCTACGAGGTGAAGGCGACGTTCCCCCAGGGCGAGGCCGAGTACGCGTTCTACACCATAGACTAACTCGTCCCGTTCAAATGACGACGGCCCGGCTGAATTCCCCAAACAGGGGGACAGCCGGGCCGTCGTCGTGCTCACCGAGAAACCGGCGTTAGTCGAGACGCCGTAAGGCCGCTTGGCTCTTGCCGCCGCGTTTGGCCACATAGAGGGCCTCATCAGCTACCTGATATAAGTCATCGAAGGTGACGGAGGTGCGCGTACAGGCCACAGCGCCGATCGAGATAGAAGGCTGCAAGTCTTCGGGCATGTCGGCCGGACGCGGATTGCGCGCATAAATGCCACCGGAGAGCTGGGCGAGCACGCGCTCCAACGCCGGCCCTGGCACGAGGCCTGCAGCGAACACGGCAAACTCGTCACCGCCGAGGCGAGCCACGACATCGTCCTTGCGCATGTTGCGCCCGAGGAACGCGGCAATCTCTTTCAGCACGCGGTCGCCCTCCGGATGGCCGAAGCCATCGTTCACTTGCTTGAAGTTGTCCACATCCACGAGGAAGAGGCTGCAACCGTGCGAGCAATCCTCGCTGGCCAGGGCCTTCTCGATGCGCGCCATAGCCGCCTCACGGTTGAAAACGCCCGTGAGCCCATCCAGCTCGGCCTTCTTCCGCAGCGTGGCCTCGCGCATAACCATATCGTGGGTGTCCAGAAGACGACCCACATGGCGAACGGGACAACCGGCGCCGTTGAACAGCACGAAAGACTGGTAGCGGCACCAGATGGGGTCGCCCTCCGCATTGGGCAGCGAGGTTTCCATATCGATGAAGTCGCCTTGCGCAACGATGTCGCGAATGCGCTCGATGTCGTGCACTTCCAGATCGATAGAGCATTCTTTGTCGCAACGCTTCTGCAAAATGAGGTCGTCCGACTGCGGCTCACGGTTGAACCGCGCCTCGAAATCGCCGAAGATCTCGCCGGTCTGCGCCTGGCAGTCGATATCGAAAATGACGTCGCGCGAGAGCACCGTAAGCATTTCCACTCGCTCTTCGGCCCGTTCCAGTTTGCGCTGATAGCTCATCTTCTCGGTGATGTCGATGATGGTGACGTAGAACCAGGCCTGCCCCTCGTCGTCCACCACGTAGCGGCCGCGGTCATCTACCCACACCTCGGCGCCGTCGGGACGGTTCAGCCGGTAGGTGACTGCGTCAGTGTTGCCACACTTGATTTGAGAGGTTATCTCCTCGGTGACCCGCTGACGATCGTTCGGGTGCACCATGCCGATGAAGCTGTTGCCCGTAATGGAGCAGAACTCTTCGTAGGTGGCGCAGCCGAACAGCTCCAGCACGTCGCGGCTTACGTAGTCGATCGTGCCGCCCTCGTCATCGGCGCGATAGCGAAACAGGCCTCCGGGAATGCGGTCGAGGAACTCCTGGGATACCTCATCTTCAATCGTGCACCCGTCATGAGAACCGAGCTTGCCCTCGGTCACCCGATGAAAGACCGTCATAACCAGCCCCTTACGTACCTCTTACCAATGGGAAGCCGCCAGCCGCGACCCCCACGTCTCATTGCTCCCCCACGATCATACCACCGCTAGCGCATCCGGAAACCCCTTGCTGCAACAACTCCCCCCTCATATGTAATTATTTGCTGCGAGAAGAGGAGCCAGCGGCGCACGCTATCGCCAGCCCACGGCGAGCATCACTGCTTCGAGAAGCGCTGCTATACTGACGACGCAGTATTGACGGGGTACCCCTTACGCGTACCCCTTTCGATAGGAGAACCTTATGCGCTATCTCATCGCCTCCGACATCCACGGCGCGCTACCGGCAGCCGAAGCGCTTACGACTCGCTTTCACGAAGAAGGCGCCGACCGACTGCTGCTGCTTGGCGACCTGCTGTACCACGGGCCGCGCAATCCCCTGCCCGAAGGCTACGCGCCAGCCGAAGTGGCGAAGCTGCTGAACGGATACGCCGACTGCATTACAGCCGTGCGTGGCAACTGCGACGCCGAGGTGGATCAGATGGTGCTGGACTTCCCCTGCCTGGGCGATTACGCGCTGGTGGTGGACGCAGGCACCACGCTGATGCTCACCCATGGGCACCTGGATTTGTCGCGCGTTGTCGCAGGGCTTCCCGCAGGTTCGTTCGTGCTCTCGGGCCACACCCACGTGAAGGGCATCGGGCCGGAAGTGGCACCCGCATTCGTGAAGGACGCCGGGGCCGCAGAATCCGGCAGCAAAGAAGGAGCAGCCGAAGCCTGCCCCGCGCTGTCCGCACAGCCCTCAGTCACCTTCGTCAACCCCGGCAGTATCGGCCACCCCAAAGACGGTTCCGCCAGCTACGCCGTCTGGGACAATGGCACCGTGGAGCTGCGCCCGCTCTTTGGTTGAGAAGGGCTGACCAAGGTCAGCCCCTACAAGCAGAACAGGCCATGGAACCAACGCAACGCCAAGGCAATTTGCCTACGCCATCCATCGACCTCGGGAGAATCTCAGAATCCTGAGATTCATCTTGGAGAAGACGCGTAGCGCAAGCTCTTCCCCTTGCGCACAACACGCAGGTCGTCCTTTTCACCAATTAAGAAATTTCGTAATAGGCAACGCTCTGATCTAAATGGAGCAGATCCATTTAGATCAGCAGTCGTGACCTGTTCTTGGCCAACCTCAAGATTATTTCGAAGTAGCGAACCTTATCAACATCGGTTTGCCGCGCATGCTTTTTAACCTTGTGCCCCCTCTTGTAGACCTTGCGACCCAACATATAAGAGTGATTTCCGCCGCTAATGACGATCGCTGGCTTGTGTATCGAAAGGATGCAGAAAAAACTACCTCTTGGACTCCTTCGCTTCTTGCATGAGCCAGCATAGACCAGCAGCTAAAACAACCGGCATGACTGAACTTTGATCTTCTAACCTTATCTTCCACTCCCTCCGGTTCAAGGTGGTCGGAGGGGGACGTGACTGCCAGCATGCCTTCACAGGCTATTGGCTTTCCGGAGCGAACCCCGTTCTCTTTTCCTGCTCGATGGGGCTAGAGCCCCAAGCGTTCACAGGCTAGCCCCGCATGCCCTGCGGTTGTCTCGACATCATAATGCGCACGGCTTCTTGCCGTATATTCTCCGCTGCGTTTTTATCTCGATCATGAAAGGCGCCGCAATTGGGACAAGTCCAAGATCTATCTCCTAAGCGAATCTCCTGATTCACTATCCCACACTGCGAGCAGCGTTTCGTGGATGGGTAAGAGCGCCCGACTTTAGTAACTGTCCCTCCTTGCTCTTCTGCTTTGTAAGTTAGACAATGGACAAACAATGACCAGCCGTTGTCGAAAACCGCCGACCCAAAGTGAAGCACGCGCGACATCGCAACCATATTGATGTCTTCAATTCCAATGACATCGAAGCGATTGGTTATCTCCCTTGATGCCTTATGTATGTAATCGCGCCGCTGGTCGGCGATTTTTCGATAGATGCGGGCCACCTTCTTTTGTTGCCGTCGATAATTGGCCGAACCTCGACGCTTACGCGACAGTGATTTTTGAGCCCGAGCCAATCGTTCTTGGTTCTTTTTCATTGGGCGAGGATGAGTGGCGGGGAAAGACGTGCTCACAAAGAAAGAAGGCATAGAATAATCGAGACCGATCGATGCAGTACTTTCAATTGCCCCTAGCCTATCTGTATTCTGTTTAGTTTTTAAGGGATCAATCTCCACCAACACCCCCGCATAATAATCTCCGCACCTATCTTGAGAGACGGTCACGCTCTTGATGTGTGCTCCTAGCGGCAATGCCCTATGGATCTTTGCCCTTACCTTTCCCATCTTCGGAAGCTTAATCCAGTTGCGGCCAATCTCAATGTTGTTCTTGATGAGGTTAGTCGTGTACCTTCGCGAGCTACGCTTCCGGGTTTTATGCCTCGGCAGCCCTTTTCTTGGTTGCTGAAAATACGACCGGAAGGCTTCTTCTAAATGCAGCTGAACATTTATGAGAGCCATTGAGTCAACTTCTTTCAAGTAGGGATAGTCCTTTTTATACTGCGCCGGCGTCTGACGACTCATCTTTCGTCCAGCCCGATATTCTTGAAGCTTGTCATCGAGCATCAAGTTCCAGATCTTTCGGCAGCACCCAAACGTCTTCGCGATGAGAAGCGCTTGCTGAGCAGTGGGATAAATGCGGTATTTGAAAGAACGATTCAAATCGATACACCCCTACTCAACTAGAAATTTAGAACATTTGTATTATATCAGATCTCTCTTCGGGAAGGAACCAAAATATGAGTCCCGTAATGCAAAAAGGCCAGAAACCTGATGGTTTCTGGCCTTTTATTTCGATGGTGGTCGGAGGGGGACTCGAACCCTCGGCACGCGGATTTTCAGTCCGCTGCTCTACCAACTGAGCTACCCGACCGGATACGCGAAAACGGTTTCCGTTTCGACGCGAGCATATATTCTAGCGGGTATGCCGCCCAGATGCAAGAACTTTTTTGTCTGAGCCTGAGCCAAGGGGACGGTTCTCCCGGTTCTCCTGACTTACGCGACGAAGGCGACGAGGGTGCCGAGGGCGATGAAAGGGGCGAAGGGCATAGTGCCGGCGAGGAGAGAATCGCGATCCTGCTCGGCGGAAACCTCCCGGATCGCCCCACTTAGGAAAGGCTCGCCGGCGGAAGTCGTTGCAGCGCCCGTGTTGCAATCGCGGCGCCCTCGCCCCATCACTCGGCGACCGAGCTCACGGCCGAGCACGTAGGCGACACTGAGTACGCATGCCGTCAACAGGCAAACGATTCCTCGCTCCAGCCCGAGAAACAGCCCGAGCACGGCCATAAGCTTAATGTCGCCGCCACCAAAAGCCTCCTTGCGCCGGACAAGCTCGTATACCGTCGTCAGAACAAGCAAGCCTCCACCGAGCACCACGGCACCTAGGATGCCGTTTGCAAACGAGATGCCGCCAATTTCCAAGCCCGGGGGTACCAGCACATCGGGCGCAGGCCCAAGGAACAGTCCTGTGCGGACAAGTCCAGCTTTACCAATGCTATTCTGCGGGCACTGGCGAAGGAATACAATTTTGATCTGGA
>ERZ856578.6207-NODE-6207-length-13738-cov-3.869702_pt1 | contig 13738 bp, 15 predicted proteins | sample MGYA00514384_ERZ856578 | MGnify/ENA primary metagenome ERZ856578 (study PRJEB29103, sample SAMN06111958) | human gut metagenome | biome: human gut; feature: ankylosing spondylitis patient; material: healthy_person | host: Homo sapiens | place: China:Hangzhou...
ATGGTGACCCGTACGAGATTCGAACTCGTGTTGCCGGCGTGAGAGGCCGGAGTCTTAGGCCACTTGACCAACGGGCCGTATGGTGCACCATCAGGGACTCGAACCCGGGACACCCTGATTAAGAGTCAGGTGCTCTACCAACTGAGCTAATGGTGCATACCGGAACTGCTTGAATATCATACACGATATCCCCCCGAATGTCAAGAGCGAATTTCCATCTTTTTTCGAAGTTTTTTTCGCTTTTGCGGGTGTGCGCACGGTCAAGCAGAAGGGGCCGCGCGCAGGTCGGAGACGGCATCCTCTTTTCCCGGACAGGAGCGGAGACGTAAGCTAGTATGAACACTCTTGGAAAAACTATACGCGGGACGATGAAAAATGGTGCCGGGCAGGGATTTTGGAACGGATTTCGAAAGGAAAGTCTAGACATTTCCTTTTAAATGGATTAACATAAAGAGTACGTTGTCTCCGGCCGATGAGAAGGAACCCGCCGGGGAAGGGAGGCCGCTTGGCTATGGAAAAATGGGATTTGCTGGACGGCGACGGCCGTCCTTTGGGACAAACACTGGTACGGGGGGACAAGCTCCGGCCAGGGCAATATCATCTGGTGGTCCACATCTGGGTGGAGGATTCCAAGGGCCGCCTGCTCATCCAGAAACGCGCCCCGCATCTCAAACTGATGCCGGATACCTGGGCGGTGACCGGAGGCTCCGCCCTGGCGGGGGAGGACAGCCTGACGGCCGCCGCGCGCGAGCTGTCGGAGGAGCTGGGGATCGAGGCCGCCCCTTCCGAACTCAAACGGCTCGGCCGTCTGCGCCGCCGCAACTCTTTGTGCGATCTTTGGCGGCTCCGGCGGGATGTGCCGCTGTCGGCCCTCCGCCTGCAGAAAGAGGAGGTCGCCGACGCCCGCTGGGTCTCCCGCGGGCAGCTCATGGAGATGGTGAAGCGCCGCCGTTTTCATCATTACGGATCCCCGTATTTTGATTTTTTATTCCGCTCCCTCGACGGCGAGCCGGATATTCTTCCTGTGAAATGAGGATTGGGACGATGACGGAGAAAACCCTGTATATCAGCGACCTGGACGGGACACTGCTGGCGCCCGGAGCCTGCCTGACCCCGAAAACCGTGGACATCCTGGGCCGACTGATCGATGCCGGAGGCCTCTTTACGGCTGCGACGGCCCGTATCCTCATCGGGCTGAATCTGCTGGACCTCAGCGGCGTGAAATGGAACGTGCCGTTTGTGCTGGGCAACGGATCGATGCTGTACGACATGTCGCGGCGGAAGGTGGTCGAGACGCGCGCCCTTTCCCCGGACACTATCCGGCGGGTTTTGGACATCTGTGCGGGTTACGGCAAAACGCCGCTGCTGTATCAGGTTCACGCAGACGAGGTGATGGGCGTCTCCACCGGGGTGACCTCGGAAGGGGAGCGGGCATTCATGGACAAGCGCAACGCCCGTTTCCCCGGCTGCATCCGGATCCTGCCGGCCTATGAACCGGAGACGGGTGGATTTTATTTTTCCATGCAGGATACCCGCGAGAAAATGGAAGCGCTGGCGGCGGCGTTGCGGGATGTCCCGGGCATCCAGACCGTGGTGTATCGGGACGTCTATATGGAGAACAACTGGTTTATGGAGATTTTCCACGCCGGGGCGGGCAAAGACGCCGCGATGCGGTCTCTCCGGGAACGTCTGGGCGCCACGCGGGTGGTTGCCTTCGGGGACAATCTCAACGACATGCCCATGCTGAAGGCCGCCGACGTGGCCTGTGTCGTGGCGAACGGCCTTCCGGAAGCCAAGGCGCAGGCGGATGAGGTCATCGGGGGCAACGACGAGGACGGCGTGGCCATGGCGATCGCGAGAATGGAGGGACTCGCATGCTGACCGAGGCGCTTATCCGCACGTTTGTCAAAAACCGGGAGGACGTGGACAATGACCGGGTGCGATATGCCTATGGGCGGCTGGCCGGGGCCTCGGGGCTCACGGCCAACGTCCTGCTGTTTGCGGCCAAGCTCGCCGCGGGCCTGCTCTCCGGCAGCCTGGCGATCGTGGCCGACGCGTTCAACAACCTGTCCGACGCAGGCTCTTCCATCGTTACCCTGGTGGGCTTCAAACTCTCGTCCGCCCCTCCGGACAAGGAGCATCCCTTCGGCCACGGACGGATGGAGTACCTCTCCGCCCTCGCCGTCGCGGCGCTCATTATGGTGGCGGGCTTCGAGCTGGCCAAATCGGCGGTAGATAAAATTCTGCATCCGACGCCCACGGCCATTTCGGTCTTGTCGATCGTGATTCTGGCGATGTCCATCCTCGTCAAGCTCTGGATGGCGCTGTTCAACCGTAAAATCGGTGGCATCATCCGCTCCGAGACCCTGAAGGCGGCGGCGACGGACAGCCGGAACGACGTGATCTGCACTGGGGTGGTGCTCTTGTCCTCTCTGGTCGGATGGGGGACCGGTGTGGCGGTCGACGGATATGTAGGCGCTGCCGTGGCGCTGTTCGTGATCTGGTCCGGCTTCTCCATTGTGCGGGAGGCGGTGTCCCCTCTGCTCGGGCAGGCGCCCGATCCGGATATGGTCCGGGGCATCAAGGAGATGGTGCTGTCCTACGAAGGGATTGTCGGGGTGCATGACGTCATGGTCCACAACTACGGCCCGGGCCGGTGCGTGCTCTCCCTGCACGCGGAGGTCCCCTGCCGGGAGGACATGATGCGCAGCCATGACCGGATCGACTGCATCGAAAAGGAACTGATGCGGAAATTCCATGCCATCGCCTGCATCCACATGGATCCGGTCGACACCGAGGACGAACGGGTGGAGACCCTCCGCCAGCTCGTCGAGGCCGTTTTGAGGGATATCGATGAACGGCTGGAGATGCACGATTTCCGGGTGGTGTTCGGAGAGACGCACACCAATCTGATTTTCGACCTGGTGGTGCCTTACGGATATAAAGAGGATACGCCGCTCGGGCAGGAAATCGAGCGGCGGGTCCAGCGGCTGGATCCGCGGCTGTTTATCGTGGCCACAGTGGAGCACAGCTATACCTGATGCCCGGAAGGGGGAGGCGCATGGCGGGATATATCGTTTACAACGGCTTCTGGAATCCCTCCGGACCGCCGGAGCCGGTCGCACGGCTCCAGCGGGCGGCCGGAGAGCGCGGATCGGTGCTGACACCGGTTCCCAATTCCCGCCTGACTGCGCTCCTGGGCGATACCGTGCGGGTCACGATGGGGGAGGAGCGGTATTTGTCCGGCGCGGATTTCGCCCTGTTCTGGGATAAGGATATCCGGCTGGCGAGGGCGATGGAGGCCTGCGGCGTCCGGCTCTACAACCGCGCCGGGGCGGTCGCGCTCTGCGACGACAAGGCGGCGACCCAGCTGGCCCTTTGCCGCGCGGGTATTCCCATGCCGGAAACCCTGGTGGCCCCCATGACTTACGATCATATGGCCGGGCCGGAGGCGGCGTTTTTGGAAGAGGCGGCGGCGCGGCTGGGCTTTCCCCTGGTGGTCAAGGAGTGCTTCGGTTCCCTCGGCGGGCAGGTGTATCTGGCTGAAACCGGTGAGGACTTTTGCCGGCTGGCGCGTACCATGGGGCCTCGTCCCTTCCTGGCGCAGCGCTATATTGCCGAAAGCGCCGGCCGGGATGTGAGGATTTATGTGGTCGGCGGCCGGCCGGAAGCGGCGATGGAACGCCGTTCGACGTCCGATTTCCGGGCCAATATCGGCAGCGGTGGACATGCCCTGGCCTATCGTCCCTCCCGGGAGGAAGAAGAGCTCGCGGTGCGCTGCTGCCGGATTTTGGGCCTGGATTTCGCGGGGGTGGACTTGCTGTTCGGCAGAGACGGCCCCCTTGTCTGTGAGGTCAATTCCAATGCCTTTATGGCAGCGGTATCGGCCTGCAGTGGGGTAGATGTGGCCGCCCGGATCGTGGACCATGTGTTCTCAATGGAAAGAGGCGGCCGGCCGGAGCCTCTCCCCAGTGCGGCGGATACTCCCCGGTAACGAGACGCCGGGCCGGCCACCCAGAGGGGGACGGCCCCCCTCTGCTTCCAGCCGGGGATTAAGGACGGCGGCCCTCATATCCCCGGGGCCGGGCATATGCCTATCGTTTCATACGTCAAACGCGCCAAAAGCGCCCCGGGGCCGGAAGACATGGATGGCAATAAACCCTAAATGCGCCCGCTGGGGGCCGGATGATATGGATAAAGCGGTAAAAAAATGAAAAAAATCCTTGACCGCTTTACAAAACTGTGCTATTATTGAATCACCTCAAAAGGGGTTTTATTTTTTTGCGCCCAAATTTGGACGTCCAACCCCTGAGGGAGGCTTCAAATCATCCCGCTTTTGCGGGAGCTGTCGGAGGTGCCGTTATGAGAGTCAAAATCACCCTGGCCTGCACGGAATGCAAGCAGCGCAACTACAACACCATGAAAAACAAGAAGAACGATCCCGACCGGCTGGAAATGAACAAGTATTGCCGGTTCTGCCGTAAGCACACCCTGCACCGCGAGACCAAGTGAGGGGGATCCCCCGCTTTGGCCGCCGGTTAACCTGAAACGAAAAGAGGGGTACGCATGGCTGATGAAAAGATCGTGAAAACCGATAACCAACCGGAAGAGAAGGTCCAGAAGTCCGCTAAGGACGGCAAGGATGCCAAGCCCGCCAAGAAAAAAGGCCGTGGCCTCGGCAAACGGATCGCCAAATACTTCCGGGATCTCAGGGGCGAATTCAAGAAGATCATCTGGCCCACCTTCCCCACGGTGCTGCGCAATACCGGTGTGACGCTGGCGATGTGCGCGATCATGGGCCTGGTCATTTGTGTCATCGATTTCGGCCTGGGCAAACTGATCCAATTACTCGTGTCGTTGGGCTAATCCCCTGCGGCAGTAGGCAGGGAGGCCTAGTGGATGTCCGAGGAAGCGAAATGGTATGTATGCCATACCTATTCCGGCTATGAGAACAAGGTCGCCACGAACCTGGAAACCATTGTGGAAAACCGGAAACTCCAGGATTGGATTCAGGAAATCGCTGTCCCCACCGAGACCGTTACCGAGATCAAGGACGGAAAAAAACGCGAGGTGGAACGCAAAATTTTCCCCGGCTACGTGCTGGTGAAAATGGTGATGACCGATGATTCCTGGTATGTGGTGCGCAACACCCGCGGCTGCACGGGCTTCGTCGGCCCCAATGGGAAGCCGACTCCTCTGACGGAGGAAGAGGTCGCCGCCCTGGGGGTCGAAAAGCGCGAGGTCGAGGTCAATTACGACGTGGGCGACATGGTCCGGATCATCGATGGACCGCTGGAGAATTTCTCCGGCCATGTGGATGAGGTCGACCGGGAGAAGAATAAGGTGCGGGTCACCATTTCCATGTTCGGGCGGGAAACGCCCGTCGAGCTCAAGCTGGATCAGGCCGAGCTGCTCGATTGAGCCGGCTTGGCTGGCTGAACGCGGCCGCATACGTGATTGTGAGACGGTTTTGAGCATGGGTTCGCCATGCTTTACCTGTGCGCCGGACACTCTTCCGGCTGTGGGAGGCGGGGCCGGCCGGCTCCGCCGTCATCCACCACGATTATTGGAGGTGCAAGTAAAATGGCTCAAAAGATCACCGGGTATATCAAACTGCAGATTCCGGCCGGCAAGGCCACGCCGGCGCCCCCTGTCGGGCCGGCCCTCGGCCAGCACGGCGTGAACATCATGGCCTTTACAAAGGAATTCAACGAGCGCACCAAGAACGATGTGGGCCTCGTGATCCCTGTCGTCATCACGGTGTATGCCGACCGCTCCTTCACGTTCATCACCAAGACGCCCCCCGCGGCCGTTCTCATCAAGAAGGCCTGCGGCATCGACAAGGCCTCCGGCGTTCCCAACAAGACCAAGGTCGCGAAGATCACGAAGGAGCAGGTCCGCAAAATCGCCGAAACCAAAATGCCCGATCTGAACGCCGCGAGCGTCGAGTCGGCCATGAGCATGGTCGCCGGCACCGCCCGCAGCATGGGCATTGAGGTTGTCGACTGAGCAGACCCGTTCCGGGTGGGAGGAACAACCGAGCATTCCGATTTTACCACTCAACCTTCGCTTCGCGCGAGGGTCCAACAGGGAGGATTAACCGATGAAACATGGGAAAAAATATACCGATAACGCCAAACTGATCGACCGTACCACCCTCTATGAGGTGTCGGAGGCGCTCGATCTCGCGGTAAAAACCGGCAAAGCAAAATTCGATGAGACTGTGGAAGTCCATGTCCGCCTGGGCGTCGATTCCCGTCATGCCGACCAGCAGGTCCGCGGCGCCGTCGTGCTGCCTCACGGCACCGGCAAAAAGGTCCGGGTGCTGGTGTTTGCCAAGGGCGACAAGCAGCAGGCCGCTACCGACGCGGGCGCCGATTTTGTGGGCGCAGAGGAGCTCGTCGCCAAAATTCAGGGCGGCTGGATGGATTTCGACGTCGTCATCGCCAGCCCCGATATGATGGGTGTGGTTGGCCGTCTCGGTAAGGTCCTGGGCCCCCGCGGCCTGATGCCCAACCCCAAGGCCGGCACCGTCACCCCGGATGTCGCCAAGGCCGTCACCGATGCCAAGGCCGGTAAGATCGAGTACCGGCTCGATAAGACCAACATCATCCATTGCCCCATCGGTAAGGTGTCCTTCGGCACCGAAAAGCTGCAGGAGAACTTCGACACCCTGCTCGGCGCCATCGTCAAGGCGAAGCCCGCCGCTGCCAAGGGCCAGTATATCCGCTCCTGCGTGGTGGCCTCCACCATGGGCCCGGGCGTCAAGATCAATCCCGCCAAGGTGGGTTGACCTCGCCTCTGCCGTCCGCAAGAATCCTCTTGACAGACACGGCGGCGTGAGGTATACTGAATATCGCTGTTCTTCCACAGACAGCAGGTGCGTTTCGTTTGGGAACGTGTAAGCGCGGGCCACCGCCGCCTGCCGAGGCAGAGCATGAGTTGGTTTTCTTTCCGGACGGTTTTGTGCGGGAGGAACTATCCGATGCATGTACCGCCCTCTCTGTGGCTCACGGAGAGGGCTTTTCTTTTGGGAGAACCGGCAGAAACCGAACGGAGGTGAAAACATTTGCCAAGCGAGAAGGTTTTGCAGGATAAGCAGGAATTTGTCGCGAAGCTCGCAGAGAAGCTGGATGGTTCGGTCGCCGGCGTGGTGGTCAACTATCAGGGCATCACTGTCGCGGACGATACCGCCCTGCGCAAAAAGCTGCGCGAGGCCGGCGTGGATTACGCGGTCGTCAAGAACACCATGCTGCGCCGCGCGGCTGAAAAGGTCGGCTTGAACGGACTCGACAGCGTACTTGAAGGCGCTACGGCTCTCGCGGTCAGCCCGACCGATCATGTGGCCGCAGCCAAAATCCTTTGCGAATACGCCGAGAAGAGCAAGAATTTTGAAATCAAGGCGGGCTTCGTCGAGGGGAAGGCCATTGACGCGAAAGAGGTCCAGGAACTGGCTAAGATGCCTCCCAAGGAGGTCCTCGTCGCCAAGGTCCTCGGCGGCCTGAACGCCCCGATCAGCGGCTTTGCCAACGTGCTCAGTGCGAACCTGCGGGGGCTGGTGGTGGCGCTGAACGCCATCGCCGAAAAACAGAGCGCCTGACGGCGCCGGTTATCACACAAACCATTTCATAAAAATTGGAGGAACAGAACATGTCTGATAAAGTGCTGAAGCTTATCGAAGATGTCAAGGCTCTCACCGTGATGGAGCTGTCCGAACTGGTTAAGGCTCTCGAAGAGGAATTTGGCGTTTCCGCCGCCGCCCCGGTGGCTGTCGCCGCCGCTGCCGCCCCGGCCGCTGCCGCCGCCGCGGAAGAGAAGACCGAGTTTGACGTGGTTCTCGCCGAAGTCGGCCCCAACAAGATCAACGTCATCAAGGTTGTCCGTGAGATCACCGGCCTCGGCCTGAAGGAAGCCAAGGATCTGGTGGACGGCGCTCCGAAGCCCGTCAAGGAAGGCGCCGGCAAGGACGACGCCGAAGAGATCAAGAAGAAGCTGGAAGAAGCCGGCGCCAAGGTCGAGCTCAAGTAAGATTTCCGCTTTCTCCCCTCCCGTGCTCGCGGGAGGGGATTTTTTATGTTTAAGCATAAATGAAAGGGCCCTCTTTTACCTGCCAGGACCAAAGAGGGCCCTTTTACGTAGTCTTTCTAACAGTACAAAAACGGGGGCCACGCACCAAAAACCGGGAAATCCAACGCATCTGGAATTGTGTTGCGGATGAAGGCGTGATATAATCCGTACATAAGGACAAGCTGCGAGGTGACCTATGCAAAAACGTGCGTATATCCATGCGATGCTTTCCTATATTGAAGACCATTTATCGGAGGACTTGAAACCCGAAAGCATAGCCGGCGGACACTTCATCTCGGTGAGTCAGTTATACCGGGATTTTTACGCTTTTACAGGCCATTCCGTTAAGGAATACATCCGTAAACGCCGCATTTCAAACGCTTGTGAAAAAATCAAGTGTTCCGAGCTGCCTCTCACTGTTATCGCGGATGAAAGCGGATATCAGACGATCCAGGCTTTTTATAAACAGTTCAGAAGCACCGTTGGCATGACCCCACTCGAATACCGGAGGAACGACAGCTATTTTTATTTTTATCCTTTTGTGCTGGATGAAATGAGCCTTGCCATCAAGGTGGGTATGGAAACGATTCCTCCATGCAATACGATGCGTTTTTACGATTACTGCCTGACCGGTATTGAGGACAGGGCGCTTGCGGCGGCGGGGGAGATTTCCGGCCGGGTTTTCGGCCGGAATGGCAAACAGGTCGGAAGCCGATTGTGCTATGAAGTGATGACGGAGAAACCCGGCGAAGGCAACACGGATCTGTACGCCACCTGTACCGTTAATTATAAAGAATCAGAAATCAACGACGGATGGAATTATTTGTATCATAACTGGCTTTCCGCCAGTATGTTCGAGAAATCCGGTGACCGGTATTTTGAGGAATATCTCTTTCAAAACGGTAAACCGCGGAAGTTGAAGTTATACCTGCCTGTCAAAAAACGAAAAACGGAGCAGCACATTACCATTACAACAGAACCGGAGCGGACATTTATCGCCGCGAAAGAGAGTGGGTATAACGCCGAGAGAAAAGCCTCCGAAAAGGTGGTATCTTTTCTGCAGGAGCACCATCCATTGCTGATTCGCCATGCCCAAAACTTTTATGTTTGCATATATGACAGCGTTTATGCGTGCGGGCTCGAATGCGGCGGCGGTTTCCGGATGACGGCACTGCCGGAGCAGCATATGAACAGCGGAGTGAGCCTCATCCAAATGCCGGCGGGCCGATATGCCGTACTGCCGGACGACTGTTTTGGCGATATCCGCATCGGCAGCGAGAAAATGGACTTATGGCTGAAAAAGAATGCGATTCTCCATGAAGGCGAGCCTGTTTTTGCCGTTTATACGATTCTGAACGGCAGATACGATAACGAACACATCCAAATGAGGCTGTATAAGCGGTTGAAAAATGACAAAAACGGATAACACAGCCGTCCTTAATTGTAGTACAATCCAAATAACCGGTAAAGGAGGAATGAAAATTGAACGAGCCTGTTAAGAAAATGGATCAAACCCCTGAAAGCTATTCCCCGAAGATCAAGCCCTGGATAGTGAATCTCGTAGAAAAAGTAACGGTAGAAGAAGCGGAGGAAATGAAACAAAACCATAGTGTTAAATTGGCAAAATTAGAATACTTGCATCTACCCGCTTTGCGATTTATCGGGAAAGACGTGATAGCCAGCGGCCCGGATGCGGGAAATCAATATGGACTTATGTGGGCAAAAAGCGGAGAAATTTTTTCTGTTTTGGATCAAATGGAGAATTACGCTTCCTTATTAAGAGACAATTGCGCTTTAATGCATCATGATAATTTAGATGGCAACCATCCCATGCATTATATCGTCGGCAGATTTATGAAAGCGGAATCCTCGGTTCCAGAAGGCTTTGACTATTATGATATTCCCGCGTCTTGCGCTGCTTTAGCTATTTACTACGGGGAGTTTAATGATATGATTGACCAGGCCTATACGATGACGAGAGATAGAATTTTAGCTGATGGGAGAGGGATTCCTTACCCGGTTGGATATTATCATGCCGAGGTATACGTTCCGGCTAATATACCTAAAGATGGTGTGGTTTCTCAACTGGGCTACTTATTTTCGTGTAATAAGGATAATCAAAATGAGCGAACCAGCTAAAAAATGCGATTCTTCTCCCGAAAGCTATTCCCCGAAGGTCAAGCCGGCAATTATCACGATAGCGGAAACAGCGGCCGAAAGAGCTTCTGACTCCCAAACATACTCGGTGAAAACTGCGGATAATGGCCGATATATCGACGGCGTTCCCATGCTGAATTGGGGCGAGTGGAAAGACAATACCTACTGCGGCGCCATTGCCCTCGCGGCAGCCGTGGTGGGCATTCCGGTCAGCTATGAATATCTGATGGGTGTATCCGGCCTTTGCTATCGGTTTGCTATGAGGCCGAATTGGTGTCCCGGTTCGGCGTTGGTTCAGAACGGAACGGTATGGGATGACAGCATCTATGCCGCTCTGGGACTGGAGCTATACAGTATTCCCGATGCGGAACAGCGGGACAAGCGGGTCATGGAGAACCTGGACGCGGGCCGGCCAGTTTTATGTATGGGGCAGATCGGCCCGCCGGAATGGGGCCTGCTCACCGGTTATGCCGAAAACGGCCGGACGTTTTTCGGAAGGAGTTATTTTGACGCCCAGAAAACCAATCCCGACAGCCCGTTTTACAGTAGCGACAACATTTTTCATACCCAAAACCGATACCGGCGTGCCGTCGATTATCCCGGAACCTATCCCGATTGTTTTGTCAAATTTTTCGATAAGCCATGCCGTCAAAAGGCACCAGTGGAGCTGCTCACACAGTCTCTACAGGCCTGCTTGGAGTATTTTACGCACGGTGAGGTGAACGAGTGCCGGTTTGGAGCGGCCGCTTACCAAATTCTCATCGACGGCCTGCTCAAGGAAGAGGAGGAATACAAGAGCTTCCGGCGAAACGAAAACTATCATGTCGGGGTTCTGGTGGATGCACGCCGCAGCGCCCAGGTGTATCTGGAGGAAAGCGCTGTTCTGGCGGGGGGATCCGCCGGGAAAAAGCTATTGGAAATCGCGGCGCTGTACCGGGAGCTGTGTGATGGAATTTTAGCTGTGGTACCCTACAACCGTCTTAGCGAACAGTTTGCTTTCAATGCGGGCCCGGAAGAAAGCTGGGACCGGGACACGCGTGTGAGGCTGGCGGCAGCCCTGCGTGAAGCCGTTTCCATTGAGCGGTCGGTACAAACCGTCGCCAAGGACGTTTTACGAGAGCTCGTATGCTAGTAATCAGAGGGGCCGCTGCTCCCGCAACGGCGGATCCCATGTTTGAAAAGGCAGTGCGCGCCACGCCGTTCCGGTTGCCGCCCTGCCACGGAAACATGGCGGCCGGAATGTCTTGAAGGCAGGCCTCGCGCGGCCTCCCATATTGAGGATCTTCTGACCGTACGGTTTGACTCCCGCCGTTCAGATGGTCCGATTCAACGCCTGGCCGCATAACCGCGGATGCCGTATCATAAGGGCGCCGGAGGATTTCCTCCGGCGCCCGTTCGTTCATTTCCCCTGGGGTTTATACTCCGATATATCGATGCAGTTGAGCAGACAGCAGCGCTCGTCGTCCGTCCAGTCCACCAAGCTTGCCGTAGTCTCGGTCCAGATGTCCAGCAGGTCGTTGTAGATCTCCCGCCGGCTCTGCGAAACCCCTTCCCGTAGATCCTGCATCGGACAGGCGGCACAGGGCTCCTCCCGCCCAAAAAACGCGCGGTAGCATTTATCTCCGGCAGCCGTCCCAGGCGCGACCCCGAGGGTTTTCTGGTTGATGAACAGCAGTTCATAGCTGCCGGGCCGGACGACGTAGGTGTAGCTGTTGAGGTTGTCCATCACCGTCCGCAGCGCCCGGTTGGTCTGCCGGACCGCTTCCTCGGCCCGTCTGTTGGACAGGAAGGTGCCGAGGAGCCCCGCGACATTCCGAAGGGTCTCGATTTCGTCGAAGGTGAAGACCCGGTTCTGTTTGCACTCATCCACTCCCATAAAGCCCTTGAACCGGCCCCCGATCCGGATCGCGCACTGCAACATGGAGCGGATTCCCTGCGGTTCGAGCACGACCCGTTCCTCTTCGGCGACATCATCGAGGCTGTGAACAATGTAAATATCGTCCCGGGCAAAATTTTTCTCATATCCCCCGAGCGAGGCGTAGCTGATATTCTGCAGCCGGTCAATCTGGGGCTCTACCCCAGCGTCGCACCATTCGAAGGTGTTGGAGCAGCCCTGGTCATCCGCAGTGTTTTCGAAGATATAGCCCCGGCTGACCCCGAAATGCCGGCAGAGCAGCTTCAGGACCGATTCCACCGCAAGCTGGAGATCCTTTGCCTCATACAGGATCCGGAAAACGTATTCCGATACGTTTTCGGAGAAGTTTTTAGCCCGGGTATTTTCGATATCGTCCAGAGGCCGGGGACGGCCGGTGTGTTCTGGCAGGACATCGCGATAAACGGCGCAGGCGTCTTTCCCCTTGTGCTTTGCTGCGTAAAGCGCCAGATCGGCCTTGCCGTACAGCTCGTCGAACGTTACCCCATCGGACGGAAAATACGCGATGCCGATCGACCCCGAAATCTTATAGGTCCCATTCTCTCCCGCATAAGCGGCCCGGAATTCCCGGCACAGCTCTTCCGCTTTGGCCACTGCGTGCTCGATTTGGGGGATATCGCGCAGGAAGACGACAAATTCGTCCCCGCCGATCCGCCCGACGATATCGCTCTTGCGGAATATGCCCCGGATTTTTTTGGCGATCTCGGAGAGGACTGCGTCGCCGAAAATATGACCAAGGGTATCGTTGACCGCCTTGAAATCGTCGAGGTCGATCATCAGGAAGGCGTGGAGCGCGTCCTTTTCTCCGGCCTGCAGGAGCTCCCGGATGAGCCGTTCGGCCGTGTGACGGTTGTACAACCCGGTCAGCAGATCCCGTTCGGCGCTGTATTGCAGCGACAGCTCGTGCTTTTTCTGATCGTCGATGTCGGTGACATAGGCAAAGCCCTTGAGTTCCCCCGTCACGGCCTCTTTTAGCAGGTGGATTACGCAGGAGGCCCAGATATAGCGTCCATCGCTTTCCCGGCGGCGGTACTCGGCCGTGCATTCCCGTACCCCGTTTTCAAAAGCATCCAGCAGACGCCGGCAATCTTGCACCCGAAGGAAGGCTTCCCGGTCCTCCGGATGCACCGCTTTGTCAGCCAAGCGCCGCATCAGCTCCTCAAAATCCTCCGTCAGCTCGACGCCGAACCAGGTATCCTCATTTTCAAAGCCGCGGATCAGGCGGTTTTGCGAGACATTCACCTCATATGATGTGATGGCCTTGGACAGCATCGCCGCGCGGAACTGTTCCTCCTCCGCAAAGCGGCGTTCGGCCTCCCGCTGGGCCGTGATATCCTCAATGATGCCGACCGCCCGGAAGGGCCGGCCGTCGGTCCCGTAAACATTCGTCATCGTAATGCGGTTCCAAACCGGCTTCCCGTCGGCATGCCTGGCACCGATTATGCAGGAAGCCGTCTGCTCCCCGGCGTCGATCCGGCGGTACATATCGAGGAAAACCTAGGCCTAGTTTTGTTTCCATATACGTAATTTATTGATTATACGAACTCCAAATAATTCTCCCGATTTACCACATGAAACTCG
>ERZ856578.6214-NODE-6214-length-13724-cov-3.223859_pt1 | contig 13724 bp, 11 predicted proteins | sample MGYA00514384_ERZ856578 | MGnify/ENA primary metagenome ERZ856578 (study PRJEB29103, sample SAMN06111958) | human gut metagenome | biome: human gut; feature: ankylosing spondylitis patient; material: healthy_person | host: Homo sapiens | place: China:Hangzhou...
TTTTTTCAAGCAGAAGACGGCATACGAGATCGTTTCACGTGACTGGAGTTCAGACGTGTGCTCTTCCGATCTGATCATGCCGCCGATCATGGGCGCAGCAGCATTCCTGATGGCAGAGTATACCGGCATTCCGTATTCCCGCATTGCAGTACTGGCAATCCTTCCTGCAATCCTGTACTTCGCGGGTATTTACATTGCCGTACACTTAGAAGCAAAGAAGCTGGGCTTACAGGGTCTTGATAAAGACAGCCTTCCGAAATTCAGCTATTTAGTAAAGAAACTTTATCTGCTGACTCCACTGGTAGTCCTGGTGGTCCTGGTATCTAACGGTACCCGCACCATGCAGAGCTCCGCAGCTATCGCAATCCTGGTTACCATCCTGGTTGGCCTGTTCAATGCCGATAACCGCATCACTCCGGGTAAGATCATTGACGCCCTGGAAGCAGGCGGTAAGGGAACCATTACCGTTGCCTCCGCATGTACCATGGCAGGTATCGTGGCAGGCTGCATTACCTCTACTGGCCTTGCATCCAAGCTTTTGCGTGCCATTGTATCCGCCTCCGGAGGTGTCATGATCGTAGCGTTACTGCTTACCATGGTCTGCTGTATCGTGCTCGGCATGGGCGTTCCGACCACCGCAACCTACTGCATTATGGCAGCAACCTGTGCTCCGATCCTTATGAGCCCGGACATCGGCGTTGAGATGCTGGCAGCACACTTCTTCGTATTCTACTTCGGCATTGTGGCAGATATCACACCGCCGGTGGCACTGGCTGCCTACGCAGGCGCAGCCATCGCGAAGGCCGGACCGATGAAGACCGCGTTCAACGCAAGCCGCCTTGCCATCGCCGCTTTTATTGTGCCGTATATCATTGCCATGAATCCGGCAATGCTGTTTATCAACACCACGATTCCGGAGGTGGTCATGATCACCATCAGCAGCATCATCGGTATCTTTGGTGTGGCAGCAGGCTTAAGCGGCTTCGTATTCCGTGATATGAAATGGTGGGAGAGGATTCTCTGCATTGTTGGCGGACTGACCCTTTTAGTACCGGGCAGCCTGACTGACCTGATTGGACTGGTTCTTGTAGGCGCCGTGTGCGTACTGGGATATCAGGCAGCGAAGAAAGAAAAAGAAATGCTGGCTGCATAAATCCATAAAAATAAAAACTTCTTTTTTGCGCATACTAAATTCAGAAGGAATGCACAGGAAAGGAGTTTTTTTATGCAGGTGGGAAAAGCAAGTCTGCGGTTTGAACATCCCGCATTTGTGGCATCCTGGGCTTCGGTCGCGGGAAAGAAGGAAGGCCAGGGACCGCTGGCAGACGAAATTGATGTAAAAGAGCAGGATGAGATGTTTGGAATGGAAAACTGGGAACAGGCAGAGAGTGCCATGCAGAAGCAGGCGGCAGATCTGGCTCTGGAGAAGGGGAATATCCACCGGAGGGAGGTGCGTTACCTCTTTGCAGGGGATCTTCTGGGACAGCTGATCGCCACTTCCTTCGGTACGGTAGATCTGGAAATTCCGCTGTTCGGCCTTTACGGAGCCTGCTCTACCATGGGAGAGGCGCTGGGCCTGGGGGCCATGTGCGTAAATGCCGGATATGCGGACCGGGTGCTGACCCTGGCTTCCAGCCATTACGCAACGGCAGAGAAGCAGTTCCGTTTTCCGCTGGGATACGGGAATCAGAGGGCACAGAGCGCCACCTGGACCGTGACCGGGTGCGGGGCGGTAGTGCTTGGAAAGAATAAAACCCGTGTCGCCGTAACCGGCATCACCACCGGAAAGCTGGTGGACATGGGAAGCAAGGATTCTATGAATATGGGCGCTGCCATGGCACCGGCGGCCTGGAACACCATACGGCAGAATTTTGAGGACTTTGGCGTGGATGCCTCTTACTATGACCGCATCATCACCGGTGATCTGGGAATGGTAGGACAGAAAGCCCTTTTGGATTTTATGAAAAGCAGCGGGTATGACATTACCGGAAAGCACATGGACTGTGGACTGGAAATTTACGACCGCGGTGAGCAGGATGTCCACTCCGGAGGAAGCGGATGCGGCTGCTCTGCAGTAACGCTGTGTGCCCATATTTTGCCGAAACTGATGCGTGGTGAGTGGAGCCGGGTGCTGTTTGTGCCCACCGGCGCACTACTGTCTACTGTCAGCTACAACGAAGGTCAGAGCATCCCGGGAATCGCCCATGCGGTGATACTGGAACGGATGGAGGTGTGAAAGAAATGGATAGTAGTATGAATGAAATAATTATGGAACTGGTCCGGGCATTTCTTGTGGGCGGCATCATCTGTGCCCTGGTACAGGTTCTGTTGGACCGCACAAAAATGATGCCGGGCCGGGTCATGGTAACACTGGTTGTGACCGGCAATATCTTAGGCTGGCTTGGGCTTTATGAACCTTTTCTGAAATGGGCCGGAGCCGGAGCCGGGGTGCCGCTCCTCGGCTTTGGCAATACTCTGTGGAAAGGAGTAGCAAAAGCCGTGGGAGAGGAAGGCCTCGTTGGGATCTTCAAAGGTGGCCTGACAGCCGCCTCTGCAGGGATCGCCGCGGCGCTGGTGTTCGGGTATCTGGGGGCGCTGGTGTTTCAGCCGAAGATGAAGGAATAAAAAGAGGCTGTCGCAAAATTTTGCGACAGCCTCTTTTATATAATACAGAAAATCAGTCCACAATCACACCGCCCTGATCTGCGCTTCTCGCGTGCAGCGCATACCGCTTCAGATATCCGTCCACCTGCTTTGGCTCATAGCGGAAAGCAGCTTTTCTGCGGGCAAGTTCTTCATCGGATACATGAAGCTCCAATTTTTTGTTCGGGATGTCGATCTCAATTTCATCGCCATCCTCAATAAGGGCAATGGGACCGCCGGCTGCGGCTTCCGGGGAAATGTGGCCCACGAAGCAGCCGTTATTGGTACCGGAGAAGCGTCCGTCGGTGATAAGGGCAGTACACTTGTTTAAGCCCTGGCCATAGAGCAGCTTCATTGGTTTGAACATTTCCGGCATGCCCGGAGCACCTTTCGGTCCCTCGTAGCGGACAACGACTACATGGCCTGGCTTGATGAGCTGTCTGGCAATGGCATCGCTGACGGCGTCCTCGCTGTCAAAGCAGATGGCTTTGCCGGTGAAGTGGCGTACTTCCTCCGCAACAGCAGCAGGTTTTGCCACAGCGGTGTCCGGAGCCAGGTTGCCGTGCATGATGGCAAGCCCGGCCAGGGTGGAGAATGGCTTCTCCAGGGAAGTGATGACCTCCGGATTCTTCGGGTAGAGACTGCGGCAGGCAGCAGCGTTTTCACCGATGGTCTTGCCGGTCACGGTCATGCAGTCATTATACAGAAGCGGCTTCATCTGGCGCTGAACCTCTGGGATGCCGCCTGCTTTATAGAAATCCTCGGCATCGAATTCCTTGGAAGCCGGATTGATGCGGCAGATGAGTGGGATATTGTTTCCGTATTCCTCAAACCATCCCATGACAGTCTTGGAATCCAGTCCAATCTCATGGGCAATGGCGAGGGTGTGGATAACACAGTTGGTGGAACCACCGGTTGCCATAAGGATCATGATGGCATTGCGGATGGCCTCAGGAGTCAGGATATCCCGGGAGGTGATGCCGTTCAATACCATGTGGACTGCCGTCTCGCCGGAGAGAAGTGCTGCACGGATCCGGTCATTGTAAACGGCCGGGATAGCAGCGGAGCCAGGCAGGCTTAGGCCAAGAGCCTCTGCCATGCAGCACATGGAGTTGGCGGTTGCCATATGCTGGCAGGAGCCAACGGTCGGGCAGCAGAGCTCGGTGATATCCTCCAGAACATCGTGGTCAATCTTGCCAACCTGATACATACCGTAGGCCTCCTCGATGGAGGTGGAGTCCGATTTGCGCTTGCCGCCGAAGGCCTGACCGCCCAGCATACAGCCGCCGGCCAGGAAGATACAAGGAATATCCAGCCTTGCAGCTGCCATCAGCATGCCAGGAACGGTTTTGTCGCAGGAACCGATGAGCACGAGGCCGTCCAGCCGGTGTGCCCGTGCCATGGTCTCAATGCTGTCTGCCACAAGCTCGCGGGATGGCAGAGAGTAGCGGGCACCGCTGTGGGTGGTGCAGACACCGTCGCACACGGCAATACAGCCGAACTCTACCGGCGTGCCGCCTGCGCGGTAAACACCGTATTTCACCTGTTCGGCCAGTTCCTTCAAATGACGGTGTCCGGGAACAATATCCGTGAAGGAATTGCAGACACCGATGATGGGACGGGACATGTCATCGTTGGAGAAGCCGTTTGCCTTGTAAAGGGTGCGGCAGGAGATGAGACTGTCCGGGAGAAATGTACCGGATTCAAATTTCTTTTGCATATGAATACCTCCTGATAATTATTTATTCAGATTAAGCTAATCCCGTCCGGGGCCGTTCGATACAGCCGAAGACGGTCGGATGCTGGTGCCTCCCGGACCGAGACCTGGAACTACGCCTGGCCCGCTGGAACTGTCAGAATCATCTTCATCCGGCCCCAGGTAAGACGGGTCAATAGTCACACTGGTGTGGCCGGAGCAGTGACTGGTCGGCATTGCGTATTTGGAATCATCGGTCTCGCCTTCCTCTCCGGCAGGGAGGGCAATGCGTACCCTGGAGGTCTTCGGACAGTTAGTACCAGGAAGAAGTCCGGTGACGCTGCATACGGTAGTGAGCACATGGGTGTTGCACATTTCTGTCGGGACGGTTCCTTTCGCGAAATATTACGTATAGACCGCATTTCCGCGCGGATCGTGGGAGCAGACACCCGGAATGGCAAGCTTACCGGATTTGCGGCAGATCTCTGCGGTCTCCACGCTGTCCGGAACGGTGAAGCCGGGATCACTTAAGCCCTCGTGAACGCGGGTCATGATCTTGCGCCAGATATCCTTGTGGAAGGATGTGCCGCCGTTCTGGCCGCTGAGCTTCTGGTTTTCATCGCAGCCGCCCCATACGCCGGCGGTGTAATAAGGGGTATAGCCGATAAACCAGATGTCGTTATTGTTGCTGGTGGTACCGCTCTTGCCGGCTGCAGACATATTTGGAAGTGCTGCACGGGTGCTGGTCGAGCTAACGCTGACACCGGAGCTTGCAAAAATACGGTTGGCCTGCATGGAATCTTCCATGGCATCGGTCAGAAGGAATGCGGTGGAATCCTTCAGGACCCGGTGGGTTTCCGGTTCATTGTCAATAAGCAGCTTTCCATCGTGGTCGAGGATTTTGGTAAAGAATACCGGTTTGGTGTAAAGGCCGCCGTTGGCAATGGAAGCGAAGGCCGCGGTCAGCTCCAGGTTGGTCACACCTTTTGTGATGCCGCCCAGCGCGGTAGCCGCGTTCATGTCGGTATCGGTCAGGGTGGTGATGCCGAAGTTTTTGGCGTATTCCACACCCAGCTGAGGGCTTACGGTTTCCATCATGGTGCGAACTGCAACGATGTTCATGGAGTAGATAATACCATCGCGGATACTGGAGTAGCCGAGATAACCCTGCTTGTACCAGTTTTTAAACGTTTTTCTCCCGATGGTGAACGGCGCGTCATAGTAGACGCTCCCCAGGGTGGCACCGCAGGTATCGAGCGCCGGGGCAAATGCCGTGATGACCTTGAAGGTGGAACCAGGCTGTCTGGTGGTATCGGTCGCACGGTTTAAGGTCAGACTTGCTGTCTTGGTGCCACGGCCGCCGCTTATGGCCTTGACCTGTCCGGTCTTCTGGTCCATGATGACGAAAGATACCTGTGGCTGCAGCACCTTGCTGGAGCGTTCGCCGATGATGGTGTCGCCCTGCTGCAGAATGGCTGCCTTATAGGCCTCAATGTCTGTATCTGCCTCCGCTTCGCTGTTGTAAAGACCCTCCCAGCCTGCGTTCAAAGTGGAGGCGTGCCAGGATTTTAAGTTCTTTTCAGAGAAATGCTCGGTAGTGCCGTCTGCGTGAGTCACGGAAAGACGGTATTCCAGGCTGTAGCGGGCAGCGGAATAGTTGGAAGGATCATTGACCTCTTCATCTACAATGGCCTGAAGAGCCGGATCCTGGGTGGTGTAAATCTGAAGCCCTCCGCTGTAGAGAAGGTTATGAGCCTGGGTTTCCGTGTAGCCAAGTTTTTCCATCAGTGTATCTTTTACCTGCTGGGTCAGCTCATCGGTGAAGTAGCTGTACGGAGTAGAGTTCTCTTTGGAGACATTATCCACCATCTGGATACGGTCATAGACGTCATCTGCCAATGCCTCTTCCTGTTGATCTTTGCTGATATAGCCCTGTTCAAACATGTACTGCAGGATGACCTTGCGCTTTTCCGCGTTGGCTTCCTGACCGCTGATCGGGTTTAAACGGGATGGGTTCTGGGTGATGCCTGCAATGACTGCACACTCAGAGAGCGTCAGGTCAGAAACATCCTTATTAAAGTAGCGGCGGGCTGCGACTTTGACACCCAGGGCGTTATTGCCTAAGTTGATGGTGTTTAAGTAGTTGGTTAAGATCAGCTTGCGGTCCATGGATTTGGTGAGCTGCAGGGCAAGGTACTGCTCCTGCAGCTTTCTTTCTAATTTGGCTCCGAAGCTTGTCTCCATTCCGCCGTTAAACATGTTGTTCTTGATAAGCTGCTGGGTGATGGTGCTTCCGCCTCCGCGGTTTTCACCGGTCAGTACGCCGACTGCTGCACGGGAAATAGAGCGTAGATCGATGCCGTTGTGGGTCCAGAAGCGGGAGTCCTCTATGGCAACGAATGCGTTGATCAGGTCCTTGGGAAGCTCATCGAAGGTTGCTTCTTCCCGGTTTGAGCCTGCTGTTACCAGGGTGTCGGTTAAGTTGCCTGTGCTGTCATATACCGTTGTGGCATAGCCGATGGGGACGATGCTGTCCACATTGAGCTCCGGGGCATTGTCGATGATACCCATGATAATGCCGATGCCGATGCTGGATATGACCAGAACGCAGAACAGACAGAGCACGCAGCAGGTCTTTATAAAGGTAAGAAAAATCCGGGAGCGGTATTTGTCGCTTCGGGAGTTTGCGGCCTGCAGACGCTTTTCTGTCGCATCTTTTCCATAATTCATATGGGAATCCTCCTTTGTTGTGGGAATTCTTCGTATAAAAATTCAATTTACGTGACTTGAGTCACCTGCTTGTTTTGCCGTTTGCCGTAACCGTGCAGGCACGATTCCGGCTCTCTGGTGCTCGTTACATTATATCAAAATGCCCCTTACAATGCAACCATAGCGCTGTTTGCGGCATTCGATGCACCCAGGTCCGAGAAATACATGAACCGTAATATTTCTTGCCAGAACCGTTTTTTATTGGTAAGATAAAGAACGAAACCAACGAATAAGTCAATTTGTGTTATATAGGAAGTATACCCATGATGGAACGATATAAAATCCTTTTTGATGGCGGAGAGGGCGAACTGACCGAGAAAAAGTCCCGTTTCATTGCCACCACAAGACCAGTGGAGAGCGAGGAAGAGGCAGTTGCCAATATAGATGAAATGAAAAAGAAATACTGGGATGCCAGACATAACTGTTCTGCTTATGTGATCGGCGAGCGGGGACAGGTGCAGCGCTGCAGTGATGACGGAGAACCGGCACAGACTGCAGGCCGTCCAATGCTGGATGTGCTTCTTGGCGCGGAAGTGAAGAATATCTGCGTCGTGGTGACACGTTACTTTGGCGGAACTCTTCTTGGCACCGGAGGCCTGGTCCGCGCCTATTCCGGCGCAGTCCAGGAGGCGCTGAAAAACAGCGTCATTGTGGAGAAATGTCCGGGTGCAGAGCTGAAGATCCATACGGATTACAACGGTATCGGCAAGATCCAGTACATCACCGCCCAGATGGAGATCCCGGTCCTGGAAACCCAGTATACCGATGCGGTGGATGTGGTCTGCATGGTGCCGCTGGAAAAAGAGGGCTCCCTGGTGGCCCAGATTACCGAGAAGACTGGCGGAAAAGCAGTTATGACACGGGAAAAAGAGTGCTATTATGGCTTTGCGGATGGCGAGCTGGTGCTGTTTTAAATTTTAAACAGAAAAATGCAATGCAATGCGGAAAAAACGCTTGCAATCCGTTGAACAGAATGCTATATTTATAAATTGTGATAAGTGACGTGAACTAAGGACCTGGCAACAAGTCCTTAGTTTTTTTGTAAAGCTGATGCAAATGTGCACTGCACATTTGCGCCAAAAGAAAGAGGAAGATTACGATTATGAAAATGAAGAGAGAAGACATCCGTAACATCGCGATCATTGCCCACGTTGACCACGGTAAAACGACCCTGGTAGACGAGCTGTTAAAGCAGAGCGGTGTATTCCGTGCGAATCAGGAAGTGGAAGAGCGTGTCATGGACTCCAATGATATCGAGCGTGAGCGCGGAATCACCATCCTTTCCAAGAATACCGCTGTTTTTTATAAAGATAAGAAGATCAATATCATCGACACCCCAGGACATGCAGATTTTGGTGGCGAGGTTGAGCGAGTTCTGAAGATGGTAAACGGCGTTATCCTAGTCGTAGACGCTTACGAGGGTCCGATGCCGCAGACAAAATTCGTTCTCCAGAAGGCTCTGGAACTGGATCTGTCCGTTATCGTCTGCATCAACAAGATCGACCGTCCGGAGGCAAGACCGACTGAGGTGATCGACGAAGTCTTAGAGCTGTTCATGGATCTGGACGCTTCTGACGAGCAGTTAGACTGCCCGTTTGTATTTGCATCTGCCCGCTCCGGCTTCGCAAAGAAAGAGCTGGATGATCCGGAAGTTGATATGAGCCCGCTGTTTGAGACCATCGTAAATTATATCCCGGCTCCGGAAGGAGACCCGGATGCAGAGACCCAGATGCTCATCAGTACCATCGATTACAATGAGTTTGTTGGCCGTATCGGTGTCGGCAAGATTGACAACGGCAGTCTCAAGGTAAACCAGGACTGCGTCATTGTAAACCATCATGATCCGGATAAGATGCGCAGAGTCAAGATCGGTAAGCTGTACCAGTTTGACGGCTTAAAACGTGTTGAGGTCCAGGAAGCAACCATCGGTGATATCGTTGCGGTATCCGGCATTGCAGATCTGCATATCGGTGATACCATCTGTTCCCCGGAAAACCCGGAATCCATTCCGTTCCAGAAGATTTCCGAGCCGACTATCTCCATGAACTTCATGGTCAATGACAGCCCGTTAGCAGGACAGGAAGGTAAGTTCGTTACCTCACGTCACATCAGAGAGCGTCTGTTCCGCGAGCTGAACACCGATGTCAGCCTGCGGGTAGAGGAAACCGAGTCTCCGGACTGCTTCAAGGTTTCCGGCCGTGGTGAGCTGCATCTGTCTGTCCTCATTGAGAACATGCGCCGTGAGGGCTTTGAGTTTGCAGTCAGCAAGGCTGAGGTTCTTTACAAATACAACGAGCGCAATCAGAAGTTAGAGCCGATGGAGCTGGCTTACGTGGACGTTCCGGAGGAGTTTACCGGTGCAGTTATCCAGAAGCTGACCGCCAGAAAGGGTGAGCTGCAGGGCATGAGCCCGGCAAACGGCGGTTATACCCGTCTGGAGTTCTCCATCCCGTCCAGAGGTCTGATCGGCTACCGCGGTGAGTTCATGACCGATACCAAGGGTAATGGTATCATCAATACCATTTTCGATGGCTACGGTCCGTACAAGGGAGACTTAAGCTACCGCAAGACTGGTTCCCTGATCGCTTACGAGAGCGGTGAGACCATCACCTATGGTCTGTTCAACGCACAGGAGCGCGGCATCCTCTTTGTAGGACCGGGCGAGAAGGTTTACTCCGGTATGGTCATCGGCCAGAACCCGAAGACTGAGGATATCGAGGTCAATGTCTGCAAGACCAAGAAGCTGACCAACACCCGTTCCTCCAGCGCCGATGAGGCATTAAAGCTGGTTCCGAAGAAGATCATGAGCCTGGAGCAGTGCCTGGAGTTCATCGATACCGATGAGCTGCTTGAGGTAACTCCGGAGAACCTGCGTATCCGTAAGAAGATCCTGGACCCGACTATGCGTAAGAGAGCATCCTTCAAAAAATAAATATTGCCAGATTTCCCAAAATCTGGTGTGGATTTTTCAAGTCAGGCTATTTCTCGCCACACAACTCCTTCTCTGCTGAGAGGGCGGTTGTGTGGCATTTTTGTATGATAGGAAATTGCGTCCTATCATACAAAAACGCTCCGCGAGGATGCGCAGATGGTTGCTGAAGCAACCGCGCCTCGGCGCGAGAATGTGCCTTGGCACATTCTTTTTATTGTGCGTGTTTTGCCGCCATTTGTCGAGCGAATCACTGAATAAATTTTCTCATTTTCCCATAAATATGATAATAGCTGAAAGCTAAATGAAATGGGAAGAGGAGAGAAAATACTATGTCAGAAAAAGTGATTGAAAACAATAAAGTCAGTGTGATCGGGGAAATCATTTCCGGATTTACCTTCAGTCATGAAGTGTTCGGAGAAGGCTTTTATCTGGTGAATGTGGCGGTGAACCGTCTGAGTGAGCAGGCTGACATCATTCCGCTGATGATTTCCGAGCGGCTTTTAGATGTAAAGGAAGATTACATTGGCTGCACGGTGGAGGCCATTGGCCAGTTCCGTTCCTATAACCGCCATGAGGGCATCAAAAACCGTCTGGTGCTGTCTGTGTTTGTCCGCGAGATTCATTTCATGGAGAAGTTTACGGATTACACTAAGACAAATCAGATCTTTCTGGATGGTTATATCTGTAAAGCGCCGGTGTACCGGAAAACGCCGCTTGGCCGTGAAATCGCGGATCTTTTGCTGGCTGTAAACCGTCCTTACGGCAAATCTGATTATATTCCGTGTATTGCCTGGGGCAGAAATGCCCGGTTTGCATCCGGCTTTGAGGTTGGAACCCGTGTGAGGGTCTGGGGCCGTGTCCAGAGCCGGGAATACACAAAAAAGCTCAGTGAGACAGAGTGTGAGAAGCGTGTGGCCTATGAAGTTTCCATCAGCAAGCTGGAGGAGGGGGAACCGGAAAACGAAACTGCGTAACGGATTTACTTGCAAACGGCGTGGGAATGTGGTAGGATAAGGACGCTTGTATCAGAGAGATCAATGATTCTGACGGAGCAGTCTGTGTGAACAGGAAGTTCCTGAATGCTAAGAAAAACAGAGGTGCAAAAGCGATGAGTACAGGAAGACTAGAGGTCATCTGCGGCGAAGACAGCTCAGGAAAGACAGCGATGGCCCTTGGCAGGGCGCTTCAGGCGCTCACAGAGCAGAAAACCGTGATCGTGATCCAGTTTTTGAAAGGCAGTGAAAAAACTGGAAATCTGGAAGTGCTAAAGCGAATGGAGCCGGAACTCAAAGTATTCCGGTTTGAAAAGTCAGACCGTTATTTTGCGGAGCTGAGCGACGCGGAAAAGAAAGACGAAGAGATCAATATCCGCAATGGTTTAAACTATGCGAAGAAGGTACTGACCACAGAAGAATGCGATCTTCTGGTGCTTGATGAGGCCCTTGGCCTAGTGGACCAGAATATTGTGACGGAAGAAGAGATGGCGGGTATCTTAAGCTGCCGTGACCAGGTTCAGGTCATTGTGACCGGCAAGGTACTGCCGGAAGGTCTCAGCCGAATTGCAGATAAAGTTGAGAAAGTGGATTGCTGCAAATAAGACGCAGTAAACTTGACAATTAAATAGGTTGATGCTAGTATTATACATAAACAGGCAAGTAGAGGTTGCGCGAAGCATGAGTAAAGGATCTGATGCACCAGAAGCAGAAGAAGATTCCTGAAAGGGTGGGCGCCGAAGATACAGGACGGACTGGACGTCGTTTATCTGGGTACAGGGTGAACAATCCTGTAACTGTCATCCGACCGGATGGAGAGCTACTTAAAGCAGAAAGCACATAGCGACTTTAAGGGGCTGACCGAAATTTGTCAGTCCCTTTTTTACGCCGTTACAAACACATAAGGAGGAAAAAATCATGGCTATTTTTGAGGGCGCAGGCGTTGCACTGGTAACCCCGTTTACAGAATCTGGAGAGGTAAATTATGAGAAACTTGAGACACTGTTGGAGGAGCAGATCGCAGGCGGTACCGACGCGATCATTGCATGCGGCACTACCGGTGAGTCTGCTACCATGAGCCATGAGGAGCATCTGGATGTCATCCGTTTCACCTGCAAGGTAGTAAACAAGCGTGTCCCGGTGATCGCAGGTACCGGTTCTAACTGCACAAGAGAAGCCATCCATCTCTCAAAAGAGGCTGAAAAGGTCGGAGCAGACGGATTGCTGCTGGTAACTCCGTACTACAACAAGGCAACCCAGAACGGCCTGATCGCACATTATACCGCTATCGCAGAGTCGGTAGGTATTCCGTGTCTGTTATACCATGTTCCGACCCGTACCGGTCTCACCATGAAGCCGGAAACCATCGTAAAGCTCTGCCGTGAGGTTCCGAACATTGTCGGTGTAAAGGAGGCAAGCGGCAACTTCTCCGCAATCGCTGAGATCATGCATCTGGCAAACGGCTGCGTAGACCTCTACTCCGGCAACGATGACCAGATCGTTCCGCTGCTGGCTATGGGCGGAAAAGGCGTTATTTCCGTTCTGTCCAACGTAGCACCGAGACAGACTCACGAGATCTGTGAGAATTTCTTCAAGGGCGATATCCAGAAGAGCTGTCAGATGCAGCTGGACGCTATCCCGTTAATCAATGCTCTGTTCTGCGAGGTTAACCCGATTCCGGTAAAAGCAGCGCTGAACATGATGGGAAGGGAAGCAGGCCCGCTCAGACTTCCGTTGACTGAGATGGAGCCGCAGAATCAGGAACGCCTGAAAAAAGCAATGCAGGAGTATGGAATTCTGTAAAGAATAAGAATTGCACGGGAGGAATGATTCAAATGGTTAAAATGATTATGCATGGCTGCAATGGCGCCATGGGACGCACCATCACCGGCCTGGCCAAAGAGATGGACGGTATTGAGATTGTAGCGGGAATTGATGTAAATCCAGTTGTATTAAGTGACTATCCGGTATTTGCCTCTTTAGAGGAATGCAATACAGAGGCAGATGTGATCGTAGATTTTGCATCCGCAAAGGCAGTGGATCATCTGTTAGACTATTGCGGCGCACATAAGATGCCGTTAGTACTGTGCACCACCGGACTTTCTCCGGAGCAGATTGAGAAAGTGAAGGAAACCAGTAAAAAGACCGCAATTCTGCGTTCTGCCAATATGTCCCTGGGTATCAACACCCTCATGAAGCTGGTGCAGGACGCTGCAAAGGTTTTGGCAAATGCCGGCTTTGACATCGAGATTGTGGAGAAACATCACAACAAGAAGCTGGATGCGCCGAGCGGCACTGCACTGGCCCTGGCTGATTCTATCAACGAGGCTATGGATGAACGCTATCATTACAAATATGACAGAAGCACAGAGCGTGTACGCCGTGATGAGAACGAAATCGGCATTTCTGCCGTGCGCGGCGGTACCATTGTGGGTGACCACGATGTGATCTTTGCAGGAACCGATGAGGTGATCACCTTCAGTCATACCGCTTACTCCAAGGCAATCTTCGGAAAAGGAGCACTGCAGGCAGCGCTGTTTCTGGCAGGAAAAGAGCCTGGAATGTATGATATGCAGGATGTGATCGGCTGAGCAGCCGGCAAAAAGGCAAGTATGCCGTAGATCGGAAGAGCACACGTCTGAACTCCAGTCACGTGAAACGATCTCGTATGCCGTCTTCTGCTTGAAAAAAA